>Ga0116216_10000182_pt1 | contig 57047 bp, 51 predicted proteins | sample Sb_taG_11_FD_89696 | JGI IMG/M metagenome (GOLD analysis project Ga0116216, IMG submission 89696) | Peat soil microbial communities from Weissenstadt, Germany - Sb_50d_3_AS metaG | ecosystem: Environmental > Terrestrial > Soil > Wetlands > Peat | place: Germany: Weissenstadt | collected 2010-09-21 | reverse complement strand
CGGTCCGGCGATCGCCGACGGCTTCTACTACGACTTCGCGCTCCCCGCCGGTGCGACCTTCAGCGACGAGGACATCGGACGCATCGAGTCGCGCATGCGAGAGATCGTCGCCGAGAACCAGCCTTACGTGCGCGAGGAGCACTCGATCTCCGAGGGGCTCTCCCTGTTCGCCGACCAGCCCTTCAAGCGCGAGATCATCGAGGGCGTCTCCTCGCAGGCCGACCTCGCGGCGGAGGCGGCCGGCGACATCGCCCCCGGTGCGAACGAGGTGAGCGTCTATCGCAACCCGTCCGCGTCAGCCGATGCAGCCGACGACGGCTTCGTCGACCTGTGCCGGGGACCTCACGTTCCGTCCACCGGCCGACTCGGCCACTTCCGCCTCTTGCGGGTCGCCGGCGCCTACTGGCGCGGCGACGAGCACCGCCCACAGCTCCAGCGCATCTACGGGACCGCGTGGGAGAGCGAGTCGGCGCTCGCCGAGCACCTGCACCGCCTTGAGGAGGCTGAGCGCCGCGACCACAGGCGAATCGGAGCGGAGCTGGACCTGTTCTCCTTCCCGTCCGAGATCGGTTCGGGGTTGGCCGTGTTCCACCCGAAGGGATCGATCATTCGGATGCTGATGGAGGACTACGCGCGGAAGCGACACCTCGCCTCCGGCTATCAGTTCGCCTACTCGCCGCACATCACGAAGGCGGAGCTTTTCGAGACCTCGGGTCACCTGCAGTGGTTCGAGGAGTCGATGTTCCCGCCCATGCACCTCGAGGAGGGACACGAGTACCGGCTCAAGCCGATGAACTGTCCGTTTCACATCCTGATATATCGCTCCCGTCAGCGCTCCTACCGGGAGCTGCCCGTCCGACTGTTTGAATTCGGCACGGTCTACCGCTACGAGAAGTCGGGGGTCGTCCACGGCCTCACCCGCGTTCGCGGCATGACTCAGGACGACTCGCACATCTTCTGCACCTACGAGCAGATGCCTGGCGAGCTCGCCTCGTTGCTCACCTTCGTCTTGGACCTGCTGCGCGACTTCGGGCTCGAGGACTTCTACCTCGAGCTCTCCACGCGCCCCGAGGGCAAGGCCGCGGGTACCGAGGAGGAGTGGGAGACGGCGACCGATGCTCTTCGCGCGGCGGCAGGAGCGATGGGGCTCGACCTGCAGATGGACGAGGGAGGTGGTGCGTTCTACGGCCCGAAGATCTCGGTCCAGGCGCGCGACGCGATCGGAAGGTACTGGCAGGTCTCGACGATCCAGCTCGACTTCCAAGAGCCGCGGCTGTTCGGTCTCGAGTACGTCGGCGCGGACAACGCACGCCACCGTCCGGTCATGATCCACCGAGCACTGTTCGGCTCCGTCGAGCGCTTCTTCGCGATCCTCCTCGAGCACTACGCCGGCGCGCTGCCGACGTGGCTCATGCCGACCCAGGTCGTGGTGCTTCCCGTGCGCGACGACCATGACTCTTATGCAGAGCACGTTGCCGTCACCTGTCGCGAGGCGGGGCTGCGCACCGAGGTCGACTTCGCCACCGAGCCGCTCGGAAGCCGAGTCCGCCGATGGAAGCTCGAGAAGGTCCCCTATGTGCTCGTGGTCGGCGACGAGGACACCGCCAACGCGACCGTGGGAGTGAACGCGCGGGGTTCCGAGCATCCCGACCGTGGTATCGCACTCGACGTTTTCGTCGACTCGGTTCTCGCAGAAGTGGAAGCGCACGGCAGCCCCGAGAAGGGTGGGGGAGCGTCTGCGCCGGACTCGGTGAGTGAATGACCCTCGAGCATCTGTGGGCCGGCTGGCGCCGCGAGTACGTCGCCTCGGTGGTCGACGCAGGTGAGCGCGACGACGAGTCGTGCGTGTTCTGCCGGATCCTCGCCCTCGGGGAGCCCGACGCGACCAATGGCATCGTCTGGCGCGACGAGCTCACTTTCGCCGTCCTGAACGCTTACCCCTACGCGAGCGGCCACCTGCTCGTCATGCCTGTGCGGCATGTGTCGGACTTGAAGGACCTGACCGCGGGCGAGGGCGCGGGGCTCTGGAAGGCGACCCTTGCGGCTGTCGCCGCGATCAACTCCGCGTACAACCCCGACGGGATCAACATGGGCGCGAACCTCGGACGTGCCGCCGGCGCCGGGATCCCGAGGCACGTCCATCTGCACGTCCTGCCTCGATGGGCCGGGGACACCAACTTCATGACCTCCGTCGCCGGGCTGCGGGTCATGCCGGAGTCGCTGCCCGAGAGCTGGCGCAGGTTGCACGAGGCCTGGGACAGCGCTTGAGCTCGCAATAGCATCGCAATAGACGGTGACCCGTGACGTTGCCAACTAATAGGTATGCACAAGACATTGACAACAATGCGGTCCTCGGTGGCCAATTCCGGGACCGCTCACGGATAATCCCAAGCAACTCCTAGTCAGTTTCGGTGAATTGAAGCTGTGGCGGCGTTATTCAGGCAGGGAGTGAGGCGGATGGACATGGACGGGATCGAGAAAGTGATCGACGGGTCGAAGCGCTTCTCCAGGCGCGAGGCCATGGGTCGGGCTACGAAGGGCGCCATCGTTGCAGGAGTCGCCGGCTGGGTGACCCCTGAGATCCTGATGGCCAAGCCCGCCGCGGCTGCGGCCATTTCGGCGCCGGGCGGCGGTGGAGGATCCGGCGGCGGCGGAGGCAGCGGAGGCGGCGGCGGCGGCAGCAGCGGCAGCGGCAGCGGAGGCAGCGGCGGTACCCCGGGCGCTGGTGTCTCGGTCTCGACCGGCGGTGGAGGGTCCACCCCGGGCGCCGGTGTCTCGGTCTCGACCGAATCGGGAGGGATCACGGCGGACGCCACCGGCTCGGCGTCCCCCGGTTCGGGTGGCCAGGCGCCGGGTTCGGGACCGGCTACGTCCGCAGGTGGCTCCGGTACCGGAGGTACGCATGGGTCCATCAATGGACGGGCCGCAGGCAAGACACCGGGCTCCGGCGGTGGGTCCGGTGGATTCAGCGCGCTTACCGACACTGGGATCGGTGTCGGGTCGGCAGCCCTTGTGGCCGGCGCAGGCTGGGCGGTGACTCATTGGGTAGCCGGGATGGCGAAGCCGGCGACTGTGACTGACGGCGGTCCCGTGGACGACGGCCCGGCGGAATAGCTGCTTCTTTGCTGCAATCGGTCGAGGATTCATGACCACCGAAAGCTCGGTCTCGGTGTCATCGGCGGAGCGTGAATTGCTCCTCGAGCCGGCGCGTACCGCCGTGACTGGCTCAACAACGCGCGCCGGTAAGTCGCCCCACGCTTCCTCTGTGACGCGACACGTCGTGGGCACACACTGGGAGCACTGCTCCCCGACCATGCAAGGGCTGTCGTTCCGCTTTGCCGTTCGGTGCACCGATCAGAGGCTGGGACTTCATTTGGAGTCCCTTCTGGCTCCATTACGCGTGACGGGACCCGCGGCGCATTGGTACTCGCTGGTGACCCGGTCCGCTGGACGCGTCGATGTCAGGCTCGACGACACAACGGTCGCGAGCCTCCCCGACGCCCAGAGCGCGGCCGCGTGGCTTCTCTGGGACCTGAATCGTGCCGTGGTCGATGCGAGTTCCGAACACCTCCTGTTTCATGCGGGGGGTGTGCAGGCGGGCGACTCAGGCGTCCTTCTTCCCGCACCGTCGGGGTCGGGCAAGACGACTCTCGTTGCTGCCCTCGTGCAAGCAGGCCTCGGTTACTTGTCCGACGAGGTGATCGCGCTCACGGGTTCGGGTGCTCAATTGCTTCCCTACTCGAAGCCGCTCACGTTGAAGGCCGGGACGTTCGAATTGCTGAGAGGTCTACAGCCGGCCTTCGAACCGGCGCCGACGGGATTGGTCGGCGACGAGTGGCACTTACGTCCTACCGACATCCGCGCCGACGCGGGTGGCGGGCCGTGCCGACCGAAGGTGATCGTCTGCCCACGTTACGTACCAGGCGCTGTCACGACTCTCAGGAGACTGGAACCAACCGAGGCGTTCCTCGCGATCATGGTCAACACGGTCAACCTGAAGAGCCATGGGGCCCGAGGCGTTCAGTTGCTCGCAGATCTCGTCGAACAGTGCGACACCTATCAGCTCGAGATGTCGGACCTCCGCGAAGCGCGTCGGATCGTGCTCGGCTTGCTGCCGCGTCAAGGAGAATGAGTGTTGGCTGGTAAGAGCTCCGGCACATCGGACATCGTCGACAGCGCTTGGCCCGAAGCGACCACGATTCTCACGACGCGCCCTTCCATGGCGCCTGTACCCGTGGACGACGGTCTGGCCGTTTACGACGACGTCGGGCAGGTCATCATCATGCTCAACTCCAGTGCTTCGGCCGTGTGGCGTTGCTGCGACGGTCACGCGAGTTTCGAGCAGATCGTGGCGGACCTGGCCCGGTGTCATTCAGTGGACACCGACGAGCTACGAGAGGATGTGTGGAGGACCATGCGCAAGCTTGCGAGCCTCGGCCTCGTGAGCGACGCCCGAGCAGTGCCTTAGTCACTGACGTTCCCGGCCTAGCTGGCCTTCCTAGTTGTCCTTCGCCTTCACGAGGCGGTCCACGAGGTTGGAGGGCACGACGTCGTAGTGGTCGTGCTCGACGCGGAATCGCCCGCGTCCGCCGGTCAGTGAACGGAGGTCTACCGCGTACCGCTGGATCTCCGAAGTCGGCACGAGCACGGTGATCTGCTGGAAACCCCCGTCGAGGGTGTCGGTGCCCTGCACTCGCCCGCGACGCGAGTTGAGGTCGCCGAGTATGTCGCCCTGCATCGCAGCGGGGACGGTTACCTCGAGTCGCGAGATCGGCTCCAAGAGCACTGGACCAGCGCTCACCATGGCCTCCTTGAACGCCATCGAGCCCGCCATCTTGAAGCTCATCTCCGACGAGTCGACCGAGTGGTACTTACCGTCGTAGCAAGTGACCTGGACGTCCACGACGGGATATCCGTGGACACCGCCCATGGTCATCGCCTCCATTACGCCTTTCTCGACGGCCGGGATGTACTGCTTGGGGATCGCTCCGCCGACCACCTGGTCGACGAAGTGGAATCCCTCGCCGCGCTCGAGCGGTTCGATCCGGATCGAGGCCACTCCGAACTGGCCGTGTCCACCGGTCTGCTTCTTGTACTTGCCCTCGGCGTCGGCTTGCTTGCTGATCGTCTCGCGGTAGGGGACGAGCACCTCCTCGGTCTCGAGCTCCACCCCGAACTTCCGCTGCAGTCGCTCGGCCGACACAGCGAGGTGGGTCTCACCCGTACCGCGCAGGATCGTCTGATGGGTCTCGTCGACGCGCTCGACCGTCAACGCAGGGTCCTCGTCCTGCAGTCGGTGCAGTCCGGTCATGAGCTTGTCTTCATCCCCTTTGGACTTCGGTCGAATGGCGAGAGCCAGCAACGGGGACTCGGGTTCCGGCCTCGGGAGGGTGACCGGGGTTCCCTTGGGGGCGAGAGTGTCTCCCGTCGCGGTGTCTGTCAGCTTGGGCACCGCAACGATGTCCCCGGCTTGTGCCTCGCTGGCCGGCTCGGTGTCGTGGCCCCTCAGCACCTGAAGCACGTGCAGCCTCTCGTCGGTGTGCGTCCGCGGGTTTGTGAGCACAGTGTCCGGGCGAATGGTCCCCGACAGCACGCGGAGCAACGAGATCTTCCCGACGTAGGGGTCCGAGATCGTCTTGAAGACCCTCGCGAGCGGCTGGCCACCGGGATCGGCGGAGACCTGGTGCTCGTTGTCTCCGGCGTTGACGGTCACGGGCGGGCGCTTGTCGGGAGAAGGCGCGAGCTCGGCGATCAGGCTCGCGAGCCTGTCTATCCCGACCCCTGTCGCTGCAGAGCCGCAGACCACCGGGAACACCAAGCCCTGGGTCATCCCGGTTGCGAGAGTGGCCTCGAGCTCTTCGGAGGAGGGGATCTCGCCTTCGAGGTACCGCTCCATGAGTGCGTCGTCGCCGACGACGATCCCTTCGACGAGCTGCTCTCGCACCTGGTGCTCGGTGTCGGCGAGGTCGTCGGGTATCGGCCCCGAGCTGGATTTTCCGTTGTCGTAGGTGATCGCTGTGTCGGTCAAGAGGTCGGCTATGCCGCGGAAGGCGGTTTCCTCGCCCACTGGGAGCTCGAGCGGTGCGATCCCCGCCCCGAAGGTGTCGCGCAGCTGGGCGAGCGTCCTGTCGAAGCTCGCGCGCTCACGGTCGAGCTTGTTCACTAGCACCAGTCGCGGCAGCCCGAGCTCGGCTGCGAGCTGCCAGGCCGCCTCGGTCTGTGCCTCCACTCCCTCCACCGCGCTCACGACCACGACCACTAGGTCGGCTACCGAGCACGCCGCTCGCACCTCCGAGAAGAAGTCGGCGTATCCCGGCGTGTCGATGACGTTGAGCTTCACGTCACCGACGACTGCCGGAGCCATCGCCAGCGAGAGAGACATGTGGCGCTTGACTTCCTCGGGTTCGAAGTCGGTAACGGTGGAGCCGTCGTCCACCTTGCCGAGCTTGGTTGTGGCCCCGGTGGCGAACAGCAGGGCCTCGGCCACGCTCGTCTTTCCGGCTCCGTTGTGGCCGACCAGCGCCACGTTGCGGATGCGGGACGGTGGATAGCTCGCCACCCGCGGACCTCCCCTCGATCGTTGCATGCGCAGCGCAAAAGCGCGACGCCGACGCGAAAGCGCCGTGAACGGGCAGCCTACCGGTGGCGGTCGCGCCCGTCAGAAGCGGGTTCCGGCGTCTCCCGGAGAGGCCTTAGGACCCTTGGGACCACCGGGGACCGGCGATAAGCTGGTCGCAACCCCAGGAGGATCTTCAGAGATGTTCGATGGTCGTTGGCGCCACGCCGTGGACCGCACCACGCAGCCGGTCGGCCAGGCGCTAGTCCGAGCCCGGATCAACGCAGACGTGCTCACGGTCTTCGGCCTGGCAATGTCGGTCGTCACCGCGTTCGTGGTCGGGTCGGGACACTTGATCATCGGGATCCCGATGCTCTTTGCCACTGGCTTGCCCGACCTCTTCGACGGTCCGGTGGCCAAGGCCTCGGGCACCGCGTCCAAACGGGGCTCGTTCTTCGACTCGGTCGCGGACCGGGTCTCCGACGGCTTCATGTACGGGGGGATCGCCTGGTACCTGGCATCCCATCACCACGGCACGATCGTGCTGCTTCCCTTTGCGATCTTGGCAGTCACCTCCCTCATCTCCTATCAGCGCGCCAAGGCCGAGCTGTTGGGGCTGTCCTCGGGGGGAGGTCTCATGGAGCGAGCGGAGCGATTCATCCTCCTCGGGGTCTGCTTCCTCGCCGGCTACTTCGACGCAGCGGCCTTCGTTGTCACCTTGTGGGTCTTCTTCGGGCTCGTGACGGCCACGGCTGCCGGTCGCTTCGTGAGGATCTGGCAGGAGGCGGAGGGGCCAGTTCGTCCGGTGCGATCCGATCGCCCGATGCGTGCCACACGCACGGCCGGCTCTCCGGTCGGGCCCGAGTTCGAATCCGTCGGTCCGCCTCGGGTGGGTCGCCGGCTCGCCCACTGGAGGGACCCGCGATCCGACTCCCGCTGGAAGGCCTGGCGTGAAGCCCGTTCCGACGAACCTCTCAACCGGTGGTGGGCGAGGCGCGACGCCGATTCACCCGCTCGCAGGCAGGCCCGCACATGGCGCGAGCGGCGCCAGGCGCGGCTACGAGAGAGCGGCGGGCGCTTGCACTCACGGGTGGGTCGTCACTCGTGGCCAGACGGTACCGACGGCAGCGCCGACGGTATCTAGTCGACGCCGTCAACTGCTCAAATCGGAGCCAGGTGTCCAAGGGCTCTCGCATCGCCTCTTACCTCCGCGCGCGGGCCACTTACTTGACCTACCGCGGCCTCGGCAGCGGTATGCGACTGCTGCCGGAGCCTGCAGCGGCGGCGAGCGCGACCACCGTGGGCCTGGCACTGAGCGTCTTCCGTCGCGACGAGCGCGCCATGTACGCACGGCACGTGGGCCGCGTGATCGGTCGGCGACTCACGGAGAAGGAAGCCAAGGCGTGGACGAGACGCGCTTTCCTCCACTACTCGCGCTACTGGCTCGAAGGGGCGCGCCTACCCGCCGTGCCTCCCGAGGTCGTGCGCGCGCGTTTCGAGGTGGAGGGATTCGAGAACCTCGTCGACAGCAGCGCCGCAGGCCGCGGTGTGATCATGGCTCTCCCGCACATCGGGACTTGGGAGTGGGGTGGGGCTTGGCTCGCTCTCAGCGGTTATCCCATGACGAGCGTCGCAGAGCCTCTACAGCCTCCAGAGCTGTACGAATGGTTCGTCTCCCAGCGCGAGGCGATGGGGCTCACGATCGTTCCGCTGGACCACGACGTCGGCGGCGTGCTGCTGAGGACCCTGAGAGCGGGAGGGCTGGTCGGGTTGCTCTGTGACCGCGACATACCCGGCAACGGGGTGGAGGTCGAGTTCTTCGGTGAGCGAACCTCGCTTCCGGGGGGACCAGCGACATTGGCTCTGCGCACGGGCGCGGCGATCCTGCCGACCGCCGTCTACAGCGAGCCGAACAAGGGGCACACCGCGGTCATCATGCCGCCGGTTCCAACTGACCGGAAGGGATCGCTTCGCGAGGACGTGCAACGAATCACTCAATTGGTGGCTAGGGACCTCGAAGTGCTCATACGCCGCGCCCCCGAGCAGTGGTACCTCTTCCAACCCAACTGGCCCAGCGACTCCGAAGTGCTCGCCGACAAGGGCGAGTGACGAGATTGAGCGCGTGACGAGATTGAGCGGACAATGAGTTGAGCAGGGCCCTTCGCGTTGCTGTCGTTTGTCCCTACAGCCTCAGCCGCCCAGGCGGAGTTCAAGGCCAAGCGGTGGGACTCGCGCTCGCGCTCTGCGAGGCCGGCCACGAGGCGGTCGTGCTGGCCCCGGCGGACGGGCCGCTCGACATTCCCGGTCTAGGGAAAGCCGGCCTCGTCACGCTCGGGCACTCGATACCGGTCCCCGCCAACGGCTCGGTCGCGCCGGTGTCGATCAGTCCGCTGGGTGGGTTGCGGGCCATGCGAGCGCTTCGCGCCGGGGGTTTCGACGTCGTGCACCTCCACGAGCCCCTCGCGCCGGGCCCGAGTTACGCCTGTCTGATGGTCGGACATGTGCCGAAGGTCGGAACGTTCCACCGGTCGGGGACCGGAGTCGCTTACCGCGCCCTCGGTCCATTGGCGCGCAGCGCCGCGAGGAGACTGGACGTTCGATGCGCGGTCTCGCCCGAGGCCATGGCGACGGCTTCGGGTGTGCTCGGCGGCTCCTACGAGCTGGTCGGCAACGGTGTCGACGTCGATCGCTTCGCCCGTGCCGAGCCGTGGGCCACGACGGGCCCGACGGTGCTCTTCGTCGGACGACACGAGAAGCGCAAAGGGCTGGGCATCCTTCTAGACGCCTGGGACGTGCTCTCGGCTTCGAACGGCAGCTCCGGTCCGCCGGGCACGTTGTGGGTGGCAGGCGTCGGCCCCGAGACGGAAGTGCTGCGCCGCCGCCATCCGGATGTCCCGAATGTCCAGTGGCTCGGCAGGATCGGCGATGACGAGCTCGCCTCGCGACTGGCGGGTGCCCACCTGCTCTGCGCCCCCTCGCTCGGTGGCGAGTCGTTCGGCATCGTTGTCGTCGAGGGCATGGCGGCTCGGGCCGCCGTCATAGCCAGCGACATCCCTGGTTACGCGTTCGCAGCCGGCGACCGCGCCCTGCTCGTTCCGCCGGGCGACATAGGAGCCCTTTCGAACGCTCTCGCTCAGGGTCTGTCCGACGCCGTGTCAGGCACCGGGATCTGCGCTCCGTCAGCGCTGGACGATGCATCTTCACAAGCGAGGAAATGGTCTATGCAGGCCCTCGCGACCCGATACGAGGGCATCTACAGAGCGCTCGTAGACTGACCGGGTGCCCAGCGAACCTCCGGCAGCAGGACAGCCCGACGCTCGGGGATCCTCCGGCTCGTCGAGGTCCGGCAGGTCGAGGTCTCGAGCGTCTCGCTCCGGGGCGCCACGCTCCGGGGCTTCCCGCTCTACGAGATCTGACGGCTCGTCGGATGGCGCTTCGCCGGAGGCACGCCGACGCCAAGGTGGCCAGGGTGGAAACGCCGGCCGGGGTGGAAACGGCGGCCAAAGCCGCCAGGGGGGTCGCGGCCGCGGCAACGCAGCAGGCAGGTCAGGACGTGCGGCCGACTCCGCGACCCGCCCCGCGACCACCCGCGCCGCCGCTACGAGCGCCCTCACGATCCCGCCGCTTGATCCCGAGATCCAGTCTCCGGTAGGCGCCGGCCTGTCGGCGCGTAGTGATGACGTGTCCGCATCGCACAGAAACAAGCGACGGGCACGCGCGATAGCTGCCTTGCCGGGCGTGGTCGTGTTCGGGATCGTCGCCCTGGTGATGACAGGTGTCGGGTTGACGATTGTCGGCCTGGTGGCCGGCGCCGCGGCAGGCGTCGTCGTATCCGTGTCTGCGTGGCTCGGTGGCACGTCCGTGATCCTGCGCTCACTCGGGGCTCACCGAGTGGACGAGGAGGAAGTTCCGCGCGCGCACAACCTCGTGGAAGGGCTGTGCGCAAGCATGGGCCTGCCAGTACCTGCTATTTGGATGGTGGAAGAGCAGGCTCGTGATGCCCTTGCGTTGGGACGCGGTCACCGGACCGCGGCGCTCGTGTTGACAACCGGTCTGGCGGAGACGCTCGATCCTGTGGCCCTCGAAGGGGTGATCGCCCACGAGCTCACGCACGTGAAGCGGTGCGACATCAGCCCGGCGACGGTGTCGGCAGCGGTGCTGCTTCCGTTCGCGCTGTTCGTCCCTGCGGTGGGTGGCCTGGTTCACCGGTTGGCCGGAAGGGGGAGGGAGTTCCACACCGATCGGCTCGCGGTGGGCGTCACCAGGTACCCGCCGGGTCTTCGCGACGCGCTGTCGGCCATGACCGAGGGTCCGCTTCCGAGACTCGGGTCGTCCCTCGCGAACGGAGCAGTGGCGCGGGCGACGCGTTGGCTGTGGACCATCGCGCTGCCCGAACCGGCCCGCTCACGCCCGACTGCAGCTTGGAACGATCCGGATCGCGCCGTCGGCGAGCTCGACGCCGTGGTGGTTCGCATAGCGGCACTCGACGAATGGTGATCACCCGCTAGCTCTGCCTGGGTCGTCGCCACGAGAGCGCCAAGCGAGCCCGAAGGGCGCTCGAGGCCTGTTCGGTAGACTGTTTTCGATGACCGACGCAGGACAAAGCTCTGTGACCAGCTCCGGCGGTCGTGTCACCGGGACCTTTACCGTGAAGCGCGGCCTGGCCGAGATGCTGCGTGGTGGCGTGATCATGGACGTGGTCACCGACGAGCAGGCGCGCATCGCCGAGGACGCAGGTGCGGTGGCCGTGATGGCGCTCGAGAGAGTGCCCGCCGACATTCGTGCTCAGGGCGGGGTGGCGCGCATGAGCGACCCCGCGCTCATAGAGGCGATCCAGCGCGCGGTGACGATCCCGGTCATGGCGAAGGCACGCATCGGCCATTTCGCAGAGGCCCAGGTCCTCGAAGCGCTCGGAGTGGACTACGTGGACGAGAGCGAGGTGCTCACCCCGGCGGACGAGGCGAACCACATAGACAAGTGGGCTTTCAAGGTTCCGTTCGTCTGTGGCGCAACGACCCTCGGCGAGGCCCTGCGGCGCATATCCGAAGGCGCAGCGCTCATCCGCTCGAAGGGCGAGGCCGGCACGGGGAACATCGTCGAAGCCGTGCGGCACCTTCGTTCGATCCTCGGCGGCATGAAGAGATTGACCCAGACCGATCGGACCGAGCTGTACGCCGCAGCGAAAGATCTCGCTTCCCCCGTGGACCTCGTCATGGAGGTTGCACAGACCGGGCGGCTTCCCGTGCCGCTGTTCTGCGCCGGCGGCATCGCCACCCCCGCCGACGCCGCCCTCGTGATGCAGCTTGGCGCTGAGGCCGTCTTCGTGGGCTCGGGGATCTTCAAGAGCGAGGACCCGGCCCGCCGGGGTCGCGCGATCGTCGAGGCGACCACGCACCACGGAGACCCTCAGATCGTGGCAAAGGTGTCGCGGGGTCTCGGGACTCCGATGGCGGGCCTCGAGATCGGCACGCTGTCGCAGCACATGGCCGAGCGCGGCTGGTAGTGCGCGGCTGTTAGGAGAGGTGGTCATGCAGCGCGACCAGTGCGACAGAGCGAGCGAGGTGCCCCCAGGTGCTGGTCGGCGTGCTCGCGCTTCAGGGCGACATCGAAGAGCACCGAGCGGCGCTAGGTGATCTCGGCGTAGAGAGCCGCCCGGTCCGCCGGGCCGACGACCTTGCGGGTCTCGACGGCATCGTCCTGCCCGGCGGTGAGTCGACGACGATGTCGATGCTGCTCGAGTCCTCGGGGATCGCCGACCGCCTCGGCAAGGAGCTTGCCTCTGGCCTCCCTGCCTTCGGCACGTGCGCCGGCATGATCCTCCTGGCGAGCGCAATCAGCGACGGCCGTCCCGACCAGCGCTGCTACGGCACGATCGACATCGTCGTCCGCCGCAACGGCTACGGCCGCCAGCTCGACTCCTTCGAAGGCGACGTTCGCGTGAGCGCTCTCGGAGCCGAAGCTTTTCACGGCGTCTTCATTCGCGCTCCCGTGGTGGAGTCCGCGGGCCGGGACGTCGAGGTGCTGGGCGAGATCGAGGCTCCGAGCAGCATGGCGCGGCTCGATGGGGCTGATGGCACCTCGACCCCCGTGGTCCTGAGGCAGGGACGGGTCCTCGTGTCGGCGTTCCATCCGGAGCTCACGCCCGACCGGAGGCTCCACAGCTTCTTCGTCTCGATGATCGAGGTCTCCAAAGGCTCTGTCCCGAAAGGCTCTGCCTCCAAGGGCTCTGTCTCCAAAGGCTCGAAAGACAAGAAAGGCAGCTAGACATGTCCGGTCATTCGAAGTGGGCGACCACCAAGCACCGCAAGGCGGCCGTCGACAAGGCGCGGGCCAAGGTGTTCGCCAAGCTCATCCGTCAGCTCGAGGTGGCAGCACGCGAAGGCGGTGGCGACATGTCGGCCAACGCGACCCTGCGCACGATGTACGAGAAGGCGCGAGCCGCTTCCGTGCCGACCGACACCATCGAACGCGCGATAAAGAGAGGGACCGGAGAGCTCGAGGGTGTCCAGTACTCCGAGGTCACCTACGAGGGGTACGCACACGGCGGAGTGGCCGTGATCGTCGAGTGCCTCACCGACAACCGCAACCGCACCGGGGCCGAGGTCCGAAACATCTTCACGCGAAACGGCGGATCGACAGCAGAGCCAGGAGCCGTGTCGTGGCAGTTCCAACGAAAGGGCGTGATAACTCTCCCGGGTGCCGTCGACGAAGAGAAGATCATGGAGATCGCCGCTGACGCCGGAGCAGAAGACTTGAGCGACGAAGGCGACCAGTTCGTCCTGACGTCGGCCCCGGGAGATCTGCACGCGGTGGCGGGCGCACTTGAGGCGGCCGGCATCACACCCGAGTCGGCGGAGGTCGCGATGGTCCCGTCGACCACCGTGCCTGTCACCGACGAGGCCGAGGCTCGGCGCGTGCTCCGGCTGCTCGAGGCGCTCGACGACGACGACGACGTGCAGAACGTCTGGTCGAACTTCGACATCCCCGACGAGGTCCTCACAGCCGCCGCTGAATGACCCCGGGCCCTCGGCCCGGTCTGCGTTCTCAGGCTGGGACATCCACCAGCTAGGCACACCCGATTGATACAGTCGAACGGGTGTTCGTCCTCGGAATAGACCCTGGGCTCTCACGTTGTGGCTACGGGGTGGTTCGCCAATACGGGAGCCATCTGGCTGCCACCGCGGGTGGAGTGGTGACGACCGACCCCGAGACCCCCCTCCCTGAGCGGTTGCACACGATGCTCGTGGAATTGCGCGGGCTCGTTCGCGACGTGCGGCCCGACGCCGTGGTAGTGGAGAGGGTGTTCTTCCAGACCAACGCTCGCACCGCCATGGCGACCGGACAGGCCGGCGGGCTTGCGCTGGTAGCGGCGCAAGAGGCCGGGTGCGAGATCGCTCAGTACACCTCGAACGAGGTGAAGATGGCGGTGGTCGGATTCGGCAGTGCTTCGAAGGACCAGGTGCAGCGCATGGTGGCGGCGCTGCTCGACCTGCCCGAGCCGCCGAGCCCTCCTGACGTCGCGGACGCGCTTGCACTTGCACTCTGCCATCTGACGGCGCAGCCTCTGCGGCGCGCGATCGAGGCGGCCGATGCGTCCTCGGGACACCGGCTCTCCGGGGACGACCTGCCCTCGACCGCGCACGATCTCTCGCCGGCCGTCAGCGGTTCGACGGTCCGCTCCGGGAGCACAGCATGATCGGCTGGCTCCGGGGAGAGTTGCTCGCGCGCACGCTCGAGGGCGAGCTGCTCGTAGACGTGGGAGGCGTGGGCTACCGAGTGAGCGTCCCCACTCCTTTCTTGGCGCGCGCCGGAGACCAGGGCGACGAGGTTCGCCTTCACGTCCACACCCACGTGCGCGAGGACGCGATCGTGCTCTACGGCTTCGCCACTCCGGAGGAACGTAGATGCTTCGAGGCGCTGCTCGGAGCCCACGGTGTGGGACCGTCGCTCGCCCTTGCGGTGCTGTCCGTCCTCACCCCGCCGGACCTCGTCCGCGCGGTGATGGAGGAGGATCTGGGGGTCCTCTGTGAGGTGCCCGGCGTCGGCCGGAAGACCGCAGCGCGCCTGGTGATCGACTTGCGCTCTCGCCTGGAGTTGCCTGCCATGAACGGTTCCGAAGTCCCCGGTGGCGGAGGTGCCGGGGGCAGCTCCCGCTCTGAAGTTCGCGCCGCGCTCGTCGAGCTCGGCTACGGGCCCGACGAGATCAGGCGAGCTCTCGACAGCATCCCTGCGGAGGGGACCGTCGAGGACCTGCTGCGGCATGCGTTGCGCGAGCTCGCCGTCGCCTCCAGGTGAGGCACGGCGCATGAGCGGCAGGCGCGAAGTGATAGCTCCCGAGCGCGATGCGGACGTCGCCGGCGAAGACCCACTCGTCGGTGGCGACGCGAACGACGAGGAGACGAGGCCTGTTGATCCCGCGCCCGACCCGGCGGAGTTCGCAGACGAGGTCCGCCTTCGGCCGCGGTGTCTGGACGAGTTCCTTGGCCAGCCCCAGCTGACAGAGCACCTCGAGATCGTCCTCGAGGCAGCTCGTCGCAGGGGCCAACCAGTCGACCATCTCCTGTTCGCGGGACCACCTGGCTTGGGAAAGACGTCGCTGGCCGGGATCGTGGCGACGGAGATGGGTGTCGGTTTCCGAGTTACTTCGGGACCTGCGCTGGCGCGCACCGGAGACCTGGCGGCGATCCTGACCGACCTCCAACCTCGGGACGTCCTCTTCATCGACGAGATCCACCGGCTTCCACGTCCGGTCGAAGAGGTGCTCTACCCGGCAATGGAGGACTTCCAGCTCGACATCCTGATCGGCAAGGGCCCCACAGCCCGATCGATCCGGCTCGACCTGCCGAGGTTCACCCTCATAGGCGCCACGACTCGCACTGGGCTGCTGACGGGGCCACTTCGCGACCGCTTCGGGTTCCTCGGCCGTCTCGACCTCTACGCGGCAGACGACCTCTGCGGGATAGTGACGCGATCTGCAGGGATACTCGGTGTCGACGTGAAGCCGGAAGGAGCCTGGCAGATCGCATCTCGTGCGCGGGGCACGCCGCGGATAGCCAACCGGTTGCTTCGTAGAGTGCGCGACTTCGTCGAGGTGCGCGCCCACGGTCCCGTAACTGGTGAGTTGGCGGCCTCGGGGCTCGACCTCTTCGGCATCGACCTGCTCGGGCTCGACAAGGTGGACCGTGCGATCCTCGACGCCCTCTGCACGCGGTTCGGGGGCCGGCCGGTGGGTCTCGTGACCCTTTCGCAGTGCGTGGGGGAGGAGCCCGACACCATCGAGGACGCCTACGAGCCCTTCCTCTTGCAGCAAGGCCTCCTCCAGCGCACGCCACGAGGGCGAATCGCCACCCCGCGAGCATTCGAGCACCTCGGCGTGAAGCCGGCGGGGGACGCATCCGGAGGCGCCGAGCCGACTCTTTGGTGAGTGCCTCCCCGGGGTCGGCGAGACTGCCCGCTCCGTGACGAGGGGGGCAGCTGGAGTAAGGTCGTGCGCTCGGAACCCAGCCGGAGATCTCCCGCCCCCTCATGCACAGCCTCCTGATCGTCCACAGCGCCCTGTTGGCCGCGAGCTCCTCCAGCAGCAAGTCAACAGCCTCTGCCAGCAGCACCTACGGCAGCCTCATCTTCATCCTCCTTCTCGGCGTGCTCGCCTATTTCTTCTTCCTGCGGCCGCGCTCCCAACAAGCGCGCCGCCAGCGCGACACCTTGCAACAGGTATCGACCGGCGACGAGATCCTCACCGGTGCCGGCATCTTCGGGCGGGTCCTGGATGTGGAAGCCGACAGGATCACGATCGAGACCGCCCCCGGAACGAGGATCACCATCCTGCGCTCGACGATCGCCCGGATCTTCACAGAGCACCCCGAGGAGGACGAGGAGCACTGGTCCGAGGAGGACGATGAGCACTGGTCCGACGAGCACGAAGAGCTCGACTCCGGCGCAGCCGAGTCGGACCACCACGATTCGGAGGATTCCGACGAGCACGAGCACGAGCACGAGCACGAGCACGAAGGCGACGAGCACGAGGACGTGGACGAGGACGAGCACGGCGGCGACGCCGCGACAGGGGGGTCCAAGAAGCGATGAGACGTTCACTCCTCGTGAGCCTCCTGGTAACCGTGGCGATAGCCGCGGTCGCTTTGGGAGCTGCGCTCGGCGCGGGATGGCACCCGAAGTTGGGCCTCGACCTCGCTGGTGGGTCGGAGGTCGTCTACCAGCCTGCGCACAAGATCTCCGGTGGGCAGATGGACACGACCGTCAACATCATCCGAAACCGCGTCGACGCCGCCGGAGCGTCGGGTGCGAACGTCAACTCACAGGGCGGCAACGTCGTCGTGCAGCTGCCGGGCGTGCGCAACCCCGAGGCTCTGATCAAGCTGATCGGTGAGACCGCGCAGATGCAATTCAGGCCCGTGCTGTGCTTCGCCGGGCCGTACTCGAAACCGAAGTCCGGCTCGCCTCCCACCGCCCTTCCCTCGACGTGCTCGTCGGCTCAGTACCAACTGACAGCGGCCAACTTGAACGTGAACACGAGCACGGGGAACCCGTCGAACAACATCGGCGCCGACCCTGCGCTCAGCTCGTACCCGAGCACCTCCTTCGAGACCAACGACACTCACGCGGGGTCCACCGTGCTGATCCCTGCAGCCCCCGGCTCGGCCCAGCAGGGACTCCGGTACCTGCTCGGTCCGACCGGCGTTCCCGGAACCGCCGTCCACAGCGCGCAGGCAGTTTTCAACACCCCTAGCTGGGTCGTGGATCTCAACCTCACCGGATCGGGGGGGACGCAGTGGGACCAGCTCTCGCAGCAGCAGTTCCACGCCTACGTCGCAGTCGATCTCGACGGGCAGGTCATATCGGCGCCCCTGACCCTCCCGAACCAGTCCACTTTCACCTCGTTCGGCGGGAAGGTCCAGATCAGCGGCAACTTCACCCAGACCTCCGCCCAGAACCTGGCCCTGGCGCTGAACTCGGGCTCGATCCCGGTGCCGCTCAAGAAGATCGACCAGACGACGGTCTCGCCGTCGCTCGGCAAGTCCTCGCTCCGGGCCGGGCTCGCCGCCGGCGTCGGAGGGCTCATCCTCGTTCTGCTCTACGCGATCTTCTACTACCGAGCACTCGGGATCGTCGTGGTCTCCGGTCTCGCGACTACCGCGGCCCTTCTTTGGGCGATCGTCTCTGCACTCGGCCATACCTCGATGAACCTGACGCTGGACCTCGCCGGCATCACCGGGGTGATCGTGTCGATCGGTATCACGGTCGACTCCTACATCGTGTACTTCGAGCGCCTGAAGGACGAGGTGAGGACCGGTAGATCGGTCCGTACGAGCGTCGACCGCAGCTTCCGCGGTGCGTTCCGCACCGTGCTGGCCGCGGACCTCGTCTCGTTGGCGGCAGCGGTGGTGTTGTACCTGCTCGCAGTGGGCACCGTGCGCGGATTCGCCTTCTTCCTGGGCCTGGCCACCCTCCTCGACGTGTTCACGACCTTCTTCTTCACCCGGCCTCTCGTGATCATCCTGGGGCGCAGCCCGAGAGTGACCAGTGCGAGGTTCATAGGCGTCGCGCGGGGACTGGCAATGGATTCGGGGGCCGAATGACGAGCGAGAGTCTCGACCTCGAGGAAACTCCGGTGCGCGCGGGTGCCTTCCGGCGCCTCTACCGCGGCGAGACCTCCTACGACTTCGTCGGAAGGCGGCGCTGGTGGTTCGCGATCTCGGGGATCCTGATCCTCGCCGGGATCATCTCGCTCGGCACGCGCGGGCTCAACTTCGGGATCGACTTCCGGGGCGGCCAGCAATGGCAGGTGACCGCGCCCGGAGTGAGCGTCACCACGGTGCAGAACGCCGTCTCGAAAGCCGGTCTAACCGGGTCGACCGTAGAGATCCTCGGAGGGAAAACCGTCCAGGTCACCGCCAACCTCAACGGGGAGAGCGCATCCAAGCAGGCAGCGACCAAGCAGGCTGTCGAAGCCGCTCTCGGGCGCATCGGGCACGTTCCGGCCACGCAGGTCTCGGTCACCGACGTCGGTGCGACCTGGGGGAGTCAGATCACGAACAAGGCGTTGATCGCCGTGATCGTCTTCTTCGTCGTCGTCGTCGCATACATATCCCTGCGATTCGAGTGGAAGATGGCCATCGCGGCGTTGGTCGCCGTGATCCACGACCTGCTAGTGGTCATCGGGGTCTTCTCGTTGTCGGGCTTCCTCGTGACCTCCGACACGGTGATCGCGGTGCTGACCATCATGGGGTACTCGCTCTACGACACCGTGGTGGTATTCGACCGCGTCGCGGAGAACACGAAGGGCCTCGGCGCGTCCGGCCGCATGACCTACGAGGACGTCGTCAACCTATCGATGAACCAGACCCTCGCACGCTCGATCAACACCTCGCTCGTGGCGATCCTCCCCGTGCTCTCGGTTCTCGTGATCGGAGCGCAGCTCCTCGGGGCGACCACACTGCAGTACTTCGGCTTGGCTCTGGTCGTCGGTCTGCTCTCGGGTGCCTATTCCTCGATCTTCATCGCCTCGCCGGTGCTAGCGATGATGAAGGAGCGCGAGGCGCGCTACACCAACATCCGTCTGAAGCTCATGAGCCGAGCAGACCGGACCGGACTGCTCACACCCCGCGCTGCAGCGGAGCTCACGGCGGCGACCGCGCAGGCAGGCTCTCGCCCTGTTGCGCGAGCGGGCGGCTCGCGGGCGCCGGCGCGTCCACGCCAGGGGGCAGCTTCGGCGCGCAGGAGTGCGGTGATTCGGCCCGGGGCGGCTGCCGGCGCAAATGCGAAGACCTCCGCGGGTGTGGGCACCGACACCGCAGACGAGATCGAGGAAGAGATCCCCGAGGCTGCAGGGAACGGGGACGGACAGGTTGCGAAGGCTCGTTCCTCTGGCACGGGCACGCGTCCGGGCACTGCTTCGTCTCAACAGCGGCGCCCGCAACCCCGACCGAGGAAGGGCAAGGGCAGCCGCAAGGGTCGCCGGCGCTAGCCCTACCAAGGGCCGCCATGACAGCGGGCGGCCATCGGGGCAGGTACCGTGAATGAATGGTGACGGCCGACCGGTTGGCTGGCGTGCTTCACTTGCCGCGTCCGGCCAACGACCTGCTCGAAGGGGTCCTTTCTTCCTATAAGGCCAGGCATCCGGCCTGCGAGGCTGCCGACCTGAAGCTCATAACCCGCGCGGGCGGCACAGCGAGCGATGCTCACCGCGGCCAGGTGCGCCAGAGCGGGGAGCCTTACATCACTCACCCCGTGGCGGTAGCGACGATCGTGGCCGATCTCGGGCTGGACGCCCGCTCGGTGGCCGCAGCGCTCCTGCACGACGCCGTCGAGGACACCGGGGTCACGGTGTCGGAGGTCTCCGAGGAGTTCGGTGCCGAGGTTGCGGCGATCGTCGACGGCGTCACCAAGCTGGACCGCCTGCAGTTCGACTCCAAGGAGGCCCAGCAGGCAGCGACCGTGCGAAAGATGCTCGTCGCGATGGCGAACGACTGGCGCGTGCTCGTCATCAAGCTCGCCGATCGTCTGCACAACATGAGGACCATCTCCGTGATGCCCGAGTGGAAGCAGCGCCGCACCGCTCAGGAGACCCTCGACATATACGCGCCACTTGCGCATCGTCTCGGGATCCAGGAGCTCAAGTGGCAGCTCGAGGATCTCGCCTTCGCCACTCTGCACCCCAAGCGATTCGCCGAGATCGAGCAGATGGTCGCAACGCGCGCACCCGAGCGTGAGGAGTACCTGGCGCGCGTGCTCGTGGCGGTGCGCGAGCGTCTCGCCGAGTCGGGCATCGAGGCCGAGGTGACGGGACGGCCGAAGCATCTTTGGAGCATCTACGAGAAGATGGTCGTTCGCGAGAAGGAGTTCGCCGAGATCCACGACCTCGTCGGGATCCGGGTCATCGTGGACTCCGAGAAGGACTGCTGGGCTGCTCTCGGGTCCATTCACGCCATATGGAGCCCCGTCCAAGGGCGCTTCAAGGACTACATCAACTCACCCAAGTTCAATCTCTATCAGTCGCTGCACACGACTGCGGTCGGACTGGAAGGCAAGCCGATAGAGGTCCAGATCCGCACCCACGAGATGCACCGCAGGGCCGAGTACGGCATCGCAGCGCACTGGGGATACAAGGAGAAGGGGAAGGACTCCGGCGCCACGACCGCTGAGATGCAGTGGCTCCAGCGCATCGTCGACTGGCAGTCGGAGACCGTCGACCCGTTCGAATTCCTCGAGACCTTGAAGCTCGACCTCGAGCAGGACGAGGTCTATGTGTTCACGCCGAAGGGCAAGGTAATCGCCCTCGCGGCGGGGTCCACCCCCATCGACTTCGCTTACTCGATCCACACCGAGGTGGGTCACCGCTGCATCGGGGCAAAAGTGAACGGGCGACTCGTCCCTCTCGAGACCCAGCTCCAGTCGGCGGACACTGTCGAGATCGTCACTTCGAAGGTTCCCTCTGCGGGCCCATCGCGCGACTGGCTCCAGATCGTCGCTTCGCCCAGGGCGCGCAACAAGATCCGGCAGTGGTTCAGCCGCGAGCGCCGTGAGGACGCGATCGAGACCGGCCGCGAGGAGCTCATGAAGGCCCTCAGGCGAGAGGGTCTCCCGTTGCAGAAGCTCGCAGCGTCGAACGCGCTGGTGCAGCTCGCCGAGGAGATGAAGTACTCGGACCTCGAAGCGCTCCACGCGGCCATAGGAGACGGCCATGTCTCCGCGCGCTCTGCGGCGCAGCGTCTCGCCCGCGAGCTTCACGGTGGTGACTACGAGGAACAGCTGCCCACGACCGTCAGCCCGGGGCTGCGCGCCCGCACCCGCCGCCGTTCACCGGCCGGGGTCTTCGTGGAGGGACTCGACGACGTGATGGTGCGGCTGAGCCGCTGCTGCACCCCGGTTCCCGGCGACCAGATCGTAGGTTTCGTCACCCGCGGTCGGGGTGTGAGCGTTCACCGGTCCGACTGTGCCAACGCGGCCGTGCTCGCTTCGGGGGAGCACGAGCGGCTCATCGAGGTCGAGTGGGATCGGGAGGGCGCGACGGTGTTCGTCGCGGCCATCGAGGTGCTGGCGTTCGACAGGTCACGTCTTCTTGCAGACGTCACACGTGTCGTGTCGGAGCACCACCTCAACATCGTGGCTTCGTCGAGCCAGACCGCTCCGGACCGGGTCAGCCGCATGACCTTCGAGGTGGAGTTGGCGGATCCCGGTCACCTCGACTCGTTGATCAGCTCGCTCAAGCATCTCGACGGCGTGTTCGACGCCTTTCGCACCCTGCCCGGCCGGAAGGGCTGAACCGCCAGTGGTCGAAGAGCAGTCTGGGTCCAAGAGCGAGCGCGCATCAGGTCAAGCAAGCGAGCCGATCCGCTCGCCGGTGGGGACGCGAGACGTCCTTTGGCCCGAGTCAGAGCGCTGGGAGACGCTCGTCGCCACTTTCGCCCGAAGGGCGAGGCTCGCCGGCTACGGACTGCTCCTCACGCCGGTGCTCGAGGACGTGAGGCTCTTTCGCCGTGGGATCGGCGACGAGAGCGAGGTGGTGGGCAAGGAGATGTACGAGCTCACCGACCGAAGCGGCAGGGCGCTCGCCCTTCGACCCGAAGGCACCGCCCCGGTCGTGAGGGCCTTCGTACAGCACCATCCGCCCGTGCCGTGGAAGGTCTGGTACGTGACGCCGGCGTTTCGCTACGAGCGTCCGCAGGCTGGCCGCTACAGGCAACATCACCAGGTGGGGGTGGAGGCTCTGGGGACCGAGGACCCGGGCCTCGACGTCGAGGTGATCTCGCTCGCCGCAGGCTTCTACGACGAGCTCGGGCTCACACGGGTCGACCTGTCCGTGAACTCGATGGGATGTGCCGAAGACCGACCGAAGTACGTGGTTGCTCTTCGCGAGTACCTGAACGAGCACAGGGACATGCTCTGCGACGAGCACCGCGAGAGCTTCGGGCGAAACCCGCTCCGTGTGCTCGATTGCAAGCGTCCCCAGTGCATCGCGGTGACCGAGAAGGCGCCGAAGATGGTGGACTTCCTCGACGAGCCCTGTGCGGCCCACTTGGCACAGGTGCGAGAGGGTCTGGACGCTCTCGGGATCGGCCACCGGCTCGAACCCCGGCTCGTACGCGGGCTCGACTACTACACGCGAACGACTTTCGAGTTCGCTGCACTTGCGCTCGAGAGCGCGCAGAACGCCATCGGCGGCGGCGGCCGATACGACGGACTCTCCGAGGCGATCGGCGGACCTCCGACCCCTGGGATCGGCTTCGGGATCGGGATCGAGCGGCTTCTGCTCGCCTGCGACGCCGAGGGATGTTTCGCCCCCGAACCCTCCGCGCCCGACGTGTTCGTGATCGACGTGACCGGAGGTGGTGTTGCGCGCGATCTTTGCGCGCAGCTCAGAGATGCGGGTCTGTCGGCACAGCGCGCCTACGACAACCGGTCCCTCAACGCTCAGATGAAGGTGGCTGACCGCACCCGTGCGCGCTTTGCGGCGATAGTCGGTGCGAGGGAGCTGGACGAGGGGACTGTGACGCTGAGGGCTCTCCACGAGGGAACGGAGACTTCGGTGCGCCGCGAGGAGCTCATCGACAGGCTGCGCAAGGAGGTCGGCCCGTGACCGCCGGCCCAGAGATCTCGGTGAGCCCATCGAGCTCGTCGAGCTCAGCGACTTCCGCGACCGCGATGCGCACGCACATGTGCGGCGATCTGAGGGCGCGGGATTCCGGCACCCGCGTCCGTCTCTGCGGATGGGTGGCGACGCGGCGGGAGCACGGGGAGCACCTGGCGTTCGTCGACCTGCGCGACAGCACCGGCGTGACACAGTGTGTCGTCGACGGATCTGTCGAGGCGCGCACCGAGTGGGTGCTGCAGGTCGAGGGCACCGTCCGCATGCGACCGGACGGCAACGAGAACCCCGAGCTCGCCACGGGTGAGATAGAGCTCGGTGATTGCACCGTGGAGGTGCTGGCGCGCGCCGAGCCGCCTCCTTTCGCGATAGACGACAGGGCAGAGGTCGACGAATCGGTGCGACTGCGGTACCGGTACGTGGACTTGCGCCGCCCACGCATGCAGGCCAACCTGCGGCTGCGGTCTCGCATCATCTCAGCTCTACGCGCGGCGATGCTCCGTCAGGGGTTCTGCGAGGTCGAGACACCGCTGTTGTGGACGCCGACTCCCGAAGGAGCTCGGGAGTTCGCGGTCCCGGCTCGTCTGCACAGGGCGAAGTTCTACGTGCTTCCACAGAGCCCCCAGATCGCGAAGCAGCTCCTGATGGTGGCGGGAATGGACCGTTACTTCCAGGTGGCGAGGTGCCTGCGCGACGAGGACCTGAGGGCCGACAGGCAGTTCGAGTTCACGCAGCTCGACATCGAGGCGTCGTTCGTGACTCCCTCGGACGTCCAAGCAGCGGTCACCGAAGCCGTCCTCGACGCCTCAGAGGCAGCGAGAGGTGAGCGACCCGGGGAGGTCGAGCGCATCACGTGGCGCGACTCGATGGACCGCTACGGCGTGGACAAGCCGGACATGCGTTTCGGGATGGAGCTCGTCGATCTCGGAGAAGTGTTCGCCGGAACCGAGGTGCGTGCCTTCCAAGCAGAGTGCGTGAAGGCGCTTCGCCTTCAGCAGGGCTCCGAGTTGGGTCGCAACAAATTGGACGCTCTGGTAGAGCGTGCCAAGGAGCTGGGCGCGAAGGGCCTTGCGTGGTTCAAGGTCTCGTCGGCCGGCCAACCAGGAGGGACGGTCCCGGCGCTCGAATCCCCACTCGACAAGTTCCTCACCGACTCGGAGAGAGCCGGGCTTCTGTCGCACACCCGTGCCGAGCCGGGCGATCTGCTCCTCGTCGTTGCCGACAGCTGGCGCAGGGCTTGCGAGGTGCTCGGCCAGTTGCGTCTCGAGCTCGGCCGTCCACCTGTCGCGAGTGGGGAGCTGCGGTTCTGCTGGGTCACCGACTTCCCGCTCTTCGACGGGCCCAACGAGGAAGGCAGGCCCGTCGCGGCGCACCATCCGTTCACGATGCCTCACCGCGACGATCTCGAGCTTCTCGAGTCGGATCCGATGGCCGTGCGGTCCGAGGCGTACGACCTCGTCTTGAACGGATGGGAGCTCGGGTCGGGTTCGATCCGTATCCATCGCGAGGACATCCAGCGCAGGGTCTTCGACGCGCTCGGCATCACCCGGGAGGAGGCCGAGAGCCGATTCGGTTTCCTGTTGTCGGCTTTCCGCTACGGGGCTCCGCCGCACGGGGGATTTGCAGTTGGGGTCGACCGCCTGGTGGCTCTCCTGGCCGGGGAGGAGAACATCCGAGAGGTCATCGCATTTCCGAAGACCCAGTCGGGCACCGACCCCATGACGGGCGCACCCAAGCCCCTTCCCGAGGAGTCGCTCAAGGAGCTGGGCCTTCGGTTCGTCCCTCGTGCCGAGTAGACGAGCCCTCGTGCCGAGCAGACGAGCAGAGACCGAGTAGAGAAATCGAGTAGAGAAGCAGAGTGCCCAGGGGAAAGAGCAGCGCGGCCGCAGACCTCTTCGGTGCGGCAGCTTCGGACCGGCTGCGTCAGCGCGCGCCCCTCGCGACGCGGATGCGTCCGCGAACGCTCGACGAGATCGTGGGGCAGCGACATCTCGTCGCTCCCGGCGCTCCGCTTCGAGTCCTCATAGAGCAGGACAGGCTCACCTCCGCGATCCTGTGGGGGCCACCCGGCACCGGCAAGACCACCCTTGCATCGGTTGTCGCCCAGCGGTCTGCGAAGGCCTTCGTGCAGCTGTCGGCGGTCAGCGCTGGAGTCGCAGACGTTCGCAGGGAGATCGAGGACTCACGAAGACGCCTCGGTGAGCACGCGCAGGGCACGATCCTGTTCATCGACGAGGTTCACAGGTTCAACCGAGCCCAACAGGACGCTCTCCTGCCCGCGGTGGAAGAGGGGCTGATCGTCCTCATTGGGGCCACGACCGAGAACCCGTTCTTCTCCGTGAACTCGCCGCTCATGAGCAGGGCGACCTTGTGGCGGCTCGAGCCGCTGTCCGACGAAGACGTGCGCGAGTTGGTTGTCAGGGCTCTGGCCCACGAGAGCGCGTCGGCGGACCAAGACGCGGTCGCAGCCCTGGTATCCGTGGCGGAGGGTGACGCTCGCGCTGCTCTGGGCACCTTGGAGGTCGCCATCGCCCTCGCGGGGGAACGTCTGCTCGAGGAGCACGACGTCGACCGTGCGCGTGCCGGGCGTCTGCTCCACCAAGGGGCCGACGCGCACTACGACCAGATCAGCGCTCTCATCAAGTCCGTCCGGGGCTCTGACGTGGACGCGGGGCTCTACTGGCTCGCGCGGATGCTCGAGGGGGGCGAGGACGCCCGCTTCATCGCAAGGAGGCTCGTGATACTGGCGAGCGAAGACGTGGGGATGGCGGACCCGCTGGCTCTGGTGGTGGCGGACGCCGCCGCACGTGCCGTGGAGTTCGTCGGCCTCCCGGAGGCTCAGCTCAACCTGGCGCAGGCAGTGGTGTACCTCGCGTCAGCTCCGAAGTCCAACCGCGTGACCGTGGCGCTGGGGCGCGCGCAACAGGACGTGCGGGGAGGGCCTGCTGGTCAGGTCCCCGTGCACCTGCGCGATCCCCACTATCCCGGTGCGGACAAGCTCGGTCACGGCGAGATGTACAAGTATCCCCACGACGATCCACGCGGATGGGTGGAGCAGGAGTACCGACCAGAAGGCGTGACCGATCGCGTGTACTACGAGCCGAGCGATCATGGCGCCGAGGTCACCCTCGCCGATCGGCTGCGACGGCGACGTGACGGTGCTGCTCCCGAGCACGGTCCTCACGAGCCCGAGCGCTGAGGTTGCCCAACAAAAGCCAAGCCCTGACTCCACGGGTATGAATGTCCGAGGAAGTGCGAGGAGGCGGGGGTAGCATTGCCCCTTATGTCCGCCGACAACGTTGCAGCGCTTGCGGCCGCCGCGGTTTCAGGCGCAGTGGCGCTTGTCGCGCTCGTGGTCGTCGTCATCCTCACTCGCCGCATGCACGAGCTTCGAGAAGTGGTTCGGGACTTGCGCAGCGAGACCGTGCCCCTGGTTAGAGACGCACGAGTCGTGGTCGACCAGGCCGCCACCGAGATGCTCAGAGTCGGAGACGTGCTGTCCTCGGCGGAGGCGGTGACCGGAACCGTGGACTCGGCCTCGCGTCTTGCATATCGGACCTTCGCCAACCCGGTCGTGAAGGTTCTGGCTTTTCGGACGGGTCTGACGAGCGCACTGCGCAGGCTGTTCTCACCCCGGACGCGAAGCGGGCGTGTCGATCGACTCCCCGGACCTCCGGCTTCGGCATCCACACCTGCGTCGGCGCATCTGTCGTCGGCCGCCCGGGTAGGACAGCCGCCCAGCTCCAACGGGCAATCGCAGGCTCAGGTGGCGGCGACGGCCCACCGTCGCCGGAGGCGCTCGCGAGCAGAAGCGTGACCCGGTGATCAAGCGGGCAGTGTGGTTCTCCGCGGGAGCGGCGATCGGGGCCGGCGGGACCGTGTGGGCTCGCAGGCGGGTCGAGTCGATCTCCAAGCGGATGCGCTCCGGGGAGCTGACGGGTGATGTCGTCGCGATGGTCGACAGGAGAGCTCAGCGTGCCGCGCGCAGAGTCAGGGGGGCCGTGGACGCCGGTCGTGAGGAAGCACGCCGACGCGAGGACCAGTTGTGGCGAGAGCTGGAGGTCCGTGCCCGGGCTCGTTGATCGGCCCCGGTAGGATCGCCCGTCGTGACCTCCGCCGACCAGCTGCGCGCCGCCTTCACGGGGTTCTACGTCGAGCGTGGGCACGTGCTCGTGCCCTCGGCGAGCCTCATTCCCCACGACCCCACTGTTCTGTTCACGATCGCGGGGATGGTTCCGTTCAAGCCCTACTTCCTCGGCGAGGAGCCGGCCCCCTGGCCGAGGGCCACGAGTGTCCAGAAGTGCTTTCGCACCGTCGACATCGACGTGATCGGGAGCGACGAACGCCACTGCACCTTCTTCGAGATGCTCGGGAATTTCAGCTTCGGCGACTACTTCAAAGCAGACGCGATCCCACTCGCGTGGGAATTGCTCACCGAGGTGCTCGGTTTCGACGCGGAGCGCCTGTGGGTCACCGTGCACGACAGTGACGACGAAGCCGAGAAGATCTGGCTCGAGGCCGTGGGCCTCCCACCGGAGTGCATCCAGCGCATGGGGGAGGACAATTTCTGGGCCATGGGGGAGACCGGGCCCTGTGGAACGTGCTCGGAGCTCTTCTTCGACCGGGGAGAGCAGTACGGAGAAGCCGGCGGACCCGCGTTCGGTGATCCCGAGCGCTACATCGAGATCTACACGCTGGTGTTCATGCAGTACAACCGGCTTGCCGACGGGCAGCTGGTCGAACTTCCGAAGAAGAACATCGACACCGGCGCCGGCCTCGAGCGCAACCTTCCGATCCTCCAGGGAGTGCCGTCTCTCTTCGAGACCGACGTCTTTCGTCCGGTTCTGGCGGCCGCCGAACAGTCGATGGGGGTCCGCTACGGGGCCGACGTGCACACCGACGTTTCTCTTCGCATGCTGGCCGATCACGCACGGGCGATGGCGATGCTCGTGGGCGACGGGGTTCTTCCCTCGAACGACGGGCGCGGCTACGTCCTGCGACGGGTCATCCGCAGGGCGGTCAGGCGGGCCTTCCAGCTCGGGGTCACGCAAGCAGTGACGCCCGCGCTCGTGCGGAGCGTCGCGGAGGTGCTGGGCGGTGCTTACCCGGTCCTCGTCGAGGATCTCGACAGGATCCAGGCGACCGTCGAACGCGAGGAGGGCTCGTTCCGACGCACCCTCGACTCGGGCTCTGTGCTACTCGAGGAAGCGCTGAAGGGAGGCACCGACAGGGTGCCTGGAGACCTCGCGTTCCGCCTTCACGACACGCACGGGTTCCCGATCGAATTGACGATGGAGATGGCGGCCGAAGCAGGCGCCGAGGTCGACGTCGAGGGCTTCGAGCGCGAGATGTCCGCTCAACGCGAAAGGGCACGCGCCGACGCCAGGGCGCGGCGCGCGGTCGCCGGCGACGAGGCCGTCTACCGCGAGCTCCTGGACCGGTCCGGGCCGACCGAGTTCACCGGCTACCAGCACTACGAGGAGCCCGCGAGCGTGGTGGCGGTGCAGGCCGGTGCGGAGCCCGGCACGGTGGAGATCGTCCTCGACCGCACCCCCTTCTACGCCGAAGGCGGAGGGCAGGTGGGTGACACAGGAGTGATCACGACCGAGACCGGCCGCGCACGGGTAACCGACACCCAGAGCGTCGTGCCGGGGTTGATCGTCCACCGGGCATCGGTGGAGGGCGAGCTGTTCCCCGGGCAGGATGCGCTGGCGGTGATCGACGCCTCCCGCCGCGAGGCGATCCGTCGAAACCACACAGGGACTCATCTCCTTCACGCCGCGCTGCGTCAGGTTCTCGGAGATCACGTACGACAGCAGGGGTCTCTCGTCGCGCCGGACCGCCTGCGCTTCGACTTCGCCCACCCGAGCGCGGTGCGGCGCGAGGAGCTGGCCGAGATCGGCACCATCGCCAACTCGGACGTGTTGACCGATGCGCCCGTGGAGATCGTCGAGACCTCGAAGGCAGAGGCGGAGTCGATGGGGGCGATCGCCTTCTTCGGGGACAAGTACGGCGAGCGCGTCCGAGTCGTCAAGGCAGGTGCGAGGTCCACGGAGCTCTGCGGCGGCACGCACGTGGCCGCCCTCGGAATGATCGGGCCGGTCTCCGTCGTCTCGGAAGGTTCCATCGGGTCCAACACGCGTCGCATCGAGGCCGTCACCGGGGCCGGTGCGCTCGCGCTGCTGTCGGAGCACCAGAACGTCCTGCAGGACGCCGCGCGCATGTTGAAGGTGGAGACCACGGGAGTCTTGGAGGCGCTCGAAAGAGTGCTCGAGCGCCAGCGCCAATCGGAGAAGGAGCTCACGCGTCTCAAGGCCGCGCATCTCGACGAGCAGGCGGCCGAGATCTTTGCGCAGGCGGCGAACGGGGCGGTGGTCCGTCGCGAGGACGGCCGCAGCGCAGACTCGCTTCGCGACCTCGCTCAGGCAGTTCGAAGCGCAGGCGCCGAGGTCGTCGTGCTCGCGGGCAGCCCCGACGGCGCGAAGGTGGCGCTCGCGGTTGCGTCGGGGTCGAGCTCGATCGACGCGGGGTCGACAGCCAAGGAGCTGGCACAGATCGTGCGCGGCGGCGGAGGTGGGACCTCTCAGCTCGCACAGGCAGGTGGCTCCGACACCTCGATGATCGACGAGATGCTCGCGGAGGCACGTCGTCGTCTCGGCGGCGCCTGAGCCCGTGAGGGTGGTGGGGGTCGACCTCGGGGAGAAGCGGATCGGCGTGGCCGTGTCCGACAGCGCGAGGCGATTGGCTTCCCCACGGTGCACGATCCTCAGAAGCGGTGACCGCAACGCGGATCGGTCGAAGCTGGCCGAGGTCGTCAGCGAGACCGGCGCCACGATCGTGGTCGTGGGACTTCCGGTGAGCCTCGACGGCCGCCGCGGACCGGCCGCGCGTGCAGCAGAGGAAGAGGCGAGGGCTCTGGCAGAGGTTCTGCACCCCGAGGGAGTGACGGTCGAGACCTACGACGAACGCTTCACCACCGTGAGCGCAGAGCGCAGGCTCTCGGAGGCAGGCCATGCAGGGCGCTCCCGTCGTGACGTCATCGATCAGGCCGCTGCTGCGGAGATGCTCCAGGCTTGGCTCGACGCGCACAGCGCGCGCACGGAGAGCCGCGATGCCTGAGCCACCGGACACGCACGACACCGCCGGCCGACCCCGCAGGCGCGACGACTCGAGTGTGCACGAGCCCCTGGTGCCCCTCACCGACGCCGGAGCCACCGACGAGGTCATCGAGGAGGCGGACTCCCAGGGTTGGGCGCTCACCACCGGCGCGCGGAGCCGAGGTAGGCACCTGCCGGCCGACGGGGGAGCTCGTGGAGGAGGCCGTGGAGGAGCTCGCGAAGGAGCTCGCGGAGGAGACAGAGAGGGCGCGGGTGGCGGGATCGCGGGTGCAGTCAGGCGGCATCCCCTGCGCAGCGCGCTCGTCGCGCTCGGTGTCGTAATCGTCGGGCTTCTTGCAGGCGCGGCCATCTGGTACGAGGGCCAGATCGGCGGCACTCCCGGGGGCGCCGAGACCGTGGTCAGCGTCGCCAGCGGCTCGTCGCTCAGCCAGGTCGCGGGCAACCTCGCCCGAGACAGCGTCATCGGAAGCACCCTCGCCTTTCGCATCTACCTGGTGCTGCACGGCTCGCCCGTGGTCAAGCCCGGTGACTACCTCATGAACAAGCACGAATCGTTCGGCGACGTTCGAAGCAGGCTCGCGGCAGGGCCCGACGTTTTCGCGCTCGACGTCCCCCCGGGCTTCACCGTGGAGGAGACCGCGACCCGAGTCGGTGATCTCCCGGGGCACGACTCTTCGCAGTTCTTGTCGCTGGCCACCTCGGGAGCCGTCCAGTCCCCCTGGGGGGCGCCCGGTTCGGCCAACCTGGAGGGCCTGCTCGGCACGGGTACGTACACCGTGCTCCCGGGTGAGTCGGACAAGTCGCTGCTCGAGCAGATGGTGCAACGCTTCGACACCGAGGCGACGAGCGCGGTGCTCGCCAAAGGAGCTGCCGCGCTCGGTGTTACTCCGTACCAGGCGATAACTATCGCGTCCATCGTCCAAAAGGAAGGCGTCTACCAGGAGAACCTCGCCAAGGTATCGCGCGTCATCTACAACCGGCTGGCTCGCGGCATGGACCTGCAGATGGACTCGACGGTCCTCTACGCCGAACATCGCGACGGAGGGCCGGTGACATCCGCCGACTTGGCGCTGAACACTCCCTACAACACGTATCTGCACGCAGGTTTGACCCCGACGCCGATCTGCTTCCCGTCGCCGGCATCGCTCGCCGCAGCGCTCGCTCCAGCTCCGGGGAACTGGCTCTACTTCGTCGTGGTCTCACAGGACGGCACCGAGGCCTTCTCCGACACGCTCGCGGGTCAGCAGGCGAACGAGCAATTGGCGAAGAGCAGGGGTCTGGGATGACGCCGGCGACCGACAGCAGTGGCACGCCGAGCTCTCGCGCCCGGAGCTCGCCTTTGTGGCCCTCTGCGGCATCTGCCGTGGTCGGGGTGATCGGGGATCCGGTGCGGCACTCGTTGTCGCCTCTCTTGCACAACGCCGCGTTCGGCGCGATGGGGCTCGACTGGGTGTCCGTCGCGTTCGAGGTCCCCCAGGGAAGGCTGCCGGAGGCGTTGTCAGGCACGCGCGCCCTCGGCATCGTCGGGCTGTCCGTCACTCATCCGCACAAGGACTCCGCCGCGCGCACGGTCGACGAGCAGAGCGAGCTCGCGCGCACCCTCGGGGCTGTCAACTGTGTGACCCTTCGCGACGGAAAGCTGATGGGTGACTCGACCGACGGGGAAGGCTTCCTGCGCGCTCTGCGGCGAGGGGCCGGGTTCGACCCGGAAGGCCGGTGTTGCGTGGTGGTCGGGGCGGGCGGAGCCGCGAGAGCCGTCGTGTTGTCGCTCGCCCGGGCAGGCGCCTCGGATGTGGTGGTGGTCAACCGGACGCGCGAGCGCGCGCTCGGTGCCGCCCGACTGGCCGGCGACGTCGGGAGAGTTGGGTCCGAGCGCGACATCGAAGATGCCGACCTGGTGGTCCAGGCGACTCCGCTCGGCATGGTCGGCAGCTCGGCGGAGCCGGCTGTGGAACCCGGTGTCTTCCGTCCAGGGCAGCTGGCGGTGGACCTCGTGTACCGACCAGCTGACACCCCTTTCATACATGCGGCGCAAGAGCGTGGTGCGCGCACCCTCGGCGGTATCGGAATGCTCGTCCACCAGGCCGCGTTGGCGATCGAGAAGTGGACGGGCGCCGAGGCGCCGGTCGAGACGATGTGGGAGGCAGCGCTCGCCGCCGGCGACTACCCGAGCAACTAAGAGGGCTCAGAGGGATTGAGAGGGACTAAGACGTTGCGGCTTCGTCCTGAGCGCGTGGTCGTCCGCGCGACTTGTTGCCGAGCTGACGGATCTCTCCGTTCGCGATCACCCAGATTGTCCCGTCGTCGGCGCGCAGACGAGTGACCCTCAACGTGAGGTCCTCGACGGTGCCCGTAACTTCCCCGACGACGAGGGTGTCGCCTATGTCGAATTGATCCTCCACGATCAGGAGGAATCCTGACAGCAGGTCGCGCACGAGGCTCTGGGCCCCGAATCCGATCGTCGCCCCGACGACGGTCGCCCCTGCAAGCAGGGGAGTGAGGTTGATGCCGATCGTCTCGAGCGCGACGAAGAAGGCGATCACCGCGACGACCACGCGCCACACGTTCGCCAAGAGAGCGGTGACCGTGGTCGCCCGCGCCGAGGCGCGCGACGACCCTCGCCGTGCTGCAGCCTTGCGGGCCGCGCTGCCGATCCAGTGGCCGATGACCCGGTGGCCGAGCCAGCTGGCGACGAGCGCGATCAAGGCGATCACCACGACGCTGACCGGTTTCACGACGACCTGCTGGAGGTGGGCGGCCGTCGGCTGCCCCACGCCTGCCCAGCGGAGCAGGTCGTAGAGCCATCCCTGGACGTCCGGGACGGGCGAGGTGGCTCCGGCAGGCACGACCGGTATTCTGGTCTGCCGGAGCGCCCTGTTGAGCACTACCTTCACTCCCCGCCCTCAAACCGGCAGGTTGGTCGCACTCCGAGTCGACGTTGTGCTCGGCCTGACGACGCTAGCGGTCGCCGCCATCGGCGTGGTGATCGTCTACTCGGCGACCCGTTCGAAGCTCGTGCTCGCGGGATTGAGCCCGCACTACTACCTCGACCGCCAGGCGGCATACGTCGTCGCCGGCGCAGTCGTCATGGTCGTCCTGACGCTGCTGGACTATCGCTGGCTCGAGCATGCGAGCGCCGTCCTCTACGTGGGGCTCGTGCTCGCCTTGTTGGCGATGTTCACTCCCATCGGATCCAGCGCACTCGGCGCAACACGCTGGTTCCAGCTAGGGCCAGTCCAGCTCCAACCGTCGGCGTTCGGCACCCTGGTGATCATCGTCATCGTGGCGACCTTCTGCGCGAGGAGGCCTCAGGGCCTCGACCGGCAGGACCTCATCAGGGTGCTCGGGCTCTGCGGGCTCCCGATCTTCTTGGTGGTCCGTCAACCGGACCTCGGCAGCGGGATCGTCATGTGCGCCGTTCTCCTCGTCATGCTCGTGGTTGCGGGGATCCCCAACCGCTACCTGCTCCTGCTCATACTCGGGACGATCACGTTGGGCTTCGTCGTCGTGCACTTCGGGCTGCTGAAGCCCTATCAGGTCCAGAGGCTCACGGGCTTCCTGCACCAGTCGAAGAACGCCCAGGGAACCGGATACAACCTCCAGCAGTCGGTTGCCGCGATCGGTTCGGGGGGATGGTCGGGGAAAGGCCTCTTCCACGGTCCCCAGACGAACCTGTCGTATGTGCCCTCTCAGCCGACGGACTTCATCTTCTCGGCAGTGGGGGAACAACTCGGTTTCGTCGGCGCGGCGACCGTGCTGATGTTGCTCGGCGTCGTTGCATGGCGCACGCTGCGCGCCGCGCAGGTCGCACGTGACCCGTTCGGGAGGTTGCTGGCCACTGGATGCTTCACGCTGATTGCCTTCAGCGCGTTCGAGAACGCCGGCATGTCGATGGGGATCATGCCGATCGCCGGGATCCCCCTGCCGTTCCTGAGCTATGGGGGGTCTGCGACGATCGCTTTCTTCGCGGCTGTGGGTATAGCCATGTCCGTGCACCTTCGCCGCGGACGATGACCCTTGCGGGCACGTCGGGCCAGCCCGCCCGCGAGGACTCTGCCGGCGACCGGCCTGAGGCCGCCGACGACCGGCCCGAAGCTGCGGGCGACCAGCCCGAAGCTGCCGGCTCAGACCAGCGGGCCGACGAGGAGCTCGAGGTTGCCGGCGAGGAGGCTCCCGCCGAAGCCGCTCCGGGCGAGGAGGCTCCCGCCGAAGCCGCTCCCGGCCAGGAGGCTCCCGCCGAAGCCGCTCCCGGCCAGGAGGCTCCCGCCGAAGCCGCTCCCGGCCAGGAGGCTCCCGCCGAACGGGCTGCGGGGGAGGCGCACGACAGATGGAGGCTCACGGTCGTGGGGGGTGTGTACATGGAGCTTCCGGGGGTTCACCCGGAAGTCCAACTCCGCGAGACGGTCGCTCCGTACCGGGAACTTCGCATACCGGTCGGGTTCGCCGAAGGGACCGCGATCGCGCACGCTTGGCGTCACATCGCTACCCCTCGCCCTCTTACCCACGAGCTCGTGACCGACATGCTGTCGGCGCACACGGTGACCATCGAGGCGGTGCGCATAACGGAGCGGCGCGGTCAGATCTTCTACGCGGAGCTCGACACGATGGGACCGAAGGGACACCACGTGGTGCCTTGCCGGCCATCGGACGCAATAGCTCTCATGTTGCGCCAACCGCTTCCGACACCGTTGCTCGTCGCAGACGAGGTATTCGAAGCTCGAGACGAGCTCTCCTAGGAGAGCTGCTCTACCACCCGACGCGCCCGCGACAGACTCGGGAGGGCGCCCATCCACAACAAGATGAGCCACGTCCCTGCCGCGCAACCCGCGACCAGAGGGACACCGTCGAGCTTCTGTTTCGCCAAGATCGACAAGAGCGTCCCGTGGAGGCCCGCGAGCGCCACCACGAGAGCGGCGCAAGCCAGTGCAATGTCTATGAACACGTGGAATCCCGTTGCAGGCGCCGATTCGGACCGTTCAGCCCCCTCGGACCTGTCACCGTCGTCGGAGTCCGGTATCGGGAAACACCCGCATCCCGCGTCCATCCCGCCACGAACGCGCACGTAGAGCACGAACGACCCGAAGGCTCCGTAGGAAGCCGCGACCGCTGCCGCCGCTAGAGGACGCGGGTAGAGCGCAGCGGCGACACCAAGGGACGCCTCCAACAGCGAGAACACCCGCACCACCCCGGTCATGCGCTCCTGGTGAGAGCGCGGTGAGGATGACACCTGAGAGAGAACGACGGCAGTTGGAAGCGGACGCATCAGCTTTGCGAGGCCGGCGATCACGAGAAGGAAGCACGCGATCAGGTAAGGCCCGAGAAGACTCACGTGTGGTTGCCAGCCGGTGCCGGTCCGGCTGCCGCCGCCTCGAGCCGCCGGGTCACTTGCGTATCTGCACCTGCGCGGCGGTCTGCGAAGCCGACGTCGGATCCTCGGGTATGGCGGGGCGCGCGGGCGTAGCCGAAGTTGCGGCGGGCGCTTCGGGCTGTTCCCCCTTCATCGAGCCCAGCACCCGCAGGATCTCGGTGTGGCTTCTGAGCAGCCCGGCGACTAGCCCGGTCAACAGGACCACCAACACTGTGTCCAAGATGACTAGCACCAGCACTCGCGGCCTCTCCTCAATTCCCCTGCTGTCGAGTTCCCCTGCGATGGGCGACGGCTCGTCGCGCTCGGGCTCACCTCGCCGGCACGGACGCGATGCCGCTCGTGGCGCTGGTGGCGCTCGGAATCGGTGTGGCGGTGGCCTCTGCGGCGATCGCGGCCCTCTCACCCTCGTCGGAGATCCTCATCAACAGCGACACGAGGACGTAGTTCGCGACCAGGGACGACCCCCCGTATGCCATGAACGGCAACGTGATGCCGGTCAGCGGGAGCAGACGGACGATCCCAGCCATTATGAAGAACGCCTGCATCCCGAGGATCACCGTCAGCCCTACCGCCAGGAGCTTCGCGAAGTCGGATCGAGCGGTCTGGGCGATGCGCATTCCGCTGCCGATCACGAGCACAAAGGCGAACACGATGAGCGTCGTCCCGAGCAGGCCGAGCTCCGTGCCGAAGCCGGCGAAGATGTAGTCGGTCCTCACTTCGGGAATGCTCTTGATGAACCCGAAGCCGAGCCCTGTACCCGTAAGTCCTCCTGTCCCGAGCCCGTAGAGGCCGTACATGACCTGGCCGGTGGCGGTCGGGTGGAGCCACTCGGAAACGCGCTGGTGCACCTGATAGAAGAAGTGGCTCGCTCCGTAGGCGCCGGCGGCGAACAGCACCAACCCGAGGAGGATGTAGTTCCATCTCCCGGTCGCCAGCCACAGCATGGAGATGAAGAGAACGAAGATGAGGAGAGCGAAGCCGATGTCGCGCTCACCCGCGAGCACGAGCATCGCGAAGCCCCAAGCGAGAAGGATCGGTCCGAGAGGCCTCGGGTCGAGCACGAGCCTGTTGCCCACCCGGGCGGTCGGAACCGAGAGCATCTCCTGGTGCTCAGAGAAATACGAGGCGAAGAAGACGCATAGGAGAATCTTCGCCAGTTCGACCGGTTGGCCGGAAATGCCGCCGATGTGGACCCACAGGCGCGCACCGTTGATGTTCTGGCCGAAGTGGGGAACGAGCGGGGCCAGCATGAGCAAGGCTGCGACCAGGAGCAGGAGGTAGCGATAGCGGTCTAGGTCCCTAGACCTCCGGACCAGTGCGATGGTCAGGATGTAGGCGCAGATCCCGACAGCGGTCCACGCGGCCTGCAGGCGCGCGTAATGAGGATCGATGCGAGCCAACATGTCGTATCCCAGACCGTTCAGGAGCGTGACGATCGGGAGCAGAACCGGGTTCGCATCCGGGGCGTAGATCCTGTTCGCGATGTGGGCGGCGACGCCCAGACCGAGCACGATGGCCAGGAAGGGCCCGAGGTTGGGTGGGATCTTCGACGTCGTCCCGATGGACGCCAGCACGTATGTCGCGACGATGATCAACGACCCGAACACGAGCAGGCCGAGCTCGGTCCGTCGCCTCGCGTTGGGTCCTTTGGGTCTCGTTCGCGACGCCCAGCTGGTTGCGCGGCCCCTCATAGGTCTCGTTCAGCCTAGAACTTGGAAACCTGGCCGAACGGGTCCGTGCCCGGCGCCCGGCCGCTCCCGCACACGTGAGATCGCCAGCAGTCGTTGCCCAAGTACCGTAGGTAGGCGATGGCAGTCTCCGAACCCCCCCACTCCGATCAGGCCGGCCACGGTTCGCTGGCCCAGGTCAAGGATCGTAAAGGTCCTGGCGCGAGCGCCGACGAATCGGCGCCGGCAGTGAACGAGCACGCCGAACGACCGCTGGACACCGAGAAGAGCTTCGAGGAGGTGATCGAGGAACTGGGTTACGAGCGGTTCTCCAACCGCGAGCTGTCGTGGCTGGAATTCGGCTCGCGCCTGCTCGACATCGGGGCCGATCCGGAGGTCCCCCTGCTGGAGAGGGTGAAGTTCCTGGCGATCTTCTCCGAAGGACTCGACGAGTTCTTCCAGGTGCGGGTCGCAGGGCTCAAGGACCAGGTGGACGCCGGGCTCCGAGCCCGCTCGCCCGACGGGTTGCGCCCCGGGGAGGCTTTGAGGGCAATCGCCACGAGGGTTCGCGAGCTCGTGGAGCGCGAGTCCCGGATATTCGTCGACCAGATCGGCCCTGCTCTCGCAGAAGCGGGGATCCGCTTCTCCGACTGGTCGTCACTCGACGACTACGACCGCGAGTACCTGGTCGACGTCTTCGACAGGCAGATCTTCCCTGTCCTGACCCCGCTCTCGGTGGACCCGGGGCATCCGTTCCCGTACATCTCCAACCTTTCGCTGAACCTCATCGTGCTGGTGGGGGACCCGGTCACAGGAGAAGAGCGCGTCGCACGGGTCAAGGTCCCGCCCCTGCTGCCTCGCTTCGTCGTCATGCCCGACGGCGAGAGGTTCGTGCCACTCGAGCAGGTGATCGCCGCGCATCTCGGGCGGCTCTTCGGTGACATGGTGATCGGCGAGCACTATCCGTTCCGCGTCACACGCAACGCCGACCTGGCGCTCGAGGAGGACGAGGCCGACGACCTCCTCGCTGCGGTCGAGATGGAGCTCAGACGGCGGCGCTTTGGAAGGGCGGTGCGCCTCGAGGTTTCCTCCGAGATGTCCTCCGACATGCGCGACATGCTCCTTCGCGAGCTCGACCTCGAGCCTGACGACCTCTACGAGACCGACGCCCCGCTGGACCTCGGAGGTCTGTGGAAGGTCCACGCATTGGACCGCCCGGACCTCCACGAGGAGGCCTGGGCGCCCATGACACCTCCCGGGCTGGCGAGCGCCAGCAACGAGCCGACCGACTTGTTCGCCGTACTCCGCGAGCACGACGTTCTCGTGCACCACCCGTACGACTCGTTCACCACCTCGGTCGAGGCCTTCGTCGCCCAGGCTGCGGCAGATCCCCACGTCCTCGCCATAAAGCAGACCCTCTACCGAACCTCCGGAGACAGTCCGATCGTCGCTTCGTTGATCCAGGCGGCGGAGGACGGAAAGCAAGTGGCCGCGGTCGTCGAGCTGAAAGCGAGGTTCGACGAGCAGGCGAACATCCTCTGGGCACGCGCGCTCGAAGAGGCCGGAGTCCACGTGGTCTACGGCCTCGTGGGTTTGAAGACCCACTCCAAGGCAGCCCTGGTGGTTCGCAGGGAGGACGATCGAATCCGCCTCTACTGCCACTTGGGCACCGGGAACTACAACCCCCGCACGGCTCGGATGTACGAGGACCTCGGCCTGTTGTCGTCCGACTCGGAGTTGGGGGCCGACGTGGGTGACCTGTTCAACTTCCTCACCGGGTACAGCCGCGCCGTTCAGTACAGGAAGCTCGTTGTGTCCCCGACCGCGCTGCGCAGCCGGATCATCGAGCTGATCGACCAGGAGGCGAAGCTCGGTTCCGACGGGCGCATCACGGTGAAGGTCAACGGTCTCACCGACCCGGACGTGATAGATGCCTTCTACCGGGCCTCGAGGGCGGGAGTGCCGATAGACCTCATCGTCCGCGGTGTGTGCTGCTTACGCCCGGGCATTCCGGGCCTGTCGGACACGATCAAGGTCAGGTCGATCGTCGGCCGGTTCCTCGAGCACTCGCGCATCTACCGCTTCGGAGGCACGGTGCATCCGGTGACGCTGCTCACGGGCTCGGCGGACCTCATGCAGCGGAACCTCGACAGAAGGATCGAGCTGTTGTTCCCGATCACCGACGGCGAGCTGCAAGCGAGATTGTTCGAGGTCCTCGACCTGGACCTCGCCGACGACACGAATTCGTGGGTGCTCGAGTCCGACGGCATTTGGGAGCGTGTGCCGACCACCGCGGGTGTGAGCGTCCAGCGGCGTCTGCAGGAGATGGCACGCGACAGGGCACGGCGCAGGCGTGAGCCCGAGGCCCTCGGGGCGTAGGGCCAGGTCCTGCGGCTCACTTCGAGCATTCCCACGAGGACTGCGAGGACTTCGAGTAGGACTGCGAAGAAAGACGCGCCTCGAGGGCTCACACCGCTTCGTGGCCTCGGCCCTCGCGCCAAAGGCGGATGATCTTCCCTCGCTCCTGTCCTTCGGTGCCCTCAGGGGTTTCGCCTCGCGTCGGCCCACCGTTCGCAGCACTCGCGCTGGGTGACGGGATCTCACGCGACGTGCCGTCCCGATCGCTTTGGATCGCTGAGCCGGCAGTGTCAGATGAACCCGTGCTGTCGTCGGGCTGGTCATGCCCGTCACCTTCGGGGGCCGGTCGACTGTGCTCGACCATCTCGTCGCGCATCGAGTGGATGCGCTCTCGCCAACCCTCCGAGGTGAAGCGAAGCGACAGGTAGGTACCGCCGCCGACTGGGATCGGCAGCCAGAAGTTGACGAGCCTGTACCCGAGGACCCCGAGCGTTGCCACGGTCTTCGAGGATCCGAATCCCACGAGGGTGGGGATCAACACTCCCTCTACGACCCCGAGCCCGCCGGGTGTGATCGGGATCACCGCGAGGATGTTCGCCAGGCCGTAAGCCACCAAGAGGTCGATCGGCGAGATGAGCCTGTGGAATGCGAGGATGAACACCCACAGCGAAGCCGCGTCGAGCAGCCAGTTCGCGGCCGCCCACCCGATCGAGCGGTACAGGAGCTCGCGCTCGGAGGCGAACGCCCGAAGCCGGTCGGCCAGCCGCTCCACCGCCGACGCAAGTCCTTCGGCGTCCAAGAAGGGCACCTTGCCGGCCACCTGCCTGACGATCTCGACCGCCTGATGTCGGCCACGGGTCAAGAGGACGATCACGGCGGCGAAGATCCCCATCATGAGCACCCCGGCCCCGGCCGCCACGGCGTAGAGAGGGTTGTACCCGTGGAAGAACAGCGAGACGAAGAGCGCGAACCAGAAGATCACGTTCAGCACCACCGCTGACCCAACCCCCTGCATCGCGAGCGCGAAGCCCGCGTCGGGCCCGCTCACGTCGTTCTGAGTGAGGAGCCGGTAGGCGAGAGCGGCTCCAGGCGTCGTTCCCCCGGGTACGACGTGGCTCAGGGCCAGGCTCGACATGTTGATCTGGAGCAGACGTCCGCGCTTAGGACCACCGTGGGGCAACAGCGTGTGGGTCAGCTGGGCGTACGCCACGAGTGCGGCGGCCTCGAGGAGGACGCCGGCCACCAGGTAGGCGAAGTTGACCCGCCCGATGAGGTTGAGGGACTTGCGGGCGCCGGCTCGACCCAGTTGCGGCAGGACGAGGTACTCGAGCACGAGCAGGACGACGAAGATGCTGACGCCCCATTTGATGCCCTTGCGCAGCCGCCTTCGGGGTTGGGGCCCTCGGCGCCTGACGAGCATCTGATCATGGTGGCACGTCGCGGGGGAGGCCAACTGCCATGCTGGGGGAATGCCCTTCGAGCGCGCTTCCACGCCGGCAGATGGCGCCCGGGAGCCTCTGGACCAGGCCGTCTCCGTAGGGATCCATCAGCGATCTTCCGATGCCGACGCCGCCGCCGCGCCAGCCGCAGTGCGGGCGTCGGGGCAGGGTTCGACTGCAGCGGGGGGAGAAGCTGGGACCGAGGAGTCTCGTCGCGCCCGCCTCTGGGAGTGGGCCGACGCTCGCAGGATCCCCCTGCAGGCGATCGTCGCCGTCGTAGTCGTCGCGGGGATCGCCTACCTGGGAGCCCGGCTGGTCTACAAGCTGCGCGAGATCATCCTGCTGCTCGTGGTGGCGGGATTCGTCGCACTACTGCTCAACCCCGCGGTCGTCTTCCTCGGGCGCCACGTGGTGCGCCGCAGGGGCGAGGCGGTCGCGATCGTCACCGTCATCGCGTTGCTGGTGTTCGCAGGTCTGGCGTTTGCGTTCGGGTACCCGTTAGTGAACGGCATCACCCACTTGGCCAAGGACCTTCCGAAGTACGTGAGCCAGGCGGAGCACGGAAAAGGTCCGCTGGGCAACCTGGTGCGCAAGTACCACGTTCAGCACTGGGTCCAGCAGAACCTGGCGCCGAAGCTAACGACCTTCGCGAAGAACCTCTCGAAGCCGGCGCTCACCCTCGGAAAGGGTGCTGTCAGCCTGCTGATCGCGCTCGTGACGATCTTCATCCTGGTCCTGCTGCTGCTGCTCGAGGGATCGAAGCTTCGGGGCGGCGTCCTGAGCATGATCAACCCGGCGCGCCGTGCTGAGGTGATCCGTGTTGCCGAGGAGGTCAACCGTTCGGTCACCGGCTACATGCTCGGGAACTTCATCACCTCGGTGATCGCCGGCGTCGTCGTCTTCGTCAGCCTCGAGATCGTGGGGGTGCCCTTCGCACTGCTCTGGGCCTTGTGGGTGGCGCTCGTCGACTTCCTCCCGATGATCGGCGGGGCCCTCGCCGGCATCCCGACGGTGATCTTCGCGGCGTTCCACTCGATCACCGCAGGGATCGTGGTTCTGGTGGTGTTCCTGATCTACACGCAGGTGGAGAACCACGTGCTCAACCCGATCGTGATGAGCAGGACCGTGAGGGTCAACCCGCTCCTCGTCCTGATAGCGATCCTGGTGGGAGCGAGCCTCGGAGATCTCGTCGGAGGTTTCTTCGGCGGCTTCGTGGGTACCCTTCTCGCAATTCCCGTCGCCGGGTCGATCCAGGTGATCGTGCGCGAGGTGTGGCAGAAGACGGCTTCGGTCCCCGAGCCCGCACTCGCGGGGTGGGCCGGGTCGAGCGGGCCGGCGGCGACTACCACGCGAGAGCCGGGCGAGGGCAGCGGAAAGGACGAGAGCAGTGATACGGACCCGCGCACTTGAGCCGACGCGACCTCGAAAGCCGTCTCGGCAGCTGACGGAACGTGCGAGGAGGATTCGGGCGATTCCAGAGGCAAAACCCCATTCCCGTAGGCTGACGACGATGATGCCCCTGGTGGTGCTTCCCACCTACAACGAATCGGAGAACATCGAGCGTGTTCTGCGGCGAATTCGCGTAGCGCTACCTGAGGCTTCGGTTCTCGTCGTCGACGACGGGAGCCCGGACGGCACCGCGGAGATAGCCGAGCGTCTCGGCAAGGAGCTCGGGCAGGTCGAGCTGCTGCGCAGGCCTGCAAAGGCGGGCCTGGGAAGCGCATACCGCGCAGGCTTCGCCTGGGGCCTCGAGCGCGGATTCGACGCCCTGGCGGAGATGGACTCTGACCTCTCCCACGACCCCGACGCACTGGGGAGCCTCGTCGCGCCGCTCGACGACGGGGTCGACCTGGTGATCGGGTCTCGGTACATACCGGGAGGCTCGATCCCGAACTGGCGCCTACATCGCCGCTTGCTATCCCAGGGGGGCAACATCTACGCGTCGCTGCTTCTCGGGCTGCACGTCACAGACTCGACGTCGGGCTTTCGGGCCTACAGCGGGGAGATTCTCCGGCGGATCGACCTCTCCCGGGTCCGGGCGGACGGCTACGGGTTCCAGGTGGAGATGGTCCACCAGGTGCTCGAGCACGGCGGGACCGTCGCCGAGGTCCCGATCCGCTTCGTGGACCGTGTCGAGGGCAAGTCCAAGATGTCCGCCTACATCGTGGTGGAGGCCCTCGGGCTCGTCACGTGGTGGGCCCTCCTGCGCGTGGTGCGCAAGCTGCTCCGCCTGGGCAGGTCGCCCAGGCACGAGAGCCAGGCGCCGACGCTCCCGTTGACCGGCGCCTGAGCGCCTGACCGCCTGAGCGCCTGAACGCCTGAGCGCCGGCCGAGCGACGCCGAGGGGAGGGTGAGCCCGGAGACGCCACGGCCATCTGCGATCATTTTGGGGTGAGACCTTCGACGGCCCCTCGCCTGGATCGACGGCTGAGGTGACGGCGATCGACGCCCCCTCCCGGATACTCGTCGTGGACGACGAGCCGTACATCACCGACCTGCTGTCGGCGGCGCTCAGGTTCGAGGGGTTCGCGGTCGAGGTGGCATCCAACGGCGCCGACGCGGTCGCCTTGGCCCAGCGGACCCGCCACGACCTCTTGCTCCTGGACGTCATGCTCCCCGACATCACAGGCACCGACGTCTGCCGACGTTTGAGGGACTCGGGGATCGAGACTCCGGTGCTGTTCCTCACCGCGCGTGACGGCACCGAAGACAAGGTGATCGGGCTCACGGTCGGCGCCGACGACTACGTCACGAAGCCCTTCAGCTTGGACGAGCTGGTTGCGAGAATTCGCGCCGTCCTGCGACGCACCGGACGCTCCACCGTCAACGGCGAACGGCGCCTGGTGTTCGCCGACCTGGAGATGGACGACGACACGCACGAGGTCTGGAGGCAGGAGACGCTCCTCGACCTGACCGCCACAGAGTTCAGCCTGCTTCGCTACATGCTCGAGAACGCGAGGCGCGTACTCCCCAAGGCCGAGATCCTCGACCACGTCTGGTCGTACGACTTCGAGGGAGACCCGAACATCGTCGAGACGTATGTCAGCTACCTGCGCAAGAAGGTCGACAAGTTCGATCCCCCGTTGATCCACACGATCCGCGGCGTCGGGTACACCTTGCGACTTCCCCGAGAAGGCGTGGCCGGGTCCTCGCAAGTGGCCCCCTCCGCCGACGCGGGTCGGCCGGCGGAGTAGGGGGAGCACGCAAATGTCCCTCAAGCGACGACTGGTTGCCGCGATGCTCCTGCTGTTCATCGCCGCGATCGTCGTCGCCAACCTCGTCACCTCGTCGTTCCTCAGGTCGTTCCTGGTAGGCCGGCTCGACGAGCAGATCGACGTCGCTCAGACCCAGGCGTACACGTACATCTACACGGTCAATCAGCGCGACGTGCTCGCTCACGACGCTCTGGCCACCAGCGATCCCAAGGCCTGGTTGACCCAACTGACGACTTCCGGAGATCCCTCCTGCATCTCCTCTTCGAGGGTCGGATTGAGACCGACGTCGGCTGGATCGACCGGAACGGGAGCGACGACCCCAACCTCCGGAGGCACGGCATCGGGGGGCGCGGCCTCCGGGGCCGACAGCACGTCGGTTCCACGGCTCAACGCCGTGAGCCTCGCCGCACGCCTGAACCCCGACGTCTACGTGGAGGTTCTCGGTACGGGCGGCAAGGTGCTGTTCGACGATCCCTCCGGGTCGTGCGCCTCTCCGGACCCCGCGCCCTTGCTCTCGTCACACCTGCCAGTCCAGGCCCTGCCCCTGTCACACGTCTTCGGTGGCAAGCACGGTCCTTACCTACCCGACCGCCCGTCGTTCGAGGTCCAGGCAAAGGGAGCTTCAGGAACGTATTACCGGGTGCAGGCGGTGGCGGTCCCGGGGGGCACGCTCGTCACGGCGATCTCGCTGCACCCCACCAGCCAGACGCTCGCCTCGCTCACGCATGTGGAGGTCGGAGTCTCGATCGCTGTCGTCGCCGTTCTTCTCGTCCTCGTCCTCGTGATCGTGCGTTTCGGGCTTCGACCTCTCGACGACATGACGAAGACGGCAGGGGCTATTGCAGGTGGAGACCTCACGCGCCGGATCCAGCGGATGGACGACAAGAGCGAAGTCGGAAGACTCGGTGCAGCACTGAACGGCATGCTGAGCCAGATCGAAGCCGCGTTCCGAGAGCGAGCCGGGTCTGAGTCACGACTCCGGCGTTTCGTCGCGGACGCCTCTCACGAGCTGCGTACCCCTCTGACTTCGATCCGCGGGTACGCCGAGTTGCTGCGGAAGGAAGCTTTGAGCGACGACGAGTCGCGGCGCCGGGCGGCAGAGCGCATCGAGGGCGAGGCCGCCCGCATGAGCGTGCTGGTCGACGACCTCCTGCTGCTTGCGCGCCTCGACCAGGGCCGGCCGCTCGATCGCTCGCCGGTGGACGTAGCCGAAGTGGTCAGCGATGCGGTCGACGCCGCGCGCACGAGCGATCCCGGCCGGACGATCTCCCTCGACGCTCCTTCGAGCGTCGTCGTCGAGGGAGACCCGTTGCGGCTGCGCCAGATCGTGGACAACCTGCTGCGCAACGCCCAGGTCCACACCCCGGCGGGGACCCCGGTTCGGGTGAGCGTCTCCAGTCGAGGGGACTTCGCCCTCGTCGTCGTGGCCGACGAAGGGCCGGGCCTCGACGCGGAGGAGCAGGCCAGGGTGTTCGACCGCTTCTATCGTGGGAACGTGGTTCGCACAGGCGGTGGAAGCGGTCTGGGACTCTCGATCGTCGCTGCGCTCGCGACCGCCCACGGCGGGCGGGCCTACGTGGAGAGCGCCCCAGGCGAGGGGGCGACCTTCACCATCGAGCTGCCGGTCAGGCCCGGCGCTCGAGAGGAGGCCGGGGGGTCGAAGAGCCCCGGCGAGCGCGGTGAGCCCGCGGGCGGGGCCGGCGCGGCAGGGACGACCGGGGTGGCCGAGCGCGGTGAGGTCGCCGGGGCGGATCCGTCTGGCCAACCGGAGGCTCATCCGGTTGCCAACTCGGCCAGGCGCTGACGACGCCGGTTGGGATGCCCTCGTTAGCGGAAATGCACGTATCGGATCGCGGGCGTGGAAACGCCGTCCTCTACGTGCACGGCCAGCCGGGGCTCGGTGTCGACTTCGATCCTGTGGCGGAGCTTCTCGTCGGAGACCATCGAGTCATCGCTCCTGATCGTCCGGGCTACGGGGAAAGCGGAGACGAGCCCGTCTCGATGGCGGAGAACGCGACGCTCCTCGCGGGTCTCGTGCGCGAAAGGGGGCTCGCCCCGGCGACGGTTGTCGGACACAGCTACGGCGGGGGGATTGCGATACTGCTCGCATCGTCCCATCCCGAGCTCGTCTCGGGGCTCGTGCTCGTGGGGTCGGTCGGCAGAGCCGACAGCGTGAACACCTTGGACCACTTGCTCGCTGCGCCCGTCCTGGGGGAGACCGTGAGTGCTGCAGGGTTGTTCGCCCTCGGCCGGGTGCTCCCTCACCTCCACGGGCTCGCGACCCTCGCGCCCAGGGACACCTTGGAGCGGCTGAAGGTGACGCTTCCCGATCGCGGCTACCTCGAGGTGGCGGCAAAGCGCGGTAAGCAAGTCTGGCGGAGCTTCGTGTTCGAGCAGCGCGCGCTCCTCCGGGAGATCGGTTCGGTGGAGGAGGCGTTGGGATCGGTCGAGGCTCCCACGGTAGTGATAGCAGGGGCGTGGGACGTGGTGGTCCCACCTTCGGTGGCGGCGAGCATCGCGGCTTCGATTACGGGCGCCGAGCTCGTGACCGTCGACAAGATCGGCCACTTCGTGCCGCGCGATGCACCCAAGGTCGTCGCGAGCGCCGTAAGGCGGCTCGACGACAGGTCGACGGAGGAGGATTGATGGCAATCGACTTCACTTTCCCGCCTGACGTCGAGGACGTCCGTCGGAGGATGGCAGACTTCGTCACAGAGGACGTAAAGCCGACCGAATCACGCCTGATGTCGGATTCTTCCGGCAGGGCGGAGTGGAGGGCCGAGCTCGACAGGCTTCGCGCGGAGGCACGCGAGAGAGATCTTTGGATGCCGCACATGCCCCGTGAGTGGGGTGGGATGGGGATTGGACCGACGGCCTTGGCAGCTGTGTCGGCCGAGTCCGCGAAGTCCAACTTCGGCTCCTACGTCATCAACTGCTACGCCCCCGACGAGGGGAACATGCACACTCTCCTGCACTGGGGCACCGACGAGCAGAAGGAGCGCTACCTGAAGCCCATGTGCGACGGGGCAATGCGGTCGTGCTTCGCCATGACCGAGCCCGAAGTCGCCGGCTCTGATCCGACGCTGATGCAGACGCACGCCGAGCTCGACGGCGACAAGTGGGTGGTGAACGGCCACAAGTGGTTCATCAGCGGCGCACGTGGCGCGCAATTCGCGATCCTCCTCGCCCGGACCGAGGCGAACCCCGAAGTCCCCCAAGCCGCCACCTCCGCGTTCGTCGTGGACCTCCCTTCAGACGGCTGGGAGATCGTGCGCGACGTGGAGACGATGTCTGGCAGCCACAACCATTGTGAGATCCGCATCAGCGACTTGCGGCTACCCGCCTCGAGCATGCTCGGCGAGCGCGGGCAGGGACATCGCCTAGGTCAGTACCGCCTGGGCCCGGCTCGCCTTGCGCACTGCATGCGCTGGCTCGGCCAGATCGAAACCGCTCTCGACATGATGGTCGAACGGTCGATCGAGCGCTACTCGCACGGGTCGTACCTATCCGAGAAGCAAGGGATTCAATGGCTCATAAGTGAGTCTGCGATCGAGCTCTACCAAGCGAAGCTGATGGTGCTTCACGCGGCATACCGGATCGAGCACGGTCTCGACTTCGCCACCCAGGTGTCGATGGCGAAGCACCACGTTGCGAACACGCTGTGGCGCGTGATCGACCGGGCCGTCCAGGTGCACGGGGCGCTCGGCTACTCGAAGGACTCGCCTCTCGCCGACATGCTGCTGCAAGCGCGTTGGAGTCGGTTCGCCGACGGCGCCGACGAGATCCACAAATGGCGTGTCGCCGAGGCCACCATCGCCGCCTATCGATCGGAGGGCACCACTCGCGCCGCTACCGGGGATCTCCCGCTGTAGGGGTGTACGTTGCCTCCCATCGACACGACCCACGACGCGCTTAGACAGGACGGATCGAGTCCGGCGCCGTCGGCGAGGATCTCGGGCGCGGACCTCCGGTCGCTGGCGGCACGCGTCGTCTCCAAAGGTGACTCGCTCGACGTCCTGATCGTCGATCAGCCGTTCAACGGCAGGTTGCTCGGAGAGGTCCCGCGCAGCACGCTCGCCGACGTGGACTTCGCATTCGACCGGGCTTGTGCCGCCCAGGAGATCTGGAAGGACAGCTCCTTCGCCGACCGCCGCAGGATCTTCCTGCGGCTCCACGATCTGCTTCTCGACCGGCGCGAGGAGTTACTGGACCTGATCCAGCTCGAGACCGGCAAGGCGCGGCGCCACGCGATAGAGGAAGTTCTAGACGTGGCCATAGTTGCTCGCTACTACGCGAACACGGCAGAGCATCACCTGCGTCCGCGGCGGCGCCAGGGCGCCATTCCATTCCTGACCGCCACGTGGGAGCACCATCCTCCGGTCGGTGTCGTAGGGCTGATCGCGCCCTGGAACTATCCGTTCACCCTGACGATCGGTGATGCGCTGCCCGCCTTGGCCGCCGGGAACGCAGTAGTCGTGAAACCGGACAGCAACACGCCTTTCACAGCCCTGTGGGGCGTGGCTCTGCTCGAGCAAGCAGGACTTCCGGTAGACCTCGTTCAAGTGGTAGCCGGATCCGGCACGCAGCTCGGCCCGCGCATCATCGATCGATGCGACTACGTGATGTTCACCGGCAGCAGCGCGACAGGCCGGGCGGTCGCCAAGCAGGCAGCCGAGCGTCTTATCGGGTCTTCCATGGAGCTCGGCGGAAAGAACGCCATGATCGTCCTGGCGGATGCCGACATAGACCGAGCAGTGGAGGGCTCCGAGCGGGCGCTGTTCTCCAACGCAGGACAACTGTGCATATCGATCGAGCGGCTCCTCGTCCACGAATCGGTCGCCGAGGAGTTCACCCGTCGCCTCGTCGAGCGGACACAGGCGATCCGACTCGGAACCGATCTCGACTACAGCGCGGGAATGGGATCCCTCATCTCGCAGTCGCAGCTCGACACCGTCAGTGATCATGTCGAGGATGCGGTTGCCAAGGGCGCGACCGTGCTCACAGGAGGGCATGCACGACCCGACATCGGGCCGTACTTCTTCGAGCCGACGATCCTCTCGGGGGTCGACGAGACCATGAAGCTGTGTCGGAACGAGACCTTCGGACCGGTCGTCGCCGTTTCCACCTTTGCGACCGAGGAGGAGGCCGTCAGGCGGGCGAACGACAGCGATTTCGGGTTGAACTACAGCGTCTGGACGAAGGACACGTCAGCGGGCCACAGGCTGGCCACGCGTCTTAGGGCCGGGACCGTCAACGTGAACGAGGGCTACATCGCGACCTGGGCATCGGTCGACGCACCGATGGGAGGGATGAAGGCGTCGGGGCTGGGACGGCGTCACGGGGCCGACGGAATACGCAAGTACACGGAGGCTCAAACCGTGTCGGTTCAACGCCTCCTCCCGATAGCGCCGTTCTTCGGGATGCCGGTCGAGCGTTGGGCGGCGCTCATGACGAGGGCCCTTCGCCTCCTGCGGCGCGCTCCGGGAATTCGCTGAGGCTGCCGGGCTCCCGGCTCCGAGCTCAGCGGTAGTAGCGGTACACGACCTGCGCGACGCAGCTCGGCTTTTCCAGTCCTTCGGCTTCGATCGTCGTGTCTATGACCACCTGCGCACCACCTTCGAACTCCTCGACCGACCCGATCGTCACGCCGAGGCGGACATTCGAACCGACCTTGACCGGCGCCGGGAAGCGGACCTTGTTGCAGCCGTAGTTGACGCCGAAGCTCACACCTTCCACCCTCAGCACCTCGTGGATCAACGCGGGGATCAGCGACAACGTCAGGTAACCGTGGGCGATCGCACCGCCGAAGGGGCCACTGGCAGCCCGCTCCGGGTCGACGTGGATCCACTGGTGGTCACCGGTCGCGTCGGCGAAGAGGTTCACCTGTGCCTGGTCGACGAGGTGCCATCCCGAGTAGCCGAGATGCTGGCCTGAGTACTTGTTGAATTCGTCGATGCCGTGGATGGTCGTGGTCATGGCCACAACCTAGTTATTGCCCGGGCCGTCCTCTACTTGAACCAGATGCGCTGGTACTCGCGGCTCTGGGGATGGATGAACAGTGCGAAGAGGATCACGGCGAAAAGGAGGCTCAAAAGGACGCTGAGCGTGCCGAGTGCGCTTATCCCGACCAGGAACAGAAGGGCCCCGCTCTCGATCACGTTGAAGGCCGAGAGCCCCACACCGAGGCCGTAGCCCCAGCGCTTCTCGTTGGCGACCCCGAAGCCGGCCACGCCGATGGCGAGGGGGACGATCGCGAATATCGCCGCCCCGCCTATCAGGGAGAGGATCCCGAAGAAGGCCGTGATGTAGCTGAGCATCACGGCACCCTGAAGGGTCTGAGGCTGCGAATTGTCGAACCACTTGCGCGCTTCGGCCATCGACCCATTCTTGCAGGGTGAGTGGGCTAGACGAGGTCGCCCGGGAGTTGCCGTCGCCCGCCCGAACGCCCCGGTAAGCGTCGCAGGAGCGCCGCCCGCGGGTCCTGCGCCGGTACGCTGAGCCTTCGTGGAGGCGGTCGAGGACACGGCTATGCCCGCCGAAGAAAGGCGTCGCGGCGATCGCCGCCGAATGGCGGGACTTGAGCTCGGTGCAGCTCGTTCCCGGCACCCGGCGGAGGCGGTTTCCCGCGACCATCATCACCGCTCCGTCGGCACCGGAGGCGCGAGAGCGGCGGTCTTCGGGGTGTCGGACGGGCTCGTCACGAACGTAGCGCTGATCCTCGGAATCGCCGGCGCGCACCCCTCGTCGTCAGTGGTGCGCCTTGCCGGCTTGGCTGGTCTGGTCGCCGGGGCCTTCTCGATGTCGGCCGGTGAGTACATATCGATGCGTGCGCAGTCCGAGCTGTTCGAGCGTGAGCTCGCGGTCGAGATCCACGAGATCGCAGTGCGGCCGGAGCGTGAGAAGCGGGAGCTGACCCGCCTTTATGAAAGTCGCGGGGTCGACCCCGAAGCAGCTCGGACCCTCGCAACGGAGATGATGCGCACACCGGAGCTCGCGCTCGAGACTCACGCTCGCGAGGAGCTCGGCATAAACCCGCAATCGCTCGGCTCGCCTGTCCAAGCGGCAGCCTCGTCGTTCGCCACATTCGCCGTCGGAGCGTTCCTTCCGCTCATCCCGTGGTTGATCACGAGCGGGACGGCGGCGATTCTCGGGTCGGTGATCGTCGGTGCCGTTGCGGCGGTAGCAGTCGGAGTTGCACTCGCCTTCTTCACCAGACGGAAGTGGTGGCGTTCCGCCTTGCGCCAACTCGTGATCTCGGCTTTCGCCGCCGCGGTGACCTTCGGGATCGGTCACGCCGTCGGCATCTCGGGCATCCACTGAGCCCGTCGAGAGCGAGCAGGTCCGCGAGGTGCACGCCGTCGAGATCAAGCGGCGCATGGGGGAGTTCGACATCGCAGAGGTGTCTCAGCTCCTCCAGGAGGTGGCGGCAGCCGATGCCCATGCGCCGCTCGGGGAGCACAAGTGGCTCGACCTGGTCCACGGTGGACGAAAGGGATTCGCGGGCTTCGTGGCACGCGAGAGCCCTGGCGGCCCGCTCGTCGGATACGCCCAGCTGAGCAGAGGGCACGACACCTGGGCGGTGGAGGTGGTGGTGCGCCCCGACCACCGCTCACCCGACCAGGCCGTGGGGGTGGAGCTGCTCAACGCTGCCCTCGAGGAGGCGGAGCGCCTCGGAGGTGGGCACGTGCACCTGTGGGTCGCCAAGCCCACCGAGATCACCGACGCGATGGCTCAGAGATGTGGTCTCGAACGTGGCCGTGAGCTCTACCAGATGCGGCGCGCCCTTCCGGTCGAGGACGATCAGCCACGAGTGGAAACCCGTCCGTTTCGCCCCGGAGAGGACGAGCCGGCATGGCTGGAGGTCAACAACCGTGCCTTCGCCGCGCACCCCGAACAGGGGGGCTGGACGCTCGACACCATCCTCGAACGAGAAGCCGAGCCGTGGTTCGACCCCGAAGGGTTGCTGCTGCACGAGCGCGACGGCCGCCTCGCCGGCTCGTGCTGGACGAAGGTGCACAACGAGACCCACCCGCCAATGGGGGAGATATACGTCATCTCGGTCGACCCCGATTTCAAAGGACGGGGGCTCGGGAAGGCGCTCGTGCTCGCCGGCCTGCACCATCTCTACGCCGAGGGTTTGCGCGTTGCGATGCTGTACGTCGACTCCACCGGAGAGCCGGCCTTGACTCTCTACCGCTCGCTTGGCTTCGAGATCGACCACGTCGACCGCGCCTACACCGGAGACGTACCCGACAGCTCCGAGCCTCGACAAAACGCATAAGGCCGGCCGCAGATGGCACGAGCGAGCGCCCGCAAGGTCCGAGAAAGAGCACGCGAGGTAACGGCGCGCCTCGCAGAGGAGTATCCGGGGACAGCGCACGACCTGTGTGCACTACGCCACAAGTCGCCGTTCGAGTTACTGGTAGCGACGATCCTCTCGGCGCAGTCCACGGACGAGCGGGTCAACATGGAGACCCCCGACCTCTTCGCGGAGTTCCCGACGCCCGAGGCCCTGGCGGCTGCTCCGCTCGAGCACGTGGAGAAGCTCATCTATTCGACGGGCTTCTACCGGGCCAAGTCCCGAAGTCTCGTCGGGATGGCTCGAGCGCTCGTCGAGGACTTCGGGGGCGAGGTGCCCCAGGCCTTGGAGGATCTCACCACCCTCCCGGGCGTCGGACGCAAGACGGCGAACGTCGTGCGAAGCGTCGACTTCGACCTGCCCGGGTTCCCGGTCGACACACATGTGGGGCGCCTCGTGCGCCGGTTGGGGCTGAGCGACCAGAAAGACCCTGAAAAGGTCGAGGCCGAGGTGACGGCGATGGTTCCTGAGCAGGAGTGGGGAACGCTGAGCGTGCGCCTGATCCTCCACGGCCGCCGGGTATGCCCGGCGCGTGCTCCTCGATGCACCGAATGTCTTCTCGCCGACATCTGCCCCTCGGCCGATCTTCCGGTCGGTCCGCCCGCCTGAGCAGGCTCGGAGGCGAAGAGCCGGACCCCTGGGGCGTGGAGATGGGTCATCGTTGGGCGGATGTTTTTCGGGGGCGATTGGAAGAACGCCTCTGAGCGTGATGTTCTAGGAGTACCGGAACCGGTTCCCGCCACCTGGTTCCGTGAGGGCGCGGTCGGGATCCGCCGCCTGACCCGCTCGCGCGACGGCGCCCGTAAGGGCGCCGTCGTCGCGTCCGGGCGCCGGGTGCTTCTGGTAATGGCGCCCGACGTGGTTTCAGCGCCCGCGGGATCTCGACGTGGTGAGCTTCTGCAGGCGCCGGTGCGCGCTGCGAAGGGCGCGCTCCACGGCGAACAGCTCGTTGGAGGTCTCCTCGTCCTTGGCGGATTCGGCGGACTCGGCGAGCGCGCCCACACGGCGGGTGAGCTCCTCGAGGGCCGTGGACAGGGAGGACAGGTCGGCTACCGGAGCGCTCATGGAACGATCTTTGCGCGCCTGGCACCGACCACGTGCGCGCATGCAGGCGGCGAGAGGGCCGCGGGCCTGGCTCGTCCAGGAAGAGCCAGCGTGCCCCACTAGTACGATCGTGTGCCCATGTCCCTCTCCCGCCTCGACCTTCGCGGCGTCCCGGCCTCCGAGATGGCGGCGAAGCTGTCGCGCCCGAGCCTGGAGCAGAGCTTCCCGACCGAGGCGGTCGGGGCGATCCTCGCCGAGGTACGCAGTGGCGGCGACGCCGCCGTGCGGGATCTCACTCACCGATTCGACGGCGTAGAGGTCGATTCCCTCCGGGTGCCCGAAGAGGCACTGCGAGAGGCTCGCGAGGCGATCGCCACCCCGCTTCGCGAGGCCTTGGAGCTGGCTTGGTCTCGCATCCTCGCGTTCCACCTCGACGAGGTGCGGCCCGAATCGGAGTTCGTGCTGGACGGCGTGAGGGTCCGCCGCCTCGTCCGGCCCGTGCGAAGAGCGGGGTTGTACGCGCCCGGCGGGCGCGCTCGATACCCCTCGACGGTCCTCATGTGCGCTGCGCCCGCAGTGGTCGCCGGGGTAGAAGAGATCGCGTTGTGCGTCCCTCCCGGGCGCGACGGTTCGGTGGCCCGGGAGTCGCTGGCCGCCGCCGCCATCGCAGGGATCGCAGAGGTCTACCGCGTGGGCGGGGCCCAGGCGGTCGGGGCGCTGGCGTTCGGCACGGAGACCGTGCGACCCGTCGACGTGATTGTGGGGCCCGGCAACCGCTTCGTGGCAGAGGCCAAACGGCAGGTCTCGGGCATGGTCGGTGTGCCGTCGGCCTTCACGGGGCCCTCGGAGGTCGTAGTGATCGCAGACTCGACGACGCCTGCGAGCTGGGCCGCGGTCGACGTCGTCGTGCAGGCCGAGCACGGGCCCGACGGGCTGGCATGGCTGGTCACATGGTCCGAGGAGGTGGCGGCTGCAGTCGAGGAAGAGGTGGCCCGGCTGGTCGAGTCCTCGCCACGGCGCTCGGACCTGTCCTCCACCCTCGCCTCGGGCGGTTCGGTGGTCCTGGTCGACGGCCCAGCCGAGGCAGTCTCGGTGGCCAACGTGGTTGCCCCGGAGCACCTCGAGCTGCTGTTCGAGGGAGCAGAGGCTCTCCTGCCGCTCGTGAGGAGCGCGGGCGCGGTCTTCTGCGGCGCGTTCTCGCCGGCGAGCATCGGCGACTACCTCGCCGGACCCAACCACGTGCTGCCCACCGCACGCAGCGCAAGGTTCTCCTCGGCGCTGCGCGTCGACGACTTCCTCACGCACATCCACGCCGTCTGTGTCGAACCGGACGCGATCGCGCGCCTTGGCCCGTACGTCGAGGTGATAGCGGAAGCCGAAGGCCTTCCCGCCCACGCCCTCTCGGTCCGTCTGCGGCGCGAGGGGACGGGCTAATGGCGCGCGAGGATCCGGTGCCGATGCGGCCTGATCTCGTGGGGCTGAGTGGTTACCACTCGCCACAGGTCGACGTGGAGGTGAAGCTCAACACGAACGAGTCGCCGCTCCCCCCACCCGACGAGTGGCTGGAGGAGGTCAGGGCCGAGCTAGGGGAGATCCACTTCAACCGCTATCCCGACCGTGAAGCGAAGGAGCTTCGCGAAGCGCTCGCGGAGTTGCACGGCGTCACCTCGAGAGAGGTCTTCTGCGCGAACGGGTCGAACGAGGTGCTGCAATGCCTGTTGCTCGCCTACGGAGGCGCGGGCAGGTCGGTCGCTCTGTTCGAGCCTACGTACGCGCTCCACCGTCACATCGCGTTGCTCACAGCGACCGCGGTCGCAGGGTCCTGGCGCGACGACCAGTTCCGCATCGACCTGGACGACGCCGACGCGCTCGTCGAACGCGTCGCTCCGGTGATCACCTTTCTGTGCTCGCCGAACAACCCCACCGGTCGTTCGGAACCGCCCGAGGTGGTCGCCCACCTGCTCGATCGGGCCCCGGGGCTGCTCGTGGTGGACGAGGCGTACGGCCAGTTCGCTCCTTCGAGCGCCCTAGAGCTGAGATCGGCCGGCTCCTCCCAGACGAGGACCGATCGGCTGGTCGTGGTGAGGACTTTCTCTAAGACGTGGTCGATGGCGGCATGCCGGCTCGGCTACCTGATCGCGGACCCAGAGGTGGTCGAAGCATGTGAGGGCACGGCCCTCCCGTACCATCTCGATGCGATAACCCAGGTGGCAGGGCGCGTCGCGCTTCGTCACATCTCGGAGATGGAGGAGCGAGTGGCGCTGGTGAACGAGGAGCGCGGGCGTGTCGCCGCGGCCCTGTCGGAGATGGCCGTCGAGACCTGGCCGTCGGACGCCAATTTCATCCTCTTCCGTCCTCTCGAGAGGCCCGCCAAGGAGATCTGGGACACGCTGTTGAACGAATCGATCCTCGTGCGCGACTGCTCGGAGTGGCGCGGTCTCACCGAATGTCTGCGCGTCACCATCGGGACGCCCGAGGAGAACGACCGCTTCCTGTCCGCACTGGAGCAGAGCCTCGAACTAGGCGGACGATCGCGGCGCGCCGGGGGCGAGCGATGACCCCTCCGCCGACCGCGCGGTCGTCCTCCGGGGCCGGCGCGCCCAGACGCGCCGAGCGCTCGCGCCGTACCAAGGAGACCTCGATCGACGTCGCTATCTCCCTCGACGGAAGCGGCCTCGTGGACGTGAGCACCGGGCTCCCGTTCTTCGACCACATGATCTCGCAGCTCGGCCGGCACGCCGGTTTCGACCTGCGCGTCTCGGCAAGCGGCGACCTCGAGGTCGACGCGCACCACACCGTCGAGGACGTGGGCCTGACCATCGGCGAAGCTCTCACCGACGCCCTCGGCGACAAGGCCGGCGTGAGGCGCTTCGCGTCGATCGCTCTCCCACTCGACGAGGCTCTCGTCGAGGTGGCCCTCGATCTGTCGGGCCGTCCGTACCTTTCGTACTCGATAGCGTTCGACCCGGAGGCACAGGCCCTCGGCACACCGCCGTTCGACCCGCAGCTCGCGGAGGAGTTCTGGAGAGCGTTCGCCACCACCGGCGCCTTGACCCTGCACTTGCGGACGGTCACGGGGAAGAACTCGCACCACGTCCTCGAGGCGTCGTTCAAGGGCGTCGCCCGTTGTCTTCGTGACGCGGTGAGGGTGGAAGGGACCGGTGTTCCGTCCACGAAGGGCACTCTCGGGTGATCGGGTGATCGGGTGATCGGGTGATCGGGTGATCGCGGTCCTCGACTACGGGATCGGCAACTTGAGGTCGGCTGAGAAGGCTCTCGTCCACCTCGGGGCGGACGCCTGCCTTGTCACCGACCCG
>Ga0116216_10000181_pt1 | contig 57107 bp, 55 predicted proteins | sample Sb_taG_11_FD_89696 | JGI IMG/M metagenome (GOLD analysis project Ga0116216, IMG submission 89696) | Peat soil microbial communities from Weissenstadt, Germany - Sb_50d_3_AS metaG | ecosystem: Environmental > Terrestrial > Soil > Wetlands > Peat | place: Germany: Weissenstadt | collected 2010-09-21 | reverse complement strand
CGCGATCTGTGGGCAGCTCGCGAGCTTCCTGTCGGTCCGAAGTCGTGTGTTGGCGCTACTAGCCCGCGTCACCGCCCTTGCTCGACCGCTTGTCGGGATGGTTGGTGGCTTGAATGCGGGACTGCCTGCAGGGCTGTGAGCGCTGCGATACTCGGGGTATGCGGGCGGTCGGCCGTTCTCTGCTGGCTGGTGATGCGGCCGGGAGTGACCGCCGCAGTCGACCCGTATTGGCTGTGGGTCGGGGCAGGCGGACACTGCGTCCGGGTCAGCGGTCCTGCGATGCGCTGGTGGCACGGTGAATCTCCCCCGGAGATACGTTGACTCCGCCGGATAGCACGAATGGTCCGCCTTCGGGGCGCCGAGATAGCGGCCGCGCCGCCAGAGCCCGAGCGCGCCGAGTGCTCGATGCTGCACGCGTTCGCTTTGAGGGATCGTGGGTGCAGGACATCGTCGCGCAATTGAAGGCCCTCGAGTTCATCAACTGGACGACGATCTTCGGTGCCGAGTTGCTGTGGTCCGCGCTCCCATTCATCATCCTTCTGAGTTCGCTGGCGAATGAGCGCATCGACGACGACTTGAGCCGGCACATCGGTCTCAACGGTCAGGGCGCCCGTATCGTCAGAAGCCTGTTCCGCAACACGCCGGCCCACGCGGTCGAGCCGATACTGACCGGCCTGATCTTCTCATTCGCCGGCATCATCGCGGTGGTCGGCTCCCTGCAGGTGATCTACGAGCGAGTTTTCGACCAGGAGCACCGTGGGTGGCGCGATCTTCCGCGTTTCTTCCTCTGGGTGGGCGTCCTTCTGGGATTTTTGATCGCCGAGGTCGTCATCGGCAAACCCGTTCGCACCGCAGCCGGTCCTGTGGTCCACGCACTCCTGAGCTTTGTTGTGGTGGCGATCTTCTTCGGGTGGACAATGCGCTTCTTGCTGGCAGGACGGGTGCCGTGGCACCTCCTGATCCGGCCGGCCTTAGTCACCGCGGTTCTTTGGCTCGGTCTTTCTCTCTTCTCTTCGGTCTACTTCTCGTCGGTGGTCATCTCGGACAGCAGGCAGTACGGAACCATCGGGGTCGTATTCACCCTCTTGACCTGGTTCATCCTCATCGGCGGCGTGATCGTGCTCGGCACTGCCTGCGGCGCGGTCTGGCAAAAGCGACGAGGCCGCGGTGGGCTCCGGACCGATTCCCACAAATCGCCCGAACCACGCCGATGAAGACGGCGACCGCAAACGCGTGCCTCACCGAAGAGCAACCCCCTCCGCGCGGAGTCGGTAGGAAAGTCGTTTGGCTCACGCGGGGTACGGGCCTCGCCACATGCTGGGGCGGCCTGACGCGATTCCCTGCACCAGAAGCACCGACGTCGTGTCCGGGCGACGCGTGTGCCGTTGGCGGAAAAGGAACACTCCTCGAGGATTCGGTAGACGTTGCTGTCTGCGTTGTGATGTTCGGCGGTCGAGGCGCTTAGCTGGGGGATCGAGAGGATGGCGCGTCAGATGCGCGCCGTTCATCCGGTTGAGATGATGCGCGCCCCGGGGCTGCTCCTACGGTGGGCCTAGCGATCGACGAACAGAGAGGCACCTATTGCATATCGAGGACTATGGCTTGATCGGCGACATGCAGGCCGCTGCGCTGGTCGGTCGGACGGGGCGGTCGACTGGCTGTGCCTGCCGCGGTTTGATTCTGCGTCGTGCTTCTCGGCGTTGGTCGGCGATGAGCAGCATGGCCGGTGGCTGCTCGGGCCGGCGGGCGAGGTGAGCGCGAGTTCTCGTCGTTACCGGCCGGGGACGCTGGTGCTCGAGACCGATTTCGAGACGGCGGACGGCACGGTTCGGGTGATCGACTTCATGCCTCGGCGCGGTGCGGGTCCGCCGCGGTTGATGCGGATCGTGGAGGGTCTGAAGGGTGGGGTGCCGATGCGGATGGAGCTGTCGCTGCGCCCGGACTACGGATCGATCGTGCCGTGGGTTGAGCCAGCGCCGGACGGTGTCCTCGCAACCGCCGGACCGGACGCGTTCCGTCTCAGCACTCCGCTGCCGCTTCACGTGCAGGACGGCACGGTAGGTGCCGAGTTTGTTGCCGTCGAGGGAGCTCGCGAACGATTCACGTTGACCTGGCATCTGTCCTACGAGGAGACGCCGCCGGTCGAGGATGCCGACTCCGCGCTGGCGCGCACGGAGGCGTGGTGGCGTGAGTGGAGCGGACGGTGCGCCTACCAGGGCCCGTATCGAGAGGCGGTGCTGACCTCGCTGATCGCGCTCAAGGCGATGACTGATGAGAGGACCGGCGCGGTGATCGCGGCGCCGACGACCTCGCTGCCCGAGGATCTCGGCGGCGTGCGCAACTGGGATTACCGGTACTGCTGGCTGCGTGACTCGGTACTCGCTCTGCAGGCGCTGCTCGCCGCCGGGTACACCGATGAGGCGCTCGGCTTCCGCGACTTCCTGTTACGGGTCGGGACGGGCGACCCGACGAAGATCCAGATTATGTACGGGATTCGGGGCGAACGGCGCCTGACCGAGTTCGAGCTCGACGAGCTGCCCGGTTACGAAGGCTCCAAGCCGGTTCGGGTTGGCAACGCTGCGTCTGAGCAGTTCCAGCTCGATGTGTACGGCGAGGTGATGGGCGTCGCGTTCATCGGCGTTGAGGCGCTGGGTAGGATCGAGCCGAGGCTGTGGCCGCGGTGGCGGACGGTTGTCGAGCATGTCGAGACGATCTGGCGCGAGCCCGACGACGGGATCTGGGAAACCCGGGGGCAGCGCCAGCACTTCACCTACTCAAAGGTGATGGCGTGGGTGGTGTTCGACCGTGCCGTGAGGATCGCGGAGCGGTTCGAGCTCGACGCGCCGCTGGAGCGCTGGAAGCAGACCCGCGACGAGATCCACCGGGAGGTGTGCGAACGGGGGTACGACCGCGAGCGTGGAACGTTCACGCAGTACTACGGGTCCAAGGAGCTCGACGCGAGTGTGCTGAACATTCCGCTGGTGGGTTTGCTGCCCGGGGACGATCAGCGCGTGACCGGGACGATCGACGCGGTCTCGCGCGAGCTCGGCCGTGACGGGTTCGTCTCGCGCTACTCGACCGCGGAGACCGACGACGGGCTCCCGGGAGACGAAGGGCAATTCTTGGCCTGCTCGTTCTGGCTGGTCAGCGCGCTCGCGCTCAACAGGCGGATCGATGAGGCTCGCGCGCTGTTCGAGCGGCTGCTGGGGCTGCGCAACGATCTCGGCCTGCTCTCCGAGGAGTACGACGTGCCACGCAGCCGGCAGGTCGGAAACTTCCCACAGGCGTTCAGCCACCTCACCCTGATCGTCGCGGCGCGCGCGATCGCGGCGGCGGAAGAGGCTGCCCGAAGTGGCTGACAGCGCCGCAGCCGAGACTGACGGACCGACAGAACACGGGTCGGGCATTTCGCCGCGGCAAATGCTGATCCCGCTCGCCCTGACCCAGTTCATCGCCAGTTTCGCCGGATCGAACATGAACGTCGCGATCACGAACATCAGCAAGGACCTCGACACGACCGTGCACGGCGTACAGACGGCGATCACGCTGTTTCTGCTCTGCATGGCGGCGCTGATGATCCCCGGCAGCAAGCTCACCGACATCTGGGGCCGCAAGCGATGCCTAATCAGAGGGCTCAGCGTCTACGGGATCGGAGCGGTAATCGCCGCGCTCGCGCCCGGGCTGGGCGTGCTGATCGTCGGCTACTCGCTCTTTGAGGGCGTCGGCTCGGCGCTGATGATCCCGCCGATCTACATCCTCGCGACGCTGGCGTTCAGCGACCTGCAGTCACGCGCCAAAGCGTTCGGCGTGATCAGCGGAATGGGCGGGATCGGCGCCGCCGCAGGACCGCTGATCGGCGGACTGATCACCACCACGATCAGCTGGCGAGCATCTTTCCTGCTCCAGGCCGCCGTTGTCGCGACGATCATCTACCTCAGCCGCAGGATCACCGACCCGTTGCCGGCGGATCCCACGCGCCCATTCGACGGCGTCGGAGCCGCCCTGTCCGCGGCCGGCATGTCGTTCCTGGTGATCGGGATCCTGCAGGCCGGTAACAACAACACGCTGTTGGTCATTTTCCTCGCGCTCGGAGCCGCGTTCCTGCTCTGGTTCTTCCTGCACATCCGCTCAAGCGAACGCGAGGGAAAGGAGCCATTACTGTCCACGAGCCTGTTTCGCAACCGCACGTCCAACCTCGGGCTGGTCACCCAGAACATCCAATGGCTGCTGCTCATGGGGATCACGTTCGTCGTCTCAGTGTTCCTGCAGACCGAGCACGGGTTCAGCGCGATCAAGACCGGCGTCATCTTCACCGCAGCAACCGCCGGGATCCTAATCTCCTCCCTTTCCGCGGAGCGACTCGCCAAGAAATACGCGCAACGGACTCTGATCCGTGCGGGCTTCATCGTGACGATCGCCGGCGTCGGGCTGCTGCTCGCGATCGTCAACGTCTCGGAGCACGCGATCGCGTTCACACCCGGCCTACTGGTCATCGGCCTCGGCCTCGGGGTCATGCTCACCCCCTCGGTCAACATCGTGCAATCCAGCTTCCCCGAACAGAAACAGGGCGAGATCTCAGGCCTGTCGCGCAGCGTCTCCAACCTCGGCTCATCGCTCGGCACCGCCATCGCCGGCACGATCCTCGTCGCAGACCTCGCCAACAGCAACAAGAACCTCCCCTACATCCTCGCGATGGTCAGCCTCGCCGCCCTCGCCCTGATCGGCCTCACAGCCGCGATCTTCCTCCCCGCCAACCCCGAACAGCAACCAAGCACGCCCGACGAGCCCGCGGGCCCAACTGCCCTGGTTCCGGCCGCGGAGCACACGTAGGCGACCCGAGGAGCCCGGTCGTTTGCGTCGTCGCGCTCCAGCGAAGCTCCACACGACGGTTGACCTCGACACCCGGTTGGCATCACGCCCCGGGACCGCAGGCCCGGCAGGTTCAATGGACTGATGCCCAGGCAGACACCCGGACCAGACCAAACGATGGCGGCCTCAGTCTGGGTGAAATCGAACGCCTCCAGCGACTTCGGCCGGTTGCTCTCCAGTTCTGCAGTGTCGCCCACGCGGCACTCAAGGAGACGCTCTTTCCACGAATGCGGTAATGGTCGGGGCGACGCGCGAGCAGCGCGCCATTGAGCGAGTTCGTCGAAGCGGCGATCACTCCCAGCGTCGTGAAGTTGCCGTGGACTTTGAAGCCGCTGAACAGCCGTTCGACCGCCGTCGCCTAAAGGAAGGGTATAGAGCAGGTGGTCCATGGCCGGCTATCGGGTCTCCTTCAAGAGAAGCGACTCAGCCGTCAGAACTGCTGATCCGGACTGCGGGTAACTCACAAATGCAAGCCCGACTGGCCAGGTGTGAAGAATGTGTGAACAGGCGGTAAAGACGACGCGCTTCGGGACGCGTGTCACGGCTGTTCTCCCTGCTAAGGCGTCTAACTCAGATAGCGTGGGAGCCGACCTCATCCGGATTGGATGACCCCGAAACCAGTCGAGCGTCGGATCCGTATTTTCCGGCGAACCGGTGTGTGGCGACTCCCGGATGATTCGCCAGCGAGCCGGGCGTAAGTTGTGAGCCACGGAAACAGGTCATCGTCATCGACCTTCACCGCGCACTTCCCGATCCCCCGTCTCAAGGAGGGCAAAATGGCTGTTCACACAGCTACTCCACCGCAAGTTCCATCGGGTTACGACAGCTACGCCGACGATGACGAGCGCGGCTATGGCTGGGTCATGTTCGCGGGTGTGCTGTTGCTGTTGCTCGGGACACTGAACTTCATCGAGGGTCTCGCCGCTATCGGTAACGCGCACTTCTTCACGGCCAACGCCCACTACATCGTCGGTAGCCTCAACGCGTGGGGCTGGGTCGTGCTCTGTATCGGCGTGCTCGAGTGGGCCGTCGGCTGTGGCGTGTTCATCAAGAATCAGTTCTCACGGTGGACGGGCGTAGTTGTGCTCTGCGCCAATGCGATCGCGCAGCTGCTGATGATCCCCGCGTACCCGTTCTGGTCGTTGTCGATCTTCACGCTCGACATCTTGGCGATCTACGGTCTGATCGCGTATGGCAAGCGGATCTCCACCGCGGACTGAGTGCCCGGAATCGACGTTCGTCGCCGCCTTCGGAGTGCCATCCGTGTTCTTCGGTTCGAGCAGACACCGATCCGCTCGGGGTAACCCCCGCGCCGCTGAGGACAGCGACGCGGGGATCCCTGGGACGAGTCTGAGGCAGACGCAGCAACTTGAGGAGTGGCGGCGGTCGACGCAGCGGGTTACTCGCGCGTGGAACGCCTGGCTCGCGGCCGAGCGCCGCGATCGCGCCACCCGCTACCGGATCTTCGTGGCTGCGCTTGCCGACGAGGAGCGGGCAGCCGGGGAGGTTGAACGAATGGTCGACCTCGCCGACGCGGGGGCGTGCGTTGCTACGACCGATCCGCGGAATGGCCGACTGGGCGCGCGGTGATGCTAAAGGCTCGGACATATCGGCGCTCGGATGGCGACCCGGTCGGCGGGCTCGGCGATTGGTCGCGCCGGAGCCGGCCCGTGTGGGCGCGCTGGAACGACGAGCTTGATCAGCGGTATACGCTCGGCGTCGAGGAGGAGCTGATGCTGCTCGACCCGGGTGACTGGTCAGTTGCGCAGTCGAGCGACGAGGTGCTCGCACGGCTCTCCGACGAGCTCTCTCCGCACACGTCGCCGGAGACACATGCGGCGGTCATCGAGCTCGCCACGGGCATCCATCCCGACGTGGACGGGGTCGTCGCAGAGCTGACTTCGCTGCGCAACCGGGTTTCACAGGAGGTCAGCGCGATGGGCCTGACCGTCGCCAGCGCGGGAACGCATCCGATGACGGTCCGGGAGGAGACCGAGGTCTCGGGCGCGGGGCGCTACCGCGCTCTCAACGACTCTTTGCGGGTCCTCGCCCGGCGTGAGCCGACGATGGCGCTGCACGTGCACGTCGGCGTGCCGGATCCCGAGGACGCGATCCGGCTGCTGAACGGCCTGCGGCGCAGCATCCCGGTTCTGCTTGCGCTGGCGGCCAACTCTCCGTTCTGGCAGGGGCGCGATAGCGGGTTCGCGTCGGCTCGCACCGTGATCTTCGAGGCCTTTCCGCGCTCGGGCCCGCCGCGATGCTTCGCTGACTACGCCGACTATGTCGACACGGTCGACGAGCTGATCGCCCCGGGGGCGATCTCCGATCCGAGCTTCTTGTGGTGGGACGTGCGGCTGCAGCCGGCGCTCGGGACCGTCGAGGTGCGCGTGATGGACGCCCAGTCCCGGATCCAGGATGTCACTCCCCTGGTCGCGCTGATCCAGTCACTCGCTTGCCTCGAGCTCGAGGGTGAGCCCTCGTCGGTGATCCCAAGCGCTGAGGTTCTCGCCGAGAACCGGTTCCTGGCGGCGCGAGACGGGATGGACGCCCGGCTGATCGACCCGGCGGCGCGTTGTCTGATTCCGGTGCGAGAGACGCTCGACTCCCTGTTGGCCGAGTGCCGCCCGCACGCGCTCGCGCTCGGATGCGCCAGCGCGCTCGACCGGGTACAGCCGCTCGCGGCCGCCAACGGAGCCGCCCGTCAGCGCTTCGTCGCCCGCCACGGGCGTCTCGACGATCTCGTGGCAAGCCTCGCTGACCGTTTCCTCGCGCCAGACTGGCGTGCGGTAGTCGCGCGCGACGAACCTCGACACCTATCAGATCCGACAGAAAGGAGCGGCGCATGTGCCGTTGGCTCGCATACTCCGGTTCCCCCATCCTGATGAAAGACGTGCTCTACAAGGGGACGAACTCGTTGGTCGACCAGAGCCTGCACTCGCAGCTCGGGGCAGAGCCCACCAACGGCGACGGGTTCGGCGTCGGCTGGTACGGCGCCCCGGACACGCCGGGGATGTTTCACAGCACTGAGCCGGCCTGGAACGACCAGAACCTGCGCGAGCTCGCCGGCCACATCAGCTCCCGGCTGTTCTTCACGCACATCCGCGCGGCGATCGGCAGCGCCGTGCAGCAGACCAACTGCCACCCCTTCCGCCACGAGAACTGGCTCTTCATGCACAACGGCTACATCAACGAGTTCGCCACCATCAAACGCGACCTCATCCTCGCCGTCGACCCCTCGCTATACCCCGAGATCCAGGGCCAGGCCGACACCGAGGTGCTGTTCTTCCTCGCACTCACCCTCGGCCTCGAGGACGACCCCCCAAGCGCCGTCGAGCAGGCGATCGGGCTCGTCGAAGCGGTGGCCGAGCGCCACGGAGTCCCGCATCCATTCCAGGGCACCGTCGCCACAACCGATGGCGAGAGCATCTGGGCGTTCCGCTACTCCAGCGAACGCAAGTCCCGCTCGCTGTTCTACACCACCGACGTCCCGACCCTGCGCAAGCTGTACCCCGACCGGGAAGACCTCCGAGAGTTCTCGGACGACGCGCGGCTGATCGTCTCCGAACCGCTCGGTGACGTCGCCGGCGTCTGGAACGAAGTACCCGAATCCAGCTACGGCGTCATCGGCCCAGACCGCGAAGAACTCCAACCGTTCCGGCCCAAAGCGCCATCGACGTCAGCGCCGCTGGGCGCGTGACGTGCACCGGCTCATCGCGGAGACCAGCATGCGACTAGCCGTCGTTCCTGAGACGAGACGACGGCGCCCGGGTGCCGACAATGGTTGGCGCGCCATGTCGTGCATACATCGTGAACATCCCCATGCCCGGGCCGCCGATCTCATACGACCCTGGGAATCATCCTATGCGGATGATGCTTAGCAACACCCAGGACACTCGAGCTCGGCGGTCTCGTGGCGGGCCTGCGCGAGAGATGCGTGTCGCCGCGAGCTAGACCATCGATGATATGGACGCACGAGCCAACCCTACGCGCTGCCTCCGCGAACGAGAGCGCAATCACGAGCCTGAACGGAGGGCGAAGCCATGGACTGTCATGTCGAGTGGAGCACAAGCAAAGTGGAGCATGGCAAGCTGAGCGTGAGCCTCGAGCCGGCCCCCGACTTCGCGTTCATGATGGAGTTTGATCGGATCGTAGATCCGATCAAGCATCCCCGGCACGAAGGCTGGGGCGGGGTTCTCCTGGCCCACGGCCACGTCGTCGTCAGCGACGTGCGCCTCGAGTCTGCTCACGAGCTGCGCACCTTCCTCGATGAAACAGTGCGAGAGGCTAATCGGCTCGCCGCAGACACGCGCGCGCGCGAGCAGCAGCAGGAGCAAGCCCAGGCGGCCAGCGCGGCGCAGCAGGAAGCTACGCAGTCGGCCGCCGCGGAGGCCGCGGCCGAGCGCGATGCGCAACTGACGGATGCGTTCCGGCCCTCCGGGTGAAAGCCGCGAATCCTCGCCCACGGAGGTAGCGCCTCAGGTCGCGGAACCAGCGTCGTACGGCTGATTGCTATCTCCCTGAACCGATGAAGCTGCCTTCGATTAAGCGGACGAAGTCGGTCCGCTTGACACCCACGCGTCGCCCAACGTGCATCGCGTGCAGCTCGCCGCGGTGAATCCATTATCTCGACTTCCGAGTTGCTGTGAAAATAGGGTTAGGCTGCGACCGCGTCCGGTGTCGTTGACGGTTGGAGCGTGACGGTGTGGCCGAAACGGATGAGGCTGTGCTCTCCGTGCTCCTCAAGCGGGGGCGCGTATGAGTGGACGTCGGCGGCCAGTGGTGGCAACGAGCGACCTACGGGTCAGAGTCCTGCGGGCTATAACCCTGTCTGTGCTTTGACGCGTCCGGCCTTGACAGCGGTCGTGAGCGCGGCGTAGTCGAGTTCGTTCTGGTCGGCGTAGAGCTCGGCGAAGTCCGCGAGTGCTCGGTCCACGGCGTCACCCGAGCCGAGGTAGGCGGTGATCGTGACGGCGTCGCCGGAGCGCGCGTGGCCGCGGGCCAGCGTTCGGCCGCAGATCTCGGCATAGGCGGCGAGCTCGTGGGGTTTCATGCCCTCGATGATCGCCGAGCCTTTCTCCATCCCAGAGCTGGCGGAAGTAGAAGTCGCGCTTGACGCCGTCGACGCCGACGACGCTGTGCCAGCCGAGCATGATGTCGCTGGCGGCCTGCATCAGGCGCTGACCCTCGACGACCCTCTGGCCGTGGCTTGTGTACTGGCTCTTGCCCAGGAAGGGCTCAAGCACCGAGGGCTGGGCCTCCTTGAGTTGCAGGAACAGTGGATCGTCGTTGTCGCGGCCGACCATCAGCATGATCCACGCGCGGGTGCCGACGCTGCCGACCCCGACGACCTTGCGGGCCGCGTGCACGTAGCGGAAGCGCTCCAGCAGCTGCGATGACGTCGTCGGAGGGCTTATGGCGCGCTGCTGGAACTAGCCCCTAAAGGAGCGGTCCCCCAGCTCCCAGGGAACACTGGTGCTCTTGTCGGGGCCAGCCGGGGAGGGCTCGCGACGATGCCACCGACTGCTATGACGACCGATCTGAGACCGAGGCGGGATGGCTATGGGACGTCAGTACGCTAGCTGCTCGAGCTGAGCTCGACCGGCGGCAATTCTTGCACCTGCTGCTTCGTCAGCTCAACCCGTATCTCCTCGCGAACGCGAGAGGTGCCTCCGATCGGGATCGCTACCTGCTTGCGCCCCCACAGATGGCCCTCCTGGAGCAGCACGTGCGTCACTTGATGGTCCGTGGGATCGATCACCAGACCCTGGACCGAGCCGATCCACCCATCGCGGGCGTGCACCTGGTCCCCGCGGTGCACCTCCACCTCACCGACCGGCACGCGGTCGGTGAGGATTGCGTGATGGTCCCCGCTCCGCGGCATCCCGAGCCCGTAGTAGGGCCACATCAGCGCCTGCGATCCGTATCCGAGCGCATCGGTGTCAGCGGGCAGGAACTGGATCTCCTCGGCGTCCTCCAGCTCGAGGAAGCGCGCCATGCTGCAGCGCAGGTGGATTTGATCGTTCTCCACCGCCTCGACCAGCTCGACCGGAACCAGCCGGCCGACTCCTAGGTGATGCTTGGGCGCAACGACGAGATCGGTGAGTGTCTGTGCGACCGGGTCGACGACCACCCGAGCCAGCTCTCCGCACTCACCGTCCCTGGCAACAACCACGGCTCCCATCCTGAACCGCCGGGCCGCAACGGTAGCGCTCTCGGGCCTGTGCCCGATCCCTGGGCTCCCATCACTAGCCGGCATGGGGAGATCTTATCTCCGCGGTCAGAGCTGCTTTAGGAGGTGATCATCGCCGAAACAGGCGGCGACATGAGCGCGTTTCCGACCGCGAAGCACCTCGCGTCCCGGGCCGGGATCTGTCCCGGCAACGACCGGTCCGCCGGCGAGCGCCGCTCGGGGAAGAGGCGCAATGGATTCAAGTGGCTGCGCGCGAACCTGACTGGAGCCGCCAAGGCCGCTAGCCGCATGAAGGACACCTGCTACAGGCCCAATACACGCGGGCTGGACGCCCGCCGAGGACACGCCCGCGCGACAACCGCCGTGGCGCACTCGATGCTCGTCGCCGCCCGGCACACATCCCGACCACCGGCGAGCTTTGCGTCGAACCGGGCGGCGACTATTTCGCCCGGCGCAACCCGGAACGAACCACGAAACGACTCGTCGCGCAACTCGAACGGCTCGGCCACACGTCACCCTCGAGAAAGCCACCGCCTACGCGATTGCTCTTCAGTTCCTAGGACACTGCCGAGCATCGCCGAGGTGCTCACTCTCCGGCGTTCGTATGATCCGGCGGGCGGCCGGGGCGTAGTTCACAGCAATCCGAGCAGGCCGTACGGCGAACGCCAGGCATTAGAGAGCTGGTCGTGACTGAGGAGAGTCGGTTGGCGAACCTGGAGAAGATTGACCACATCGTCGTGTTGATGCTGGAGAACCGCTCGTTTGATCACATGCTTGGGTATCTCTCGCTCGAGGGGGGTCGCGGCGATGTCGATGGTCTGCGAGCGGAGTTCGCCAACGAGCACGACGGGCGCCTCTATCCGGTTCACCATCTCGACAGCACGGCGATCACGGACGACCCCGATCATTCCGGCGACCACGTCGAGTTGCAGATAGGCGGCGGGAGGATGGACGGCTTCGTCGAGAGCTTCGCCGAGACGCTGGCGGACCGCGGCGTGCGCGACGCGGATCCGGGTCGCGTGATGGGTTATTACAACGCCGCGGACGTCCCGGTCTACGATCATCTCGCGCGCGAGTTCGCGGTCTGCGATCGCTGGTTTAGCTCAGTGCCGGGAGCGACGTGGCCCAACCGCCTGTACGCGATCTGCGGTCGCGCCGCCGGCAGCCGCGATGACCTCCCGCTCAACCTGCCGCCGCTCTACGACCAGCCGTCGTTCGTTCGCCACCTCGACGCGCACGACATCTCCTGGCGGTGGTACTCCTTCGAAGGGGGTACCCTCAGGTTCGCTGACGCGCACTACCTGCTCGGCCACCACGACCGGTTCGCCTACTTCAGCAAGAACAACCTGAGCTGGAAAAGTGAGCTCCAGGTCACGATCGACACAGATGCACCGAGCTTTCTCGAAGACGCCGCTCGTGGTGCGCTGCCGTCGGTGGCCTGGATCGACCCGAACTTCAGCAACTTCAACCCAGTCGGCTTCCAGCCCAACGACGACCACGCACCCGCGGACGTCAAGGATGGCCAGGAGCTGGTGCTCGCCGTCTACCACGCGCTCGCCACCAGCCCGCAGTGGGACAAGACGCTGCTGATCATCTTCTACGACGAGCACGGCGGCTTCTTCGACCACGTCGCGCCGCCCGAAGCGCCCGACGACGACCCCCGGGCGTTCGGCCGCTATGGCGTGCGAGTACCAGCTCTTATCGTCTCGCCGTGGATCGAGCCCCGCTCGGTCTCACACACGCTGTTTGATCACACCTCGATCATTAAGACGATCCTGCTGCGCTTCTGTCCCGACGCGCTCGAGAAGCCAAAGCTGCGCCACGGGCTGCTGGCGCACCTAAAACGACTTGGACACCCGCACTATCTGGGAGAACGCGTCGCGCACGCCAACGATCTCGGAGAACTGCTCGCCCGCACCGAGCCACGATCAGCACCAGACCGATACGCCCTCATCCAGGACGCCGCAGCACACGCCGCAGCAAGACCGAGAGGCGCAGCAATCGACCAGGACGCGCTCGGCCGGCAGCCGATGACCGACCTTCAGATCCGCATCGCCGCGGCGAACCGCGAGCTGCGACGTCTCGGGCACCCGGCGGGCCGGCCATAGGTCCACGTCGCATCCCGTCCTCGCTGCGTAACACAGCATTCGCCCCGGCAACGACCATCCTTAGGCTTCACCGCTAGCTGGAAGCCGCCGCATCCCGCTAGCGGCTCGGCTCTGAAGCAACTGCGCCGTGCCGGTCTGCCGCCCTTTTCCCGGGAGTTGCGCTACCGCCCCGCGGCGGTCGGCAAACCCGCCACGGGCGGACGCCAAGAGCAAAATCGAAGTCTTGTTTCGCTCGGTGACGCGCTTGACCACCCCGCCCTTCCCGGGCCGTGTCGCGGCCTTCGGTCGTAATGCAGATCTTGCTCCACTCGCGCACGACCCACTCCTGGAGCCGCACCAACTCGCCGTGGAGCCGATCAGACCAACGAGAATCCACACCGGTCCCCGAGGAACTCGCGCCAGCGTCCTCGGTGGACTAACCGGCCGGGGAAGCAGCGTACGCTTGACCTAGGACGAACCGTGCGTGGCGATGTGGGCGACGGTGCGGAATGCGTCCCACGGGCTTTCCGGAATGTTCGCGGATGGTGAGGCGCCTGGGTGTTGCGGGGCGACCCGCACGCGCAGGGCTTGTGGCCTGGTGCGAAAGCGCAGCGGCGGTTCGAGCTTCAGCGCTTCGCCGTCGATGCCGGCTGCGACCGGCCCGTCGGAGCTGACCTCGAACGATCGCGCGGACCACTGCTGCACGCGCTTGGAGCCATTCCTGCCCGCGCCTGCTGCCAGGACGGCGATGCCGAGCACGCCGCGGTCAAGGCGCGGGCGTGTGCCGGAGGCGATCGCGCGGCCGAGTCGGTACGGATCGTTGGAGACGAGCACGACCGCGCTGGTCTTGCGCTCGCGGCCGTCGGCGCCGGTGAAGCGAAGGTCGAGCGAGTCGCCATCGGGGCCGAGCACCGTCGGCATCGTCTCGGCGATGGTGCGGAGCTTCGCGTCGCGATACCCCTTGCGCTGGACGGCTTCGGCGTAGACACCGAGCGATACGTTGTTGACGAACACTCGGCCGTTGACCTCGGCGAGGTCCACCACCCGCTCGCGCCCGCGCGTGAACGCGTCGAGCGCTCCCACGACGTCGTCGCGGTCGACGCCGAGATCGAGCGCGAAATGGTTACGCGTCCCAGCCGGCACGCACACATACGGGAGTCCCCGTTCCGCGGCGATCGCGGCGACGATCGCCTGCGTCCCGTCGCCGCCCGCCACGCCTACGGCGTCAGCGCCGTTGGCGATCGCATCGTGCACGAGCGTCGCGAGGTCATCGCCGAGGTGCAGCTCGATCGGCTCCACCCCGCGAGCTCGAGCCTCGCTAGCGACCTCGAAGCGCTCCGCCTTACCGCCACCCGACTTCGGGTTATAGAACAACACCGGCCGCTCCAGCGCCGACGCGGCGGGGAGGCTCGCGTGGACGGTGAACACCCTGCGCGCGGCCCCGAGCGAGAACACGAGCGCCGCCAGGATCAGCGCGTCCTCGAGCACGCGGCCCTCGAGCACAACCAGCACCACCGCGCCGACGACCAGCACGCCGGCGCCCACGGCGGCGACGAACCGCGCAGCCCCTCGGTGAACCAACGCCCACCACGCCGCCCACAAAGCCACCACCAAGCACGCGAGCACCGACAGGCCCCGCGGGAAGCTCTGCACGCCGAGGACCACAGCCAACACGACAGACGCCGCCAACAGAACCAGCGACGTGATCGCAGCCAATCGCCGACTCACCACGTCACCGATCCACGCACTCGCATCGCACGCGACAACGGCGTCGGCGTGGTCGGTTTAGAGGTCCAAGCACGCATCGAGCTATCGCCGCAACAGCCCAGGTCCGCGACGGCGGTCGCCGCGATCATCGCGCCGGTCACCTCGGTCATCACGGCGGTCATCGCGCCGGTCACCCCGGTCATCGCGCCGGTCACCACGACGCTCGCGACCCCCGAGCAGTCCGGGCCGATCGCCTCTCTCTCTGAACAGTCCCATCTCTCATTCTCCTCTCATCTCGTCCTGACGATCGGCTTCGACCGCGGCGATCAGCGCCTGGGTCGGGATCCGGCCATTGGCCAGCAGCTCACCGCCTGATCTGCGCACTGCCGAGCCGAACGGTGCCGCCCAGGTGTTTTCCCAGACCAGCAACGCAGCCGCGCTGCCAGGCTCTAGCGTTTCCCCGATTTCCTCGATGTCATCCTCGGCGAGCAGGATCGCCAGGTCGCGCTCCAGCGCGCGCAACTCGCCGACCTCACTGTCGTCGGCATCACGCAACTCAGACGCCTCGACCGAGCCGTCCTCGCCCTTGATGATCATCACGAGATCGAGCACCCGGATCGTGTTGCTGTCGATCAGCGCCTTCAGCTCGGACGCAATCGCGCCCGAGAAGTTCGTCTGCTCCGCCGGGAATCCGACCACCAGGTAGTCGACCGGCCCAAGTTCGTCAACGTTGATCTCAGCCATGCTGTTCCTCCGTCAGTAGCAGTACCAGGTCGAATGTGCTGACCTTCGTCCTGACGTCCACGATTAGCGCTTCCGGTCAGGCATGTCTTCCAGGATTGCACCGTCTGGCGACGGCTCGGCCGAGTAGCGGGCTATTCACCTGGGTGATTGCGTTTGCTCCAGCAGGCCGAGCGTGGTGGCGCGGGCGATCGCGTCGGTACGAGAGTGCACCCCCAGCTTGTGGTACAGCGCTCGCGCGTGCGAGCGGATCGTGTTCGGCGAGAGAAACAGGCGCTCTCCGATCTGACGGTTGGACAGGTCGCTGGCCAGGAGCCGTAGCACGGTGAGCTCGGCCTCGCTGAGCGGCTCGAGCACCTCCCCGTTAGATGCGCGACCCTTTGCCTGCTCGAGCTCCCGCTCCACCTCATCGGCGAGCGCGGGAGCAGCGCCGCTGTCGCTCAGCTCGCCGAGCGCCTCCCACACGGAGCGGAGCGTCGCGGCCGCTTCGGCGAGACGTCCGCGGCCTAGACGGACGCGGACCAGAAGGATGAGCAGCCACGTGTGGTGCAGGGTGGCGACCTCGTCGCTGAAGAAACGCTCCGCGGAGGCGAGCTCGTGCTCCGCCTCGACGAGGCTTCCCTCGGCGGCCAGAACCGAGCCGAGGGCCGTGGACGCGTTGGCCCCGAGCCAGCTTCGACCCGTGCCGATCCGGCCTACCGCCGCTTTCGCGTTCTCGGCGTGGCCTCGGGCTGCGGTGAGGCGTCCGCGTTCGACGGCGACCAGGGCCAGCGTCGACCGGGAGACCACCAGGCTCGGGACAGCCTGCTCGACCGCCGGATGCTCGAGCGTCCGCATCGCGACCGCCCACGCCTCATCAAGCTGCTCGGCGAAGAAGAGCGCGCGCGCGTAGGCGGCCAGTGTTCCGGTCAGTATCTCCTCGGCGCCCGCCTCCGCGAGCTCGACCGCACGGCGGCCGTCGAGCACCGCCTGCTGCGCACCCCGATCGATCGTCAGGGCGCGCACCAGCCGCGCTGCCGCCTGGACGTAAGCATCGGCTCGCTCGGGCCGACCTCTGTTGGCCTGGTCGGCGAGCTGAAGCATCCGGCGCTTCTCGATCGTTCTCCCGCCGACCAGCATCGCGGCAGTGGCGCCCGCGACCGCCAGCTTCGGATGCTCCAGGATCACCTCGTCCGGAAGCGTGTGAACCCAGCGCAGGAGTGTCCGGGCGGCGCCCCCTCTGATCAGAGTCAGGTGGTACTCGACCAGGAGCTCCGCGACCAGGTCGTGGTCGACGGCTGCGGCCGCGTGCGCGACCGCCTCAGCGGGCGCCCCTCGCGATCTAAAACATTCGGCCGCCCGTCGGTGAATCCGTGTCTGCGCGCCCGGCTCGAGCAAGGCGAGCTGAGCCATCGCGTACTCCGCAAACAAGGAATGAATACGGAACCAGCCGCCCCGCTCCAGCCTAGTGACGAACAGGTTCGAGTGCTCCAGCTCCGCGAGCCGGGACGCCGAATCCGTACGGTCGAGCACGTCATCGCACAGCTCCGTGGTGAACTCCCCGAGGACCGCTACTTCTTCGAGGAACCTGCGGCCGTCCTCGTCAAGCGCCGCGAGAACCTCGCTACTCAGGTATTCGACCACGAACCGATGAGTTCCCCCGAACCTCCGCACAGCCAGTGCCGGCTCCTCGACGGTCCGCAACCACAACCACGCGAGGACGAGCGCAGCCGGCCAGCCCTCGGTGCGCCCGACCAGTGCCTCGATATCGTCCGCGCCGAGCTCAAGACGACCGAGAACCACCATGAGCTCATACGCCTCGGCGGTAGTGAATGCGAGGTCGGCGCCGCGCACCTCGACAAGCGCCCCAGCGGCACGCAGCGCAGCGAGTCGCAGCGGCGGATCCGTGCGTGCGACGACCAGCACGTGCGCGTTCGGGGGAAGCTGCACAAGGGCGTAGTCGATCGACGACAGGCATTCCTCGTTGGTCACCGCGTGCAGGTCGTCCAACACGACGACCAGCTCGCTCCCCAGCGCTGCTACGCAGTTCATGAGCTCGTCCACGGCGGCCTCAATCGGGCTGCCCGCCAAGCCAAGTCGCCGCAGCGCGGCCCGCCCGAGGCCTGACCGAACCCGCTCGACCGCCGTCGCGATGTACTTCCACAGCCGGACCGGATCGTCATCGCCAACGTCAAGCGTGACCCAGGCCAAGCCAGCCTCGAGGCTCGCGCACCACGCGCGCACAGCCGTCGTCTTGCCATAGCCCGCCGGAGCCGCGACGAGCGTCAGCGCGGCATCGAGACCGGCGTCGAGCGCCCGCATAATGCGTGGTCGGTCGACCACCCCATGACGCAGACTCGGGACCGCGAGCTTGGCCTCAATGAGCCGGGAAACCGCGCCCGCGCCGTCGAGATCGCGCCGCTCCTCGGCGCCCTGCCCGGACGCGTCGGCCCTTGTCCGCGACGTGTCCCGTTGGTAGGCGTGCCGAGGTTCGGTCGCCAACCGCCGGCCCGTTGGACCGGTCGCAGGGTGGATGCCGGCCTCGACCGGGACGAACGTCGAGCGCCTCGTGCCGATGGTCTGCGCCTGCTCATCGTGGTGCTTTGAGGTCATAGTCCGGTTTGCGCGACGATCCGTCCGGATCTGACCGCTTCGTCGAGCTGTTGGTAGTCGCGGTCGTTCTGCTCTGCGTATGCGTTGGAGAACTCGAGCATGGCGCGGTCGAACTTGGGGCCGTTGCCGAGATAGGAGGCGATCGCGACGCGGTCTCCAGTGCGGGCGTGCGCGCGTGCGAGCGTCCAGCCGCACAGCTTGCCGTAGATCGCCATGCGCTCAGGGTCCATCTGGTCGATCTCGGCCGAGCCCTTCCAGTCTTTGAGCTGGCGGCCGTAGAAGTCACGGGGCTGTCCGTCGACCGGCGACGACTCGACGTGCAGCCAGCCGAGGAAGATGTCACCGGTGGCTTGCATCAGCCGCTGGCCGACAACCACGCGCTGGCCGTGGTTCTTGAACTCGCTCGGGCCCAGGAATTCTTCCAGCACCGACGCCTCGGCCTCCTTCAGCTGCAGGAACAGCGGGTCATCGCTGTCACGGCCGACCAGCAGCGCGATCCACGCCCGCGTCCCGACACTCCCGACCCCGACCACTTTGCGCGCGAAATCGGTCAGATGAAACTGCTCAAGCAGCATCCGCCGGGCAGGCTCGAGCGAGTCGCGATAACGACCGACGAGCGCTCGCAGGGTCTCCAGGAGCTGTTCGCGCTCCCCCCCGGGCGCAAGCTGCGCGAGCGGCACGATCAGTGGCGACTGATCGACGATCTGCACCTGCCCGTCGACCGCGCGTGTCAGCTTCGAGAACGCCGTCATGCTGTCACGAGTGCGCGCCTTCGCGAGCGTCTTCTCGGCCCGCTTGACCGCCGTTGGCTTGAACTGCGCCGCCCGCTCAGCGAGCAAGGACTCGATCTCAAGCCGCGCATACCACACCGCAAGGTTCTCCATCCCAGCGAAGTCGCGCATCGCCTTGCGGTACCGGCCGACGGTCTCGAGCACGACCCGCCTCTGATCCTTGGCGCGATAGCCGTTGTCCCGCGCGGCGATCAACATGCTCACGGCGAGGCGCTTGACATCCCACTCCCACGGCCCCGGAAGCGTCTCGTCGAAATCATTGATGTCGAACACCAACCGCCGCTCCGGGGAGGCGAACACCCCGAAGTTCGACAGATGCGCGTCGCCGCAGCACTGCACCAGGAGCCCAGACCGAGGAGTTGCAGCGAGGTCGTGAGCCATGGTCATCGCCGCGCCGCGATAGAACGTGAACGGTGAGACGAGCATACGGCCGTAGCGGATCGGCACCAGCTCCGGCACGCGCGTGGCCGCTTGGCGCTCGAGCAGCTCAACCGGATCGGGACGGCCGGCGGCCGGTTCGTAAACCGCGTGGCTGGAGCGTGGCACCTCGCTGCGCGCGGCTTTGCCCCGCGCAATCCGCTCGGCGATCGTTAGACGAACAAGCGCCGGGCTCGCCTTCCCATCGGTCGCTCCGCCCTTGCCGAGTCTGGTCACCGGCATCGCAGCAACGTGTCCCTTCAATCGACCCCCGTTCGAGCTGACGCAGAGGCGTCTTCGCCGAACCCGGTCGGCTGGCGTGTTTTCCAAGCGCTGACACTCGCATCCACGATCGACCCTGACGATAGGGGCAAACCACGGATCCCCTCCGTAGTCTCTACGGACGTACACCCGACAGCTGCGGTGAGTCATCTGCGCTGAGACTCAGAACTTTGCCTCGATGTACAGATGGGAGTGGTCCGGCTCGCGGTAGCCGCCTCGCTTCTCGCGCGCGGGAAGAACGACCGGCTCTCTCGGTGCGGAGTCGTAAGGGATCTGCTCGAGCAGGTGGCTGATGATGTTCAGCCGCGCGCGCTTCTTATCGTTGGAATCGGCGACGTACCACGGAGCAAATTCGGTGCTGGTCGCCGCGAACATCTCATCCCGGGCCCGGGAGTAGTCATACCAGCGGCTGTAGGACTTGAGGTCCATCGGCGACAGCTTCCAGACCTTGCGCGGGTCGTCGATACGCGACTCGATCCTCCGCGTCTGCTCTTCCTGGCCGACCTCGAGCCAGTACTTGAGCAGAGTGATCCCCGAGTCGACCATCGCCCGCTCAACCAACGGCGCCAGTCGCAGAAAGCGAAAAGCCTCGTCCTCTGAGCAGAACCCCATCACCCGCTCCACGCCGGCGCGGTTGTACCAGCTGCGATCGAAGATCACGACCTCGCCGGCCGCCGGAAAATGCGACAGGTAGCGCTGGACGTACATCTGGGACTTCTCCCGGTCGGTCGGCGCCGGCAGCGCGACCACCCGAAACACCCGCGGGCTCACGCGCTCGGTGATCCGCTTGATCACCCCGCCCTTCCCGGCGGTGTCACGGCCCTCGAACACGATGCAGACTTTGGCCCCCTCGCCTACGACCCACCCCTGGAGCCGAACCAACTCCCCCTGGAGACGAGCGAGCTCCTTCTCGTAGCGCTTGCGGCCAAGCTTCTCGACCGCCTGCCCATCCTTCCTCGTCTGCTTCGTGTGGCTCATATGGCGCCCTCTACTGAGTCCGCGGCGGGCGTCCTCAGGTCGATGACTCGAGCCAATACGCTCTCAGAACCCCTGGCCGTCAGGCGTCCGTAGTCCACCGCACCAACGTCGCGGTCTCACCCCGTACTGGATAGCCGTCATGGGTCGCGCGACGTGACGAGCGAGTAAGCCGAACGGTGCAGCTCGACGCTGATCCGGTCATCCCAAATAGGGCGTTTGACAAGTTGGCGGTAATCGCCGCCTCGACTCTGTGGCCTTGCTCAGTGCTCCGGCGATCGACCTAATCAGTCTGGGTTACCGCTGGCTACCGACAGCGAACGCCGCCGGCGCGGGCCCTCGCATCTCCGGCTGTCGCAGCGATTTCACGTTCACCTGGGTGAATACACGGCTGCGGCTGTTCCTCGACTCGATCTCGAATTAGCCTGTCGCCAGGACCGTCAGTTCGGCCGAGTGCCATGGTGCGATTTGGTCATAGCGATGTCCACGCTGTGAGCTAGGTGCCGATCGGGCGGTAGACCCAAAGAAGTCCGGAGGTTGCAATGTCCGTCCAACCAACACCGCAAACCACCTCATTCCCCTATGAGGGATATGGAGAGGAGGATCGCGGCTACGGCTGGGTGCTGTTCGCAGGCGTGCTGTTGCTCCTTCTCGGAACGCTGAACTCGATTGAGGGCGTCGGCGCGATCGGCAACGCGAACTTCTTCGTCCACAACACGAACTACGTTTTTGGCAGCCTCAACACGTGGGGCTGGGTTGTGCTGTGCATCGGCGTGCTTCAGCTCGCCGTTGGCGTTGGCGTGTTCGTCAAGAATCAGTTTGCGCGCTGGACGGGCGTCGTAGTGCTGTCCGCAAACGCGCTCGCACAGCTCCTGATGATGCCGGCGTATCCGTTCTGGTCGCTATCCATCTTCGCGCTCGACATCCTCGCGGTCTACGGCCTGATCGCCTACGGCAAGCAGATCGGAGAAGGTTAATCTGAACCGATTCTGGTTCAGCCCGGTCAAGCTGACCGGGCTCCGTGTCTCTTCGCCGACGGTGACTCGGCTTCAGTTTGTCGAGCGGGTCAGCGATGCATGCGGGCTCGTTCTCGGGTCCTGATCCTCACGACGTTCGTGGTATCAATGACGCTGCCTCCCGAGGGCTGGCCCGGCGACCGCGACCGCCACGAGCTGGGGCTCACGGCGATCATCGCGCGTACGAGCTCGGATGTGCCACCGGGGCGGGTGCGTCTCACGATCATGCGCCGGGTTGGGCTCACCGCACAGGTCGATTTCCGAACCATCCTCCGGGCGATCAGCCTCATCACCGAGGCTCGTGGTAGAGCGTCCGGCCCGTCGTCCTGCCACGTCACACCATCCGCCCCGGCCGGGCCTTTGGCCAAAGCAACTAGAGCGCGGCTACGCGCTCGCGTCCGTGGTCGGAGTCCATTCGCCGCCGGTCTGTTGACGGAACGCCTCCACGGCGGCGTCGAGGGTCGGGAAGAAGTGACGAGGGTCGAGCGGACCGATTAGCTCGTAGCGCTCGAGCTTGGCGCGGACGGGGTCCTTGAGCTCTGCGAATACAAGGAAGGTCCCGGCGGCGTTGAGTTGGTCGTCGAGGTCAGCGAGCATGTCGGCGGCGGTCGTGTCGACGTCGGTGATCGGCTCGGCGGCGATGACGATCCACTGCGGCCGGGGTTCGGTGGCGGCGAGGCGGCGGATCTGGTCCCGGAACGTTCGCGCGTTGGCGAAGAACAGAGGCGCGTCGAAGCGGAAGATCACGAGGCCCGGAAGCTGCTCGGCCTCTGGGTGCAGTGCGCGGTCGTGCTGTCCCGGCAGCCCCGGGACGCGACCGAGGGTGGTCTGGTAGGGCCACCACGCCCGGCGGAACACGTTGAGGATCGACAGCGCCACCGCGACCGCGATCCCCTGGAGGACCCCGAGCAGGGCAACGCCGAGAAAGGCGGTGATCGAGAGCAGGAACTCGGCGCGTCGCTGGTTCCACAGCCGCACGGTCCCGGGCACGTCGGCCAAAGAAAGGGATGCGGCGATGACCACGGCCGCAAGGGTCGGATTGGGAAGGTTCTTCAGTAGACCCGGCACGAGCACGAGCATCAGCACGATCAGGGCCGCCCCGACGACACCGGTGAGCTGTGTCTTGGCGCCGGCCTGCTCGGCGACCGCAGTCCGCGACCCGCTTGTGCTGACCGGGAATCCTTGGAAGAACCCGGCGGCGACGTTCGCCGCGCCGATCCCGATCATCTCGCCATTGCCGTTGACTTCCTGTCCGGTGCGCGCGGCGAACGACGAGGCGGTGGAGATCGTGTCGGTCAGCGCGACGAGCGCGATCCCCAGCGCTCCCGCGACCAGCAGCGGAAGATCCGAGATCGGGCTGGGCACCGTCAGCGGCGGGAACCCCTTGGGGAGCGTCCCGACGAGCGAGACACCATGGCTGGACAGATCAAACAGCGCGGACGCCGCGATCGCGGCGACGACCGCCACCAGCACGCCGGGAATCCGAGGGAGCCACCGCCCGAGCGCCAGAATCAACACGAGGCTGAATACTCCGATGGCAACGGCGGCACCGACGGCCTCGCCCGACGCGAGGCCGTTCACGAACGCCTTCGCCTCGTTGATCAGGCCGTTCGCATCGGTGGAGAATCCGAACAGCTTAGGCAGCTGGCCGATCAGGATCGTCAACGCGAGGCCGTTCATGTAGCCGATTTGCGTCGGCTTCGAGAGTAGATCGGCGACGAACCCCAGCTTCAGGGCCCCGGCGGCGATCATGATCGCCCCGACGATCAGCGCGAGCATCGACGCCAACGCGATCGCTCGCTCGGGGCTGCCGTTCGACCCGAGGATGGGAAGGATCGTGGCCGCGATCATCGGACCCAGCGAGGAGTCCGGCCCGAGGACCAGAATCCGCGACGGTCCGAACACGGCATAGCCGACAAGACAGAGGATTGTGGTGTAGAGCCCAGTGATCGCCGGCAGGCCGGCGAGCTCGGCGTAGGCCATCCCTTGCGGGACCAACAGTGTGGTCAGCACGATCCCCGCAATCACGTCGCGACGTAACCACGAGACCTGATAGCTCCCGATCGCTCGCACACCGGGAAGCGAGCGCAACCCCATCAAGAGCCTTACTGGTCCTCGGCTTGGCCGCGACCGTGCCCGGTCAGCGCGGAATTGCCCGCGGCGCACGTAAGGGTCATGCTCTCGGAGGCGTGCGTCATGCGGTTGCTGCGCTTTCGACGATCAACCGATAGTTCCGGTCAGCCACGTCGGCGAGGATTGCACTCTCGAGCGCGTGCCCACACGAAGCGCGCGTCTTTCACCCCGGTGATTGCGCTTACCCTAGCAGTCCGAACGCGCCGGCACGGGCGACTGCGTCCGCGCGTCAGTGGACCCCGAGCGAGCGCCCAAAGGCGTGACCGGATCGTATTCGGCGAGAGGAACAGATCTCCCCGATCTCACGGTTGGACAGGCCGCGGGCTCGGAGCTGCAGCACCGCTAGCTCGGCCTCGCCCGGTTGCTCGAGTAGCTCTCCGGTGGAGGCGCAGTCGCTCGCCGCCTCGACCTCTCGATCGACCTTTCCGGCGAGCGGGGGAACGGGACTGCTGTCCCTCATCTCCCCGAGCGCCTCCCGCGCGGAACGTAACGTCGCCTCGGCGTCGGCGAGACGCCCGCCGCGCAGGCGAACGCGGGCCAGGCGGAGGAGCAGCCACATGTGGCGCACGGTCGCCAGCTCGTCGGCGAAGAAGCGCTCCGCAGAGACGAGCACAACGACCAGCTGGCTCCCGAGCGCGGCCACGTCGTTTATGAGCTCGTCGATCGCGACCTCGACCTCGCCGCCGGCGAGGCTCAGCCGCCTCAGCGCGTCCCGCCCGAGCCCCGACGACACCCGTCGACCACCGTCGCGGCGTACCTCCACAGCAGAACCGGGTCGTTGTCACTAGCGTCCGGCGTGACCCATGCCGGCGCCGTATCCAGCCCCGCGCACCAGGCGCGCACCGCCGTCGTCTTGCCGTACCTGGCAGGCGCCGCGATGAGCGTCAGCGACGCGTCCCGGCCCGGATCAAGCCCCCGCCGAGCCCGCGGCCGATCGACCACGCAGTGACGGACACTGAAGACAGAGCGGGCGAACCGCTCGACCCTCCACGAACGTTGATCACCGCGCGGCACGCGGCAGCGTCTGCAACCTCCGTTCGCTCGCCTGGATGCCCACCAGCCGACAGCTCGCTCGCCTTCACTGCTATGTGCAGCGCGTTCCCGAACGCCGACGGCCAACGGGCTCGCGCGTTCGATCGGCAGGCGTTCGCGATCACCCGGGTGAAGTGCCCGCCTCGAGGTGATGCGCGCGCTGCGAGCGCGTAGGGTCGGACCCGTACCCAAACTCGACGGAAGTGCCGAGTGGGTACGTTACTCAAACATCGGAGACCAAAATGAGCGCTTCAACAATGTCGCTGACGATCTTCACGCTTGACATCCTCGCGATCTATGGACTGATCGCCCACGGCAAGCGAATCACGACAACCTGACCGACAGGCTGTGACCGATCGGCTAGATGCGAGGCGCCATGCTCTCCCGTTGGAGGAAACGGATGGAGCGTGCCAGGGGCGTCTTGCATCCGAGTCGTCCGGCCGCGGTAACCGGCTGACGCATCGCGGGTGTATCTGATGGGTGGCATCTCGACGATCGGAACTTCGGGGCGAGTGCACCTGGGTGCCGCAGGTCTGGGACCGTGGGGCAGGTAATCCTTCTTGCGTTCGCCGCGGCCTTGAACCCGACGCTCGTCGCCGCGTCCACGGTGATGATGCTGCTCCCGAATCCGAAGCGTCTGATGCTGGGGTATCTGCTCGGTGCTCTGATGACGAGCATCACGCTCGGGCTCGTGATCATCTCCTCCTTAGAGAGCTCAGACGCGGTCAGCACGACCAAGAACACGCTGAGCCCGGCCGCGACCTTGGCGCTCGGGGGGATCTTCCTGCTGGCGGCGTTGGTGCTCGGGACTGGCCGGCATCACCGTGCGGCTGAGGACCGGCGGGCGCGCCGCGAGGCCAAGAAGGACAAGGGTCCGCCGCGATGGCAGCGGGCGCTGGCGCGAGGTTCGGCGCGCACGACGTTCGTCGTTGGTGCGTTGCTCACGCTGCCGGGCGCTTCCTACCTGGCGGGGCTCAGTCGGATCGACAAGCTGAACTACTCCACGCCGGAAACCGTGTTGATGGTTGTCGCCTTCAACCTGATCATGTTGGCGTTGCTCGAGGTCCCGCTGGCCTGCTTCGTGGTCGCTCCGGAATGGACGCCCAGGGCAATTGATCGGGCGAAAGCGTGGATCGGACGGCACGCGCATCGATTCGCGGTCACGATGCTGACCGGGCTCGGCACGCTGCTCATAATCAAAGGCGCGATCGAGCTACTCGGCTGAGCAAGCCGTGCTCGCCAACCGCACGGATCGAGCGCGCCTGGACTGCCAGGGGCAAACGCAATCACCCAGGTGAACAATGCGCGATCAAGTCGAGCGGTCGCCCGGCGGTGCAATCCTCGAAGACATGCCTGACCGCAACTACCGGCTGATCGTCGAGGGAGAGCTCAGCGATTACCTCGAGCCCACGTTCCACGGCATGACGCTCACAAGAGCCCAGGGCAACACCGAGCTGAACGGTCCAGTACGCGACCAGGCCGAGCTCCAGGGGCTACTGCAGCGCGTCTCGGCCCTCGGGCTCACCCTGCTCGAGGTGAGAGCAATCGACCAGCGTCCCGAACGCCGGCCCGGACGTGGACCCGCCGATGCGGACAGGAAATGACGCACCCAGAGATCGGCTCCGAGCGCGTATCGGATTCGGGATACGACGGCTCGAGGTGCTCAGACCGGGCGCATCGAAGTTGAGAGGAGTTGACGATGACGGCTTTGGCAGCGCGGACACTTAGAGCGACCAGCGCCGAGCAGGCGGCCGATGTTCTGGTGGTGTTCGGGATCACGGGTGATCTCGCGAGGGTGATGACGTTTCGGTCGCTGTACCGCCTTGAAACACGGGGTCTGCTCTCGTCCCCGATCGTCGGTGTCGCGGTTGACGACTGGACCCTGGAGCAGGTGGTTGACCGAGCGCGCGAGTCGATCGTGGCGACCGGTGAGGAGCTCGATCCGGAGGTCTTCGAGCGGCTCGCGGCGCGGCTTTGGTACGTGCAGGGTGACTTCGCCGACGCGTCCACGTACGCGCGCGTGCGGCAAGCGATCGAGGGCGCGAGCGCGCCGGTGTTCTATCTCGAGATCCCGCCGTTTCTGTTCGCGACCGTCGTCAAGGGGCTTACGGAAGCTGGGTTGACCGCTTCGGCAAGGGTCGTGGTCGAGAAGCCGTTCGGCCACGATCGCGCCTCCGCTCGGGCACTGGCGGAGGAGCTCCACCAGTACGTGGACGAGTCCCAGATCTACCGGATCGATCACTACCTCGGAAAGATGAGCCTTGAGGAGATCCTCTATCTGCGTTTCGCCAACCGGATGTTGGAGCCGGTGTGGAACAGCAGCCACGTGGAGTGCGTGCAGATCACGCTGGCGGAGGACTTCGGGGTCGAAGATCGCGGGCACTTCTACGATCCCGTCGGCGCGCTGAGCGACGTGGTCGTCAATCACCTGATGCAGGTTGTCGCGGCGGCCGCGATGGAGCCACCCGCCGGCGGCGACGCCAAGACGCTCAAGGACGCGATGGTCGCGGTGTTTCGCGCGATCCCAGAGGCCGATCCGGCCCACTACGTGCGCGGCCAGTACGACGGCTACCTCGGCATCGACGGGGTTGCGCCGGATTCGTCGACCGAGACGTACGCGGCACTCCGGCTCCAGATCGAGAACTGGCGCTGGTCCGGCGTCCCGTTCTTCATTCGCACGGGCAAGCGGCTGCCGGTCACGCAGACCGAGCTGCGCCTTATCTTCAAGCACGCGCCCCAGCTCGGGTTCGCGGGGCTGCAGCGACGGCCGGAGCCCAACCAGCTGGTGATCAAGCTCGATCCCTCGACGGGAGTTCGGATGATCCTCGACGCCCGCCGCGCCGATGCGACTCGAGCCGCGCCGATCCTGTTCGATGTGGAGTTCGCCGAGATGGGCGGCGAGGGCGCGACCCCGTACGAGGTGCTGCTGCACGCCGCTGTCCGCGGCGACACCATGCGCTTCACCCGTCAGGACCAGGTCGAGGAGACGTGGCGGATCATGCAGCCGCTGCTCGACGCGCCGCCCCGCGTTCATTCCTACGAGCAGGGGTCGTGGGGCCCTGATGCCGCGGACGCGCTCGTCGCCGAGCACGGAGGCTGGCGCGACCCCTGGGTGCGGTCATGAGCGCCGCCACGCCGAGCCCCGATCACGGCCCACGGAGCGCGATCGAGAGGTCGCCGTTCCCGCCGATCGCTGACTATGGCTTCCTCTCGAATTGCCACACGGGCGCGCTGGTCGCGCCGGACGGGGCGATCGATTGGCTGTGCGTGCCGTCCTTCGATGCAGCCAGCGTGTTCGGCAGTCTGCTCGATCGCCAGGCGGGGTTCTTCCGGTTCGCCCCGTTCGGGATCAACCATCCGTCCGCGCGCGCGTACGAGGCGGGCACGAACGTCCTTGTGACAACCTGGAAGACACCGTCCGGGTGGGTCGTCGTCCGCGACGCGCTGACCATGGGGCCTTCCGAGGACGAGGATGCGACCCTGCCGCACGCGCGGCCGCCGGCGGATGACGATGCCGACCACATGCTCGTGCGGACGGTGCAGTGCCTTGAGGGTCGGGTCGAGATCGACCTCGTGTGCGAGCCGGTGTTCGATTACGGGCGTACAGCGGGCGAATGGACACTGGTCGAGGGTGAGCGCCATGCCGCCGATGCGAGCGGCGCCGGCCGGACGATCCGTCTGCGCTCGGACCTCGCGCTCGGGATCGAGGGCGGTCGGGTGAGGGGCCGGCACGTGCTCGGCCCGGGAGACCGTGCCTACTGCGCGCTCTCGTGGGCCGAAGGGCTGGATGCCCCTCAAGACGTCGAGAGCGCTGAGGCGAGGATCGCTGCCACCATCGGCTTCTGGCGCGCGTGGCTGGGACGCGCGCGGATGCCCGACCACCGCTTTGCCGACCTGATCCAGCGCTCGGCGCTCGCGATCAAGGGCCTGACCTACATGCCCACCGGGGCGACCGTGGCGGCGCTCACGACCTCGCTGCCCGAGACCCCGGGCGGGGAGCGCAACTGGGACTACCGGTACACGTGGATCCGTGACGCGACCTTCACGCTGCAGGCGCTGCACTGGCTCAATCTCGATTGGGAGGCCGACGAGTTCATGCAGTTCATCGCCGACCTCGAGCCGACCGAGGACGGCTCGCTGCAGATCATGTACGGGATCGACGGCCGGCGGGATCTGACCGAGTCCACACGCGACGAGCTCTCCGGATACGAAGGAGCCCGGCCCGTCCGGCTCGGCAACGGCGCGTTCGACCAACGCCAGAACGACGTCTACGGCGCGGTGCTCGATTCGATCCTGCTGCATACCCGCCGCAGCGAGCGACTGCCGCGTCGGCTTTGGCCGATCGTCGAGACGCAGGTGGAGTGCGCGTTGAAGGTCTGGCGCGAACCGGACCAGGGGATCTGGGAAGCGCGCGGCAAGCCGCAGCACTACGTGTCCTCGAAGCTGATGTGTTGGGTCGCGTTTGACCGGGCGGCGAAGCTCGCCGAGATCCGTGGCGACCCGAAGCTGCAGCAGAGCTGGCGCGCGACCGCGGAGGAGATCCGTGCCGACATCCTCGAGCACGGCGTCTCCGAACGCGGCGTCCTGCGCCAGCACTACGAGACCGACGCACTGGATGCCTCGACGCTGCTGGCGGCCCTGTTCGGCTTCCTCCCCGGAACGGACGAGCGCCTGCGCAAGACCGTGATGGCCGTCGCGGAGGATTTGACCGAGCACGGTTTCGTTCTGCGCTACCGAACCGGCGAGACCGACGATGGCCTCTCCGGCAAGGAAGGAACGTTCTTGATCTGCTCGTTCTGGCTCGTCTCCGCGCTGTCGATCATCGGCGAGAAGGCACGGGCCCGAGACCTGATGGAGCGCCTGCTGCGGATCGCCTCCCCGCTCGGGCTCTACGCCGAGGAGTTCGAGACCGAGAGCGCTCGGCACCTCGGCAACTTCCCGCAAGCGTTCTCTCATCTGGCGTTGATCGAGGCCGCCGCGCGGATCATCGTCAGCGAGCGGCTCGAGGAGGTCACATGACGCCTCACGGGAGAGCGCGGATCACGCGCAACTGGAGGACTCAACCATGCAAGAGAGTGTGATGAACATGACGAAGGTGATCATTGTCGGTGGCGTCGCCGGCGGCGCGTCCTGCGCGGCTCGCCTGCGTCGGCTCGACGAAAAGGCTGAGATCGTGATGGTGGAGCGCGGGCCGTACGTCTCGTTCGCGAACTGCGGGCTGCCGTACCATGTCGGGAGCGTGATCGAACACGAGTCGGACCTGCTCGTCGCGAGTCCGCAGGTGTTCCGCGGGCACTTTGCGATTGACTGCCGGACCGGCTGCGAGGCGATCGGCGTCTCACCCGGGGAGAAGACCGTGCAGTTGCGGGACGTCGCGACCGGGGAGGTGAGCACCGAGTCCTACGACAAGCTGGTGTTGTCCCCTGGGGCGCCCTCGGTCCGCCCGCCACTGCCCGGCATCGACCTCCCGGGCATCTTCCCGGTGCGGACGGTGCCCGACGCGAGGGAGATCCGTGAGTGGATCGAGCGAGGGACGAGCTTCCTGGCTGGGATGGAGAAGTACTCGGGGTTCCAGACAGTGCGGCCGACAAGGCATGCGGTTGTCATCGGCGGCGGGTTCATCGGCCTCGAGATGGCGGAGAACCTGGTTGGGCGCGGGTTCGACGTAACCGTGGTCGAGCTGGCCGATCAGGTCCTTGCTCCACTCGATCCGGAGTACGGGCGGCTCGTCGAGGACTTTCTCGAGCGCCACGGCGTGCACGTCGCGCTGGGTGACGGCGTCGCCGGCTTCGAGCAAGGCGAGAACGACACACCCACTGTCTCGACACAGTCCGGAAAGCGGTACCCGGCGGACCTCGTGATCCTCGCGCTCGGCGTTCGACCGGACACCACGCTCGCGCAGATGGCCGGAATCGAGATCGGAGAGCTCGGCGGGATCCGGGTGGACGAGCAGATGCGCACGACCAACCCGGACATCTTCGCCGTCGGGGATGCCGTCGAGGTCAGGGACTTCGTGACCGGCGAGTGGAGCCTGCTGGCGCTCGCGGGTCCGGCGAACCGGCAGGCCCGGATCGCAGCCGATGTCATCGCCGGGCGCGACTCGCGCTTCCGCGGCACGCAGGGCACGGCGGTCGTCGAGCTGTTCGGCTCGACGGTCGCCTGGACGGGCGTGAACGAGAAGACGCTCAAACGGCGGCGCGACAGCAACTTCGAGAAGGTCTACCTGTACCCGAACTCGCACGCGGGCTACTACCCGGGTGCCAAGCCGATCGCGATGAAGGTCCTCTTCCGCAAATCAGACGGACAAGTGATCGGGGCACAGGCCGTCGGCGAGGACGGCGTGGACAAGCGGATCAGCGAGCTCGCGCTGGCGATCCAGCTGGGCGCGACCGTGTACGACCTGGAGGAGTGCGAGCTGTGTTACTCGCCGCCGTACGGAAGCGCGAAGGATCCGATCAACTTCGCCGGGATGGTCGGCGCCGGAGTGCTGCGCGGCGACATGCCCGTGACTCATTGGGACTCCGAGCAAGACGGATTCCTACTCGACGTGCGCGAGAAGGTGGAGCTGGCCGTCGAGCAGGTGCCAGAGGCGGTCAACATCCCCTTGGGCGAGCTGCGGGCGCGGCTCGAGGAGCTGCCCCACGGCCGCGAGATCCGGGTGATCTGCCGTTCGGGTCAGCGCGCCTACTACGCCACACGGATCCTCGTCCAGGAGGGATTCCAGGCCAGAGTCATCTCCGGAGGCATGCTCTCGCATGCGATCCTCTCGACAGCCTGACGCATGAGGTTCTCACGCCTTGACTGATCAAGCCGGGAACCCAGGGCCAGATCGCGGCGCCGTCGCCTGCACGACCGAGCAAACCCTGCTCGGGGAAGGGGTCAGGTGGGACGCCCGCCGCGGCGAACTGCTGCGGGTGGACATCCTCGCCGGACGCATTTACCGAGACCGAGTCAACGAAGACGGACGTCTCGTCCCCGTGCGCGTCTACAGCGTGCCCGGCACGGTGGGCGCGATCACGCCCGTCCAGGGGGACGAGGGTTGGCTGCTCGCCGCCGGACGGGGCTTCGTGCACTTGAGTCTCGACGGCTCCCTGCGCGAGCTCGCCGAGGTGACCCCGACAGGAACCCGGATGAACGACGGCGCATGCGATCCCCAGGGCCGGTTCTGGGCCGGCACGATGGCCGACGACCACCATGCTGGCGGCGGAGCGCTCTACCGCCTGGGTTCGTACGGACAAACCGAACTGATGCTCACCGATCTGACCATCCCCAACGGACTGGGCTGGAGTCCTGACGGCCGCACGATGTACCTGGTGGACAGCGGCCCGCACGTGGTGCACGCGTTCGCGTTCGACCCCGACCGGGGGACAATCTCCGGGGGCCGGGTTATCGTCGTCATCGCCGAGGAGGTCGGAGCACCGGACGGTATGACCGTCGACGCCGCCGGCGACCTGTGGGTGGCGATCTACGGAGGGGGACAGATTCGCCGCTATTCGCCCGACGGTGAATTGCGGGAGGCGATAACCGTCCCCGCCAAGCAGAGCACATCCTGCGGGTTCGGGGGACCTGGACTAAACCGGCTCTACGTCACCACAGCGACCGAGGACTGGAGCGACGAGCAGCGCCGCGGCGAGCCCGCCGCCGGGCTCGTTTACTGCTGCCAGACGGGTTCCACCGGCCTGCCCGCCGCGCCGTTCCGCCCCGACCCCGACTGGTGGCAGGAGGTGACCTGGTGATCGGCCACAAGATGCAGCGAACTCGACCTGCGGAGCCACGGCCAGACGCGCTGATTGACCGATTCATCACGGTCGCGCGACCGGCGCCCGACGCGCAGCGGGAACTCGACAAGCATCCTGGGGGCTCCCGCTCGCGCGCCGGATCGATGGCGTCCTATGGCGGATGATGCCGTCGTAGACGCCTCTGAGGAGGGGGCGGGGAACCAGCGCTTATCGCTGCTGCTGGCGATGGCGATGTTCGTGCTGGTCATCGACACCTCGCTGATGAACGTGTCGATCTCAGCCGTCGTTCACGATCTCGGCACGACGGTGAGCTCGGTCCAGTCTGCGATCGCGCTCGAGGCGCTCATCTCCGCCGCGTTCATCCTGATCAACAGCAAGGTCGGAGATCTGATCGGCCGCAAGCGGGCGTACATCCTCGGCCTCCTGGCCTACGCCGTCGGCGCGCTCGCGATGACCCTGGCCCAGGGCATCACGGCGGTCGTGATCTTCTGGGCGATCATCGGCGGCCTGGGTGCCTCGCTCTTGCTGCCGGCTATGCAGTCGCTGATCCACGGCAACTTCGAGGGGGGCGCCCAGAAGAAGACCTATGCGCTCGTGGGAGCGGCGGCCGCCATCGCCGCGGCGATCGGGCCGCTCCTCGGGGGGTTCCTGACCACCTACCTGTCCTGGCGCGTGGGCTTCCTGCTCGAGGTGATCGTGATCGCGATCATCCTGTCGCAGATCAGACTCGTCAAGGACGTCCCGTACACGGGCGACCGACACTTCGACGTCGTCGGAGCGATCCTCTCGGTCCTGGGCATGGGAGGCGTGGTGCTCGGCATCCTGGTCTGGCAGGAAGGCGGCGACTACGTCGTGCTCTTGATCGCGCTCGGCGCGCTGGCCCTGGCAGCTTTTGCCCGCTGGCTCGTGCGACGCCACCGTGAGGGCAAGGTCACGGTGCTCGACCCGGACCTGTTCCGACTCCCTCACTTTCGGCTCGGCATATCCGCGCAGACGCTGCAGAACATCACCCTGGGCGGCGCGATGATCGCCCTCCCCATCTTCCTGCAGATCAAACTCGAGTACAACGCGATGCAGACCGGCCTATCCCTGGCCCCGCTCTCACTCACGATGTTCGCGATGGCCATTCTCGCCGGACGACGATCCGGGCGCCGACGCTCCGCGAGCGTCATCCGCATCGGGTTCGCGCTCAGCACACTGGGCATGGCGCTGCTGATTCCGATCGTCCCGAGAGCGAGCTCGGGCTGGTACCTCCTTGTGCCGCTAATGATCGCGGGAGCAGGGCTCGGCCTCCTCGTGTCCCAGCTGAACAACTACACACTCGCCCCAATCGACGAAGAGCGCGTCAGCGAGGCAGCCGGAGTCAACTCCGCAGCCGGCTCGTTCGGCCTCTCATTCGGCCTGGCGATGGCGGGCGGCATCCTGCTGGCAACTCTTTCCCTGGCGTTCACCAACATGGTCAACGACAGCGCCGTGATCCCGTCGTCCCAGAAGCAGCAGATCTCAAAGACGTTGGAGCACAACGCGGAGGTCATGAGCACCACCCAACTCAAGAAGCTCGTCGCGGACGAACCTCCCGCGGTCCAGGACGAGATCCTCAAGATCAACACCGACTCGACGAACCTCGCGCTCCAGGTGGCATTGCTCATCCCGATGCTGGCCGGCCTGATCGGGCTGATGAACTCCTTCCGGATGATGCGCCTTCCCGAGATCAAGCCCTCCGCGGCAGTCGAAGCCGCCGCACTAGGGTGAGGGCCTGAGAGTGCCGGTCGCCCAACGTCGACTATGCAAGTGATGGGCACCTAACAGTCACGCCGGCGCGTTGCCCGGCCGACTGTGCGCCTTCAAGAACCCCGTGCAATCCGACAGCAGGGCTCCGCCGCCACATCCAGGAGCGCCTGCGCGAGCTCGTCCAACGCGAGGGCAGTTCGCAAAATTGGTGCCCTCTGGGGGCCTTCAGCGCTCTTGGTCTAGTTTCTATTTCTTTGTTCCTGCAGATTCGGGCGCTGGACACGCGGAATCATAATCCGCGTGTCGGGGGTTCGAGTCCCTCCTCCGGCATCGCGAAACGCCCGGAAATCGGCATCGGCCGCGGGCGATTCGGGAGGCTAATGGCCGGGCCGAACCGCGCCCAATCGCTCACCGTTTGCCGGATCGCTTGGGCTGGACCGGACGCGGCGGATAGCGGCGGCGCTCCTCAGCGGTCATCTGGCGGATCACGAGGTCACCGCCCGCGACCTGCTCGCGGATCAGCTCAAGCTTCTCGAGCCGCTTCTCCTCCGCCCTCTCCCGCGGCGTCTTCACCCGATCAGTTCCATTCGCGCAACCCTTGTGCGAACCACCCCTGGCATCCTTCCACTGACCGTAGCACCAGACCGCCCATCAGATCCAGCTGACGCGTCAGACCTGATGCGACGGAGTGTCTGCGGCGTCGCGGAGCTCCGGCGGAATCTCAGCCTGACGCTTACGCTCGTCCTTCTTGGCCTGCTTGTCGAGTCGACGCTCGCGAAGCTTCGCCTCACGGGCGAGCTTCGCAAACGTCGTCTTCTTCTTGCCGCGTGAGGCCACGCTGGCCGTCCCTCTAGATCAGCTGGACGTTGGCCGCGGCCGGGCCCTTAGGGCCCTGCTCGGCGTCATAGCTCACCTTTGCGCCCTCAGCGAGCGACTTGAAGCCGCTGCCCTGGATCGCGCTGTGGTGAACGAACAGGTCTTTGCTTGAGTCGTCGGGCGTGATGAAGCCGTAGCCCTTGTCGTCGCTGAACCACTTCACGGTTCCTGTCGCCATGTGTATTCCCTCCCGGGAGATCGTGTGCTGCGATACGCGGGAGGTGCTAATAGCAACAACTACGAACGCTGGCACTACTTCACCGGGCTCACGCCCGGCACGAAACCCGGAGTCTAGCGGGGACGCTCAAATTGGTCATCCGGACCAGCGAGCGGGCGACATCCCGCGAGTTGCTCGGCGAGCCGCTCCATCGCGCGGACGTTTGAGCGACGGAGCACCGCGCGGACCAGCGGCGCTGCCAGTCGTTCGCTGAGCGGCGCCTGTTGCCAGGAGTACTCGAACGCGATCCGCGTCGATCCGCTCGGGAGCGCGGTGAGCGTGTACGTCCCGTTGGCGACGCGCCGTCCGCCCGCACCGATGTTCTGCTCGACGATCCTCGCCGGGCGCTCGGCGGAGACGACCTCGATTTCGATCGGGTCCGTCCGACCGCCGGCGCTGGCCTTGACCCTGGCCTTCGATCCGACGCCGCGGTCGGGGCCCGAGTACTCCCAGTCGCGGAGCATGTGATCGGTAAACGGCTCGTGATTGGCCATCACGTCGAGGAAGTCGTAGACGTCCTCCTGTGCGTATGGAACCTCGATGGTGACCTGTACTGGCTTCATGTACCAGATGGTACAGTAGTCGATTCGTGGACAGGAAAGGCCCACGACAGCGATTGCTCGATCGGGCAATCGAGTACGTCGCGACGAACGGGATGAGCGACGTGAGCTTGCGCACGCTCGCGGCGGCGCTCGGCACGAGCCACCGCATGCTGATCTTCCACTTCGGCTCGAAGGAGGGACTCTGGGTGGAGATCATCCGGGCCGTCGAGCAGCGCCAGCGCGAGCTGCTCGACGAGATCCTCCCCGACCCGAGCTTGCCGGTCGGCGAGGCGATGCGCGCCTGGTGGAAGCACATCTCCGATCCTGCGCTGTGGCCCAACGAGCGGCTGTTCTTCGAGATCTACGGCCAGGCGCTCCAGGGGCGGCCGCATACGAGCGAGTTGCTCGACGGCATCGTCGACGACTGGCTTGACCCGATCGCGGAGCTGAGCGTCGCCACCGGCGTTCCCGAATCAATTGCGCGCGCACACGCGCGGCTCGGGATCGCGGTCACCCGGGGGCTGCTGCTCGACCTGCTCGCAACGGGCGACACCGCCGGCGTCGACGCCGCGATGGAGGCGTTCATCGCCCTGTACGAGACGTGGCTGGAGAGTGCGCGCGCCGCCTCGTGACCGCGACGCCTCGGACCAGTACGGTAGGCACATCGACGCGGTGTTCTTCGATCTCGACGGCGTCCTGATCGACTCCGAGGGAGCGTGGGACTCCGCTCGCCGAGCCGTGGTTGCCGAGTCCGGCGGACGGTGGCGGCCCGAGGCGACGAGCACGATGATGGGAATGAGCGCGTCCGAATGGTCTGCGTACCTCCGGGATCAGCTCGGCGTGCCGCTCGACCCCGACGTGATCAACGCGCGGGTCGTCGCCCACCTGCTCGCCGGATACGAGCGGGAGTTGCCGCTGCTGCCGGGAGCGACGGCCGCCGTCAGGCGTCTGGCCGACCGCTGGCCGCTGGGCTTAGCCTCATCCGCGAACCGGCCCGTCATCGACGCCGTCCTCGCGGCGAGCGGGCTCGCACCGTGCTTTGCCACCACGGTGTCCGGGGACGAGGTCGCCCGCGGGAAGCCCGCTCCGGACATCTACCTGGCCGCGGCCGACAACCTCGACGTCGCTCCCAGCGACGCGGCCGCGGTCGAGGACTCGACAAATGGGCTGCGCGCGGCGGCGGCCGCGGGCATGGTCGTGGTCGCCATCCCCAACCGCTCGTTCCCGCCCGCGCCCGAGGCGCTCGCGCTGTCGGCCGTGGTCCTGGGATCGCTCGACGAGCTCACCCCAGAGGCGCTTGATGACTACGAGCCCTGATTGATCTGCTGCGAGAGAACGGTGATGTACTTCTCGAGGTCGGCGTCGGTGAAGCTCTGCAGCGTCTCGCCGGTAACCGAGTTGTAGCGCTCGGGATCGATGTACGCCCACGCTTCGTCGCAGTACGTGGTCAGGAACAGGGGAGTCATCGTCTGGCGCTTGGCCCAGGTGATGCACGTCCAGACGTTCGCGACCGGGTGGCCGACGAGCGGGATGTAGTGACCCCCCTCGATCGTGGCGCCGGGGACGACCGACCACATCTTGCCGGCGTTGAACTGATCCATCGCCGAGGTCGGGAAGTTGATCCCGATCCCGACCGCCTCGAACAGCCACAGCGCCTCCCACAGCTGACTGGTGTTCCCCGGCTCGAGCGCTACATAGGTGCCGATCTTGTGCGCGGCGCCGGAGGCGTCAAGGAGGCCCTTCTTCTGGCGCCAGCTGAGGACGTCGCGGACATTTGAGCCGTTGTCGCTGGCGCCTGTCTGAAGGTTGTAGCCGGAGTACGCGGAGTACTGCTCCAGGACGTTCAGGCAGGTGAACCCGGGAACGGGACGACCCGCGTTCTTGGAGGCTTCCATCGTCTCGTGAGCAGGGCCCGCCCACGCGCAGTCGCCCGCACCCTCAGACGCCGCCCAGGCAGACTCAACCGAGCCATCGTCGCAGGGCCCATTGCCGAGCATCAGCCAGTCGGCGAAGTCGGTCCCGTAGCCGCCTCCCGGCGGCGGGGCCGTCGGCAGCGCTGTCCCGGCGGGCCGCACGTCGGCGTATGTGATGTCCCGGCTGTCGTAGGTGGCCGGCCGCTTTCCGAGCTTGAGCATTTGTGATACCCCCTTGTGCGTTTAGGTTAGGTTAGGGCCGGGGGCGCGATCGAGCAGGAGATTTGTCACAGGCCGATCGGTCGCGGCCGCGGCGGCTCAGCGATGATGCCCGATCGGATGCTGTGGCGCCCCGGGGAACACGAAACTGTGACGGACCGGCCTTGGGATGCGGCAGTCGTGGGCGATGCCATACGCACGATCGTGACCGATGCCGAGGCGGCCGAGGACCACGGTCTGTGGCCGGGCCATCCGCTCGATGACCTCGAGGCGGATGAGGTCGTCTGCTCGCTGTATCTAGGCAGCGCCGGCGTCATCTGGGCGCTGTCGAAGCTTGGATCCCGGTTCGATGCATCGGCGGCCCTTGCCGGTGCGCTCGCTCGCTATCGGGCGGCGGCGGATTTCGGGGCGGAGGCCCATCCCCCGAGCCTGTGGATGGGAGAGACGGGCCTGCTCGTCGTGGCGGAGACGATCGGCGCTCCCGGCGCCGATGGGCGCCGCCTGCGAGAGTTGATCCGGGAGAACCGCGACCATCCGACCTGGGAACTGATGTGGGGTTCGCCAGGCACGATGCTCGCGGCCCGGGCCTGCGGGCTCGAGGATGAGTGGCACCAGAGCGCCGAGCTGCTCTACGCACGGTGGGATCAGGCATCCGATGTCTGGACCCAGGATCTCTACGGACGCATCGACCGATACCTCGGGCCCGCACACGGGTTCGCCGGGAACGTTCATGCCCTGCGGGGCTTCGTCGACCGGGACCTCATGCGCGAGCGGGTGACGAGAGCGCTGACGCGGACCGCAGGGCGCGAGGGCGGCATGATCAACTGGCCGCCCGTGGATGGCCCGCTCGATGAGAAGATCCGGGTCCAGTGGTGCCACGGCGCGCCGGGGATCGTGGCCACGCTCGGCGATCTGATGCCACTCGAGATGGCGCTCGGCGGCGGCGAGCTGATCTGGCGAGCTGGGCCTCTGCGCAAGGGCCCCGGCCTGTGCCACGGCACGGCGGGCAACGGATTCGCCTTCCTGAGGCTGTACGAGCTGACCGGCGATTTACGATGGCTAGAGCGCGCGCGCCGCTTCGCGATGCATGCGATCAAGCAGGTGCGCAGCGAACGGGCGGATCTGGGGCGCGGGCGTTACACGCTGTGGACGGGCCATGTCGGCGTGGCCCTCTACCTTCGGGCCTGCCTGGACGGCGTCGCCGGGGTGCCGACGATCGACTCGTTCTAGGCTCCAGCCAGCGTTGCGTCGAGCGTGACCTCCGGCACACCGGCGAGCGCTCGGCTGACCGGGCATCCCTCCTTCGCGTCCTGGGCCGCGGCCTGGAACGTGGCGTCGTCGATCCCGGGGACGGTGCCGACGGTGGTGAGGGCGATCGAGGTGATCGTCGGGGCGCCGTCGACGAACCGTAGCGTCACGGTCGCGTCCGTCTTCACCGACTGCGCCGGACTGCCGGCGTTGCCGAGGGCGGCCGACAGGGCCATCGAGAAACACGCCGCATGCGCCGCCGCGATCAGCTGCTCCGGGTTGGCACCGGGGCCGTCCTCGAACCGTGACCTGAACGAGTACTCGCCGGTGATGTCATCGCCGGCGGTAAACGTCCCGGCGCCCGACTGGAGATCTCCCCGCCATTCTGCGTTGCCCTTGGCTGGCATGATCTGCTCCCTTGGAGTTGGCGTCTGGGTGAGGCAGTCGGATCCTAAGTGGTCCCGCCATTAAGCGTTCCGTGCCCGATGTTGACCGGCGCGATCGCCGGACGTAGGGTCGTGGCTCCGCGTCTCCGGAGGGCACATGCCGCAAATCGATGTCGATGGTCTGAAGATCAACTACGACGTGCAGGGCGACGGCGCGCCGCTGCTGCTGATTCCCTACCTTGCCGCCGACCACGCCTGCTACGCGTTCCAGTTACCGGCGTACACCGAGCACCTAAGCTGCATCGCGGTGGACCTTCCCGGGTCGGGGGAGAGCGACAAGCCCCCGGGTCCCTACTCCACCGAGACCTACGCCGATCAGCTCTCCGCCTTTCTCGGCGCGATCGGGATCGAGCGGGCGCACGTCGCGGGCGTCTCCCTGGGCGCGGCCGTCGCCATGCACCTCGCGGCCAGACACCCCGAGCGCGTGCGCTCGCTATCGCTGCACAGTGCCTGGGACCGAACCGACGAGTACCTGCGCACGATCCTCGAGCTGTGGCGCTCGCTCGCCGGCGCCCTGCCCGCGATCGCCGACGTCGTCATCCGCGGGATCTTCCCGTTCTGCTTCACGCCGGAGATGTACGTCGAGCGTCCCGACTACGCACAGGCGCTGGCCGACTTCGTGCGCGGCCGCCCCGTCCAGCCGCCCGAGGCCTTCCTGTCGCAAACGGAGGCGGTGCTGGCGCACGACGCCAGCCGGGTGCTCGGGAACATCCAGGCCCCCACGCTGGTGACGTTCGGCGCGCACGATCTGGTGACCTCGACCCGTTTCGCCGACCCGCTCACGAACGGGATCGCCGGTAGCGAACTGGTCGTCTTCGAGCACCTCTCCCACGCCGGCCTGCACGAGGACCCGGACGCGTTCAACCGGGCTACGCTCGACTTCCTGCTGCGCGAGTAGGCCCCCGGACCTACACCGCGATCGCGGGCAACCCGATCCCGATCACCTTCAGCCGGCGCGAAAGAGCCGTGTAGGCGAACGCGCTCCGCTCGGCCGGCGACGCGCCCAGGTACTCGACCTCATCGTCCGCGTCGAGGCCCGGAGGAACGATCACGCCGGCCGCGGCCGGGAGGGTCTGCGCGAGCTTGTCCTGCACCCGCTTGGCCAGCTCCGGGTCACGGACCTTGCTCTGCAGGTACCACGTGCCGTAGGCGACGTGGCGGTGCTCGTCCCGGGCGATCTTCTTGAACGCCTCGAGATGGCCGGGAAGGATCCCCGTCGCTCGAGCCGCATCGTCTGGAAGTGCTGGCCGGTCAGCGCCAGCGTCCCCTCGATCACCATGTGATAGGTGGTGATGAAGTCGAGCTTGGCCTCCACGCTGGTGGGATCGGCGAGGAGCTTGCGGTGGTCCTCCACCAGATGGCCGTCGAACAACTCGAAGTACGCGTCGCTGAGGTAGGTGCGCGCGCGCTCGAGCCGATCCTCGAACCGCCCGTCGAAATCGAGCACTTCCTCGTAGAGGCGGTTGAAGTGCTGGGCGTGGCGGGCCTCGTCGACCTGCTGGGTGAGCAGGAACGCCTCCTCGTGCTTGTCCTCGGCTGCCAGCACGAGCCCTGAGAACTGGCTCGTCACCCGCTCCTCGCCCACGAAGAACGCCGAGAGGCCGTACAGCATCTGCTCGCGCTGGTACTCGGTGAGCGACTGCCAGTCACGGCGGTCGACTTCGAGGTCGATCTGATGCGATGCCCAGTTCTGGCGCTCCCACAGGCGGTAGAGCTCGAGCGGCCCCATCAACTTGATCTGCGGGAGCTTCGACTCGTCTGTGATCGTCCCCACATCGCCCTGGACCGTCAGGTCCAGCAGGCTCGCCATACGCCCTCCTAGTTCGCTGAGCTGGTGATCCGACTCTACTCAAACCCTGCTGATGGTCCTATCGGACGCCGCCACTGAGCATCGGCAGGAACCGGTCGATGACGGTTCCGAGCCTGTCGATCTCGTCTGCGTCGCGCTCGTTCTTGGCGTGCTGCTGATCGAACTCGACCATCAAGCCGCTGAGGATGCCCTCCTTGCTGACACTGGGATCGTGCAACCAGCTCGTCACGCCGCCCCGCGAGCCTTCCGCCACCTTCGCGTACCACGGCCGCGCGAACGCCAGCGAACGATCGAGGACGAACTCCCGCATCTCCGCGCCCGACTTGCCGCTCACCTTCTCGACGGAGTTCTCGTACGTGCCGGCGCCGGCGCTGCCGGTCTTCTCGACCATGTAGAAGGTGCGGAGGATGTTCGAGACGGTCGCGCCTTGCCCCTCCCTCCACCAGCCGGTGCCGACGTTCATCGGCGTGTCCCTGAACACCTGGACGGCGATGTACCCGTGAATGTCTCCGAGCAGCTGCTCGGCGGACGCCTTGCTCTCGACGTAGGCCAGCAACCGTCCCCGCTTCCCGTCGACGTAGCGGGCGGCGAGGTATTCGGCATAGGCCTGGCCGAGGTCGCCCGACCACGTGACGAAGTCGCGCGGATCCCCGGTATCGGCCGTGCTCAACGTCTGCCACTTCAGGTGAGCGTCTGAGTCCGGGTCGCCCGGCTCCACGGCCGCGCCGCTGAGCGCGGCGTCGATCCCGGCGACGACGTGGGAGATGTCCACGTCGCCGAAGCCGGTCGCCAGCTTATGCCCCGTCGACTTCAGCGACGGGATGTCGAATATCTGCGCGATCGGATCCGGCTCGTGCTCGATGTCGACCGCCTTGCCGCCGACGGTGACACCCGGGCTGTTCAGGAGCGCCTCCCAATTGGCGCCACCGAACCAGATCTGACGGACCTCGCCCGCGATCTCCCGCGGCGTCGCCTGCGGATACTGCTTCTCGACCGTCTCGACGAACAGCACGAAGTCCTCGATCGATTCGACCTTGATCTTCCCCCCTCCCTGGAGGAACGTCACCGCGAACGTCGTGTGGTCGACCGCGTAGCGACCGGTGGCCTCGAGCGTGTCCGTCGCACGGTCGAGATCCCGTTGCTCGTCCGCCGTCGGCGTCCAGTCGGGGACGGCCAGGCGCCGGTTCTCGGCCTGTTTGAGCGCCACGAACGCGGCCCGCGTTCCGAACAGGCCCATGTCGATCACGAGCGGCCCTGCCGGCTCGGTCGGCGGCGTGATGACCGGCCCCGTGAAACGGACGAGCTCGTGTGAGATGTAGCCGGTCAGCTTCTTGCCATCGACCACCACCTCGGCGTGCAGCCACCCACGCTCCTCTCCGACGACGGTCACCGAGGTGCCCTTCGGCAGGTCGGCGAGGATGTTGTCGTACGGGTGGTCGGCGTCCTTGACCGGAGCCCGACGCAGGGCCGCGTTCCAGGTTGCCGACACCTCGCCGCGCCAGGGCACCTCGTGCGCGGTCTTCGTCGCCGTCTGCGGACTCCTGAGGAGGTGTGTCACCGCCCGGTTGCCGGCCGCGCGCTGCAGCCGGAGCACGCTCGCAGCGCCGGTTCTCGCGGCGCCTGGCTCCGCCGGCGCGGAACGAGAATCGACGGGCGTCTGCCGGGCGCGTCGCACTGGGTCAGCGTAAGGGAGTTTGCGCAAGTCTTCCCAAGCTCGTTCGTTCCCGGTCCCGGGAGGCGCCTCGATAGGAGGAGCCGAATGTACGAATTCATCGGCGGATGAGTTCCTGAGCCGGTTGCCGAAGAACGGATTCGATGTCAACGGGAATCCCCTCCAGTGCCGCGCCAGCACGCGGAAGGGGACACCGTGTCAGCGGATGCCGCTGCCGCGCAACGGCTACTACCCCTCGCACCAGCACCTCGTCGAGACCGAAGAGGCGCCGATGCGGATCGCCGCGTAGTCGCGCTGTGATCGCCGGCGATACACAGCGCCGCCGGCGCTCAGCCCTCGAGGCAGAGCCCCCTCGGGCGAAGTCGATAAGACTCCAGGGGATGGAGGATCCGTTCCGGCTCGAGCGCTTCGTCGATGCCCAGGACCAGGCGGGGAGCTACCAGGCCGCTGTCGGCGAGCTGCGCGCCGGCCACAAGCGCAGCCACTGGATGTGGTTCGTGTTTCCGCAGATCGCAGGACTCGGGCAGAGCCCGACGTCGAAGCGCTTTGCGATCTCGTCACTCGACGAGGCTCGCGCCTACCTGGCGCACCCGGTGCTGGGACCGAGACTGCTCGAGTGCACCCGCGTCGTCGCCGAGCTCCAGGGTCGGACGGCACCGGACATCTTCGGCGGGATCGACGCGATCAAGCTGCGTTCGTCGATGACGCTGTTCGCCCGCGCCGATCCGGACAACCCTCTGTTCTGCCGGGTCTTGGACGCCTACTTCGGCGGCGTCGCCGACGAGGCGACGGAACGCCTGTTGGGCGCCGGCAGCTAGCGCCGGCGATGGTGCCGGCGCCCGTGCTGATGGCCGCCCGCATCGAACGGCCGCAGATATGGGGGCGGCCGGAAGCGGACGAACGCCGGAGGCGTGGCGACGACCTGGCTGCCGGATTCGAACACGTTGTATGTCGGTCCGAGCCCGGAGGCCGTCCCGTTCAACCTGTTGGGATTGGTCGCCCCCGGTCCCCAGTGGCCCGTGCCCAGACGGTGCAGAAGGTCCTGTGCCGCCGCAATTGTCTCCGCCGGAGTGAACGCGCAGTGACCCGCCCGGGCGACGAAGATCTGCCGCAACAGGCGTGAGTCGCCGGCGCTGCGGACGACCTGTCGGTACGCCTGCTCGTTCTCGGGCACGACCAGCCCGTCGCCGGTCGTGTGCATCGTCAGCACGGGCATCGAGAGCCGTCCGTTGAAGACGATGTTCTGCTCCAGGTACCGAACCGCGGCCGGATCCGCGCTGATCCGCGGCGTCTGGTTCAGCGTCCTCAGATCGCTGTGCAGGTTCAGCCCAGCCGCCTTGTACAGGGCACGCACCTCTCTTCTATCGGCGGAGCGGGCGAAGTCCTGGAAGTAGTTCACGCCGGTGTTCCACGATGGGTTGCCGCCGGCGCGAGCCTCGAGCTCGGCCCGGAGCGCGAACGCGAACGGGTAGTCGACCTGGGAGGCCCACTCGAACTGGTTCGCCTCCTGTCCGGCGTAGTCGTTCGCGGCGGGCTGTGGCGAGAGTGGTGTGAACCAACCCGGCGTGTCCGCCAGGGCCGCGGCCAGCGCCAGCCTCGCCCGGCCCTGGGCGGTCGACTGGGCCGCGCTCAAGGCCGACTCGGCCGCACCCAGATTGCCGATCGGATTGGTGATGTCGACGATCTGAACCGCCGGGGCGAGCAGCGTCTTGAACGCGAATGCCGAGTCAAGCGCCGTGTTCCAGGTGGCGACGCCGCCCGACAGCACCCCGCACATCGGGAGCGCGGCGTCGAAGCGGTTCGGGTAGCGCTGGATCAGGCCCGCGGTGATGATGCCGCCGAGCGAATGCCCCCAGGCAATGGTTTGCTTCGGGTGCCCGATTGTCTGGTCGAACACGTTGAGCGTGCCGATCTGATCGGGTAGGGCCTGCTGGATCGCCCATCCGGTCGACGCGTACGAGGAGCCCGCGAGGGCGTAGCCGTGATCCAGCAGCCACTGTCCCGTGATCGGATCACCGACGTCCGTCGCCGGATTCGCGGAACCCGGCGTGACGTAGCCGTGGCTGTACAAGAACAGCGTGCCGTTCCAGTCGCTCGGCACCTGAATCTCGTAGGTCGCGCCGTCCGGCAGCGTCCCGGTGTGCGTCGTGACGGTCGGGCCTGCCGATGCGGCGGAAGCCAGCACCGCGACGAGGCAGACGATCGCGGTCAGCAGTATGCCCACGAACAGCGGACGCGGGAATCTATGGCTCCAGGACATGATCACTCTCCACCAGAAGTCGGTTCCGGCGCCCCTCCGCGGCTCGCGGGACTCTAGCCACGTCCGAGCCCGGCCGTCAAAGCGCAACCGACGCCGAGCATGATCGTCGGCGAAGCGAAGCCTCCCCGCCGGTAGGCTCAGGGCGTGCCCCGATCCTTCCGACAGGTTGATGTCTTCACGACCGAGGCGTACCGGGGCAATCCCGTCGCCGTCGTGATGGATGGCGTCGGCCTGCCGGACGAGACGCTCCAGCGGTTCGCCAACTGGATGAACCTCTCCGAGACCACGTTCGTCCTGCCCCCGGCCGCGCCCGAGGCCGACTACCGGGTCCGGATCTTCACGCCAACCCTGGAGCTGCCGTTCGCCGGCCACCCGACGCTCGGGACATGCCACGCGTGGCTCGAGGACGGTGGCGTTCCGCACGCCGAGGGGGTGGTCGTCCAGGAGTGCGCCGCCGGGCTGATTCGCGTTCGCCGCGACCCCGACGGGCTCGCCTTCGCCGCGCCTGCGCTGGTTCGCTCCGGCCCGGTCGAGGAGCGGCTCGTCGAGGAGATCGCCGCGGTGCTCGGCGTCGGCCGGGAGAAGATCCTCGACAGCCAGTGGGTCGACAACGGGCCGGGCTGGGTGGCCGTGATGCTTCGCGACGCCGATGCGGTCCTCGCGGTGAGGCCGGCGGCGAGCGACATGTTCGTCGGCGTTGTCGGCGCCTACCCGGAGGCAGCGGAGGCCGCGTTCGAGGTTCGGGCCTTCTTCCCGTTCCCGGGCGGGTCCGGCGAGGACCCCGTCACCGGAAGCCTGAATGCGTCACTGGCCGGATGGCTGCTCGCGACCGAGAGGGCCAAGGCCCCCTACACCGTCAGCCAAGGCACCGCCCTCGGCCGCCGCGGACGGGTCCGCATCTCCACCGACGACGACGGCGCGATCTGGATCGGCGGCGGCACGGTCACGTGCCTCACGGGAAAGGTCGCCCTGTAGGCCGTCAGCCGTACAGGGCGTCGAATCGCTCGGCGTAATTCTCCTGAACGACATTGCGCTTGACCTTCAGCGTCGGCGTCAGCTCGCCGGTCTCCTGGGAGAGGTCGTGATCGAGGATGAAGAACTTCTTGACCTGCTCGACCGGCGCGTACTTTGCGTTGGCCTTGTCGAGTTCGCCCTGGATCATCGAGATCACGTCGGGATGCCGTGCCAGCGCCGAGATCGATGCGTCCTCGATGCCCTGACGCTGCGCCCACGGCGCGATCTCCTCCTCGTCGAGCGTTATCAGCATCGTCAGGAACGGCCTCCGGTCGCCGTGCATCACCGCGTGCGAGATGAAGCGGGTTTGCTTGAGGTCGTTCTCGAGGTTGGCCGGCGTGAGGTTCTTCCCGCCGGCAGTGATGATGATGTCCTTCTTGCGCCCGGTGATGAACAGGAAGCCGTCCTCGTCGAGCCGGCCGACGTCGCCCGTGTGCAGCCAGCCGTCGACGATGGCGCCGAACGACGCGTCATCGTTCTTGTAGTAGCCCTGGAAGATGTTGGCCCCCTTCAGCAGGATCTCCCCGTCGTCGGCGATCCGGATCTCGACGCCGGGGTGCGCGCGGCCGACGGACCCGAACCGGTGCTCTCCGGGGCGCATCCCGGTCGCCGTCGTCGAGGTCTCGGTCATCCCGTAACCCTCCATGACCGGGACGCCGGCCGCGTAGAAGAACTCGAGGATCTCCTTGGCGATCGGCGCGGCGCCGGTGACCGCCTCGCGCAATCTGCCGCCGAACGCTCCCCGCACCAACTTGAACAGCCGCTCATCGGCCTCGTTGTAGGCGGCCAGCAACTCGTCTGGGATCTCCTGGCCGGCCACCTCCAGTTCGCGGACCCTCAGCCCGATCTGAGTCGCCTGCGCGATCAGTTCGGGATCGGCCTGCGAGGTGACGAGCGTGTACAGCTTCTCGAAGATCCGGGGCACAGACGGCAGGTAGGTGGGATGGACCTCGGACAGCTCGGCGATGATCTTCGTCGTGTCGCGGCCCCAGTAGGCGATCGCGACGCCGCGATCCACGCCGATCAGCATTAGCAGCAGGCCAAAAGCGTGGGCGAGCGGGAGGAACAGGTAGACCAGATCGTCGGGGTCGGAGACGATGCCGCGCTCGGCCACCATGTCCAGGACCGCGCGGTAGTTGCCGTGGGACAGGACGCAGCCCTTGGGCGGCCCGGTCGTTCCCGACGTGTAGATGAACGTGTAAGGGTCCGCTTTGCCCACGCCGGCGATCCGCGCCTCGAGCTCGGCCCGCTCCCGCGCACGGCCGCGCTGACGAACCTCGTCGAGCCCGACTGCGCCCGCCCCGGCGCCATCGATCACTACGACATGGCGCAGGGTGGGCAGCTGATCGCGGACGGCCTCGATCTTGGCGACGTGCGAGCTGTCCTCGCAGACGATCACGACCGATTCGGAGTTCCCGGCGACCCACGCGCACTCCTCGGGCGAGTTCGTCGGGTAGATCGGCACGACGACCGCTCCGGCCTCGCTGATCGCGAGGCTGCACCAGGTCCACTCGACGCGGGTCGTGCACAGCATGCTGACCCGCTCGCCCGGCTCAACGCCGAGGTCGATCAGTCCCCGACCGATCTCGGACACGATCTCGGCGACCTCCGCGAGCGTGACATCACGCCACTCGCCGTCGACCTTGTGTTTCTGCGCCACGCGATCGCCGAACAGCTCGACCGCTCGCGGGAGCAGGTCGGCGATCGTCGTGGACCCGACGGTAAGGGCTGCGCTTGCGGTCTCCATGGCGTCATCCTGACACGTCGGCGCGTTCGATCTCGACGATCCCGGTTCGTGACACGATGCGGGGATGCGCTCGGAGCGAATCTCGGGAACCCTGGCCGCGGCCGCGACGCCGTTGCGCGACGGGGGCGAGCGGCTCGACGAAGACGCCTTCGGTCCGCTGCTCGAGTTCTACGCGGCCAGCGGGATCGACGGGCTCCTCGTGCTCGGCACGACCGGCGAGGGGATCCTTTTGGGAGTTGGAGAACGGCGACGCGCGGCGGAGCTGGCGATCGCCGGCGCCGAATCGCTCGGCCTGATCGTCCACTGCGGCGCCCAGACGACCGCGGAGACGAGCGCGCTGGCGGCTCACGCCGCGGAGACAGGCGCCGACGGCGTCGCGGTGATCGCCCCACCCTATTTCGCATTTTCACCCGTCGAGCTTCTCGAGCACTTTGCCGCCGCCGCCGGGGCGTGCGCGCCGCTGCCCTTCTACGTCTACGAGTACGCGGACCGCAGCGGCTACGAAGTCCCGGTGGCGGTGATCGATGAGCTCCGCCAGCGAGCTTCCAACCTCGTCGGCATGAAGGTCTCGGACGCGCCGTTCGAGCGCGCCGCGCCGTATCTCGCCACGGGGCTCGATGTCTTCATCGGGGCCGAAGGCGTCATCCGCGAGGGCCTCGAGAACGGCGCCGTGGGAGCGGTGTCGGGCGTCGCCGGCGCGTTCCCGGAGGTGGTTGCCGCGCTCGTCCGCGACCCGACGCCCGAACGCGAGCTGCTCGCCGAATCGCTGCGCAGGGCGCTCTCCGAGCGGCCGTTCCAGGCCTCGGTGAAGGCGGCGCTCGGGCTCCGCGGTGTGCCCGTGCGCGCGGATGTCCGTGCACCGCTGCTGCCGTTGCCGGCGGGGGCCGTCGAGCGCCTGCGGAGCGAGCTCGAGCGCCTGCTGGTGGGGTGTCCAGACGCTGGCCAAAAGATTTGTCCGGCCGGATAGGCGCCGATATAGTTCCGCGACCCACTCGTTCGGTCTTCCAGGGGGCCCTCCATGGAGTGCAGTGACCGTCGCCGGAGTGGGGCCAACCCATATGTCACTACGAAGGGGGATCGGTTCATGAGGTTTTCTGCCCGCAGTGGCCTGGCCGCGGTGTGTGCCGCGGGCGCGGTCGCTGCAGTACTCGTCGCTAGTGCCTCGCACGGAAGCGCGGCGCGGAGCTCCACACACGCGGCGAGAACCGCCAGCCGCCCGCTGAGCGCCCGCTTCCTGGCTCGCGCCCGCACGGCCGTCATCGCCGACTTGCGTCACATGCATCCGAACATCCCGGTTCCCGGGCGGACGGCGCGCGTCAGTGGAAATCTGACCAAAGCCGACTCGTTCAACTGGGGCGGATACGCCGATACCAGCACGACGGCGCAGTTCTTCACCGCCGTATCCGGCGACTGGACCGTCCCGGCCGTCTCGTGTAGCGGAGAGGACCGGATCGTGTCCGTCTGGGTGGGCCTCGACGGCGCCACCAACTCGACCGTGGAGCAGGACGGCACGACCTCGCAGTGCTACGAGGGAGTGGCGTTGTACTACAGCTGGTACGAGATGTACCCGGCCGGGTCCGTCGAAGTCGGCACGGGCGTGCAGGCGAACGACGCGATCAGCGCATCGGTCGTGCGCACCGGGACGAGCTACGTGCTGAAGGTCACGGACTCGACCACGAGCGGCAACAACATCAACACCACCCAGTCGTGCGCGGCCACCACCTGCCTCGATGAGAGCGCGGAGTGGATCACCGAGCGGCCCGCGTACTCGATCGGCATCGTGCCGCTCGCCGTGTACAAGACTCCGGTGAGCGCCACGGCCTCGTCGGTGACAGGCGGCGGGAAGACCGGCAACCCGGCCTCGTTCACGACCGACACCCAGCTCTCGATGATCGACGCTACGCAGGCCTACAAGCTGGCGATCACCAGCGGCTTGACCGCCAGCAACACGGCGTTCACAGTCAGCTGGCATCAGAGTTACTGAGCCCAGCCGGAGAAACGTGGTGGAGAGGGCCCCAGTCGGGGCCCTCTCTATTTGGCTGCGCCGGTAGGCGCCGGGGCGAGGTCGCGTGAGGCCCTGCGCGGCGCCTGCTCACCGGGGTCTCGCCGGGCCAGCCATGCGGCCGCGGCCGCCAGAGCCGCGGCGTGGTCGAGCGGCGGAGTGCTGGCGAGTACGGCATCGGGGTCGCTGATGCCGAGCACCGCCAGGGTCTCGTCGCGTAGCACGCACTCGGGCCACAGCTCGACGCCGAGCGCCGTCAGGATACTGGCTGCGTGCGCCAGCCACTGGCCGGCGCTCTCGGACTCCACGCCGGCGGCATAGCGGGCGACGAACCACAACGCGAACGCCGCCAGCGGAGGAACACCAGGTCGGCGTATGCGCTCTAGTGCGTCGGCCAGGTCCGCCTGCCGGATGACGCCGTCCCGAGCGGATTGACTGAGCAGGCGAGTCGCGACAGCCCCCGCCAGCATGAACTCGTGGCCGATAGCCTCGGCGTGCTCGGCGCTTATGGACGCGTACTCGCAGGCCGCCTCCAGCTGCCCCTCGACGTACGCGTCGAGCGCGAGAAAGTAGTTGATCCACCCGAGTCCCTTGGTGCTGGTCTCAGGTGTGATCAGTGCAAGCAGCTCTGGCCTGAGGCGCCGCATCTCGTCGCGGTCGCGGGAGTTGAGCGCTTGACCGAAGAGGTTGCCGGTCGCCGTCACGAGCGCCTCGCGGTCGCCGATCTCCGCGGCTCGTGCAGCCAGCCGCCGGTGCCAGACCTTCGCAGCTGGGCTGTAGTCGAGGAACGCGACGGCCTGCAGCAGCTGCATCTCCTCGGCCGCCGGGACGGCGAACCGGTCGAGCAGCCGCTCGACCAGCTCCTGGCTCTCCTGCCTGAGCATCCCCGCGATCCACACCGGCCGCAGCCCCAGCGCCAGTGCCAGCGCCGACTCCTGGTCACCCTCCTCGATGGCGTCCTCGAGCGCGGCCCGCAGGTTGGCGTGGTCCGCCAGCAGGGGGGCGGCAAGCTCGCCGGGGGCGTCGCCCGCGCTGAAGGCGCGGCCGGTGGAGACAAGCTCCGCTGCGAAATGTCGACGGTGGCGAGCGCGCGCCTGGGCAACTTGGTCGCTGGTCTGAATCTCGTGTAGCGAGAATGCCCGCACGAGCTCAAGCAGCTCAAAGCGGCCTTCGTCCGTCTGGCGGCGAACGAGGCTGGCCTCGAGGAGCTTGTCCAGCTCGGAGTGCACCGGACGGCTGACCACCGCGTCGAGCGCGGGCACGGTGAAGCCACCGATGAACACCGCGGCCCCGCGGAGCGTCTCCCGCGCCCCTGGGTCGAGCAGGTCGTAGCTCCACCTGATCGTCGCCTCCAGTGTCTGCTGGCGGTCGGGGAGGTCGCGCAGCGCGTGCTCACCGATCGACAGTGGCTTGGCGAGTTCGTCGGCGATCTGCGCCGGGCTCAGCGAGCGGGAACGAGACGCCGCGAGCTCGATCGCCAGCGGGAGGCCATCGAGCGCCCGGCACACGACGGCGACCGTCCGTATGGTCGCCTCGTTGACCACTAGCTTGCGACTGGCGGCCAGCGCGCACTGCAGAAACAACTGCACCGCCGGGCTCTGTGAAACCTCGCTCTCGCTCTCGCCGGACGGGAGATCGAGCGGCTCCACCTCGAATGTCTGCTCGCCGCGGATCCGTAGCGCCGTCCGACTCGAGACCAGCACCCGGATTCGCGGGGCGTGCGCGAGCAGCTCGGCGACCACGGGTGCCGCAGCCAGCAGATGCTCGAAGTTGTCGATCACCACGAGCATCTCGCGTTCACGGAGGTGGTTTGCCAGGCCGTCGGCGCTCGGTCCATCGCTCTGGTCGCGCTGCGCCAGGGCGGTCGCGATCTCCGCGGCCACGAGCGCGGGATCGGTGACCCGCTCCAGCCGCACGAACACGGACCCGTCCGCAACGTCGGCTTCCTGGAGCCGCGCGAGCTCCACCAGCAGCCTGGTCTTGCCGACCCCGCCTGGACCCGTCAACGTGATCAGGCGCACGTCGGGGTCAGCCATCAGCCCGGCGAGCGCCGCGAGCTCGCGTTCCCGGCCAACAAGCCGTGTCACAGGTCGCGGCACGTTCGACGCGGGAGCACTCCTCGCCGTCGGTGCCGAGCTTGCCGGCGCCTCAGGCGCCGTCAGCGCCGGGTCTCGCTCCAGGATCTGCTGCTGGAGCCGTGCTAGCTGCTCGCCCGGCTCTAGGCCAAGCTCCTCGGCGAACAGGCGGCGCGCCCGCTGGTAGGCCTCGAGCGCGTCGGCTTGGCGGCCGGCGCGGTACAGAGCCAGCATCAGCTGGCCCCACAGCCGCTCCTCGAACGGATGCTCACCGGCGAGGCCCTCGAGCTCCGCCACCAGCTCCGCGGCCGCGCCGGCGGCAAGCTCGGCGTCCACTCGCAACACCCTCGCTTGCAGGCGTTTCTCCTCGAGCGCCCTGCGCCACTGCGCGATGCTGCCCTCGGACGCGACATCGCACAGGGGCTCGCCACGGAACAGCCCCAGCGCGTCGGCCAGCAGCTCTCGAGCGCTGGCCGGGTCAGCCCTCGCCTGCTCGACGAGCTGATCGAAGCGCCACGCATCGAGCTCGAAGGTCCCCGGCTGGAGCGCGTAACCGGCCGGCTCGAGGACGAGGAGGCCGCCGAGCAAGCCGCGCAGCTTCGAGAGGTGGACGTGTAGTGCCGACACCGCACTCGAGGGAGGGCGCTCGCCCCACAGCTCGTCGATCAGCCGATCCCGTGAGAGCGGCACACCTCCGCCGAGCAGTAGCAGGGCGAGCAGCGAGCGCGGGCGGCCGCTCGGCAGCGCCACGGCCTGCCCGTCCCGCTCGAGCTCGAGCGGGCCGAGCACCCCAAAACGACACACGCCACCGGCCACCTCACCGGAGCCTAGTGGGTCGACCGCACGAGCCCTCCTCCGGTGCAGAACGAGCGCGGCCTTTGGCGGATCTTTGGCGCGACTTAGGCGCAGACGCGCAGGCTTCAGCGCATCGAGTCAAGTGTCCGAGAGGAGGACCGGGAAATGGAGCTCTTTAGAAATGGAACACCGTGCACAGCCATCATCGTCCACGCGCAGCCGCTCGGGATGCGCGACCCCAGAGGCGATGACCTGTACGCGTTCGAGCTCGCCGTAACCGACGACGAGCTGTTCCCGTACCAGATCCAGATCGGCAGTTCCGTACCCGCAGCCGCGCTGCCGCTGCTCTGCCCGGGCAACGCCGTGCCCGCCAGGCGCCTGCCCGAAGGAGGCGATCGCGAGCTGGTGATCGATTGGGACGCGGCGCTGGAGCAAGCGGCGACGCCGGCTGCGTGACCTGATCGCCCTCGCCGGCTGCTTCGAGGAGGGCGCGGCGACCTGGATCTGCTCGGTGGGCGCGCTGGTCCCGCGAGCTCAGGATCCGGGATCGCCGTGGAACGCCCACCGCCGCTCGATCCGGCCGAATCTCCAGATCAGGAGCGCGACCGCCCATGTCAGGACGAACAGGGCGACGATCACGTAGCCGAGCGTGTTGATGTCGATTCCGGAGACCCAGTCCCAGAAGCCACCCCTGAGGCTGAGCTTGTCGGCAGCCAATCCGAGCAGCTCGGTCGTCCCGATGAGAAGCGCAACCGTCACCGACAGGCCGGTGATGATCAGGTTGTAATAGACCTTCCGCACCGGTTGCGAGAACGCCCAGCCGTAGGCGAAGTTCATGAACGAGCCATCGATCGTGTCCAGGAGGGCCATGCCCGCGGCGAACAGGATCGGCAGACACAGGATGGCTTCGAATGGGAGACCGCTTGAAGCCGCGCCGGCCGCGAGGAACAGCAGCGCGACCTCGGTGGCGGTATCGAATCCGAGCCCGAACAACAGCCCGATCGGATACATCTGCCAAGAACTCGAAACGGCGTTGGTGAACTTGCCGTAGACCCGGTTTAGCAAGCCACGGGACGCCAGCTGCCGCTCGAGCTCGCGCTCATCGAGCCGCCCTCGGCGAAGCCTGCGGATGGCGCCGGCGATGCCGACCAGCACCGAGACGTTCAGCGCGGCGATCAGGTAGAGAAACCCACCGGAGACGCCGGTGCCGATCAGGCTCGTGACTCCGTGGAGGGTCGAGTCCGACGCCTGGACTTGGCCCGACAGCGCGTGGATGCCGACGGCGAACAGGAAGGCGAGCGCGAACACGACCGTCGAGTGGCCGAGCGAGAAGAAGAAGCCGACCCCAAGCGGGCGCCGGCCATCGGCCATCAGCTTGCGGGTCGTGTTGTCGATCGCCGAGATGTGGTCGGCGTCGAACGCGTGGCGGAGGCCGAGCGTGTATGCCGTGATACCGAGACCGACACCGAACGCACCGGTCTTTCCAAGCTCGTAGTGGTGCGGTGCGACGAGCACCAACAGGATGAAGAAGCCGATGATGTGCAAGGCGGCGATCACCGCGACCATCGCCGCGACGCGCCTGCGCTCGTCGGCGGTAAGCCGCGCCCTGGAGTTCATGACGCAGCCAGCGCCGGGCGCCAGTCGAGCTCGACGATCGTCCCGTCCGCGATGCCCACCCCACAAGCGCGGGGCTCGCCCTCGACCCACAGTGTGTACTCGCCGGCCGCCAGCCCGTCGAACACGGCGGTGAACGCCGGACCGTCGGCCGTGCTGCGCTCGAGTACCTCCTTGTGGCTGCGACGCGAATCGTCTTCCGCCGGGCTGATCTCGATTTCGGTGCCGTGCGCCTCGGGCGTGGTGTGGATGATGAGCGCGCCGAGGCCGTCCCCGATTTCGAGGACGACGAACTCGGGATGGGGGCGCTCCGAGTAATGGTGATGACCCATGGTTCCTCCTCGAACGGCCCCAGACGCTGGGCGCCGGTTGCAGCCGGCGCCCAGCTGTCCAGGAGGGGTTAGCTAGCTGTCTGACGGCGTGTCGAAGCCGTCGAGCGGCGGGCCCAGATACGGGAACCCGTGCTGATAACGGTCGGCCGCCGGGGTCAGGCCCTCGGTCAGCTCGCCGGCTGCCGCATCCGCCGTGTAGCTCGAGTCGACCAACGGGATCGTCGCTCCCGCGACGGCCCGCAACTCGATGCTGACGACGTCGTCGAACACGCGCCTTCCGTTCGGGAACCCGGCGAGATCGTTGCCGAGCAGCCCGAACGGGCTCGGGTTGGAAGTGGTCGGCGGAATCGCGACGTTCAGCCGCAGCTGGTCTGCCTGCACCGAGCCGGTGAAGTTCTGGAACCCGGAGATGATCCCGGTGGGGATCCCCGTCAGCAGAATCGCCTCCAGATCGGCGCGCACCTTGGTGTACGCCGCGAGGTTCGGGAACACGTTCGGATACAGGACGGGCAGCAGCTGCGCCAGCTCCGGGTGCGCGACGAAGCCCGCGAACGCGGAATCGTCGACCGGATAGGAGGCGTTCCACCGATCCTTCTCGCCCATCGGCACGACCACTTCGTTGAACAGCGGGTTGCCCAGGCGCGAGACCTGCACCCACGGACCGGACTCATACGTCCTACCGTTGTGAGCGCCGGCGATCCGCACCTTGCGACGGCTCGCCGCCGCCCACACCCCGAGCACCGCATTCGAGCCCATCGGGTCCGTCGGCACCGATCCGTCCACGGTCAGATCCTTGATCGGCACCCGGATGGCGATCGTGTGGACGTTGAGCGTCTTCGTCGCATCGACCCCCATCGCATCCGCGCTCGGGATCAGGTGCAGGTGCTGGAACGGGCGCAGGTCGCCGAGGTCGAAGATGGCACCGAGGTCCACGAAGAACCCTTCCCGCCGCTGTCCGGCGAACACCTTCACGCCACCGGGCAGCGTCTGCACCGCCGGCTGTCCGAGCGACGCGGAGTAGTCCGGCGTCGAACGCGGACCGATGTTGCACGGCGGACACGGCAGGTCCTTGCCAAGCGAGGTGATCCTCAACCCGGCGCGGGACCCCGTGCAGTGCCTGGTGGTGTCATCGCCATCAACTCGCGCCACCGAGTAGAACTGGCGCCGGTTCCAGTTCGGGCTGTCGAGCGACAGGATCTGGCCGGTGTTGTAGAGAAACGTCTGCGGGTCGCTGACGGTCGTCCTGAACCTGAAGACGTAGGAGATCTCCGGTCGCCCGTCGCCGTCGTTGTCGATGTAGATCGAGTACAGAACGTCATCGCCGAACTCGAAGAAGTTGGGTCCACCGGGTGGATCCTGGAGCGGGATGAAGTTCGCGATCAACGTCACCGTCTTCGGTGAGTCGGGACTCACGAACGCGTACACGTCCGTGTTGTCGGCCACCGGGTCCTTGCTGATCTCGGGAGCTTCACGGTGCGATGACATTTGCCCCATCTCCATTCCCGATCGCGTCCGCCGGCGCCGCGGCCAGAAGCCGCTTGACCAGCGAGGGATCGCGATACGTCGTCTCGGCCGTGCCCGCCAACACGGTCACCTCGCCGCGCTCGGCGTCCCGCACATAGGCGACCACCGGCTCCTCCGGCGTCCGCGACGACGGCTGCTTTACGACCTTGCCCGGTTGATCGGTGATCGCAGCCGCCGCGGGCACACCGATCGCCGCCGCGCCTGCCGCAACGCCGGCCGACGCCTTGATGAAGGACAGCCGGGTGACGCCGCCACCCTCGGTCCGCTCGTCACTCATCACTACTCCTCTCATGCCGGCAGCCGAAATCGAAGTCGACTTCACCCCAATCCGGCTGCCCACATATATCGGTCCCGTTGGGAACCACGAGTTGCTTGTCGGCCGTGATACGCACGCCGGCGGGTTTTGGATCAGCGACCGCGGATCGGCGAGGGGGCGTGGCGGGCGTGGCGGGCGTGGCGGGCGTGGCGGGCGTGGCGGGCGTGGCGGGCGTGGCGGGCG
>Ga0116216_10000180_pt1 | contig 57384 bp, 54 predicted proteins | sample Sb_taG_11_FD_89696 | JGI IMG/M metagenome (GOLD analysis project Ga0116216, IMG submission 89696) | Peat soil microbial communities from Weissenstadt, Germany - Sb_50d_3_AS metaG | ecosystem: Environmental > Terrestrial > Soil > Wetlands > Peat | place: Germany: Weissenstadt | collected 2010-09-21 | reverse complement strand
GGTGGTGCCCGACGAGTACATCATCGGTGTTCCCAGCTCCTCGTCGAGGATGGGGTCGGTGCTGTAGCGGCCGATGGTCTGCTCCCAGGGCTCGAAGGGCTCCCCGAGGGTCTTCGAGCCGCGCTCGTCGCCGGCCAGCAGCCAAAGCTCCACGTCGGGACACAGCGCTGGGAGATCAGATGCCACGTCCGCCTTTGATCTGCCGGTGATCACCACCCGTGACTGCGAGTCGTTCACGATGTAGGCGACTTCCTCGGCAGACAGATACGAGTTGACGCACGTGTAGTAGAGGCCGGTCCGCTCAGCCCCGCCTTCGGAGATCAGCATGCGGGGGTCGTTGTCCATGAAGATCGACATGTGGTCCAGGCGCCGTAGTCCCAAGTCGCGAAGGAGACGGGCGACTTGGTTGGCGCTCGCCTCGTACTCCGCGAAAGTCACCATTTCGCCGCTCTTCGCCATGACGATCGCAGGCTTGTCCGGGTGGGCCTTCGCGTGGGCGGCCGCGTACATGGAAGAACGGTATCCGTTGACTGGTCTCTTCGACGTATCGGGAGCGAAGAAGCCGAGGACCGCCCCCCGGCGGCCTGTCGCCGAGCCGCATGGCGCCGAACCGCATGGCGCCGAGCCGCATAGCGCCCGGCGGCGTGGTGTAGTCGAATCTTCGAATGCCGAGCTTTTCCTCTTTCGACGGAGTTCGCATCGCCTACGAGGTGACGGGCCGGGGGGACCCCGTCGTTCTGCTGCACGGCTTCGCTTCCGATTCACGCACCAACTGGGTTCGCCCTGGAGTAGCCGATGCGATCGCCGACGCCGGATGGAGCCCCGTGCTCGTCGACGCCAGGGGACACGGGCGCTCGGAGAAGCCCCACGATCCCGCTGCATATCGCGATCGAGCGATGCGTCGAGACGTCGAGGCGCTCCTCGACCACCTCGGAATCGACCAGGTCCCGGTGGTCGGGTACTCGATGGGTTCGTTCCTCGCGATCCAGGTGGCGCTCTCGGACCCTCGGGTCCGAGCCCTGATCCTCGGCGGCGTCGGCTTGGGTCAGGCGAGCATCGCGAGCCGCGAGCGGTCGGACCGAATCGCCGAGGGGCTCGAGGTTGCCGACCGCACTGCGATCACTGATCCCACGGCCCTTGCCTATCGAAACTTCGCCGATTCGACCGGTGCGGATCGCGTCGCCTTGGCGGCGCTCCAACGCTCGCGCCTCGGGCCGCCGTCTATCGACTTGCTGAGCACGATCCAGGTCCCGACACTCGTCCTCAACGGGGAGGACGACACGCTCGTCGGAACGCTCGACTCGATCTCCGAGGCGATTCCTGGGGCCTCGCTCGAGCTCGTACCGGGCAACCACCTCTCAGCCGTCGTCACGCCGCAGTTCCGTGAAGCGGTCGTGCGGTTCCTCTCCAGACTGAGGAGGCAGGAGCCGACTCACTGAGGTGGGCCGGACCCGAGCTTGACCGTGGCGGACTGCTGCTGACCGGACGAGTCCACGTACTGCACGGGGACTGAGTGGTCGGGAGTTTCTGCGAGCATGATGTTGGTGAGCGAGTCGGGCGAGGTCACGTCGTGGCCGTCGACCGATGTAATGGTGTCGCCGCCGGCGAGGCCGGCTTGTGCCGCAGGCTCCCCCGAGACGACGCGACATACATACGCCCCCGGCGTAGACGTGTTCCCGCCGCCTCCGATCCCTCCGAAGGGACTCGACGAAGTGCAGTCGGCTGCGCTGCTCGATACCTCGACCCCGAGGAAGGCGGTCGGCCCAACGTGCACCGTCGACGAGGCGTTTCCCGCCTCGATCTGCTTGGCGGTGCTCACCGCTTGGTTGATCGGTATTGCATAACCCTGGTTGGCGGGGGACTGGAACTGGAACCCCCCAGAGGTGCCGGAGCCCGCTGTGTCGATGCCGACCACCTGACCGGAGCTGTCCACGAGCGGTCCGCCCGAGTCCCCCGAGATGATGTCCGCGTTCGTCTCCAACAGTCCTGTCAGCTGCTCGGACGTGCCGTCGGCCGAGTCGCTGGCGGTGATCGACTGGTTCGTCGCGGTCACCGAACCACCCGCGTAGCTCGGGGTTCCTCCGGTTCCGTTCGCATTGCCGATGGCGACGACGCCTTGACCGACCTTGACCTTCGAGGAGTCACCGGTGCTCACGGTCTGGAGCCCCGACGCTCCGGTGAGCTGGATCACCGCCACGTCCTGCGTGCGGTCGTAGCCCACGACATTCGCGTTGTAGGTCTTGCCGTTTCCTATGTCGGTGACGCTGATGGACGTGGCGCCCTCTATGACGTGGTTGTTGGTCAGCACTTCCCCGTTGGGTGTGAGCACCATCCCTGTCCCGGCTCCCTGAAGCCCCTGATATGTGATGTTGGTGTTGACGTCGACGAGCCCCGGGTCGACGTTCGCGGCGATCGAAGCCGCGTTGGCCGGAGCACCGGACGCGGAGGAACCTTGTCCCGAGCCCGATCCGCCCTGTCCGAACGGGCTGGCTCCGTTGCCAGAGCTGCCCTGTCCGAACGGGTTCGTTCCGTTGCCGGGGTTCACCGAGGGGGCGTTGGCGCCCTGCGAAGCGACCGTGTTGTTCCACACTGCGTGACCTATGACGACTCCCGCGATTGCTGCGAGCACCACGGCCGCAACGACGACCATCGTGAGCAGCGGAGCGTTCGCCCGTCTAGGGGGCTGTGGCGCCGAGCCGGTCCATCCCCACGCGGGGGTGCTCCCGGGCCACGGCGTATGGCCCCAGTAGCCGTGCCCGCCCTGGTAGGGGCCCGACGCTCCGAAACCTGGCGGTGGGTATTGCGGTACCCCTCCGGTCGGTGGTGGGCCGGGCGGCGTTGCCCCGGCGCCGGGTGGCATTGCCCCGGTGCCGGGTGGCATTGCCCCGGTGCCGGGTGGCATTGCGCCAGGAGGGAGGGGTGTTCCGGGGGGAGCCGCGCTTGTGGGCGACCCCGGGTAGGCGTTCCAGGCGGGGGGGGCGCCGGCGCCGAATGCGGACCAGCCGGGTGCGTCGAACCCTTGTCGTCCCGGCTCGTTCAACCCCAGCTCGGATGGCTGCGCAGCGACCTGCGCCGTGGGGTCGACGGGTATCTGAGCGGTGGGCCGACCATCGCCGGGCAGTTGGTTTTCGGGTGCCGGCGCCGCTCCAGGCACCGGTTCGGTGGTCTCGTCCATCTATTCGTCTCCTCGGCGATCTACGCCACCTCTACGCCCCGACAGTCTGCACCGTTCACCTTGGACCAACCTGTGCGACTTCTTGGCGTTTCCAAAGAGGAGGGTCGGGTGCGCCCACCGGGTGCGCCCACCTGCGCCAACCCACGGACAACCTCAGGCCAACAGGACGATCGCTGCGGTCAAGCCCACGACGACGATCACGGCTCGCAACCAGAGCGTGGGCAGGCGACGACCTAGTAGTCCCCCGACCTGGCCGCCTACCACCGAGCCGGCAGCGAGCAGGCCGGCTGCGCTCCAAGAGACGTTCGAAACGGCGATGAAGACGAGGGAGGCCACCGCGTTCACGAGAAGAGCCAGCACGTTCTTCGCAGCGTTGAGACGCTGAATTTGGTCGTTGAGGAAGATGCCGAGGAGCGATATGAGGATCACTCCTTGTGCGGCTCCGAAGTATCCGCCGTAGATGGCGGTCGCGAAGACGGCAGCGAAGAGCATCGGGCCGCCATGAGGTCGATGGGATCCGGCCGCGCGGCGCGCCAACTGTGGTTGGAACAAGACCAACAGGCACGCGACGAGGATGAGAGCCGGAACAGCGCGGCGAAACACGCTGCTCGGCAGAGCGAGCAGCAACCCGGCCCCACACGCGCCGCCTGCGACGGCCGCTGCGCAGAGCACGAGCAGCCGGCGCGATTGCCCACGCAGCTCCCGGCGGTAGGCGACGGCACCGCTCAGCGATCCCGGCACCAGCCCCACCGAGTTGCTCACGTTGGCCATGACGGCCGGGAAGCCGAACGCGAGCAGTGTCGGAAAGGTGATGAGCGTTCCCGAGCCGACGACCGTGTTGATGGTCCCCGCGACGAGGCCTGCCCCGGCGATGGCGAGTGCCTCGAGCGCTGACATGGTCAAGGTTTACATGAACCGGCAAAAGCGTGGATCACAGGCTCGTCGGCGCAACAGACCATCTTCCGGCTTGTGGCTGCGCGGGGGTCGGTTCCAGGTGCTAAGGCAGTGACCCGGAGATTCGTCGAGGAGGTTCTATGACCGAGACCGTTGACGTCGTGGTCGTTGGCATGGGCCCGGGAGGCGAGGACCTCGCTGGGCGTCTGGCCCAGTCCGGACTCGACGTCGTGGGGATCGACGGCCGGTTGCTCGGAGGGGAGTGCCCGTATTGGGGTTGTGTTCCCTCGAAGATGATGCTTCGCGCAGCCGGCCTTCTCGCAGAGGCACGGCGAGTTCCTCAGATGGCAGGGGACGTCTCGGTAACCGCGAACTGGGGGCTCGTCGCGCGACGCATAAGAGAAGAGGCCACCGACAATTGGGACGATCGGGTGGCGGTCGAGCGTTTCGAGTCGAAAGGTGGGCGCTTCGTCCGCGGCTTCGCGCACTTCGACGGCCCTGGCCGGGTGATGGTGGGCGACCTGGAGCTCGAGGCGACAAGGGCCGTGGTCGTCGCAAGCGGCACCGAGCCCTGGGCGCCTCCCGTCTCGGGACTCTCCGAGATCGGCTACTGGACCAACAGAGAAGCGATCGAAACCGAGAGGGTGCCGAGCTCCCTTCTAGTTCTGGGCGGCGGGGCGATTGGGGTGGAGCTCGCCCAGGTCTTCGCCCGCTTCGGCAGTGCGGTCACAGTGGTCGAGATGGCGCCGCAGCTGTTGCCCGCCGAGGAGCCGGAGTCTGCTTCGCTGCTCGGCGAGGCGCTCGTTGCGGACGGTGTCACGGTCGTGACCGGGGTGAAGGTGACCGGCGCGAAGCGCGATCGCACAGGGGTGTGGCTCGAGCTCGGCGACGGCACCACTTCTGTTTGTGAGGAGCTCCTCGTAGCGACCGGACGTCGTGCGGACCTCAGAGCTCTCGGTGTTGCCAGCATCGGGCTCGACGAGAACGCTCGCTTCATAACGGTGGACGACCACATGAAGGCCGCTCCCGGGGTCTGGGCCATCGGCGACGTGACGGGTGTCGGCGCGTTCACCCATGTATCGATGTACCAGGCGGACATCGCCGTCCGCGACATCATGGGGGAGAAGGTGCCAGGTGCCCGCTATCACGCACTTCCCAGAGTCACCTTCACGGATCCCGAGATCGGCAGCGTGGGGCTCTCGGAGGCTGCGGCTCGTGATCGTGGGATCAAGGTCAGGGTGGGGCGAGCGCCGATTCCTTCTTCCGCGCGCGGCTGGATCCACAAGGCGGGAAACAGCGGCCTGATCAAGCTCGTGGAGGACGCAGACTCGGGCGTGCTGGTCGGTGCGACCTCCGCAGGTCCGTGTGGCGGTGAGGTCCTCGGTCTTCTCGAGCTGGCTGTCCAGCTGAACGTCCCGACCGCCGAGCTTCGCCGCTTGATCTTTCCCTATCCGACCTTCACGCGTGCGATCGAGGCAGCCCTCCAGGATCTCGTAGACGCGGACGTGGAGGGTTGAGCGTTATCCCGAAGGACAGCGGCTACTTGGAGAGATGGCGGCCGAAGAAGTCCCAGATCTTGCTCCAGCCCTGCTGGGCTGCCTCAGGCCGGTAATTGGTGCGGTTGGTGGCGAAGAATGCATGTCCGGCTCCTTCGAAGGAGTGGAACTCGAAGGTCTTGCCCTGCTCTGCGAGGGTCTTCTCGAGCTGCACGACCTCCTCCGGAGTGGGGTACTGGTCCTCGGCGCCGAAGAGACCGAGCAAAGGGCACGAGAGGTTGCCGGCGAGATGGACGATCGAGCCGGCTTTGAGACCGAGCTCCTTGGGGGGAGGGTTGACCACGCCCCCTCCGTAGCAGTCGATGGCGGCGTCGAGTGGGAGGCTGCAGGCGGCCAGGAAAGACTGCCTTCCGCCGGAGCAGTAGCCGATGGTGCCGACCTTTCCGTTTGAACGGTCGAGCCCCTTCAAGAATCTGGCGGCTCCCTCGACGTCGCCCACGAGGCGCTCGTCGGGAACTCCTCCAGCGGCTCGCGCCACAGCGGACGCTTCCTCGGGCGTCGCGTCCGGGGCTTCCCTCGAATAGAGGTTGGGACAGATCGCCAGGTAGCCGTTCGCGGCGAAGGTCCGCGTGATCTCCTTGGTCTGCTCGTCGTAGCCGGGCATGTGGTGAATCACCACGACGCCGCCGAAGCGCCCGTGGTCCGAGGGCTCGGACAGGTATGCCTCGATCTCGTCGCCCCCGTGTCCCGAAATCGAAACTGTTCTCGCCTGCAAGTCGCCTTTCAACTGTCGGCTCCTTTTCGTATCGCTCTATGTGTCATGAGATTCTCTTCTTCGACTCACCCAGCACGTTCTCCGCGAAGACCGTCGCGCCCACGGCTCCGGAGAGGTCGCCCAATTCGGTTGGCAGCACGTCGGGTGGATGTTCGGGGATGCGTAGGTTGTCCCGCATCTCGAGGGCGACCCTTGCTACGAACTCCTCCCCGAGCCGGTCCCCGAGGCCACCGCCCAAGATGATGGCCTCGAGGTCGAGCAGGTTCTGGGCATTGGCGAGCGCGAGACCCAGAGATTCGACTGCCTGGCCCAGGAGCTCGATCGTCAGCCGATCGCCCTGTTCTAGGGCGTCGGCTATGACGGAGCTCGTCACCCTGTCCCTGCCCTTGCGTTCCATGATTTCGAAGAGCTTGGTCTTTCGTCCCTTCTCCAAGTGCTGCCGCGCCCGCTTCTCGATCGAGACGCGCCCCGCATAGGCCTCCAGGCACCCGAATCTGCCGCAGCCGCACTGGCGTCCGCCGGGCTTCACCGTCGTGTGACCGATCTCTCCTGCGTTACCGGCGCCGCGGCGCAGCGAGCCCTCGAGTATCAGCCCGCCTCCGACGCCGGAGCCGACGAAAACCCCGAGGAAGTTCTGGAACTTGCGACCTGCTCCGCGAACGTTCTCTCCGATCACCGCAACGCGGACGTCGTTTTCGACCGCCACCGGAGTGCCCCCGAGAGCGTGGGACACGGCCGGGCCCAGGGCCACCTCTTCCGTGAATCCGGCGACGTTGGCAGCTTTGGAGACGGTTCCCCTCACGGGGTCGACGGCGCCAGGTGCGCCGATGCCCACGGCGAGCAGATCGGTGGCGCCGGCTCCTGCTGATTCGAGGGCCGCACGAACGCCAAGGACTATCTCGGCGGTCACGTCGTCGGCGCTGCTACGGGGCGTCGTCCGTCGGGACTGGCCTACGACCCGGCGGTCCGCGACCACGACGGACTGGATCTTCGTCCCCCCTAGGTCGACTCCCGCGATCAACTCCGCCAAGGGATCCTCTCCGACACGCTTGAGCAGCCCGTGGAGCACGCTGGGCCTCAACCTTCGTCGGTCACGGTAGCCCTCTGGGCAACGTCACACGGGGACAGCCCTGCGTGCGACATTCGGGGCTTCAGGTGCGGCCTCTTGCTGCCGATGTGCCTAGAGAGTCAGGAAGGAGGCCCCCCCTCGTGCCATCGGATGCCGCGGCACCGCCGACATTCACCTATCGAGGTCAGAGCTTCCTCTGGGGCTACAGCTCGGACCGCCAGAGTTGCGGTCTGTGGAGAGCGGACGATCCTGCGGGGGCCGCTCACCAGACCTGGCCGATCTCCGAGCACGAGGCGGCGTGGCGAGTGTTCCGCTCGTTGGAGCCGAATGCCACGAAATACGCGGAGGCTCAGCCCACTGCTCCCTCGAAGGTGATCGCTCAGGACGCGGGACCAAAGCCTTCTCTGCCAACTTCGCAGACGTCGCGCATGCCGTCGGTGTCGCCGGCCTCGGCGAGCTGGGCTGTTTCCAACCCCGCGCTTGCCCATACTCCGGCATCAGTCCGCTCGGCCACCGTTGCCGCTGCCGCGGGTGCGCCCGAGGTCTCGCACTCCGTGAAGCCGAGGGCCCGTCTTCGCACGTTCGCCATCGTTGCGCTCATCTCGGCAGCTGTCGTGCTCGCAGCCGTGTTGTGCGTCCGAGCCTTTCATTCCACGCCTTCGCCGGGCTCCGCCAACCCGGGTACAGCGTCTCCCGGCCAGGCAGTGCTGACGGCGGCGGTGAACACCGAGGGCCTCCACACCGCCGAGATGTCGATGACCGAGACCGTCACCGCCGGCTCGAAGACTCTCACTGTGCCCGCGACCGGAGTGGTCGACTTCAGTACCGGCTCTGGAAGTCTCTCCATGACCGTAGAGGGACAGCACTTCAGCGTGGTGAGCTCGGATGGTGCTTTGTACATGAGCATCCCGCAGATTTCGCAACTGCTCCCGGGCAAGACGTGGGTATCGGTCCCGATCGGAAGCTCCGGGTCAGCGGCGGGTGGCGCCCTGAGTGGGGGGGACCCTGCGCAGATGCTCCAGATTCTCGCCTCGAGGGGGAACACCGTTGTTCCGCTCGGCTCTACGTCCTTCGGGGGCGTTCCGGTCCAGAGCTACTCGGTGTCGATCAACAAGTCCGCAGTAGAGGGTGCGCTTGCGAGCTCGGGACTTCCAGCGTCGATCGTCCAGGGAGCGGACCAGCTCCTGCAGTCCGTCGGGCCGATCAATTTCAAGGTGTACGTCGACTCGGCCGACCAGCTGCGGGGTATGGACTTCTCGATGTCGATACCGGGCAACTCGGGGGGGACCGTCTCGGCCCAGGTGACCTTCAGCAACTTCGGCGCCCCGGCTCCCGTTGCGACCCCTCCCGCTTCTCAGGTCGCGAGCCTTCAGCAGTTCCTCGGGGCTGCAGAGCAGGCCGTCGGGGGCTGACGAAGTCCCAGCTTCGCCGTCAGGTACCGCTCGGCAGGGTCTCGGGCCCGGCCAGTCGCCTTCCGATCCTGATGAGCTGCTCCCCGGCCCACCGGGCGACATAGGTGCGGCTCGATCGACCGGCTTGGGCGGACTGGGATGCAGCCGGCTGAGCGCTCTGTCGCCGACGGGCCGACTGCGACGCCGAGCGTTCGAGGTCCTGTCGGCGGGCGGATACCAGGTCTTGGGCGATCCAAGGGTTCATCATCGTTACCTCGGAAATTAGTACGATTTTCCGATAAGTGCAAGAATATCTTGATACAGTCATATAACGATGCCTCTATTCCATGAGGACCAGGAGACCAGCGGTCCATCTGTGGTGCTCAGCGGCTCAGTGGCGGTCGAGCTCGACTGGGCGATGGCGGCGGCTCTCCGCGCGGACTACCGGCGGGACCATGCGAGCCTCGCCAGGATCTACGACGGGGCTCCCGATCTCGCCGAGCGGGTCCGCTCCTTTTGGGGACCGAACGAGGCGACCAGCTGCGGTGGATCTATCGAGCTGATGGTTCTGGCGCACCACGGCGGGCTGCTCTATTCGACGGAATCGGCCGCATTTCTCAACCGCCTCGAGGAACTATGCGCCACCGCTCCCACCGACCTGCCGCTGAATTCGGAGACGGCGGAAGATCGCGCTGCGGTGCTCGGCAGGCTTACGAGGTTGCGGTCGTCACCCGAGCTGAGGCGCGCATATGTCGAGCTGGTGAGCGACGTCTGGTCCACGATCGCGAGCGACTGGAACCGAGATGGCAGACGCGCAGTCGATGCGGCCGTCGCGATTCGGCGCGAGATGCTCGTCAAGGGTGCTTCTTGGCAGGACTTGGCACGGGCCTCCTGTTATTCGAGCGATCTGCTCGGACAGCTCGTAGACGAGCTGGGACCGGGAGGCGAAGTGGCGGTGGTGCCTGCCTTCTTTGCGCACCTCGGATTGCTCGTCGAGCTGCCGGGACTCTTGATAGTGGGTGTTCGCGCAGATGCCTCGGGCGCCCAGGCACGTGCTCGCACGGAGCTGCTCGCGCGACGGCTCAAGACGATCTCGGACCCCACGAGGCTCGCGATCCTCGACGCGTTGAGAAGCGGTCCCCGAACGGTGACGGAGATAGCCGAGATGTTCTCGCTCGCACAGCCCACCGTCTCCAACCACGTGAAGCTCCTTCGTGACGCAGGGCTGGTGCGCAACGACGACGCCTCTCGTCGAAAACTCGTCGTACAACCCGAGGCGATATCGGATCTGCTGGAGCACCTCGAAGGGATCCTCACAGCTCGTCCGACCGGCGAGTAGCGAACGACCGTTTTCCTTTCGCGGTATTAGCGTCGATCCCCATGGGCGACGCCTTGATCGGAGACGGCGCCGATCCGGCTGGTGAAACCGGTAAAGCATTGGACGACGCAGCCGCGAATCTCGAGGCCCTCGGGCCACGCTCGGCCGATGCCGTTAGCCGCAGGGCGACGGTCGCCGAGGTCTGGCTCGTGCTCGGGGTATCGCTCGGCGCATCGGCGCTCTACGCAGTGCTCGACCTCGTCGGCTCTCTCACCGCTTCGTCTCCACTCCGTGCTCAGAGCGCGGTCATCAACGCCTCGGCGGCACCCGGTCGCTCGCTCTTGGACCTCGCGTACCAGCTCGCCGGGATCGCGGTCGCCCTGGTACCTGTAGGGCTCGTCTTCTACTTGCTGACGAGGTCCGGTGACTCGGTGGCGAGCATCGGGATCGACTGGGTGCGTCCGGGACGAGAGGCGTTGTGGGGGGCCGGGCTGGCCGCAGTGGTCGGCGGCCTCGGGTTGGCGCTGTATCTGGGGGCGTACCACGCGGGATTGAACGTGCGGGTGGTCCCGACGAACCTGCCTGCGACCTGGTGGCGAATACCCGTTCTCGTGATGGCTGCGGTGCAGAACGGAGTGCTCGAGGAGGTCGTCGTTTGCGGGTATCTCCTCCACCGGCTGCATCAGCTCGATTGGGGAGAGGACCGCTCGCTGCTTACGAGCGCGGTGCTCAGGGGGGCTTACCACCTGTACCAGGGATTCGGAGGTTTTTTCGGCAACGCCGCGATGGGATTGCTGTTCGGTCGCATTTACCAGCGACAGGGGAGGCTCCTGCGGCTCGTCTTGGCACACAGCCTCATCGATGCAGGGGCTTTCGTGGGCTACGTGCTGCTGCGCAGCCGGGTGTCCTGGCTGCCTTGAACGGCGACGCCGAACGCCGTCGCCACAACGGGGGTCGCTGCCGCGGCGCGCGGCCCGACGCGCCGGACGAGCGGTCGTGAGCATACGAGCGCGAGGAGAATTCCGCCGGCCATGACGCTCCAAAAGGTCCATCGCCCGTTCCACGAGGCCTGCGATACGAAGGTCAGCGCCGAGGTGACCACCGACGTGGCTACGAGCCGTGCCCATCCTCGCACCGCCGGGATCAGTGCGACCGCCAGCGCCGGCCACACGTAGTAGGAGACCATCACCGACTCGAATGTGCAACGCAAGGCAAGGGCAAGTGCCACCCACCACACGATCTCCGCCATCGCCTCGTTGCTCCATTCCGGGCGTCTTCGTTGGGCTCGCCAGCGGCGCTCGACGACGACGGCGCACGCGCATGCGAGGAAGATCGCGACCGCGCGGCCCGGGCCTGCTGCCACCGCGCCGTGACTCATGTGGGGAGCGAAGTAGACGAAGGGCGTCGGATGGTCGACCGTCGGCCAGTTCGGTTGATTGACGACTGCTTCGAAGGTGGCGTGAGGGTTTGCGGCCACGGCGGCTCCTAGGAGCACCGCCGCCGGCGCAGCTGCTCTGCCGAGGTAACCGGCGAAGCGTCGAGGTTCCACCATGACGAATGCGATCGGCGCTCCCAGGAGGACGAGCGGCTGTACGGCTACGGCCGCTCCGAGCAGCCATGCCGATCGCGCACTCTTGCCCTCCGAGAGGGCGATCAGCCCGTAGAGAAACAGCCCCAGGGCGACGGCGTCCTCCGGGTGGCCCCAGCGTGCCGAGACGTTCCACAAGGCGACCGCTCCTGCAGTCGCCAGGAGTGCTCGCTTAGGGCGCGACGCGCCCATGCGCTCGGCGATTCGGTCGGCGGCGAACAACACGATCGCCGAGATCGCGACCTCGTACGGTCCGACAACGAGCCACGCCGATGGATGGGAGTTGTGAGGACCCGGTGTCGCGAAGCTGAGACCGGCGGCCTCGATCATCGCGGCGGCCGGCGCGAGGATCAGTGCCGCGCCGGGGAAGGCCACGAGACCTGTGGGTTGGGTGTAGAGCCCGCCGACGTCCAGGTGCAGGAGACGTCGCGCCGCCACGAGCGTTCCCCAGAGGTCGTCGGGAAGCTGCCAACCGGACGTGCCCTCGATATGGGGTCCCCACCAGATCGAAGACGCGATCGCCACGCCCACGAGCACGACCGTCGCGAGAAGGGGGAACGCCCGCCTAGTCAGCCTGGGAGTGCTCGTGGCCACAGGCCGAGGTTACGCAGGTCCTGGTGATCGGGGAGACCGGTCAGCTCACGTGGACGAGACCCGATTACCTATTGACGACCGCATGGCTCGAGCCGACAATTGAGGCAGAACCCGGGTCCCTGTATCCGGTGGGGCAATAGGAAGGAGCTTGACGATGGTCTCGACAGGCTCGCAAGAGGAGAGCGGTCCACCTCGTCGGTAGTGCTCGGCAGGTCTCCGAGACCGGAGACCGCGAGCGTTCACATCCACCGCGCGAGGCCCTGCCCACTACGCGGCCGCTACGGCGCCGGCTGAGCGCCGGCCAGTCGACAAGACGGTCCTCGACCTAGGGCGAAAGTGGCGTGAGCTGCGGTGGCTACAACCGACAGTGTCCATTGGTGAAGCCGGCCGAAAGGCCGGCTTCACACGCGACTGCGGGCCTTTGCAGATCTGGATCTCCGGGTCGCGACGAGCCACCACAACAGCAGGGCTGCCAACAGTGCAAGGGCCGTCGCGGAGATGATCCATCCGGCTGTCCATCCCGGAGGGTCGTAGGCCCACGCGAGAACGCCGCGACCGCGCGGGACCGTCACTTCCTGGACGAGGCCGACGCGGCGCACCGGAAGTGCCACCCTCTGCCCCGATTGCGGAGTCCAGGTTGCCCTCCAGCCGGGTATCGCGGCTTCTGCTCGTATCACCTCGACGCCGCCGGGTGAGGAGACCTCGGCCGAGGTGGGAGCGAACGCGGGTCCCTGTGTCGCGAGCACCGAGGCTCCGACCACGCCGCCGCCGGCCGTCGTAGTCGCCCCGGAGCCACGACCTGTGCCCTCGCCCAGGGCGCGCAGGGTCAGGGGCGGGCGGGCGAAACGGTCGTCGAAGACGGCGAACGATCCGTCTATCCCGCGAAACTCCCATCGCGGAGGAACCACGGCGCCTTCGAGCTGCCCATCGGCGATGAAGAGCGTTCCGTCCTTGCTCGAGATCGTCGGCGCGCCCAGTGAGGTGTGGTCTCGTCCGGCTTGAGCCACGAGAGCCACGGCGGGCTCGGGTCCTGTGAACGTGACCCCGAGCGACTTGCTCCCGTCGAGCTGGGGCGCCGCGGCCCATGTCGTCCGTCCGTCCGCGGAGAGCAACCCGAATCGAATTCCACCTGCGAGGTCGGCGACCGCACTCTCGTCCGGCACCACGATCCCCGTGACGAGGAGGTTCTCGCCGAAGTACCAAGTCGCGGCGCCAGACGGCGAGAGCTGGCGGCGTCCGGCTGAGGGATCCGGTGCGGCGACCTCGCCGACCTCGGTGACCAAGAAGTAGTCGCGAGGTGCGAACAGCACAGTCGTATCGAGTTGGTCCAACGTTCCGTCTCTCACGGCCAGCGGATCGAGGATGTTCTGTCCCAGGCCCGTCGACTGGTGCGTTCCGGTCTCAGACGCGTAAGTGCCGTCCACGATCGACCCGTATCCCTGTATCGACGGCACACCGACCGGCACGTTGAGGTCGGGCGCTCCGAGCGTGTCGAGACCTCTTCCGTTGAGGAGGTCGGGGTCGTATACGGCGAAGCGTCCGGAGCCTGCGTACGCGGACGCCCCCAGGAGCGTCGGGGGTGTCTCGAAAGTGGCGCCGGGTGAAGGCGGAGGTGTGGACGCCTTCGGCGACGCTTCTTGCGACCCGGCGCCGTGTTGGGGGTTGGAGTTGGCCGGCGCCGTCGTGGTCGTGGCGGTGGGCGGTGCTCCTCCGGAGCCGTATTGGGGCGCCGCTGTCACGATGACCATCAACGTGAAGACCACGATGTCGACCACGACGAACGTGGTGAGCACTCGAGCTCTAAGGACGCTCCCGATCCGATGTCCCCACAAGATGAGGGAGATCGCTCCGAGTGCCAGAAATCCGAACGGTAAGAACCACAGGCGCAGTCCCCCGTCGTAGCGTGCGAGGTTCGCCGAGAACCCCAACCACCGCAGCAGCCCGGCACCCCAGGCGAAGGCGACGACCACCACTGCGACGGTCAGGACCGCCGGGAGTGTTCCGAGCGCTCGCGATCTCCGTGCGCCCCTTTCCTCGGGTGCCACGAGCCACGAGTTGGCCCAGTAGGCGAGCAGGAAGGCGAAGCCCATGTCCGCGATCACGATGTTCCGGCTCTGCAGCCGCTGCGCGCCGAAGAGAGGGATGTGGATCAGCACGTGCCACAAGGGCGTGTTGCCTCCAAGAGCGAGCAGCACTCCCAGAAGCGCCAGGAACTGCCAGACCAACCACTCGGGCGCAGGGCGCCGAAGTCGCAGCCGACCGAGCAGGGCGAAGGAACCAACGAGCGGCATCAGCCCGACGTATCCAGTCACTTCGGTGAGGTTGTAGCCACCCAGGAACGGCGGCTGTCCGAACGACCCTGAGCCCCCCATCAGGTCGGGGACGAGCAGCAAGGTCAGACAGCGGTTGTAGAGCGATCCGGAGCTGAACAGGTAGTAGCTGCTCAGCGCTCGCTGGGACGTGCTGACCGCCGCCGCGCCGGGAAGCAACTGAACGGCACCGAGGCCCCCTGCGAGCACGATCCCACAGGCGACCCAAGCCGCATACTGTCCGGCCGACCTTCCGAGGCGGAGCATCCTCCAAAGCGCGTAGACGACGATGATGATGCTGAAGTCGACGATCGCGCGCGGCTCACCGGCGAGGATCGCCAGTGCGCAGGCGACGGCGAGAAGTGCTGTCCATCCGACGCGACCGCGACGAGCGTCTCTATGTCGCTCAGAGGATCGTGCCTCCGTACAACGTTCCGAGAGCCGCAACAGCGCCAGGAGGGCGACGGGAACCCAGCTCATGCCGGCCACGAGGCCGAAGTGCACGACCTGGGCGGTCATCGCCCCCGCGAAAGCGAACGAAAGGGCGCCCAAGAAGCTCGCCACCGCACCGAGTCGCGAGGCGCGCAAGAAGGCGAACGACCCGATCCCTGCGATCCAATACGTGATGACGAGGTTGAGGGTCCAAGCCCCGACTCCGGGGAGGATCACGAACAAGAAGCTCAAAGGGTAGAGAGCGCCTGCATTCCAGCCCCCGAGCAACGGCGCGCCACTCCAGATGTAGGGATCGAAGATGGGAAGGTGTCCATGGCGTATCTGACTTCCCACCAGGACGCGCAGCGGGAAGTTCTGGGCGGAGTCGTCGCCGAGGAGCACCGGGTGCCCTAAGAAGGCCGGCACTGCGAAGATCAGCACCGGGAGTACCAAGAGGGATACGAGCGCCCTTTGATCGGCCCGGGTGATTCGCGAGCGGAGCCCACGACCGTTTGGACGTACTGCGTTCGATCGAGGAGTGATCATCTCGCCCACTGGCCGAAACTGTCGCAGGAGAACCTGGGAGGACCCTGGGACCCTGTGCCGATGCTCGAGCTCAGAAGCTCGCGGGGAGCAACGGGCTCAGGTTCTCGAAGAAGAGGAACAGCACGACCAGGAACGGCAGGGCTCCGACCCCGTACGTGGCCCAACGGTGTCGGCGCCTTCGACCCACGATCAAGACCGCAGCTGCAACTGCGATGCACGCTGCTCCCCATCCCAGAGTCCCGGTCCAGCTCCCCTGCTCTCCCGCAAGGCCCGCCGAATCGGATGAAGGTCTGCTGTTGTTCGCTTTCGGCGGGATCGGTGCGGGGGGAGAGTCGAGGGACGCTTGTAGGACCAGGCGCTGTGAGGCGCTGAAACGCGGGTTGCATGTCGTGAGGGTGAGCTCGGGTGTGGGGGAGGGTGCCACGACGGCGACGTCCGATGGGTTGACGATCAACAGCTGGGTCGTCACGTACTTGAAGAAGCCCTGGGCCGTGGTCACGTAGATCGGATCACCAGCGGCCATCTCGTTCAAGTTGTAGAAGGGATGCAGGTACGTGGTGCGATGTCCTGCGATGGCCGCGTTCCCTGGTTGACCGGGAAGGGGAGTGCCCGGGTAGTGCCCTGGTCCGAGGCGCAGGTCGGCCGTGCCGGTTCCCTCGACGAAGACCATGTCCAGGCCGATCTTCGGAATCTGGATTATCCCGTCTGGCTGTCCCTCGGGCGGGACGTCTCCGGGTGCCGGAGCCTGCACCCCCGAGATGCGCAGAGTCGTGGTCGTGGTCGGAGCCACCGTGGTGGCGGTTCCCCTGGACGTGGCCGTGGTGCCGGTCGAGCCCGTCGACCCGGACCCGCCACACGCCTTGGCATAGTGAAGCTCGCGGCAGATCTGTGCGTGCAGCGCGTTTTGGTGCTGGGAGGTGTACAGGCCCGTGCCCCACAGCAAGTACGCGACGAATAGCAGGAGGATCACACCGAACGCCACTAGCAACATCCCGATCGTGCTGACGACCTTCCGGGCGCCAGTGGGTCCTCGTGGCACCGGAGCCGGAGGCTGGGCGCGCTCGTAGCTCCAGCTCATCTTCTGGAGGACGCCTCTAGTCGCCTCAGGGTTCAGCGACCTTGGCGTAGTCCCAGACCATGAAGTTGTCCCGGTCCCCGCCGAGCGCCGCTTTGCCCGGGTGCTGTTTGTCGATGTGTCCGATCAGCCCGTTGTAGACGGAGTAGCCCACGAGCTCCTGGAGCCGGCGGCCGAACCGCCTCGCGATGTCGCGGGGGATGCCCAGTTGTTGGTTCTCTTGTTGGCGGATGAAGCCCGCGCAGTAGTTCATCGCTATGCCGACCCTGCGCTCGTCGGTGGTGTTGGCCCCTCCGCCGTGCCAGAGACTTCCCACCCATACGAGGACGCTCCCCTTCGGCATCTCGGCGGGGATCGAGTCATAAGGCTTGAGGGGGTCCGGGGAGTGGTCCGAGAGGTGGGTGCCGGGGCAGAGGCGAGTGGCCCCGTTCGCTTCGGTGAAGTCGGTGATCGCCCACATGGTGTTGCAGATGATCGGAGGGTGGGGCTTGGGCAAGGGGATGAGCTGGTCGTCGGAGTGGATCGGCTGAGCGGTCTCGTCCGATCCGATCGATATCGACGACAGCGACGACACGAGCAGCCCGGGGTCGAGCACTTTCTCCGCGATCGGCAGGACGTTCGGGTGGACCGGTATGCGCTCGTAGAGCGGTCCGTGCACGAGGAGGTTGTAGATGCGCGTCGTGCAGGCGCCCTCGAAGAGGTTGTCGGCGGGGACGATCCCGAGCTCGCGCTCGAGGCGCAACAGGTCCTCGGCTATGGCGTCGCACAGGTCCTCGTCGATCGCCTTCTCGACGATCGCCCAACCGTCGGCCTTGACCTGCTCGGACTTGGCGAGGATCGTTGCCTCGTCGATGGTCGGCTCGTCGGTGAGGGGCAACGAGTTTTCGCCTGTCATCTCCTCATCGTGCCACGAGGGCGCTCGGTCCTCGTAGCATCGAGCAGATGACCAACGGGGGCAACGGAGCGGGGTCGACCGCGCGGCCTAGACGTTCCCGTTCCGGGCGCGCCGGCGCCCCCTCCCCCTGGCAGGCACAGCGACTGCCGGCGCTGCTCCTCGTCGGCGGTGCCGCTCTCGCCTTGGTAATAGGGACCGTCGTGGCTCAGTCAGGGGCCCAGCCTCCCTCCAAAGGCACGCTCTCCAGCTCGTCCACCCGCCCCGGTTTGTCCACGGGCGCCGGGCGTTCTGGGGCGGGCGCGACGTCCTCGCTTCCGACGAGCTCGGCCGGCCGGGCGTCGGCGACGACTCTGCCTGTTGGTGCACCGAAACCTTGTCTACCCGGCGACCTCACGATCACGACTACCACGGACCGCGCCTCCTACTCGCCCGGTGGGTCGATCACCGTGTTGACGAAGCTCGTGAGCACTGTGGCGTGCGAGTTCACCCTATTTCCGGCGGGGCAGTACGACTGTGGTGAGAGCATCGTCGTGGACACTTGGTCGGGTGAGCAGGTATTCCCCTCCTTGGGTCAGTCCGAGCAATGCGCCGCTCTGCCGCAGGGAATCTTGACCCCAGGATCGGCCGAAACCGCCACTCTCATTTGGAACCAGAGGACCAACCTTGCGTCGGGTGGCTCCGGACAGGCGTCACCGGGGCGCTACGAAGCCATCGGGAGCTGGTCCTGGAATTCGGGGGCCGCGGGAGCGCCGTATCAGGTGGCGGTGGACTCCGCTCCGTTCACGATCGTTCCCTGAACGACTGAGGATTCGACTTTCCGAGGTCCCGGTCGTTACTTCGCGCTTTCGTCGTCCGCGTCGGCGTCCTGTTTGGGCGGAGCCGGCAGAGGTGACGGCGGGGGAGGGAGGTGGGACGCCGGCGGTGGGGGCAAAGTTCGAGGAGGCGGCGGCAGGGACTCGCTTTGCTCTGGTGGCTTCAGGGCGCTCGGACGTGTCCTCGAGCCGGCGACCCTCCTCGACAACCCTCCGAACAACGAACGTCGCGGCTCGTGGCCAGTTGGTCGGGTTGGTGCCGGGCCGCTCGCTCGTCGTCCCTCCGCTTCGGCAGGAGCTTCGACGCCTTGTGCTCTGCGAGCGGACAAGGAGTCTTCGTGTCCGCTCTGCGCAGCAGACGGACGTGGCGCTTCGGTGGATACCGGTACCGGCTTCTTGCGACCGAGCTCGCTTTGGAACGCCGCCTCTGCCTCGCTGAGGGCGCGGGTCACTGCATCGCTCACGTCGGTTGCAAGCGGCGCGATCCTTGCAGGGGTCTGCTGTGCTCGAACGAGGCGCTTGGATATCTCCTGCCAAGCGTCGGCAGAGGTGCTGATCGTCGGACCGAGAAGGTCGACCTTTGCCGGTGGCTCATGCCGCTGGGGCTCTGCAGCTTTGGGCTCTGCAGCTTTGGGCTCTGCAGTTTCGGGCTCTGCAGGAGGTGCGCTCGGCCCGTGCCCACGTGTGAGATCGGTTATCGGCGCCAGCGGTTTAGGTGCGGCGTTGCCGGGCGCCCATGTCGGCCTAGGAGCACCGACGATCGGTTGCGACCTCTGCTCTTCGGCTCTCGGCTTGGCCGGTGGAACGTTCTCGATCTCGGGCGCGTCGGGTTCGGACGCCTCTTTCATGGGCTCGTTCGCGGGGACGACCTTCAAGCCGTGATCGGTGCGAGCCGGAGCGCTTGAAACGTGCGGGATCGGCCGCGTGGGCATTTCTGGCCTAGAGGCTCTCTGCGGGGTGTCGGTTCGCTCAGATCTGTCGGGTCTTTCGGGAACAGACGCAGGCGCCGACGCCACCACCTCGAGGTGCGTACGGGGGACGCCCGTCAGTGGCTGCTCCGAGGCAGGCCCAGCTGCGGCGGGTGCAGGAACCGCGCCGGTCTCAACGGCTTCCTTTGGCGCGGACGGCGCGGGCGACTTGGAGATGTCCGGGTCCGGCTCCGTGCTGCGCTCTCGGGCGGTTTGACGCTGCCGGGCACGAGCAAGTCGGCTTGCTTCTTTGCATGCATCGCAGCGGCATCCCCGGTTGTATGAGCTCTTCGTCCCGTGTGTGGTCATCGTCCCAGTCGCTCTCGTCGCCGGGGTCTATATACCCCGGAACTGTTCGAGGCACCGACCGCTTCGCGGCACCCCCCCCCGACTGGCAGGTGCCGGCGCCTCCTGCTTGCAACGCCGCATCGTAACGTGATCGGAGTAGGGCTTCCGTCATATTCCGGCAGCCGGTGGTAGCCTCGCCATCTCGCGGGCCGTTGGCGCAGTTGGTAGCGCACTTGCATGACGCGCAAGGGGTCAGAGGTTCGAGTCCTCTACGGCCCACCGGGATTTCTCGGGTTGCACATGGGTCACCGAGCGCGGACGGACCAACCTGCGAAAGCCTCGGTACTTGGGGTTGTCGAATTCTTGGAAGCTTGTCGCTCGAGATCGTCACGTGACCCTCATGACCTCGACCGATGAGACCTCTAAGGGCGAGAGACCTACGATGAGCAAGGTGTCTCTGATCGACCAGCCGGCGCTCCCCCGAGAAAGCCCGCAGGCCCCCTCGGCGGTCATACACACCGAGGAGCTCACGAAGGTGTACGCCGGCACGGACTTTCGGGCGGTCGATCAGGTGAACCTCGATGTCGGGACAGGTGAGATCTTCGGGCTCCTCGGGCCCAACGGCGCGGGCAAGACGACGACGGCAGGCATACTCACTACGCGCGTGGTTCCAACTTCCGGGCGAGCTTTCGTCGGGGGGGTCGATGTTGCGGCACATCCGGCGCTCGCCAAACAGCTGAGCGGGATCGTCTCACAGGAGAACACGCTCGACCGTCAGCTGAATGTCTGGGAGAACCTCTACTTCCACGGACGGCTGTTCGGGATCTCGTCGAAGCAGTCGCGTCGAACCGCCGATGACCTGCTGGATCAGTTCCAATTGTCGAAATGGGGTCACGCTTCGGTCTACGCCTTGTCGGGCGGAATGGCGCAACGCCTGATGGTCGCCCGGGCGATATTCCACCGTCCTGCCGTTCTCTTCTTGGACGAGCCCACCGCCGGTCTCGACCCACAGAGCAGGTTGGCACTCTGGGACTTGCTCGGCGAGCTTCACCGTGAGGGCCAGACGATCATGTTGACCACGCATTACATGGAAGAGGCTGACAAGCTCTGCCAGAGGGTGGCCATCATGGATCACGGGCGAATCCTTGCGCTCGACACGCCCTCGGCGTTGAAGCAGAGCGTCGGGGCGGACACCGTGGTCACGCTGAAGACATCTGGAAGCACCGAGCGTCTCGGAGAGATCTTGTCGGCAGAGGTCGAAGGAGTCAAGCGGGTGCGGACCGCCGACGGTTCGGTACAGCTGCATGTCAAAGGTGCCGAGCGAGTCGTGCCGCATGTCGTGAACGCGGCCGAGAGGGGAGGGTTCGAAATCGTCGACCTTTCGATATCGGAGCCCACTTTGGAGACTGTCTTCATCAACCTGACCGGCAAGGACCTGCGCGACTGATGGCTGTGTCGGCGATCTCGGGGGTGGCGGAAGCGCACATCTCGACTCGGCCCACCCGCTCGGTGGCAGCGGCGAGCTGGACCGCTCTCGGGGCGCTCATGCTCCGTGACTTGGTGGTCCTGCGAAAGCACGTCTGGGAGTTCGTGCTGCGGACCTTGATCCAGCCCTTTCTCCTGTGCTTCGTCTTCCTCTACGTCTTCCCCAAGATCGGCCAAGGAATAGGCGGGCGCGGCGCGTCGCAGGAGTCGGCCTTTGCCACGATCCTCGTCCCTGGTGTGGTTGGGATATCGGTCATGTTTCAGGGTGTCCAGTCGATCGCTCTTGCCATGGCCCAGGAGTTTGGTTTCACGAGAGAGATCGAGGACCGCGTGCAGGCGCCCTGTCCTATCTGGTTGGTGGCGGTCGCCAAGGTGTTGTCAGGTGCATTTCAGGGGGTGCTGTCTGCTGCGTTCGTCTTGCCGATCGCAGCCGTCGTGCATGCGTCAGGTGTGGATGCCCATCTTTCGCTCCACTGGTGGCTCATCGTCACGTTCGTCCCGCTCTCTTGCGTCGCCATGGCAGGCCTGGGCCTCGTGCTCGGGACCAGCTTCGAACCTCGCAACATCGGACTGATGTTCGGTTTCATCATCCTGCCGATAACCTTCCTGGGTTGCACGTACTACAGCTGGAACAGGCTGTCGCCGGTCAATTTGGGCGCGTGGCATTGGCTGCAGACGGTCGTATTGATCAACCCGCTCGTATACGTGAACGAAGGCATGAGGGCGGTGTTCACCAATGCACCACACATGCACTTGTACGTGATCTACCCGGTGGTGCTCGCCTTTGGAGCGCTGTTCCTGGCGATCGGACTGTTCAACTTCCGCAGACGAGTACTGTCCTGACCTTGTCCGATTCCTGAACCGAGGATCTTCAGCTGGCGCGCTCGGGTGAGGGGCTGGAGGGGCGCTGCCGGCCGCGGAGCTGGTAGAGGAGGGTCTGCTCGTCTGTCCCCAACCGTTCGGCGGCCCGTCCTTGGGTTTGCCGAGGCTCGCCGATGCGCTCTGTCAGTAGCTCGAGGTTGTGTTGGGCAGCGTCGAGTTGGCGACGCAACTCGTCGCGTTCCAAGACCGCAGCTTCCAGCTCGGCCTTGGCGCGGGCGACGTCGCGCTGAAGTGCGGTGTTCTTCGTTTCGAGCTGTTCGAGCCGCCGCCGGGCCCATGACGAAGATTCCGAGGCGTCAGTCGGCGCGGAGAGGATCCGCGTGACTCGAGCCAGCAACGCGGCCGCGAGCTCGTCGTAGTCCATCAGCGTCTCGCCGGATTCGTCGACGGTGGCCCTCGCGGCGACGGGTGTGCTCGTCGAATGACCGTTCGGGTTCAATGAAACTCGGTAAGTGCGCTTACCCCTCACCTCGCGGACCAGAGCGCCTGACTTGGCCATCGCCGACACGAGTTGAGTGAAGCCCGTGTCACTTCCTTCGTATCCGACGGCTTCCTTGAGCAGTGCGGTTGCTCTGCCGCTTGAATCTCTAACAGGACCACGTTGTGTGAGGTGCTCGACGATGCGACGACGCACAGTCTGATCTCTTGCCACGAAATGTCTCCTACGTCTCGCGAGAGGGAAGCGTTTTCGCTGGACGATGCCGGTCACAGCGAGGCTCCACAAACGTTACCACCGGTCGCTCGCACCCTTGGGAGAGTTCATACAGATTTGGCCATCCGGTCACGGCGTGGTCACGCCGAGTTAATCGTCCATCGTTAGCTTTGGAAACGCTTCTCGTGGTGCGGCTGGGACGAGCCGAGGCGCAGGGGAGACGTCCGAAGGGACGGATTCCGAGCGCCGAGCTGGTTCTCGGCGGGCGCACGGTCGGACCGGGCCGGCGCCCGCCGGGACAGCTCACGCCTTCTCGATTCTTGCCCAAAGATGCACTCAGCTGACAACTTTCCAGCAAAGCCTCGAGGCCGGCGCGCCCGGGCCGCGCTCGGTCTGCCTAGGCGATCTCGCCCTTGCGAGCCGTGTACGCAGGTCCTGCAAGCGCATAATTCCCCCCGTGGGGATGTCCAGCACCGAGAGCACCCAGGCACAGTCGACTCTCCCAGGGGAGGCTGCGAGCGCCGGGCGGGCGCGTCAGATCATGCGCGAGACGCTCGGGGGATGGGGTCTGGTGGAGATGGAGGAAGTCGCGTCCCTCCTCGTGAGCGAGTTGGTGGCAAACGTGGTGCTGCACGCGAAAGGGACGTGTGAGCTGAAGATCGTCTACGACGGCGAGCGGATTCGGGTCGGCATATGGGACGAGACCGCACGAACTCCCGCTCGGCACCACCGCTCTCGTTTGGCTGCGACGGGGAGAGGTCTCGCTCTCGTTGAGGCCTTGGCGACGAAGTGGGGAGTCGACGCCTCGGAGGGAGGAGGAAAGGTGGTCTGGTTCGAGCTCCTGGTACCCGACCGGAAGCCGAGGTGGTAAGCCGAAGCGGACACGGCGCCGGCAGGGTCTCGATCAGCCTGCTCGGCGTCCCGGTGGCGTTGTTCCGGCTCTCTTCGGACTACCACGAGGAGCTGATGCGCGAGTGCTCGCTGCTTCTGGTTAAGGAGCCGTCCGAACACGCCGAGGTGCCGGGGCGACTCCTTCAGATCGCAGAGGAGATGCGTGGTCGTTATCAACCGCTCGTCAGCCCCGAGTCGCAGGTCGAGGCGGCAGAGGCAAGAGGCGAGAACGTGGTGGACTTGACGTTCTCGATGTCGGAGTCGGTGGGCGACGACGTCGGTCGTCTGCGAGAGCTGCTCGAGGCCGCGGAGGCCTACAGCGTTCGAGGAAAGCTCCTCACGATGGCTCCCCCCACCGAGGTTCGACGGTTCCGGCGCTGGTACGTGCGCGAGGTCGTGGAACAGCTTGGAGGAGCTCCGCCGAGGAAGTGGACTGCAAGGTGATCAGGCGTCCACGGAGCATGCTTCGCGCAGAGCTACGAGGCTCCTTCCGAGCAGGCGCGATACGTGCATCTGGCTTATCCCTACACGCGCGGCGATCTCGGACTGAGTGAGTCCTTCCACGAAGCGCAACTCCAGGATCATCCGGTCGCGTTCAGGTAGAGACTCGAGATGTGGCATGAGCACGGCCCGCCATTCCGCATCTCCGAACTCGGTGATCTCCACCCCCAGTCGGGTTCCCAGCGTCTCGTCGTCGGGCCCAGCGCTGTCCAACGACGCCGACCTGTATGCATGGCCGGCCTCCATGGCTTCGATGACCTCGTCCTCCGAAGCGCCCGTCGCCTTCATGAGCTCCTTGATCGTCGGGGAGCGGCCCAGTTCCTGCGATTGCGATGCGACCGTCTGACCCAGTTGGAGGTAGAGCTCCTGAATCCTGCGCGGGGCACGAATGGCCCATCCTTTGTCCCGGAAGTGGCGCTTGAGCTCCCCCAGGATCGTCTTCGTGGCGAACGTGGTGAACTCGACGCCCCTGGACGGGTCGAATCTGTCGACAGCCTTGATGAGACCTAGCGAGCTCACCTGGACTAGGTCGTCGTAAGGCTCGCCGCGGTGGGTGAACCGTCTCGCCAGGTGTTCCGCGAAACCAAGGTGAGCTTCGATCAGCTCGGTTCGACACTCGGGATCGCCGGTAAACGAGAACTTCACGAACTTCTCCCGCAGTTGCTCACGCTGGAGCGTGTCGGCCTGCATCAGTCCTCCGCCTTGGTCTTGCGCATCCGAAGCCACGAGCGGACCGAGCCTCCGTGGCGGTCGAAACCGTGAGCGTCGACCAACGCGTCGAGAATGCGCTCCGATAACTCGTTCGGCTTCGGAGTCACAGCCAATCGCTTCGGGCCTCGTCGTCGGCTCGGCTGGTTCTCCTCGATGCTCGCCACGACCTCGACGACATCGCCGCTCCAGCTGAAATTCAGATGCATGCGCGCGTCCTCCGGGCTTTCTTCGAGGAGGATGAGGCACAGCTCGTCGAGTGCCAGGCGAAGGTCTTCGATGCGGTCGTAACCAAAGTCAGAACGCGATGCGACCGCTGCGGCGGTCATGCGGGCGAGGAAGAGAAGTTCGGGGCGAGCCGGAAGGGTAATTTCGACTCGGTCGACCGCGCCTTGGCCCTCCTCCGATCCGATGTCGGGAGATTCGGCTCCTGTCATACTCGCACCGCGTCCTCGACCGTCTCGCGGATGACGAACACATCGTTCAATCCCGTTATCTCGAGGACTTTCGAGATGTGCGGCCGGGTAACGACGAGCCGGAGATCGCCACCACCCTTGCGAAAGCGCTTGACGCCGCTCACGAGTACACCGAGAGCGGTCGAGTCGACGAACGAGACGTCGGTCAGGTCCACCACCACGAGTGAGCGTCCGTTCTCTGCGACAGCGAGCAGCCGCTCACGCAGCTCCGGGGCTGTCGAAACGTCTATCTCGCCCCTCACCGCCAACACGGGGATCCCTTGCCGGAAAGTTTCGGAAACGTCGAAGGTGGCTTCGGAGTTCATGTGGTCTCCCGCCTCTCGCATCGTCCCATCATGCCGTGCTTTGGCGGTTGCGCGTGACGCGCATCTTGCCGCGGGTCGGTGAGACAAAACCTCAACAAAAGTCCAACGCGTTTTGATCATCATTGCGTTTGTTTGCGACGTTGTGCGGGAATTCCACCACTAGGAGGATGCGGCACTAGGTGGGCATCGTGCACCTCGTGCACATCGCTGCCGTTAGGAAACGACACGGGGAAGGGAAGGTGGACCATGACTTCCATGGGAGACACCCAGACCTCAGAGCGCGAACGCGAGTCGAGCCCCATAACAGTTGGGGATGCACCCGCGGGAGGGATCATCCTGCCGGTGTCGAAGAACTCGGGCGGGTCCGAACCGCGCCCCATCGAGCCGACGATCTCTGTGGCGAAATCGGCGCGAGGCGGCGTGCCGCCGGTGGGACTCGGCGTCGTAGGCGTTCTCACCCTTCTCTTCGGCATCTGGGCTTCTGTGGTTCCGTTCGTCGGCCCCAGCTTCGGCTTCAGCGCGGACGGGACCACCTCTTGGTACTGGGACCTGGCGCACGCCATCTTGTGGGTGTTGCCGGGAGTTTTCGCGGTGGCGGTCGGTCTTTTCATGGTCGGTTTGCTTCCCAGAGCCTTCGCGGGGAGGGCGCGCTTCGGGTCGGCGGTGACCGGCCTGGTGCTCGCAGCATGCGGGGCGTGGTTGGTTCTCGGGCCCCTCGCGTGGCCGGTGATGGAGCGCTCGGCCGGAGTCTTCGTCCCGGCTTCCCCGATCAGGGAGTTCACCTACCAGGTCGGGTACTCCTCGGGACCGGGATTGGTGCTGGCGATGCTCGGCGCGTTCGCGATGAGCTGGGCCGTGCGATCACGGCGCTCAGCTTGACCAAGCGGCTCCGGCGACGCAGAGCGATACAGATGGCTAAGGGACCTGGAACGTCGCGGCTGCGGATGCCGCCCACGAGGCCCAAGGCTCGCATGGGGCCTGCGAGCGGTGTGCAAGGAATCGTCCCGCTTCGGTCGCGACGGCGTCCGAGGTGGGAAGCGCCCCATGGGCCACGACTGGGGCACAAGCAGTCAGTGCGTGCCCGTAAGGATGTGAGGTTCCGACGAGAGCCAGGTCATATGCCGAGGGGATCGCGAGATCGCGAGTTCGTGCAGGTAGCGAACGGTCGAACAGGGATGCAGATGTGACTCGGGATCCGAGGAGCCGGGAAGCCAGCGGCAGGTCGGGATCGAAGCGTGAGAACCCGTTCGACCTGGCGATCGCCACGACGAGACGCATCCCCGCGGCACCCACTATCCCTTCACCGCTTGCACCCGGAGGCGGATAACCGTGCGGATCGGTTATGGGGGCGATCGTCACGATGTTTCGTACCGGAGAGGACTTGTCGCCGGACACAGCCGCAAGGGCCACCCATGCGCCTGACGAATGCGTCACCACCGTGACAGGCGCAACCAGCCGGTCAACTTGGGCACGAAACGCGGCAACCAAGTCGCCCAAAGGACGTTCGGTGTCGGCACGTGAATACGGGGCCCCAGTCCTTATGGGGCAGACCGATTGTCCTTGTGCTGCACCGCCGCCGGGGCCGGCATACGAGAAGTAGAAGGTGCGAGCGCAGCCGAATCCGTATTCGGAGGGACGAAGCGAGAAGACCGAGCCGTGGCCGCTCGAGGTGTCCATGCCGGGGACCACCAGCAGCTCCCCGGGCATTGTGCCGGGCGCTGGGGGCCGGTGGGCGGTGCTCGCGAGTGCCAAAGCTGCGACCGCAGCGACGATCACTACGCCGACTGTGCGCGTCGCAGCGGGGGCTGCGGCCGGCTGTGACAGCCGTCGAACGCAAAGCACAGTCAGCAAAGTCGAAACCAAGACGCCTACCAGGGACGCGGCCTCCCCACCTTTGCTGGTGATCGCTCCCAGTGCCCCGACTGCAGCCAGGTACGAAATGACCGTGGGGAGTCGCGGCCCCTCGAGAAAGCCACGCCCGAGGGAGGAGCGGACGGATGTCGATCCTCGCCAGGGAACGTGGGCAAAGGCAAGGGCAGAGGCGATGGACACGAGCAGCCCGATCCAGAAGGCAGCGGAGTAGAGCACTGCCTGCCCCACGTAAGCGAGCTGCGCTGCAACGAAGCTAGGGACTAGCACCACGAGCTCGAAGCGAAGCGCGAACCACCACTTGCGCAGCGACCCCAGCATGAGAGCGAGAACCGTCGTTCTGACCACGACCGATACGAGAAGACCGGCGGCGAACCACCCAGGGCTCGTTGCCCGACCCAACAACGCCCCCAGGTCGAAGGTCAGGTCCAGAGGCGGGAGGGCAACGGCGCGAACGAGGTAAGGATGCGCGGGCAATACTCCGGTGACGCCGAGCAGCTCTACGAGCGCTGCCGCGCAGAGAAGCGGCCAGATCCTCGGCGCCGTTGCCCTGTTCGGCATTGGGCAAAGGTAGGCCTTGTGGGCCCTACGATCGGATGCATCGGGCTCCGCTTCGGTGAGTGCGCGCAGGAGACCTAGCAATCGGAGGAGACCCTCTCATTGGGTTCAGGTGTGGAAGGCGCGACCTTGCGATCGAATCGGCGACTCAGGATCGCCGTTGTGATGCTCGCGATCGCGGTGTCGGGCCTGGCCGTGGGGCTCGGCGTCGTCGCGAGCTCCGGTGGCGGGTCCAGTGGCACACACAGGTCGGCGTCGAGCAGCCCGACCCGTCAGACCTCGACGACCCTTCGGCGGGGATCCCGCAATCCCGCTCTGGCGGCTGTCCCGAAGGTCTTGGTGGCGATCACCACAGGTGGCACCCTCGAGGAGCTTGATCCTTCGAGCGGGGCGCCTCTTCGCACGCTCGCAACCGGTGCGGTCGGAGACGAGCTGTCGATCACGCCTGACCTATCGACGGTCTACTTCGAGTCCTCAGGGGGATGCACGCACCAAATCGAGCGAGTGGATGTCGCGGGTGGAAGCCCACAGGTCGTCGCGCAAGGAAGCGTTCCCGCGCTTAGTGACGACGGCTCGAAGCTCGCATACGTCCGTCAACCGATAGCAGGCAATCCCGCGTGCCAGGGGCAGAGCTTCTCGCCATCTCAGTACACGTTGGTGGTGCGCGACGTGGCGACGGGTTCCGAGACCACTTATCCCGTCGCACCCGACGTGGCGTCGAGCGGCCTTCCCAGCCCGATCGACCACCTGTCCTGGTCCGCCAACGGCCAGCAGCTGGCCGTGTCCATACTTGCGCCTCAGGACAACGAAGGATGGCAGGTCGTGGTCATCCATCCGTTTACCGACGAGTACTACTTCTCGGGGTCCGGTATACCGCTTTCCGGCACGAACCCATCGTCTTCGTACTACCGCGAGGGTGTCTTCATGTCGAACGGCGAACTGTTCGTGAACCGTGTCTGCTGCAGCGGTGTCCCTCCGAACGTGACGTCGGACCTTCTGCTCGAGGTCGATCCCTCGACTGGAGGCGTGGTCCATCAAGTGGCCGTCGGAATCCTGACGAACGACCACAGCAGCTTGGACGCCGACGCGAGCGGTCATTGGTTGCTCTATCTGTCTGGGGGTGACCTGTTGGTCTCCGAGAACGGTGGACGGCCGACGACGCTCGCAGGTGGATTCGTGGCCGCCGCCTGGTAGACCTCGGGGATGGAACAGAGCGCTCTGGGAAGAAGCCCGCAGGCGGCCGACCTGTTGGAACTGGGAGCCGCGACCGTCGGCGAGGCGGGCGGCCGTCCTATGAGCTCGCGCCTGCGTCCCGCGTGGCCAGGCGCGCGTCTTTGCGGGCCGGCACTGACGGTCAGGTGCTCACCAGGCGACAACCTTCCGATTCACGTCGCGGTGGCTCGAGCCGCAGCAGGCGCGGTGCTGGTGGTCTCGGTCGGCGGTGACGAGGAGCACGGCTACTGGGGCGAGGTGCTCACTACCGCCGCCATGGCGAGCGCACTGGGCGGGCTGGTGATCGAGGGAGGGGTGCGAGACGTCGCTGCGGTCGCGGGGCTCGGCTTCCCGGTCTTCTCGACCAGGACCGCCCTTGCGGGCACCACCAAGACGGAGCGCGGCGAGGTCGGAGGACCCGTGGACGTCGGAGGAGTGAGCGTGAGCTTTGGAGACTGGTTGGTCGCCGACCACGACGGAGTGGTCGTGATCGGTGGTCGCGACCTTCCGACGGTGACCGAAGCCTCGCACGCGAGGGCGCAGAAGGAGCGCGAGCTCTTCGGCGAGCTTCGAGCCGGGAGGACCACGCTCGAACTTCTCGTCCTGGATCCGTCCCCTGTCGACGTCCTCGGCGATCCGGGGGGCAAGGCTCAGTGATGCGTGTAGTCGATCGGTCCGGCGCCTTTCACCCCGACGGCGAAACAGAAGCAGTGGATCGGAGCGTGGTCGCTCATCGGTCTCAGGCTGTGCACTTTCTCGGGCGGGATGTGCACGAGGTCTCCCTGTGCCACCGGACGCTCTTCGTCGTCGATGGTCATGATCCCTCGTCCCGAGGTCACGTAGTAGAACTCGTGCGTGGGATGTGAGTGAGGATCCACTCGACCGCCTCCGGCCACCTCGAATTCGTTCACGAGCTCCAGGAAGCCGCCGTCGGTGATCTCCTTCATCTCGCGCGAGCGGACGAGCCACCAAACCGGAACGGTTCCGTTGTGCTCCACTTCGGGTTCGACGTCCTCGATGCTTCGCACGTCCATGGCAAAGTCCCCCTTGGTGTGTTTCGACGCTCTGCGTCTAGGTCGGCCGTGTCCTTAGACTGACGATATCGATGAATGAGATACCGCGGCACGTCATCAAGGCGCAACAGCTCACCTCAGAGGCGTTCGAGTCCTTCGGGTGGCTCCCGGTCTCCGACACCGACCCGAGAGACGGAGCACGGCGACTCGAGTTCGAGTGGGCCGATCCTCATTTGAACGTGATCAGCCACGGCCCGGACGAAGTGACGCGCACGGACGAGGGTCTGGTTTGCGAGCGGATGTTTCGCCACGCCACCCACACCCAGGCCCTGCTCGTCCTCGACACCGAGTCGGTGGTCGCCGTCGCTCCAGCCGGGGTCGACTTCGAGGATCCGAGAGACCTCGACCACCTGATGGCCTTTCGTCTGAGTCCGCTCGACTCGCTCGTGCTCAGCCGCGGCACTTGGCATTGGGGTCCGTTTCCCGTCGGAGGACAGGCGGTCCACCTTTACAACGTGCAGGGCAGGCTCTACGAGCGCGACAACGACAGCGTCGACGTGTCGAGATTCGGGCTCGTGGTCAATCCCTGATCCCCGTCCGTCCCGCTACCCCTCGTCCGGGGTCGGACTTCGGGCGCCTCCGAGGCGGCCTCGAAAGCCCGTTGATAGCCGCTGTTCGGGTCGGCGCTGTGCCTCTCTGAGATACGTCGTGAGCATCTCGCGGTCTGCCCGAGTGAACGGTGGCTGGACGAGGCTTCGCGGCCAGAGCTTCCGGCTTCGGACCACGTTGATCTCCGCCGCGTACAGAGTCAGCTGGATCCCGAGATAGATCCACCACATGAGCCCGAGAACCATCCCGAAGAAGCCGTAGACCTGGCTGGCATGACGAAGAACGTGACCGACCAGCAGTCCGCCCAAGGATTGCAGGGCCGTCCAGCCGAGGCCACCGACGGCGGCTCCGGGCAACAAGTCGCGGGTCGTCACCTCGGCCGGAGTGAGCAGTCGGAACGCGCATAGGTAGAGCAGGATGTTCACGAACACCGACAACGCGATGCCGCCGACGCCGGTCACCAATGAGGGAGCGCCGAAAGTCGCTATACCTGTCAACGCTGTGGTCACGCCAAGGAACACGGCCAGAAACAGCAGCAGCAGAAGACTGCGAGTGAGCCTCGGGAAGAATCCTGGCCGGTTGACCCTGGGTACGTTCCACACCTGCGACATCGCGTATATGCCCGCCTGGCTTGCCCCCAGCGATCCCCACACCAGTCCGACTAGGCCGACCGTGAGACCGAATGGGCTCGAGGACCGCAGGCCGTGGATGCTCTCGATCAGGCCTGGCTGACTCTTGGTGCCGCGGCCGATGATGGGGAACTGGGCGAGCGCCGAGTTCAAGAGGTCGTTCAGGATGCGATGGCTCCCTCCTGCGACCAACCCGAGAATCGTGACGAGGAGCAACAGCAGTGGGAATATCGCGAGGAAGCTGTAGTAGGTGACGAGCGCTGCCAGTGAACCTGCCTGGTCGTCGCCGTACTTCTTTACGACCCCGAAAACAAAAGCAAGCGAAGGGTGCGACTGCTGGAAGCGGTCGATCGAGCGCAGGAGCCCTTCGAGGCTCATCTTTGACATTCCAACAGGTCCGGACTCCGGTCCAGCAGGCTGCAGAGAGCCCATAGGCGGCTGGCGGGGTTGCCGCCTGACATTACCCTCCGCAGCCTGCTGGCCCGGCATCTTGCTCAGACGTGTCGCGCTTCCTACCCATATGGAGCAGCCGGCAATCTCTCCGAGGACTCGAGGCTCGTTCGATTCAGGACTGACGCCGGCATGAGCGGACGAGGAGGCGACGAACGGACCCTGATGGTCGGCGGCATGATCTACATATGCAAGGCGGCACGCCATATCGCCGCAGACCCGATTCGACCCCCCTCACGGGTCGCCTGTTGGTCGCATCGGTCATGCTCGGGGACCCGAATTTCGACCGCGGCGTCATCCTGCTCCTCGACCACGGCGAGGAAGGGGCACTGGGGATCGTGCTGAACCGGCCTACAGGCCTCGGGGTCGACGAGATCCTCGAGCCCTGGCACGACCAAGCGCTGCTGGCGCCTCCGGGAGTCGTCTTCGCGGGCGGACCGGTGTCGCGCGAAGCGGTGATCGGGCTCGCCCGCGCACCGGACGCCGAAGGTGACAGTCTCGGAGCCTTGGGGATCTCCGGAAGCTGGCGCCCCCTTCTGGGGCTTCTCGGTACGGTGGACCTCTCCGTCCCTCCGGAGGACCAGCCGTTGCCACTGGCCGGAGCCCGCCTGTTCTCCGGGTATGCCGGTTGGACGAGCGGGCAGCTCGAGGAGGAGATGGCCGAAGGTGCTTGGTACGTCGTGGACGCTTGCGCAGACGACTTGCTGTGCCCGAGGCCCGAGCATCTGTGGCACGACGTCCTTAGAAGACAAGGCGGTGGGTTGGCGTTACTCGCTACGTATCCACCGCATGTTTCGGTGAACTGACCTTCGATGCCTGCTCCCGAGCCGACTGACGACACTGGTCGCGAACGCATAGGAGGCGAACATCGGCGCGAATCGGATTCCGCCGCAGAGGACCCTCGGATCCAGATGGCGCGCCCTTCGGATGTGCCTGGCCTCGTCGAGATGCTCGCCCGAGCCTTCGACGACGACCCAGTGCCGAACTTCTTGTTCCGAGGGGAACGCCGCCGACGACGCGGTCTGAGGCGGTTCTTCTCCATCCAACTGCGCCGGATGTACCTCGACGAGGGCGAGGTGTGGACCACCGCCGACCTCGCGGGTGCCGCACTGTGGGCACCGCCGAGCAAGTCCCGCCCGGGAATCCGTGAGCTCCTCCAACTTCTACCTGTGCTCCCGGATTTGGCGGGACTCGGCCGCCACGCCGGGGACGCGATCCGTTTGCTACAGGCCGTCGAGCGTGCCCGTCCGCACGAGGAGCACTGGTACCTAGCCACGTTGGGTACCGATCCGGACCGGCAGGGCCAAGGGATCGGGTCGGCCCTTCTGCACCAAGTTCTCTCGCGCCTCGACGCCGAAGGCATTCCCGCTTACCTCGAGTCCTCGAAGGCGCGCAACGTTCCTTTCTACGCTCGGCATGGGTTCGAGGTGACAGGAGAGATACACACACCCGGCGGTGGTCCCACGCTCTGGCTCATGTGGCGCGAGCCGCGTGTTCCGCGCTGAAGGGCCTCAGTCGTTCGGCATTGCGGTCGTCCTGAGGGACCCTTCGGCGCGTGCTGCCGCGAATGGCACCACCGGATGAAGGCCTTGTGGGAGCTCGGCGGAGGACGCGAACAGATCGCGCAGGGCTCCGGTCACAGCGCGAACCGGAGCCGACGGCATCGAGCGGCTCCTGACTGCGAGGCCGACGCGCCGTCGCGGGAGATCGTCAACAGCGACCAACCTGAACCGTGACCGCAGATGGGGCGGGACCGCGGTCGCAGGGAGCACGGCAGGCCCGTAGCCCTCGAAGGTGAGCGACGCGAGAAGGCGCACCCCGTCGAACTCGGCAAGAGGGTGGAGGCGGATCCCAGCCGGTTTCACAGCCGAGTCGATCTCGGCTCGCAGCGGGGTGCCCGGCGCGGGCATCAGAAGCTCGAAGCGCTCGAGGTCGCCGAGGGCGATGCGGGTGGCCCCTTTCAGCGGGTCGTCCTCCACGGGCACGACGAGCGCCAGTTCCTCCTCGAAGAGGAGTTCGAACGCGAGATCTCGGCCGGGGACCGGGAAAGTGAGGACGGCGAGGTCGAACCGGCCTGCAGCGAGCTGGGGCTCGAGGCCCGATACGTTGCCCTCGGTGACGAGGAGCCGCAGCTTCGGGTGGCTCTCGGAGAGGCGCGACAACAACAGGGGCACGAGCCATCGCGCCGTCGTGCCGATCATCCCGACCCTGACTGTTCCCCCCACCTCCTCGCGCAGAGCCGCGAGATCCGCGGTGAGGGCCTCGATCTCCCCGAGAACGCGGTAGGCACGGGCAACCACGACCTCGCCCTCGGCGGTGAGGCGGCCGGCCGAACGGTCGACGAGAAGGGTGCCGACCTCCTTCTCGAGGCGGGCTACGTGCGCCGAGACGTTGGACTGGACCGTCCCCAGGGAGTCGGCTGCAGCCGAGAACGAGCCCTGCTCGGCCACGGCCGCCAGAGCCTGGAGATGTCTGACTTCCATCGCTAATAGTGATACCACAAATCTGTAATAGCTGTTTGACTGATCACCGTGGGATGCCTCAAGATGTACATGACCACAGGGACTGGACACCCCCCTCCTGTTTCTGTCGAGTCGGTGCGAAGGGACCGGTCGCCCCCCCCGCCGGTCCCTTCGTCGCGTCCGGGGACGTTCGCGGCACCTCGAGAAGGGCCTCGGCGGCCGCAGTGGCGAACCCGAGCGGCCTCGCGGCCAGGCTCCGGCCGGTTCGGCCGGCGGTAGCTTCTTGCGTGATGACCTCAGGCATTGGCAGGAGCACGACGAACGGCAAGCGAGGCCGACACCCCCACCCCGAGGCTGTGTTCGTGGACCTCGACCGAACCCTTCTCAAGGGCGCGAGCGGTCTGGTTCTCAGTGCGGCCATGCACGCCGAAGGACTGTTCGAAGGGCGCCGCTCGCTTCCTGCCGAGGATCTCCTGTACGCGTTCTACGACCGGATGGGCGAGAACCTTCCCTTCATGGCGATGGTGCGGGCGGCCCCGATGTTCGTGCGGGGATGGAAGGTGGAGGCGGTGCGGCGCTCAGGTGAGCTCGCGGCTCGAGAGCTCGCCGACCTCGTGCAGCCTTACGCGCCCGGAGTTCTCGCCGACCACAGGGCCCAAGGTCGCGCTCTCGTACTGGCCACCACGACCCCTGTCGACTTGATCAGCCCCTTCGCCGAGCTGATGGGCTTCGACGAGTTGATCGCCACGCGCTACACATCGCAGGACGGGCGGTACACGGGGTCGATCGACGGCGAGTTCGTTTGGTCCGCAGGAAAGCTCGCTGCAGTAAGAAGGTGGTCCAAGCAGCACGGAATCGACCTTTCCAAGAGCTACGCCTACTCCGACAGCGTCTACGACGCACCGCTCATGCACGCGGTCGGTCACCCGCACGCCGTGAACCCTGACCGGCGCCTGCGGTTCCTTGCGACGTTGCGTCGGTGGCCGGTGGAGCACTGGGACCGTCCTCGAGGCGTGCCGAAGATCGCGGGGTTCGAGCTCTACGACGTCCTTCGCCCGTTCATGCGTCCCGAGCTAGTCCCCTACGCGCGGTTCGACATCGAAGGTGTCGACAACGTGCCCCTCAGAGGCCCGGTGCTTCTTGCAGCGAACCATCGCAGCTATTTCGACGTGATCGCTCTGGCGATGCTCGCGGCGCGCGTCGGCCGGCCCGTGCGTTTCCTGGGGAAACGCGAGATTTTCGATGCTCCCGTGGTCGGGCAGATCGCGCGAGCGATCGGCGGCATAAGCGTCGATCGCGGAAGCGGCTCGGACGAGCCCCTGCGAGCTGCGCGCAAGGCACTCGAGGCAGGCGAGGTGGTCGTCGTCCTGCCACAGGGGACGATACCGAGGGGGCGCAAGTTCTTCGACCCAGTGCTCAACGGCAAGACCGGCACCGCGAGGCTCGCGGCGATGACCGGCGCTCCGGTGGTACCCGTGGGCCTCTGGGGGACAGAGGCAGTTTGGCCGCGCTCCTCGCGGCTTCCCAACGTCACCACGATCCTCGGGTCGCCCAAGATCGTGGTGCGGGTGGGCAAACCCGTGTCACTCGGCCTTTCGGACGCCGTCGCCGACACCGAGGCGGTCATGGGAGCGATCACGAGCCTTCTGCCAGACGAAGCGCGAGTCGCGCACGAGCCGACGAAAGAGGAGCTATCCCGGACCTTGCCTCCGGGCAGCAACAAGACGTGAACGTCCCGGCGCGCGCCCGCCTGGCGCGGCGCGCTGCGCTGTACGTGAGCTCGATCTCCCGTCGGCTCGGCCTCGGCGGGGGTTCCGTCATCGGCGGAAGGGTCGGGCTCATCCTCGAACCCGAGCTGCTGAGCGAATTGGCCCGGGGGAGAAAGGTGGCGCTGGTCAGCGGCACGAATGGAAAGACCACCACCACCCGGCTGCTCGCGGCCGCGCTCGGGGGCCCCGGCACGGTCGCTACCTCGAGCGCGGGGGCGAATCTTCCTTCGGGTCTCGCGATCGCACTTGCCTCTTCTGCACCAGGCGCCCCGGCGGTCCTGGAAGTGGACGAGGGCTATCTCCCGAGGGTGGCCGATGCGGTGGACCCCGAAGCGATCGCATTGCTCAATCTGTCTCGCGACCAACTCGACCGTGTGAGCGAGGTGCGCATGGTCGCCGCGCGTTGGCGTGCCGCATTGGCGGGACGTGAACGGGTGGTGGTCGTGGCGAACGCAGACGATCCGCTGGTGACGTGGTCTGCTTCCGCCGCACCGAGTGTGGTGTGGGTCGCCGCCGGGCAGCTCTGGCACGCCGATTCGGTCGGCTGTCCCGCTTGCGAGGGCCGGATCGTCTTCGCCGGAGACGGCGAGTGGTGGTGCAATTGCGGGTTCCGCCGACCCGAGCCCGATGCCTGGCTCGAGGACGACGAGATCGTGACCCGTGGCGGTCGTCGCACGAAGCTCGGTCTGTCACTTCCGGGGCGCTGCAACCGAGCCAACGCCGCGATCGCCCTCGAATGCGCGAACATCCTCGGCGCCGACATCGATCAGGCGCTGGCTGCGATGAGGGCAATCGGTGATGTCGAGGGAAGGTTCGCCGTCTTCGACATCGGCGGGAAGGTGGTTCGTCTTCTTCTGGCGAAGAACCCGGCCGGCTGGACCGAGCTGCTCGACTTGATCCGTGGAAGCTCGGACGCCGTGGTGATCGGAATCAACGCCCGCGTGGCGGATGGGCACGACCCGTCGTGGCTCTGGGACGTGCCGTTCGAGCAGCTGAGGGGCCGGTCCGTGCTTGCGAGCGGAGAGCGCTGCTTGGACCTGGCAGTTCGGCTTCGACACGCCGAAGTGGAGCACGTCGTGGTGCGCGACCAGCATTCGGCATTGCTGGCTGCCGACTCGCGTCACGTCGACTACGTCGGGAACTACACGGCCTTTCAGCAGCTGAGGCGCTCTCTCGACAGGTTCCCGTCGAGCTCCTACGGTGCCGTGGCTCCGCCGACTGCTTCGGAGATCCCTTCGGCCGCCAGCACCCCGAACAGCGGAGGCGCACCCTCGCGAAGGAGATCGGGGGACGGGGTGAGCGCGCTGCGGGTAGTCGTCGTGCACCCGGACCTGCTGGGCACCTACGGCGACGGCGGCAACGGCCTCGTCCTCGTCAACCGGGCGAGGTGGCGAGGGCTCGACGCCACGCTCGTGATGGCCCCGTCGGACGAGCCACTTCCTGCCGGCGCGGACCTGTACTGCTTAGGCGGGGGTGAGGACGGTCCTCAGGTCCAGTCGGCCCAGCTGCTGGCGGACGGTTCGCTGCGGCGCGCGGTGGACGCAGGTGCGGCCGTCCTGGCGGTGTGCGCCGGGTTCCAGGTCGTGGGCGAGTTCTTTCCCGACGCGCAGGGAAAGACGCGTTCGGGCGCGGGGTTGCTGGAAGTCTCCACTGTCAAGGGGGCGGGCAAGCGCGCCGTGGGCGAGCTCGTGGCCGATCCGACCGACCCGCTTCCGTTCTGGGACGGCGGCCACGGCGCGGTCCGACTCGAGCGGCTCACGGGGTTCGAGAACCACGGCGGGGTCACTCGTCTCGGGCCGGGAGTACGCGCGCTCGCGCACGTGCTCGGTGGGATCGGGAACGGCGCGGGAGACCGGAGTGAAGGAGCGGTCTGCGGAAGGATCGTCGGTACGTACATGCACGGTCCGGTCTTGGCGCGTAACCCTTCTCTGGCGGACGCTCTGCTCGCCTTGGTGAACGGATCGCCGTTGCCGCCACTGGACGACGCCGAGGAGGACTTGCTTCGAGCCGAGCGCTTTGCAGCTGTTCCCCTCCACGGGCGGCGGTATCTGCCGCTCGTCTCTCAGCGACTCTGACCTCGCACGCTTACCTCGGGTCACCCTTGTCGGTGACGCCGGCCGCGTCGAACGTCGCCATTTCGCGCAGGATCTTCGCGGCTGCTTGGATCGCGGGGACGGCCAGCACTGCGCCGCTTCCCTCGCCGAGACGAAGCTGGAGGTCGAGAACCGGCTCCAGCTCCAGATGCTTCAGGGCCGCCGTCGACCCCGGCTCCGTCGAGCGGTGGCCTGCGATCAGGTACCCGGCGACTTCGGGCACGAGGGCGCACGCCACGAGCGCTGATGCAGCCGCGATCACGCCGTCCACCACGACCGGCACGCCGCGTGCTGCGCCCCCGACCATGAACCCGGCCAGCGCAGCGATCTCGAGCCCTCCGAGCTCGCACAGGACGCCCAAGGGATCGGCGCCCGGCTGAAGCCTCTCGAGCGCCCTCTCCACGACGCCGACCTTTCGTGCCAGCGTCTGGTCGTTTACGCCGGTTCCGCGCCCTGTCACCTCCGCGGGAGACCTCGAGGTGAAGGCTGCTATCAGTGCCGCAGACGGTGTCGTGTTGCCTATGCCCATGTCGCCGGTCACGAGCATCCGAGCGCCTTGATCGACGACCTCGTCGGCTACGTCGGTGCCGACGTCGAGTGCGGCGAGAGCTTCGTCGCGAGTCATCGCCGCCTCGTTCGCCAGGTTCCGGGTGCCTCGACGCACAGTTCGCCGTACGAGCTCGGGGGCATCTGCCGGGATGTCGGTCGCGACTCCCACGTCGACGACCACCACGCGAGCGCCCACGTGGCGCGCCAGGACGTTTATGGCGGCACCTCCGGCACAGAAGTTGGCGACCATCTGGGCGGTCACCTCCTGGGGCCATGGCGTCACCCCTTCGGAAACCACGCCATGGTCACCTGCGAACACAGCCACGGTCACCGGCTCGGGAACCGGGGGCGGACATGCGCGTGCGATGGCGCACAGCCTCACCCCCGTCTCCTCGATGCGTCCCAGAGAGCCATGCGGCTTGGTCAGCCTGTCTTGGTGCTCGACTGCCAGATGAGCGGAGGCCGAGTCGACCGGCCGAACCGCGGATGCCGCGTCTCGAAAGCTCATCGCTTCACCTCTCCGTAGTCCTCAGAGCAGACTGCAGGCGGACGATGCCCTCTGCAGACGGAACCGCAATGCGAGCGACCCCGTGCATTGCAAAACTGGCGCAGTCTCTTACGACGACCCCGGCCGGAGCGAGACGATCGCGAAGTCCGGGCTCGTCGACGAGGACCCAGTTGGCCTCTGACGGCCTCGTCCGGAGCCCGTGCTCGTGCAGGACAGTCACGAGTCGATCGCGCAGATCGGAGATTGCCGCGGACCACTTAGGCAGGTCGACGGGCGCCAACAGGTCGCCGAGGGCGCTCGTGACCAAGGAGTTGACCGACCAGTTCGGCTGCCGGCGGCGCAACCGGTCGACGAGAGCGGGATCGGCGAGAACGTAGCCTGCTCGCAGTCCGGGACACGCGAGCAGCTTGGTGAGCGATCCCACGACGACGGCTTCAGGATCACCTCGCGTCCAATGCCCGGTGGCGAGAGGGAAGAAGGACTCGTCCCATACTCCGGCCGTCTCGTCGGGCTGCGCGAGCATCCCACTCGGGCTGTGCGGGTTGGACCGCCAACGCGGGCCGTGTCGGGGGGGCTCGTCGTCACGGAATCGCTGTTGATGACCGCTTCGATACCCTCTCGGTATCAGCGAGAACTCCGGCTCGGTCGTCCACCCCCCGAGCTCGGTGGCGACGAGCGCGATCGCCTCCGCGCCGCCGTTCGTGAGCAAGAGGCGATCGTTCTCCACACCCATGGCCTCTGCGAGCGCAGATGTGGCCCGCGTGGCGTCCGGGTAGCGGCCCATCGCGTCGAGGTGCGCGGCAAGCACCAACGCAGGGTCCGGCGCCACCGGGTTGATCGACTGCGAGAGGTCGAGGACTTCTCCCGGGGACACACCGAGCGCGGCGGCGACGGCTGGGCCGTCCCCGCCGTGTTCTCCGGGTGGGGGGATGTGCCCGGTCATGCCGGCCTCGATTCATGCCCACGTTTCGCACGTCGCCGTGCTGCGGTCGAGAGCAACGCGAGCAGTAACACGAGCGCGTCGTCGACGTCTCGCGACAGCGCGACGGACCTGGCGATGTCGAAAGGCTCCGGGGCTCTGCCGGTCCCGAGAGGCGGGCGGATCTCGACCCGGTCTCCGTAGTGGTTCTCCCCGCCGAGCCGGAGCCCGAGCGCGGAGGCAAACGAAGCTTCTGCCACTCCGGCGTTCGGTGAGGGATGCGCCGGAGCCTGGGTGAGGACAGAGCGGAGGACCGCGGTCCCCGCTCGAGGTCTCACCATGGAGACGAGCAAAGCGGTGAGCCTTGCGGGCAGCCACCCTGCTGCATCGTCTGCGCGCGCGCTCGCCGATCCGAAACGGGCGTAGCGCTCCGAACGGTGGCCGACCATCGCGTCGAGCGTGTTGATCGCCCGATATCCGAGCGCACCTGGCGCCCCGGCCACGACGGCCCACACAGCAGGTGCCACCAGGGCATCGACGGTGTTCTCGGCCACCGACTCGACCACCGCTCGCGAGATCTCCTTCTCGTCGAGCCCCTTTGCATCCCTGCCCACGAGTGACGGGAGCAGATCCCTCGCCTCGTCGAGGCGGCCGAGCTCAACCGCGGCTCCGATCCTCGTTGCGACGTCCCATAACTCTCTCGCACCGACCGCCAGCCAGGTCGCGGCCGGCACCGAGCGCACGACGAAGCCCGATGTGACCCCGGCTGCCGCTCCGATAGCGCAATAGGCGACTCCGGCTGCGCGGCGGTCGTCGTACACGCGCTCCTCCAACCGGTCGGCCAGGTTGCCGAATTGCGGGAGCGGGTGAAATCGCTCGGGAGGCTCCCCGAGGACCCGGTCGGCGAGCAAGCCGAGGGCGCTCCCAGATGCGTTTCGAGCGAGCCGGGACCGTGTCACCGGACGTCGGCCACGTCTCACCACTTGACCGCCATGATCAAGAGGCCCGCCGTCTCACCCACGACGCCGGCCGCGCCGAGGACGTCGCCGGTGAAACCCCCGATCTTGCGCAGTGCGAGGATCGCGACGGCTCCGATCGCCAGTGCTTCTACCGCGAGAGCGGCGAGGCCGTGCGTGCCGCGCCCCACGAGTGCGAGGGCCACGGCAAGGCCGGTACCGACGGCGATCCAGGCGAGCGTGACGCGGTGACCTACTGGCACAGGGTCAAGGTCTCCCTCGTGCAACTCTGCTTCCCCTGACGGCGGGTCCACGAACGCCGAGGCGAGCCCGCCCGGGCGGGCATATGGGAGGGTCCTCGCGATCAGCGCCATAGCGGTGCGCGAGCCGCACCACAGCGCGCCGATTACCAGGGGAGCCGGCCGCATCGAGGTGAACGCGCCGAAGCGAAGCAGAAGGACCACGGCGACCGTCACGATCCCGAACGCTCCGACGGCGGGGTCGGCCATTGCGGCGAGGCGACGCTCTGGCTCGAGCGGAGGCAGGAGCCCGTCCGCTGCGTCCGCGAGACCGTCGAGGTGGAGGTACCCCGTGAGAGCGACGTCCGCGCACAGCGCCACTGCGCCGGCAGCCGCTGCGGGCCATGCCTTGCCTGCGACCCACCAGGCTCCACCAACAGCGAGACCTATCAGGGCGCCGACCGGAGCGAACCAGCCGAGGGCATCGGGGGAGGGGGTGACGGCCCCGCCGAAGGGTGTTAGGAACGAAAGCGCCTTCCTCACGCTTGCGTACCCCGCTCCGGCTCTCTTGCGCACATTGGTTCTTCGAGACGAAGGACGCGCCCGGCGATCGCGAAGAGCACTTCGTCTGCGACAGCTGCCACAGACTGGTTGAGCACGCCGAGCACGTCGCGAAAGCGCCGACCGGCATCGCTCGAAGGATGCACGCCTAGGCCCACCTCCTCGGATACCACGAAGGTGTCCCCGTCTCTTTCCTCGAGTGCCGCGCAGAGCTCCTCATGATCGACAGTCCCTCCTGCTCGGGCTGCGACCCAGGCGCCGAGCCCGTCGAGGACCACCGTTCCCTCCAATTTGCGCATCAGAGCCGGGAGGTCGGCACCCGCCTCCTCGGTTCTCCAGCCGGCCGGGCGGCGCGCTCGGTGCTCTTCGACGCGTGAGGCGAGATCGGCATCGTCACCCACTCGCATCGTCGCGACGTACGTGACCAAAGAACCGGTGCGCGCTGCAGCCAGCGCGGCCATTTGCTCGGCCACGGCCGACTTGCCCGACCGGGCTCCACCGAGGACGAGCGTTATCACGTCGAGTCGCTTCGCCGAGCGAAGGGGGCGGTCCGGAACATCAGTACTCGATCCCCTTCACAGCGCGCACGCCTCGGTCGTAGGCATGCTTGATCTTGCGCATCTCGGTCGCAGTGTCGGCGATGTCGATCAGCTCGGGTGCGGCGTCTCTTCCTGTGATCACGACGTTGGTGTGCGGTGCTCGTTCTTTGATGCCCGCGACGACTTCTTCGATCGGAACCCATCCGAAGCTAACGGCGTAGGTGATCTCGTCGAGGATGAGCATGTCGTAGTCGCCCGAGGCGAGCTTTGCGCGCGCCACTTGCCATGCATGGCGACCCTTTGCTTCGGTCTCGTCGAGGTCGGTCGACTCCCAGGTGAACCCGTCTCCGAGTGTCTGCCACTCGACGCCTAGATGGTCCGCCAATTTCCTCTCTCCGACCTTCCACTTGCCGCCCTTCACGAACTGGACGACCCCCACGCGCCATCCGCGCGCCCAAGCCCGCCCCATGACTCCGAACGCGGCGGAAGACTTGCCCTTGCCGTGGCCTGTGTTCAGCACGACGATGGAATCGGCGCGACGCGGGGGAGAGGTCTCCTCCGGCGGATCGGGGTACTTCGAGTCGGTGTCGTGAGCGTCTGGCAAAGGGGTCTCCTCGGTCATGCGCGGGTCCGAACGTCGGCACGGGTCTTGGTGCGTTGAGGCACCACCACGAGCTCGTCGTCAGCGGTTCGAAGGATCCTCACGCCTGTGCCGAAGTGGTGCTCGAGAGACGTCTCCTCGAGGACCACTTCGGGGCAACCGGAGACCTCGATCCGTCCCGAGGCCACAAGGGCCAACCGATCAGCGAACTGCCCTGCCAGGGTGAGGTCGTGCAGAGCACTGATCACTGTGAGCCCCCGCTCCTTGCGCAGGGAGTCGACGATCTCGAGCGCCTCCACGCGCCGCCCGAGGTCGAGCTCGCTCGTGGGTTCGTCCAGGAGAAGCACGGGCGCTTCCTGGGCGAGCGCCCGCGCGAGCACCAGCCTCTGCAGTTCGCCGCCCGAGAGCGTCACGAGCCGGCGACGAGCGAAGGTGGTGAGGTCGAGGCGGTCCATCAGCGCCGCGCAGACGTGACGGTCGCGCAACCCCTCGAAGCTGAAGTACCCGATGTGTGCGGTCCGCCCGAGCAGGACGTAATCGGACACGGTCATGTCGGGCGGGAACGTGGGGCGCTGGGGCACGTAGGCGACGAGCTGAGCGAGGCGCCGCCGCGGCATCGAGGCGCAGTCCTGGTCTCCGATCGTCACCTTCCCATCGTGATCGACGAGACGGGCGACGGATCGCAGCAGCGTCGTCTTCCCGGCACCGTTAGGTCCTATGAGCCCGAGCCACTCTCCTGTCTCGACGCGTTCGCTCACCTCGCGGATCGCAACGACAGGGCCGTATCTGACCGTCACACCTTCCAGCGCGATCACTGCAGAAACCCTTGTTGCGCCCGGCGAGAACGAAGTACGAACAAGAAGAAGGGAGCTCCGACAAACGCCGTGACCACGCCGATGGGCACCTCCGCGGGCACCTGAACCGTGCGAGCGGCCACGTCGGCGAGAATGAGGAACGCCGCTCCTCCGATCATCGAGACAGGCATCACCACCCGGTAGCTCGCGTTAGTGGCGAGCCTCACGGTATGGGGGACGATGATCCCTACGAAGCCGATTAGGCCGCTCACCGACACCGCAGCCGCCGTACCGAGTGTCGCGGCTGCCACGACGGTGAGCCGCACGCGTGCAGAGCTCACGCCGATCGTGTCGGCTTCCTCCTCGCCCACGCGAAGCACGTCGAGCAGCCGGCGATGTGCCACGAGGACGCTCGCGCTCACTGCGGCGTAGGGGAGTATCAGCACCACGTCGTGCCAGCTCGCCGTGTTGAAGCTTCCGAGGATCCAGTCGTAGACGTTCTGGAGCTCTTGGGTGTGGTGCTGCTGGAGGTACGTCTGGATGGCGGTGAACAGTGCGGCGACGGCGACGCCTGCCAGCACGATCGACACCGACGCGCCGCGGCGTCCCACGGACGCCCCGAGCAGGTAGGTGAGGGCCACCGCCGCCACGGCTCCGACGAAGGCCGCTGCGGGCAGAAGCTGCGAGACATCCACTCCCCCGACGAGGACCACGGTTGCGCCGAGGCCCGCGCCTGCTGCCACACCGAGCAGGTACGGATCTGCCAGCGGGTTTCTGAAGACCCCCTGGTACGCAGCGCCACCGCCGGCGAGCATCGCCCCGACGAGACCCCCGAGCACGACCCTGGGCATCCGGATCTGCCACACGATGTCGTTCTCCACGTGCGTGACATGGGTGTGGACGTGCAGCAGGGGGAGGTGGGACACCAGCGAGCTCAGAACGGTGGACATCGAGAGCCCCGCCGGTCCCACGGACACGCCGACGAGCATCGCCCCGATCAATGCGGCGACGGCGATCGCCAGTGGCCTGCGTATCGACCGGCTCGGCTCCGAGCCGAGCGGGGTCAGCGCTATGAAAGGACGTTCTCGGCTGCGATCACCCTCGTCAGGTCCCGACGAGGGCTCCGTCGAAGCAGTTGCACCGCTGATGAAGGCGTTCAACGAACCGCCCTTCTTTCGAGGACAGGTCTCGTCGGAGCAGGACAGGCGTCCGGGCTTAACCTCTTCGAGGTATCACCGTTGCGGGACAGCGCCGGAATCTCACCGTTCTTCGCTGGACCTGCACCACCTCGGCCGGCGGCCGAAGCGCTCGCAGGTTAGCACCCGCCTATCCGTTCGATCCCTTGCGCACCCACTCCATGGCCCAGCGTCCCGTTTGCTCGTCCTCGTTCTTTTCACGCGGCGGCCCGAGTGCCCAGGCCCTGCGCCATGCGGATGCGTCGGGGCCCCGGGGCGAGGGTGTCGATCCCGACGCGGCTCGTCTGCGTGCGCTCCAGAAATCGGATCCGCACTCGTCTGCCAGCAGCGCGAGCGCCTGCTCGATCCGCGCCCCCAGGTGTCTCGCGTCCTCGTCGGAACTCGGGTGAAGCGGTGTGCCGAAGGTGACCCGGGTGGGGCTCCTGCGCAGGCGGTCGCCGTCACGAGGAAGTATCCGGAACGTGCCATCGACATGCACCGGCACGACCGGGCATCCCGTGCGCTTCGCCAGGTAGGCAGCTCCTGCGCGGAATTCGCCGAACCACCCGTCGGGAGATCGGCTGCCCTCGGGGTAGATCAGCAGGTTCCAGCCGTCTTCGATGAGCTCTGCAGCGAGGTCGGCCGAACGGCGGTTCACACGCTGGCGCTCGATCGGGATCGCAGCGAGTGCGAGCGCCCAGAGGTGAGCCTTCCAACGACGGTCGAAGAAATGGTCCGCTGCGGCGGCCACCACCGTGTTATGGCGAAAGCGCGTCGGCAGGACCGCCAGGAGCAGGGGAGTGTCGACGTGGCTCGAGTGGTTGGCGACGAAGATCACAGGAGGCCGGACGAGCTCGAGCACCTCGTCACCACGGACCCCGGGAGAGGCGACCAGGTGGGCCAGCGGGCGCGTCACGTTGTCGATCAGCAGCGCCCGCACCAGCCTGCTCGGGTACCGCCGCGCCCAATCGGTCGCGTAGTCGGCACCGAGACGCCGGTCGGGAGCAGGACGCGACAGCGACTCCGGCCATGACGGCGCCGACCACGGGAACTTGCGCTCGCGTGAAGCGCCGATCCGTCTGATCACCGACTCGAGTGCCATCACCGGACCCATGTCACGGATCGCTGCATCAAGTCACCTGGGCCATGAGAAGCGGGGGGGAGTGCAGATGCGTGAGCGATGGACCCGCACCCACCACGTCAGAAGCCATCTCGAGAGCATCTGCCATCGTCGACGCCGGCTTGAAGCCCAGGCGTCGCACCGCCGCGCGCTCACCGCCGACCACGATGACGGCCCCGAGGTGCTCGAGAGCGTGCGCGCACCAGTACCACATGTAGAACGGGTGCACACCGTGGTAGGCGTTACCCGTCCGGTAGAGGTGGACGTACCACGGGTCGGTGGCGAAGGACTCCTCGTACTTGCCGATCTCGGTGGGGTCGGTCGTCTCGGAGAGCACCTGCTCGAAGAAGTCGATGTAGCTCGGATGGTGGCCGGGGTGGAAGGCCCATGGCGTCGGATGTCTCATGATCAACACGCCGCCCTCGCGCACGAGAGGCTTTCCACGGTAGAGGTTGAAGAAGTACCCCAGTCCCAGGCATGCCACGAGGATCGGGTTCATGATCGAGTTGACGTTGTAGGGACAGATGTAGGGGAGCCCCATCGTGAGCACATCGGCCTGGCCCTCGATCTCTACGAGCTGCTGCGCATAGACGTGCTCGGTGGTCTGCCGATGCACCACCTCGACCTCACCCGCCTGCACGGAGGTCATGCGGTGCGGGGACTTGACCGAGTGCAGGATGGACCTCGCCACACGGTTGGGTATGCGATCGAGCCCGGCCGACGCGGCGAGGAACGCTGTCCTGTCGGCGGCAGTCCACTCCCATTCGCGTCGCTGGAGGAACCGGAACTGTTCGGGGAAGGTGTCGGTGTTGAGCGTCGTCTCGATCTGGAAGATCTTCACGCCGCTGTCCCTGATCAGCTTGCCCATCCTCCAGTTCGAGGAGTGAAGTTCCGAGCGTTCCTGGTCCATGAACGAGCGGCTTCGGGCCATGGTGCGGGCGTTGTGGTGGTGGCGCAAGCTTCGGTAGCTCGCGAGTCCCGTGGCGACCGACTTGTGACCTCCGTCCATCGCCACGAGGTTGATGTTGACGTACACGAGGAGATCCGATTCGGCGGCACGCCGGTTGATCTCGACGTCCTCCCCCTGGTCGGTGACTCCGAGGTGCACGAGGTTGGAAGGGTCCTCTGCGTCGTGCTGAGTCAGGAGCCGTTGTGGTGCAAACGCGTCGTAGACGCGGTCACCGAGTGCATGCCGGAGCTCGGATTCCGTCATCCTCCGGTGCAGCGACAAGGCCGCGACGAGCACCACGTCGTCCACGCCGGCTTCGGCTGCCATGTCGAGCACCTGCTCTATGACGAGCTGACGGTTGTCGGGGCGACGCATCGGTGGAAGGGGAAGAGAGACATCGTCGAATGCGATCGTCAGGCGCATTCCCGGACGAAGCAGCGCGCGAAGCGGTTCGGAGTCGCCGAGGGGGTTCTCGAGCGCGTCGCGTATGGCGGCCACCGGGTCGTCGAGGGGAGACATTGGCTCGGGCGCGTAGAGGACTCGGCTGCCTACTGGGAGCCGCTCGAGGCGGAACCCTTCTCCGTGCCAGAACATCGTGGGCGGCGTCGAGCCGTCCACCTCCAGTACGAACCCGGGGCGGGGGCTCATCGTGCACCTCTTCTCAGGTCGAAGACGATCTTCACTGCTTCGCGCCGTCCGGCGGAACCGGCGTGGGCAAGCGCTTCCTCGAAGCGTTCGAGCGGATAGCGCGCAGACACCAGCCGTCCCAGACCCCGGCTCGCGACTACCTCCATCGCGATCTCGAACGTGCGCCGAGTACGCCCACCGATCTCCTCGGTCCCGTATGCATAGGCGCCGGTCACCGAGACCTCGCGGTGCCACAGCGAGGCGAGGTCCACGCGCGAGCTTCCCGGCATTCCGACGAGCACGACCCGCCCGCGCGGGCGGACCATGGAGAGGGAGTCGGTCAGGGACTGTGCGCTGCCCACGCAGTCGATCACGATGTCCGCGCCGCCGGTCAGTTGGCGCGAATGCTCCGAGAAGGTGAGCGACCTCGACTGGCGGCGGACCGCCTTTGCAAGTTGCTCGGGAGGGACCACGAGGTCCGCACCGAGCTCCTCGGCCAGGCGGCGCTGGTGAGGGTGCTTCGCACCGACGAGGATTGCGCCGGGCTCCGTGAGCGAACGCAGTGCGGCGACGGTGGTGAGCCCGAGAGTGCCTGCGCCGAGGACTGCGACCGTGTGGCCCGCTTCGACCTCGGCGTGAAGCGCAGCGTGGACGGCGCATGCCGTCGGCTCGACCATCACCGCGTCCTCGTCGCTCATTTCGCCGGCCACGGCGTGAAGCTGCTCCTCGTGGGCGAGGAGCCCCGCCGCCGACCACCCGCCACCCGTGTCGGAGCAGTAACCGATCTGGAGCCCCGGAGCGAGGTGTCCGAACATCACGCGCTCGCAGCCGCCGACGCGACCTTCGGCGCAAGCCGGGCACGGAGGATCGATTCCCCGCGGCACGCAGCCGATCACCGACTCGACCACCACGCGGGTTCCCGGGGGATGTGAGCCCGAGCCGTTGCTGTCGTAGGACTCCTCGACGACGCCCACGATCTCGTGGCCGGGAACGAACGGGAAGCTCACGAGGTCCTCGAAGTACCGAGAGCTCCTCCCGTCGACGGTGGAAAGGTCCGATCCGCAGATGCCTGCCAGGATCGGCCTCACCAGGTGCCACCCGGGGCCGGGGAGCTGCGGTGGATCCAGATCCGTGAGGCGCAGGGGTCCTATGCCTGCTGCCTTTCCCGATCCGACGAGGCTGGAAGCCACGCGCGACGCCGCGAAGCGCGGGAGGTTGCGCTCGAAGAGAAGTGCCTTCATCGCCGCTGCGCGCTCCTTGTGTCGCGCGAGCTCGCGCCGAGCGAGAGGTGCGGTCGGTGCGAAGCGTTCGACGACTCCCGGCTCGCCGTGCCTCGGCTCACCTCGTCCAGGGCTCGGTCGATCCGCGCCCACCAGCGAGAGACTCCACGGTCGACCGGACCGAGGGGCAGCAAAGGTCTCGCTGCACCGCCGGCCTTGTCCCATTGCTCTGTGTGCCAGCCGCGTCTTCGCGCTATCGTGGCGAGGCGGGCCTCGGGGTTCACGGCCACCGGGAAGCCGACGCATTCGAGCAACGGGAGGTCCGACGCCGAATCTGCATAGGCGACAGACTCCGCGAGGTCGAGACCTTCTCGGTCGGCGTACTCGGCGAGCACGAGAGCGCGTGCCTCCCCGGTCGGAGGGAGCCGGTCTAGCCTCCCGGTCAGATTTCCGTCATCGTCGACGCCGAGAGCCGCGCACACGACTTCGTCGAAGAGGGGGCGAAGCGGGTCGACGACGAAGTCGAGCGCTCCGGTTATCAGCACTGTCCTGTGCCCGAGGGCGCGGTGTGCGCGTACGCGGGCGATGCCCGCAGGGAAGGACTTTGTCAGAAGCAGGTGGTGGAAGAGCTCGACGGAGTCTTCGCGAAGGAGCTGTGAAGGTGCCCCCTCGTAGCGCCGGTAGAAGCTGCGAAGGAAATCTCCCCGGTCTCGCCGGTCCAGTGCCAGCAGGCGCGGGGCTTCGCGCAGGATGCGCGCGGTGAGCGCGGCCCGATCGCCGGCCGGGAGGTGGCGGCCCGCCAGCCACGAATAGGACTCGACGACATTCGAGGCGACGAGGGTGTTCTCGAGGTCGAACGCTGCGAGGTGGCGTTCGGGGGAGAGGATCGCTTTCTTCGCGCGTTCCGAGCGGCTAGGCGAGGTCGAGCGGCCCGGCGTGGACCGGACTCGTGCGTGCTCGACGATCGACGGTAGATGGATCTCGGTCACGTAGCGGTCCCACTCGATCTCCCCGGGATGGAAGCAGAACAGCTCGTGATCCCCGCTCGAGAGACGCTCCCACAGCGAGAGGAGGTTGTCGATCCGGAAGCGCGCTTCGGTCTCCGTGTACGCGCCGTAGAGCTCGACATAGCTGAGCGCGCGCTCGGCCTGGGTGCGTCGCTCCTCGACGCGGGCTGCGAGATCAGCGCGCTCTCCTCGTACCGGCAGCGAGCCGAGGAGCCGTTCGAGCAGCGACAGCACCTTCGTGGCGCGCTGGAGCTGACGTTGGACGCGGCCGTGACCGGGGAAGGACCAGTCCGGGACGACGATCGGTTGGCCGTCGGAGTCGTAGAGGGGGTGTGCCTTGAACCAGTGCTGCACGAGGTCCACGAGCTGCCCGTAGGGAAGAGGGTTCTCCACGCTTGATGCCACGTGGTACACGCTCGTGGCACCCGGATCCGGCCCTGCGGCGGCGACTGCGACGATGGCGGCCACCACCAGGTCGACCGGGATCACGTCGATCACACCTTCGGGAATCCCGGGGAACTCCCTGAGAAGCCCGCGGGCGTAGGAGATGATGATCGGCTCTGCCATGCGAAAGCCCCGGATCCAGCCGGGGCGCGGCTCTGCGATCGCCGACTCGATGATCGAGGGCCTTACGACGGTGGTGGGGACGCCGGGATGTGTCGTCACGAGCAGGCGCTCGCCGAGAGCCTTGGTGAATGCGTAAGCGTCGGGCCAGCCGAGCGACTGCGCACGCGATCTGCCGGCATCGACGAGTTGCTTACGCACCCACTCGTCGCGCAGCTTCTCGCCACGCTCGGCGAGCAGGTGCGTGCCGGCTGCGCCGAGCTCGGTCCTAGCTGCCTTGGTGAATCGTTCGAGGGAGGCGGGCCTGCGCGACTCGGCCTCGAGATCCGCCCGAAGACGGCGTGCGAATCGCACCTCCGAGTCGATGTCCACCTCGGTGGTCACCGTGGTGTGGGTTCGCGCTCTCGCACCAGATGCGGCCGCCTCCGTCGAGAGCGTTTCTGTCGCGTTGCCCTGATGGGTGCCTGCCACGTAAGCGGTGGACACGGTGACGAGATGGGTCGGCGCCCGGTCGGGGAGCTCGGCCCGGCGGGTGGCGGAAACCTGTTCGATCGCTGCGGCTACGCGTGAAGGTCCGAGGAGATTGACCTCCACGGCCGTGTCGAGGGGGGCGTCGAACGCGACGGTGGCGGCGCAGTGGACCACGACGTCACAGGAGGCCAGAGCTCGCCGACCGTCATCGTCCAGCCCGAGGCCTTCTCTGCCTATGTCACCCGAGATCGCGACGAATCGGCGCTCGCAGGTCTCCTCGAATGCCTCACCCAGCTCGGCGCGCAGGCGGTCGAAGCAGTCGTTGCGCAGGATCTCGCGTTGAGCGCGTGTCTTGGCCGTGCTCCTGCGCCCCGGGCGCACGAGTACGACGATCGAGCAGTCGGGAACGCTTCTGAGCAAGCGCTCTACCAGCGCGGTCCCGAGGAAGCCGGTCGCCCCGGTCACGAGGATCCGCCTTCCCGACAGCAGCGAGGCGAGGGCCGGCAGCTCCCCGGATGTGGTCAGCTCTGCGGATGCGGTCCCCGGGACGATCTGCCAGCCGGCCTCTTTTGGCCCGGGATGGGTATCGGTGTCCCCAGTAGGCACGATCTTTTGTCTACCATATGGTAGGTGAGCGGGTCGAGCGGTCCTTCGAGCAGTCCGTCGGGCAACCCTCCGAGGCGTCCAAAGGGTCCGAAAGGGGAGACGGCGGACCGGATCCTCGACGCGGCCCTCGTCACCTTCGCGTCGCGGGGCTATGAGGCCACCTCGCTGGACGCCCTCGCCGACGGGCTGGGGCTCAGGAAGCAGTCGATCCTCTACTGGTTCCCTTCGAAAGAAGCGCTTCTCGAGGCTCTGATCGACCGTTCGGCGACCGAGCTCGCCGAGACTCTCGAGGACTCGCTTGCCCGCGCCGGTACGGGATGGTCTCGCGTCGAAGCCGTGGTCCGGTCGGTCTTTCGCCTTGCCGCTCGGCGGCCGGAGCTACTCGGGCTTCTGCGTGAAGCAGGACGACTCGGTCCTCCCGCCGCGACGCGATTGATGCTCTCGCTGGAGCCGCTCGTGGACAGGGCGTCTGCGTTTCTGGAGTCGGAGATGGACGCCGGGCACATGCGACGTCACGAACCTCGCTTGCTGCTGCTGGCGATCTACTCCACGGTCGTGGGCATGGTCACCGAGGTCGAGGTGCTCCGCGCGTTGGGGGAGGAGCCGACGCCGCGCTCTCTGGTACGGCGTCGGCAAGAGATCCTCCGGCTGCTTCGTTCGGCGCTGCTCGTAGAAGGTGAGTCCGGGGCGGACACAGCCGCTTGAGAGCGGAGCCTCGCTTTCGTGTCAGAACAGAGCTGGAAGGCGCGGCCGGGCGGCCAGGCGTTTAGTCAGGACGGCGCCGGAGGTCGCGGCCGAGTCGGCTTCGGGGGGGTGTATCGCTTGGACGGAGATGGGCCGGTGGGCTCGGGTTGCCTCCGGCCTCGCCTGCGGTCTCGTGCTGCGGCCGACCTCGCGCGAGCTCGTTCCCGAGCGTCGGAGCTGCCCGCGCCGGCGGCTGCTCTCGGGCCCTGGGTCGCGCGCGTGCGCTGAGGCCCGGCACCGCGCGCGGTCAAGGCCTTCTGATATCGGAAGACACGCCAGATCATCCAGCCGCCCAGGCCCCAGAAGAGAAGGGCCGAGGGAAAGCCCTCTGCGGTGCCCAAGAACAGCAGAGAGAAGGCCACCAGCGAGCGCCTCTTGGTCATTGCCGTTCCAACGACTAGGGCGCTCAGGACGACGCGCGCTGCACCGTATGCCCAGGTGACGCTGTCCGCGACATGTCCCTTGTGGTGGAGCGGCGGGTTGTAGTGGATCGCCGCGATGGTGAGGGCGATCCCGAGGGGCGCGCCGACGATGCCGGCGATGAACGCGTAGCGGCGTTCCCGGTCGTCGATCCTCTTTATCCCGTACCTGAGCTCGTCGTTGCTCATCCCCGGATAGAGGTCGGTAGAGCCTCCGGCTCCCCGGCCAGAAGCCGGCTCCCTTCCGGTGCGATCGCGCTGGCGGCTCGTTCCTGTGGCGGGCCGCGACTTTGCGTCTTCTACGTCGCCGTCGCCGCCTCCGCCGTCGTCGTCGCCGTTGGGAGGGAGGGTCTCGTCGAGCTCGTCGGCCTCACCTGTCGAGGCATCTCTCGCTTGGCGCGACGAGGCGACATTGGCTCGGGTGCTGCCACCACGGCCGCTTAGCTGTCGCGTGGAGGGCTTTTGACGGTCGAGGTTGGGTAGTGCGGTGAGAATTCGCTGGCCGATGGTCAGCTTCGCAACGGGCTCGCTCCCGGCACCCGTCTCGTCTCCGCTCATCGTTCCAGGCTACTTGGGCTGCCGCGGTGCCTCGATAGGCGGACGCACGGCCCGACTCCCACCGCTGTGGCGCCCACAGTTGCGTTTCCGCTCGGGTGTCCGGCGAGCGGAAGGCACCTCGGACGTGATACGCCGGAGCGGTGGACTTTCGCAGGATCTCCCTCACCGAGCTTGGAAACGACGTCCGTTCCGGCAGGATCGCTGCGCGCGAGGTGATCGCGCACTCGCTCGAGCGCATCGAGGCGCTCAACCCGACGCTGAACGCGTTCGTTGCCGTGGACGCCGAAGCAGCTCTGCATGCTGCGAGCCGAATCGACGAGACCATCGCCGCAGGACGAGACCCGGGACCGCTGGCAGGAGTGCCCGTCGGTGTGAAGGACCTCGAGGACGCGGCCGGCTTCGTGACCTCTCACGGCAGCGCGATATTCGCCGGCGAGCCGGCGGCGGTGACCGACTCGAGCCTGGTGGCTCGCCTCAAGGCGGCCGGCTGCATCGTCGTAGGCAAGACCAACACGCCCGAGCTCGGCTGGAAGGCGGACACGGTCAACGGGACTTTCGGAGCGACGCTCAATCCGTGGAACACCGAGCACACTCCCGGCGGATCGTCCGGTGGGAGCGCGGTTGCGATCGCTGCGGGAATGGTCCCGTTGGCCACGGGCTCCGACGGAGGTGGCTCCGTCCGCATTCCCGCTTCTTGCTGCGCGCTCTCGGGCGTGAAGCCCTCGTACGGGCGGGTGGCGAACGGCGGCACGGAGCCCCCGTCCTGGCCGATGCTGTCGACGAAAGCCCCAATGGCTCGACGTATGAAGGACGTGGTTACCGCCCTCGATCTGACCGTCAGCCCAGATCCCACGGACTTGTACTCGTTGCCCCTTCCCGAGGCGTCGTGGCTCGCCGCTCTGGACGATGCCAAGCCGCCGAAGAAGATCGCCTGGTCTCCGACGCTCGGATACGCACCGATAGACAAAGAAGTGCTCGCGCTCTGTGAGCGCGCACTGGAGGTGTTCGAGGCGCTCGGGACCGAGGTCGTCGAGGTGGAGTCCGTCTTCGAGACGGATCCAGTGAGCGACTGGTTGACTCTCGTGCTCGCGTACCACCTTCGCACCCTCGGCCGACATCGCGGCTCCGAAATCTGGGAGAAGGTCGACCCACTTCTCGCTGCTCAGGTCGACTGGGCGGCGGGCGACCTGTCACCCTCTGACTACGTGGAAGCTCTGGATTCGTGCCACCGCCTCAACCTGAAACTGGTCGAACTCTTCCGAGAGGTGCGATTGCTCGTGACCCCGACCTGTGCGGGGCTGCCGCCGCCGCTTTCGCTCGGGGGATCCGGACTCATCAACGGCGAGAAAGACGCCAATTGGGTGCGGTACACCTATCCCTTCAACATGACGCGTTCCCCTGCAGCATCGGTGTGCATCGGACTGAGCGAGGGGGGTCTGCCGGTCGGCATGCAGTTGGTGGGCCCCCAGCACGCGGATCTCGTCGTGATCCGTTCTGCGGCCGCTCTGGAGAACGCGATCGGCTTCGACGAAGTCGCTCCTGTGGTTTCCTGATCCCCTACGAGGGCACTTACGAGGCCGAGTAACATCGGCCGGCAGGGCGCATAGCTCAGTTGGTTAGAGCGCAGCCTTCACACGGCTGAGGTCACAAGTTCGAGTCTTGTTGCGCCCACCAGATACTTCGCAGGTCAAAGGGCGAAAGCCTGCTCGCGCGAGTTGCTCTGACTTCACGGTTGTTCCCGCTTCGACCTGGATGTGGCTCATGACGGTTGCCGCCACGCGTCCCACGCCCGTGCAGAGTTCGTACTGGAGACATCGCCCAGCAACCGGCTCCGGCACGATGGGCACACCCACCACTTGGGTGGGTCGCCCAAACCAATGGACGAATGCAGATAGCTCACCCCACACTGCCCACACTTCGTTACTGGACCAGTGCTTTCGTTCTCATCCGGGTCCAGATCAGGTGGCTCTGTCCCATCGGTGACGGGAGGCCGATCAATGGGAACAACAGGCATGGCACTCCTTCAATAGGTACTCAGAAGAGGCCGTCGAGCCTGTACGGGGCGACAACCCAAGATGGTCGTCCTGCCCAAACTAGGCGTCACTCCCAATAGGGACAGCCTTCACCTTACACCTAATGTGTTTAGGACAACCCGGCGCAACTAGCATGACAACGCGTCGCGAGGGTGGCAAGCGGGCCAGTCGACAGAAGAGGATGACGATGGCGGTGACAGCGTACGTGCTGATTCAGACTTACGCAGGCAAGTCAGCACAAGTCGCGCAGCAAGCTCGCGGCATTGACGGGGTGATCTCGGCTGAGGACATCAGCGGTCCCTACGACGTGATCGTGCGCGCCGAGGCTGCTTCGATCGACGAACTGGGTCGCATGGTGGTGAGCCACATCCAGCTCATCGAAGGCATCACCCGGACTGTCACATGTCCCGTGGTGAACCTCTGATCCTCATCTGACGCGAGTTCGCCCGCCCCACCATTCAAGGCAAGACGGGCGAGCCATCATTCGACTGTAACCAGCGACTCCGAGCGAGCGCCGAACCGACAAACGGACACTCAGCGAAGCCTTAGGCGCTCCGACCCTGTGCGGACCGAGACTCCGTGTCCCAGACAATCGCACCTGTCACCGCTGAAGACCATCCCGGTGAGCTACCACCGGACGCCTGCCTGGAGCGACTCACACGGCGGCGCTGGAGATCAAACAGGTCATCAAAGGGCGACCTCCTTATACCTCAGCCCGCACACCTTCTATCGGGCTCTACGATCATTTTACTCTCAGGCCATCGGAAATGGCAGAGGATCAGAGGGGCTCCGATGGCCGCACGCTGTCGGTGGTGATGGTCCAAGGCACCCAGTAACGCTCCAGCTACGAAGACACCGGCCCACCAAGGCGTAGGTCGGGTGGTGATCGAGGTTGTTATGGTGAGCGCCTGACCGGCTGAAGAAGGAAGTCCCCATGTCGAAATACCTGCTCGAAGTGAACTACTCCCTCGATGGAATCAAGGGGCTCAAGTCAGAGGGCGGCTCGGGCCGTGCTGCGGCAGCTACCGAGCTGATCGAGGGGTTGGGTGGGAAGGTCGAGTCCTTCTACTTCGCCTTCGGCGGCACCGACGTGTACGTCGTAGCCGATTTCCCCGACAATGTCTCAGCCGCAGCAGCGGCGCTAACTGTCTGCGCTGGGGGAGGGGCTACCGCGAGGACCGTGGTGCTCCTAAGCGCAGCCGAACTTGATGCTGCTGCCGCCAAGAAGACGACGTACCGACCGCCAGGAAGCTGACGAACTCGCTACCGACCGTCTGGTTGGGAGTGATGAACTGCTACCAGGTGTCGGCGCTCAACACCCAACTCGCCCGGTAACGCTCCGGCCATGACGCCACGAGTCCTTCTTGGGCGCAGTCGACGGAACCAGTCATCGTGCAGCTTCCCGTCGAAGTCCGGCGCAAGACGAGGAGTAGTTCTTCTGGCTCACTCTTGGTGCGCTCTGCCCACTCCTGCGCCGGGTGACGCGTGGGCTCATGGGTGCAACGAAGCCTGAATGCTCTACCCGGCGGAGACGGTCGGTGGGGACAGCATCTCGGGGCAGGCGACCATCGCCCTGCTCGTGGCCGGCGGTGATACCACCGTCGGGATCGAGCTGGCCGTGGTGGGCGGCGTCGACGACGTGGACCCAGGAACTGTCTCGGGTGGGGTGCCGGGCGCAGGCATCGGCTCGGGTACGGGTGTGGGCGTCGGAGCTGGCTCGGGGAAGGTAACGGTGTCGATGACAGCTCCCGAAGCGCCGAGCAGTTGGAGGGTTCCTCGAACTTCATAAGGCCCGTCTCCCGCGGTGGCCACCGACGGGTTGATCTGGTGGGCCAGGACCGCCACACCCCCTATAGGCGACATCTGGTCGGTCGATCCATCAGCAAACGCCACCTGGACTCGCGTCACCTCGGGTCCAACCGACACGGCGATCCACCAAACCGGCGTACCCTCTGCAACTCCAAAGGCACCCGAGGTGCCTCCAGACGGTTCCGTTGCTGAGCTTGTTCCTGCGGGTGTGGAGGTTTCGGTGCTCG
>Ga0116216_10000178_pt1 | contig 57775 bp, 52 predicted proteins | sample Sb_taG_11_FD_89696 | JGI IMG/M metagenome (GOLD analysis project Ga0116216, IMG submission 89696) | Peat soil microbial communities from Weissenstadt, Germany - Sb_50d_3_AS metaG | ecosystem: Environmental > Terrestrial > Soil > Wetlands > Peat | place: Germany: Weissenstadt | collected 2010-09-21 | reverse complement strand
TTCTGGTTGGCTTCGCAACCGTCAGAATCCCAGGTCGGAAGGGCACGTACGCGGATACGCGCTGGTCAGGTCATGAGTCCGCGTGAATGATCGGAGCTAATGGATTAAGAGCTGGCCCAAGCTCGTCCACCCAGTTTGTCTTGGTCCCTACATCCAGCTCAGATCTGGTCCTGGGTCTTGGGTGTGATGTTTTGTCCACCCGGTTCGCTCGAATTGAGTAGCGAGGGAGTAGCAATATGAGCCACGTGAATCCTTCGACGACCCCAGCTGGTCCCGAGCCAGCAGATGGTGCCGAAGCCTTGCGCAAGTTCGTCTTCGGCGACGTACCCCTGGGCGAATGGAAGCCCCAGGGTGATGGCGAGCCGCTTCCGCCCTGGGATGCTTTTGAGCGGGCCCGACAGTTGGCCCATGGGGGCGAAGTAGGCCCAGCGGCGGACATCTGGTGGCAGATTGCCCTTTCGGAGGGGATCGAGTCCCGTCAGACCCTTCAGGCCTGGCATTTCCTCCGCGAAGCTGGACGCCCACCGCCGGCCGAACTGGCCAAAGTGGTACTGGGCACGGTCATTGAGATGCCCGTCGATGCTGACCACGATCTCCTCGCTGCGTACCGCGATGGCTCGGCTCGATACCTCAACCCACTCGGGCAATGCCGCCATCATCGAGGACCGATCGATCATCGAGATCCAGGATGCCATCCAACGCTGGATCGAAGTCGGCGAGGTGATCGTGCAGGTGATCGGCCCCTAGGAAGGCTCGGAGTTCCCCACCCTCGCACTGGGACAGGTTCGCGTCATGATGCTCACTCCGAGCGGACCCCACTTTGGGCAGGGTCCCCTGGCTGCATTGTCGGCAGATCGTGCGGCCGGAGCATTCATCAGCGCCGCAGCCTCCCTCATGACGCTGATCGTCAACCGGATCGTTACCTGACCATTCAGCTCATCCCGCCCCAAGACGGCGTCTGTATGGAGACACACAGTTCACCAAGGTGGCGATCCAAGTTGTGGACGTTCGTGTGGATGCTCGACGGGCCCTCCCCGACAGGTCATGAAGCACCCCCCAGGTACCATTTCGGGCATGAGGGAGCTGCGGGTGGTCGTCCCGTACGACGTCGCCCAGCGTCTGGCCGAGCGGGCCCGGCGGGAGTGCACGACACCAGGGCAGCTGGCCACCAAGGCGGTGCGTGCTTCCGTCGGACCGGCCAATGGGGTCATATGAAGCCGACCCCGGTTCGTCGGTCTCGGCCGCGGCGCGCGTAGCGACATCTCCGAACGCTCTGAAGAGGTGTAGGCGAGATGTCGAAGCCCCAGCCGCACCCCGGTCATGGTCGCAGTCTGGAACTGCCACTAGACGTGCTGCTCCGGCGGACACGGCCCTTGCCGCCGCATGGTGAGATGGTGATCGACGATCTCACCGCCGATGAAGGGGCAGAGTTTCTCGCCGCTCTGAAGTAATGACGCCCCCGCCGCCTCGTGGTCCGATCATCAGGGGCGATCTATTGCAAGCAGCTCGACCAGGCGGTTAAAGGGTTCGAAAGGAAATGCCGTCGGCCCTGGCGGAGGCCCGTAAATTCTTCCCAACGTCGTGCTTCGAGACGGCGATGCCGGCGCCAAGCGTGTGAGCCGCAGCCAGTACTTCTACCATCGCGGCGGACATGGCACGCCCTCTCGCTCGGTGCCGCTGCTGCAGCTCTGCCATCAGCCAGGAGAGGTCTCGCAGTGGCAATACTTCGATCTCCTCGGGGAGCGCGACGAGTTGTGCCCGGAATCGTTCCTGAATCTCGACAGGTAGCCCCGCCACGGGCGCCGAGAGCTTGCCCGCCCTAATCGGATCGGCGAACGAGGAGCAAAGCCTGAAGAGCCACAGTCCCGTCGTTGCTAGGCCGTCAGATGCCAGGCCGTCGAGGTCCGACGAGCGTCTAGCCGTCAGGACGTCGCGGAGAAGGTGGTCGTCGACGACGAATGAGGCCACTCAGGTTGTAGCCAGGTCCGGGTCGTCTAGGCCCTGCACGAACCGACGGTGATCCTCGGCGCTAAGAGCCTGGGCGAGGAGCTTGTGGCGGCCACCGGGCGGAAGCAGGACCACTGCATCACCCAGATCCACAACCGTGACACGCCCCCCGTTGTCGAGCCCCCATCGATGGCGCACAGCCGCCGGGACCGACATCTGTCCGCTCGTTGAAACGAGAAACTCAGCTGTCTTTGCCATGATGGCCTCCAGCCTACTTGGTAAGCTACGATCATACCAAGTGCCCCCCGAAGATCGACTCACCGTCGGACGCTGAACTATCCCCGATCACGGGCACCGTGATCAGCGGGATCGGTAATGGAAGACCCGGCCGCTGTCCACGTCGGTGAAACCCTTCGGGAAGAGGCCAACAGCCGACACCGGGCGAGCAGTTCCTCCAGGGTGCCGGTGCTGAGTGTGACCCGTCCCTGGTGCGCCTGGCTCACGAGCTTGGCCGCGGCACGCTGGGCGTCCCGACGGCCCCTCTGGACGGTCGTGCTGGCGTCGGCGTAGCGACCGGGGTTGCGGCCGAGGCTCACCCTCACCTGCCAAACGCCTGGAGAGCGCTCACGTAAGCTGCCGCGCACGGGACAGAGTCTCGATTATGGACAAGGGCCCATGATCAAGGACAAAAGCCCAGGGAGAGGTGCGAGAGCGGCCGAATCGGACTCACTGCTAATGAGTTGACTGGGGGAACCCGGTCCGAGGGTTCAAATCCCTCCCTCTCCGCTGTCGGAAAGCAGGGCCGTTCGAGGCCCACACCCCGGGGTCCCGGGGGCCGGACGTCTTTGAAAGGCGGATCCGTGAAGCCGAGAGTCCCCCTCCTCCGGGACGGAGGCACGGGCCGCTACTGGCTCCACACCCTGGGTTGCCCGAAGAACCAGGTCGACTCGGACAAGCTGCGCGGACTGCTCTCGGCCGACGGCTTCGCCCCGGCCGACACGCCCGGCGACGCCGACCTCGTGGTCGTCAACACGTGCGCCTTCATCGAGGCGGCCCGCCAGGAGTCGATCGAGGCCGTGCTCGAGCTCTCGGCGGCCCGTCGACCGGGAGCGCAACTGGTGGTGACGGGCTGCCTCGCCGAGCGCTACGCCGACGAGCTGGCCGAGGCCCTGCCCGAGGTCGACCGGGTGGCCGGTTTCGGGCAACCGCTGGCCGATCCGGACGCCTCGCCCGTCGCGGTCTCCTTCGGACGACGACCGGCGAGGACGACCGCCGGTGGGTTCGACCTGCTCGAGCTGCCCCGCCCAGCCACTGGCGCGCCTTGGTCCTACGTGAAGGTGGCCGAAGGGTGTGACCGGATCTGCGGGTTCTGTGCCATCCCGTCCTTCCGGGGCCGACAGCGGTCGCGGAGTTTCGACGACGTGTTGGCCGAGGTGGCGGTGCTCGCCGAGGGAGGGGCGCGCGAGGTGGTCCTCGTGGCCCAGGACCTCGCCTCCTACGGACGCGACCGCGGCGCCCGCGGTCGACGTCACGACGCCGGCACGCCGATCGTCGAGCTCACGCGGGCGGTGGCCGAGCTCGTGGCCCGCACCCGCCTGCTCTACCTCTACCCGTCGGGCCTGACCGACGAGCTCGTTGACGCCGTGCTGTCGACCGGTGTGCCCTACTTCGACCTCTCGCTCCAGCACGTCTCGCGCCCGCTCCTCACCGGGATGCGCCGCTGGGGCGACGGCGGGCGGTTCCTCCGCCGCATCGACGAGATCCGCCGCCGCGAGCCGGCGGCGACCTTCCGTTCGTCGTTCATCCTGGGTTACCCCGGTGAGACCGAGGAAGACCACGACCAGCTCTTGGCCTTCCTCGCCGAGGCCGAGCTCGACTGGGCCGGGTTCTTCCCGTTCTCCCCCGAGGACGGCACGCACGCCGTTGGCCTGGACGACCAGGTGCCGACGAATCTCGCCCTCGAGCGCCTACGGGAGTGCACCGAGCTGCAGGACGCCGTCACCGCCCGCCGGCGCGACGCGATGGTGGGACGTGGCCTCGAGGTCCTCGTCGACCGGGCCGGTGTCGCCCGGTCGGTGCACGAGGCCCCCGAGATCGATGGGGTCGTCAAGGTGCCGGCCGAGCTCCCGGCGGGCGGGTTCGTCGAGGTGGTCGTCACCGAGGCCCTCGGGCCCGACCTCGTAGCCGTGCCGGTTGGAGCCCCCGTGCCGGCCAGGACGCCCTCGTGACCGAAACGGCCGGGCCGAGCTTCGGCCCCTCGGCCCTCGTCACGCCGGCCAACGCACTGACCGCGGCCCGGCTGCTCGCCACGCCGATCTTCGTGGCGATGATCATCGTGCAGGGCGCCACCTGGGCCACGGCCGTCGTGGGGACGCTCGTGGCCGGGAGCGACGGCATCGACGGCTGGCTCGCCCGCCGGCAGGGCACCACCCGGTCGGGCGCGTTCCTCGACCCGCTGGCCGACAAGGTGGTGGTCCTCGGCGCCCTCTTCGCCCTGGCCTCCCAGGGTGTCCTCTCCTGGTGGCCGGTGGCGCTGATTAGCGTCCGCGAGGTCGGGATCACCGCCTACCGCGCCTGGGCCGGCCGGCGGGGCGTGTCGATCCCCGCCCGCCCGTCGGCCAAGGTGAAGACGATCGTCCAGGACCTGGCCATCGCCACGTGCCTCCTCCCGCCGCTCGCCCCCTACGACACGCTGCACACCGTGGCCATCTGGGTGGCCACGGCGTTCACGCTCGTGACCGGGGCCGAGTACCTGCTGGACGGGCGACGGGCGCTCCGGACGACCAGCTGAACGAGGAGGCGACGCGGTGAGAGTGGAGATCGTGGCGGTCGGCACAGAGCTCCTCCTCGGCCAGATCGCCGACACCAACTCGGCCTGGATGGGCGAGCAGCTGGCGGCGGCCGGTATCGACTCGCACTTCCACCAGGCGGTCGGGGACAACCAGGCCCGTATCGTGCTCGCCCTGCGCACGGCGCTCGCCCGCGGCGACGCCGTCATCGTGTGCGGTGGCCTCGGACCGACCCAGGACGACATCACCCGCGAGGCCATCGCCGAGGTCATGAACGTGGCGCTCCACCGGGACGAGGTCATCGCCGCCCGCATCGCCGCGTTCTTCGGCGATCGCCAGCGGGAGATGACCGAGAACAACCTCCGGCAGGCCGACGTGCCGGAAGGCGCGATCGCCATCGACCAGGTCCAGGGGACGGCACCCGGGCTCATCTGCCCGCTCGGGGCCAAGGTCTTGTACGCGGTGCCGGGTGTGCCCCACGAGATGGCCGAGATGTTCGAGCGGGGCATCCTCCCCGACCTCCGTCGGCGGAGCGCCGAAGCTGGCGAGGAGGCCGTCATCGTCAGCCGGGTGCTCCGTACGTGGGGGACGAGCGAGTCGGCGCTGGCCGCCGCCCTGCAGGACCGCTTCGAGCTGCTCGACCGGCCGGCGGCCGGCCCGGGCACGGTCACCATCGCCTTCCTGGCGAGCGGTATCGAGGGGATCAAGGTGCGGCTCACGGCGCGGGCCGGCAACGGCTCCGAGGTGACGAAGCTGCTCGATGCCGAGGAGCAGGAGGTCCGCCGGGTGCTCGCCGAACGGCTCGGTGACATCGTCTTCGGCCTCGACGACACGAGCATGGAGCAGGCGGTGGCCGACCTCGTCGTGGAGCAACGCCTCACCCTCGGCTTGGCCGAATCGATGACGGGCGGCCTCATCGCCTCCCGTCTCGTGAGCGTGCCCGGGGCCAGCACCTGGTTCCGCGGCGCGGTGGTGAGCTACGCCTCGGAGGTGAAGTTCTCGCTCCTCGGCGTGGCACCAGGTCCGGTGGTGGCCGCCACGGCGGCCGAGCAGATGGCCGAAGGCGCCCGCCGCGTGCTCGGGGCCGACGTGGCGTTGGCCATCACCGGGGTGGCCGGGCCGGACGAGCAGGACGGCCAACCGGTCGGCACGGTGTTCGTGGCCCTCGCACTGCCCGAGCGGCCCGTCGACGTCCGGGAGATCCACCTGCCCGGGGACCGTGAGCGGATCAGGCAGTACTCGACGATCTCGGCGCTCGACGTCCTGCGGCGGGCGCTCCTCGAGCGGGCAGGCTCAGGACGGGCTGGCTAAGGCGCGCAGGCGGAGGGCCCGCGGGAGTGACAGGCGGACGACGGTCGAGAGCACGACCGGCTGGACGAGCTCGCCGCCGGCGATCGAGATGTGGATCCTGTCGGACCACCTGACGACGACGCCGTCCACCGTCGTGGCGAACTTGCCGTGCGGATCGAGGAGGGCGTTCAGGTCGACAACGGTGGCCGTTTTCGGTCGGAGCCGGGCCGCCGCCTTCACGTCGGCGTTGTAGGCGTCGGCCCGGGCCGGATCGTTCTCCGGGAAGGGGACGGTCTGGCCGGGGGGGAGGACCGGGTCCACGTAGGGCATCGTGAACAGGATCACCTTGGCCCCGGTCGACGAGAGCACGTCGATCGCCTGGTCGAGCTCGGCCACGAGGTGGGCGTCCCAGGCCGGCTCACCGACGTGGACCCATTGGCCGCCGAAGAGGTGGTCGACCGCCTCCCAGCGCCCGAGAAGGAGGCCGACCACGGCCGGCCGGTACCGCGCCACGAGCTGGTGCCAGGCCAGCGTCCAGGTGGGACAGCCCGGCGTGGCCGGCCCCGGCTTGCCCGAGATCATGACCGGGAGCGTCGGATCGAGGTCGCACCCGAGCTTGGCCCGGTCGATGACCGACACGCCGAAGTGCTTCACCGAGTCCAGGCTGAGGCCCTGGCCGAGGGTGAGGGAGATGGAATCGCCCAGCAGCAGGAACCGCAGCGGGTGGGTGCTGTAGGCGTCGAGGGCGGCGAGCTGGCCCCGCTCGGTGGACGACAGCCCGGAGGGTGCCCCGAGCGTGGCCGCCTGCTCCGGGCCGGGCGCCTTCGGTCCGGCGGCGCCGCCGGCGACCGCCGCCGGCCCCGTCACGAGACCGACCGCGAGCAGCCCGAGGAGGACCCCACGGGGAAACCGCCGCGCCGGTCCCCGACCGTGACGTCGCCACCTGTCCCCCCGGCTCCCGCGAGCCAACGATGTCGCCTCCTCGAGTGGTCGCGACGACCGCCGCCCAGCCCGTGAGTCGGTGGTCGGGGACCCACTCTAGGCCGGCGAGGGACAATGGCCCGTGGTCGCCGCGGCGCAGTTCGACGAGTACCTCGTGGTGGACTGGAGTGCCCGCTCGACACCGTCGACCGGTCGCGACACGGTCTGGGTGGCCCACGGGCAACGGGTCGGCGCCCGCCTCGACCTCAGCACCGAGAACCCCCCGACGAGGGCGGAGGGGATGGATCGTGTCGCCGCCATCCTCGACCGGGCACTGCGGTCCGGTCGCCGGGTCCTCCTCGGCTTCGACTTCTCGTTCGGCTACCCGGCCGGGTTCGCCGAGGTCACCGCCGGGCTCACGTCGGCCGGACGGCCGCCCTGGCGGCGCACCTGGGAGCTCCTCGCGGCGCGGGTCGAGGACCGACCGGACAACACCAACAACCGCTTCGAGGCGGCCGACAAGCTGAACGAGGCCACGGGAACCCGGTTGTTCTGGGGCCGGCCCCGGGGCCGACTGGACGGGCTGCGATCGCTGTCGGCCACGACCGAGGTCCCGGCCCACCTGCGGCCGAACCCCAGCGCGGCGCTGCGGCGGGCCGAGCAGGCCGCCGGTCGGGGCATCCGGTCGTCGTGGCAGCTCTACGGCCGTGGTTCGGTGGGCGGCCAGACTCTCGTCGGGCTGCCAGCGCTCCGGGCGCTCGTCGACGGTCGGCCCGAGGCGCTCGCCGTCTGGCCGTTCGACACCGGGTTCTCACCCGAGCCGGCCTTCCGGGGCCGGCCGGCGCCGGTCGTCGTGGCCGAGGTGTGGCCGAGCGCCTTTTCGGCCGACCCGGGTGGGTCGGTGCGCGACGAAGGCCAGGTGCTGGGCACGGTCCGGGCCATCGCCGATCGCGACGCCCGCGGCCTCGGCGGGTGGTTCGACCCCCCGACGGTGGCCGCCCTCAAACCCGAGGGCCGGCTCGCCGTCGAAGCCGAGGAGGGGTGGATCCTCGGCGTCACCTGACGCCCGTGGACGGGCGGACCTCAGTGCCTGCGGGAGCCGGGCGAGGGGCGCCGTCGGCGTTTGCCCCCCTTCTCGAGCAGCGACAGCGGATCGACGCCGAGTTGCTCGGCCAGCCGCTCGACCGTCCGGAGCGAAGGGTTGCGTTCGCCGCGCTCGAGCGAGCCGATGTAGGTGCGGTGGACCCCCAGGTAGTCGGCCATGGCCTCCTGGCTCAACCCCTTCGCCTCCCGGTAGGCCAACAGATTGCGCCCGAACCGGATCTGCAGGTCGCCCTCCACCGGGCCCTACCCTGCTCAAACGCTACTTTTGCGTCTACAGACTGATAAGTAGCGGCGTCCCCGTCCTCAGCGGTCGGGGTAGAGGTGGACCGACGGACGACAGCGGCCGTCGGCGTCGGACCAGAGGCAGAGCTCGACGAGGAGGGAGCCCCGCGCCCAGAGCTGGACACCGAGCCCTTCACCCAGTTCGGCCCGACGGGCGGCCGTCTCGGTGGTCGCGAAGAGCACCACCGCCGAACGTTCGGGGGCCTCGCCGAAGCCCACCCGGAGCTCGGCCGTATCCCCGTCGACGTCGGCCACGATGCGCTCCAAGCCCTCGTCGTCCCGGATGGCTAGCCGCCTCGTCGTGAGCCCCTCGCCCAGCTCGACGAGCGCCGCCTCGGTGGCGTCGAGACGCCGTTCGACGGCGGACCGCCACGTCGGCGCCTCTTCGTGCTCGGTTCCCTGCATTGCGGACATCTCGGACCTCCTCCTCCTCATCGTTCGGCGGCATGGTCACCGGTCCGGCGTGCTGCCGGCCCGGCCCAGGCGAGAGGCCCGCGCCCACGGCGGCGTCGAGCGTCCGAGGGGTACCACGGCGCTGTGACGGACGGCGGCGGACGCCGGCGTCAGTCGGCGAGAAGCGAGCGGTAGAGCGAGGCCGTCCGCTCGTCGAAGGCGACGAGCCGCACCAGCCCGACCTCGGTCTCGGCCGTCTGCACCGTACGCACCGCGATCTCGGCCGCCCGCCGCGGCGGGAACCCGTAGGCGCCGGTCGAGATGGCCGGGAAGGCCACAGAGCGCGCCCCCAACTCGTCGGCCACCTGGAGCGAACGGCGGTAGCACGAGGCCAGCGCGGCGTCCTCGTCCTCGGTGCCGCCGCGCCACACCGGGCCCACGGTGTGGATGATCCAGCGGGCAGGGAGGGCGAAGCCGTCGGTGACGACGGCCTCCCCAGGTGGGCAACCCCCGATCACCGCGCACGCAGCCCGCAGGTCGGCCGCGCCGGCCGCCCGGTGGATCGCCCCGTCCACCCCGCCCCCGCCGGCGAGGGCGGCGTTCGCTGCGTTGACCACCGCGTCGACCCGTTCGACGGTGATGTCGCCGACCGCCGTCTCGATGATCGCGGTCACGGGCCGACGCTACCGCTGCGACCGGCCACACTGACCCGGTGCGGATGTTCGTTGCGGTGTGGCCGCCCGAGGAGGTCCTGGCCCGCCTCCGGGCCCTCGACCGCCCCGAGCTGCCGGGCCTGCGCTGGAGCACCGAGGACCAGTGGCACGTCACCCTCGTGTTCCTCGGTGAAGTGGCCGAGGCCGACGTCGGCCCCCTCGGCCAGGCGGTGCGGGACGCGGCGTCGGGGCTCGACGCCGGCCTGACAGCCGAGCTCGGGCCGGCCACCCGCCGGCTGGGCCGCGCCGTGCTGTGCCTCCCCGTGGCCGGCCTCGATGAGGCGGCCGCCGCGGTGCGGGACCGGACTGCGGCGGTCGTGGCCGACCCCGACCCCCGTCCCTTCGCTGGCCACCTGACGCTCGCCCGGGCCCGGGGCGGCCGGCCGGTCCCCGGTCCTCTGGTGGGCCGGCCGTGCCGGGCGGCCTGGACCGTCGAGGCGCTCACCCTCGTCCGTTCGGAGACCGGGCCCGAGGGGGCGGCCTACGAGAGCCTGGTCACCGCCCCGCTCGGCCGGTGAACATCCACCGGTACGAACACGTGTTCGGCCTAGAGTGGGGCGGGCGACGGTCGGGGTCCGGTCCGTTGACACACCCCTCCCGTAGGGTCCGCCGGGTGGACACGCAGAGAGAGAAGAGGAGCGTCGGGATGACAGAGGAGCGTGAGAAGGCACTCGGGGTGGCCCTCGGCCAGATCGAGAAGCAGTTCGGGAAGGGTTCGATCATGCGGATGGGCGAGAACGTCCACATGGCGGTGGAGGCCATCTCGACCGGGGCGCTGTCGCTCGACTTGGCCCTCGGCATCGGCGGGTTCCCCCGGGGCCGCATCGTCGAGGTCTACGGCCCCGAGTCGTCGGGCAAGTCCACGCTGGCCATGCACGTGGTGGCCGAGGCCCAGCGCAACGGTGGGATCTGCGCCTACATCGACGCCGAGCACGCCATGGACCCGGTGTACGCCCGGGCCATCGGCGTGAACGTCGACGACCTCCTGATCTCCCAGCCCGACACCGGGGAGCAGGCGCTCGAGATCGCCGACATGCTGATCCGCTCGGGTGCGCTCGACGTGCTCGTCATCGACTCGGTCGCCGCCCTCACCCCTCGGGCCGAGCTCGAGGGCGAGATGGGTGACACCCACGTGGGCCTCCAGGCCCGGCTCATGTCCCAGGCCCTGCGCAAGCTGACGGGGACGCTGTCCAAGTCGTCGACCATCGCCATCTTCATCAACCAGCTACGGGAGAAGATCGGCGTCGTCTACGGGTGCTTCTCCTATGGAACACGTGTCGTGCTGGCCGACGGCAGCACGGAGAAGATCGGCAAGATCGTCAACCAGAAGCTTGCCGTCGAGGTGCTTTCCTATGATCCCGAGATCGGAGCGGTCGTCCCCAAGCGAGTCGTCAATTGGTTTGACAACGGCAAGACGGACGAGTTCCTCCAGTTCACCGTATCCAAGCCCTCTGCGAACGGCCGAGCCCAGTTCGCTGCCACCCCCAACCATCTGATCCGCACGCCAGTTGGCTGGCGCGCGGCCAAAGACCTCAAGGTTGGTGATCGAGTCATGCAGGCGGTCGATCATCACCTGTCACCCTTCCAATGGGAGGTGTTACGCGGAACGCTTATGGGTGACGGCGCTCTGTCGGCCACGACGAGCGGCTACGGCGCACGGTTCCGGTACAGCCACGGTCGCGCTCAGCACCCCTATGCCGAATGGAAGGCCGGGCTCTTCGCCAACATCCGCTTCAGTCGATACGTCCGTGAGATCGATGGCGCCGTGCTCTACGATTTCTGTCCCCTGCCCGAGCTGGCTCAGCTGCGGCACCAGGTCTATCAGGACGGCAAGAAGGTCTTCGACGACGAGTACCTCAAGCAGTTGACGCCTTTGTCAATTGCCCTCTGGTACATGGACGACGCGGGCTTCGTCCTACGGTCAAAGGGCGTCCAGAAGCGCACCCATGGCGGTACGGGGCGAGCGGAGGTTTGCGTCGAGGCCATGGAGCCGGACACTCGGGAGCGCTTGGTTGCTTGTCTGGCCGATACTTGGGGGATCCACGGGAGGCTGCTTGACCGACGCGGCAAGGCAGTGCTCCAGTTTCCGAGCGCTGAGACGGCCAAATTGCACGCCCTCATCGCGCCCTTCGTCCACCCGAGCATGGAATACAAGGTTCTTCCCGCCTATCGGGGCCGTTTTGGTGTCGAGCCCCTTTTCACTCCGGCACGGAAGGAGCTGATGGCTCTTCCGATCACTGACATTCATGTCAAGCCCCCTACCCGCTCTATGCATCGGTTCGATCTCGAAGTGGAGGGAAGCCACAACTACCTGGCGGACGGCGTGGTGGTCCACAACTCGCCCGAGGTCACGCCGGGAGGCCGGGCCCTCAAGTTCTACGCCTCGGTGCGCATCGACATCCGGCGGGTGGAGTCCATCAAGGACGGCACGGACGTGATCGGCAACCGCACCAAGGCCAAGGTGGCCAAGAACAAGTGCGGGGCGCCGTTCAAGGTGGCCGAGTTCGACATCATGTACGGCCAGGGCATCAGCCGGGAAGGGTCGCTGCTCGACGTGGCGGTGGACCTCGGCTACATCAAGAAGTCAGGAGCGTGGTTCACCTACGAAGGCGAACAGCTCGGGCAGGGGCGGGAGAACGTGAAGCAGTTCCTCCGGGAGAACCCCCAACTGATGGCCGAGATCGACGATCGGGTGCGCCGGCACCTCGCGCCGCCGCCCTCAGCCGGGGGCGAGGTCGGCGAAGAGGCCGAGGCCGACCCCGACGACCTCCCCATCACCCTCGACTGACGGTCACCCCCGGCTGACCAGCGAGGCGCGCGTTCAGCGGAGGAGCCGCGAGAGCCGGCGGTCGGCGAGCTTGCGGCCGCCGGTCTGGCAGGTCGGGCAGTAGACGATCTCGTGCGACTCGAAGGAGACGTGCTCCAACGGGTCGCCGCAGTTCGGGCAGGGGTCACCGTGGTGGTTGTGCACGGTGAAGTTCCCGCCGAGCTTGGCGTCGGAGAGCCCGCCCTCGCGGGTGCGCTCCTTGGCGAGGCCCTCGGTGAGGACGGCGCGGACCGTCGCCACGAGCCGTTGGCGCTGATCGGCGTCGAGGGTGCGGAGCGAGGCGAACGGCGAGAGCCGGGCCCGGTTCAAGATGTCGTCGGCGTAGCCCCGCCCGACGCCGGGGATGAAGTGCTGGTCCCGCAGCAACGTGTGGAGGTGGCGGTTGCTGTCGTCGGTGAGCAGCAGCTCGGCCGCCGCGTCGTCGAAGGGTTCGGGGCCGAGGGTGGCGAGCGGACCGTCGTCGCCGGGGGCGAGCACCCACCAGCCGGCCTTGCGCTGCGTGCCGTGCTCGCGCACGAGGAGGCCCCGGTCGCCGTCGAACACGAAGCGCACGACCGATCCCCGGGGTTTGGTCGCCTTGGCCCGAGGCTCGACGTCCAACCGTCCGGCCTGGGAGAGGTGAACGAGGACCCGGCGGCCCCCTTCGTAGTCGAAGACGAGGTACTTGCCCCGTCGCCCGACGTGCTCGAGCTTCGCGCCGACGAGCTCGTCGGGTGACGGTTGGACCGTCTTCAGAGCGGTGAACCCGAGCAGGTCGGACCGGACGAGGGTGGCGCCGGCCAGGACCTCGTCGAGCCGCTCCGCCAGGGCCTGCATCTGGGGGAGCTCGGGCATCTCAGCCCCGGGACGGCGAGGTCGTGCCGGTGGGCGGCGCGGTGCCCGAAGTCGACGACGTGCTCGAGCGCTTGGCCGAGGTGGTCGTGGGCGAGGTCGTCGAGGTGTTGGCCGGGGCCGGGCGGGTCGAGGTCACCTGCACCGTGCTCGGCACGAGCTCCACCCAGGTGGGACCGGGGGTGAGCGTGATCGGTTGGCCGAAGCCGCTCACGAACTGGGTCGGGGAGCCCGGTGAGCTCCGCTGCCAGGTGCCGTTGATGTCCACCCCGTCCCGGAGGACCTGGACCGGCCCGCTCGTCCCGGAGAGCTGGGCCTGGACCTCGAGGCCGCCCTCCTCGTTCTCGAGCCACGGGCCGTAGGTCACCTGGACCGTCTGGATGATCACGTTGGCCGCCATGTTCTGGACGTTGTCGGCCAGCATGTCGGGCTGGCTCCCGTAGTAGCGCATGAAGCGCTCGTTGGTCGGGTTGTACCGCCAGACCACGTTCGACGTCCCCGAGAAGGGGATGGCCACCGAGGCCACGGGGTTGCCGATCGGTACCGTCGAGGAGTAGCGGAACACCGGCGCCGGGACGGTCTTGTCCGTCGGCTTCAGGCCGTAGAGGGCCTGGGTGGAGGCGTAGGTGTCGTACGGGGCATAGCGGCCAGGGACGTGCTGGATGACCTGGCCGAAGGCGCCGAGGTCCAGGTTGATGAGCGGCGAGGCGTCGATGTTGGCCAGCACGGGGTTGATCCCCCCGACGTGGGCGAGGAGCGGCGAGCCGAACTCGGTCAGGATCCCGATGTCGATGTTGCGGGCCGACCGGATGGGCCCGACGAGCGAGGCGTCCTGGCACTGGAAGACCGCGACGTAACGGGTGATCCCGCCCTCGACGGGCTCCTCGAAGATGATGTCGGCCTTGTCGATGCCGCTCTGGGGCCGGGCGATGGGGTAGTTGTCGACCTTCACGGCCAAGGCCGGGTGCTCCGGCACCGTGTTGTAGGGCGCCGGCTCCCCGGTCAGGGGGCACAGGACCCGGGGCACGGTGGTGCCCGTCGTCGTGGGTGGGGCGTCCTTCTTGGGCTGGGCCGACGGCGTCGAGCTGCAGGCCGCGGCGAGGAGGAGCAGGGCCACCGCACCCAGCGCGGCGCGGGGGCCGTGGCGCGTCCGCAGAGCGCTTCGGGGATGCACAGTCACGGAGGGGATGCTCGACCGCTCAGGCTGCGTTGCTGCCCTGTGCCGTGCTCGCGGTCGCCGCCTGTCCCTGGTAGACGGACGTCCAGTTGCCGCCCGAGCGCTGCGTGGCGGCGGCCGGACCGTTGCCGAACGTGGCGAAGACGTTCTCCATCACGCGCAAGAGGATATCGGTCACACCGGGGATGGCCTTGGGCACGATGTTCCACGGGAACGCCACCGTGTTGGACAGCTTGTTCACGAAGGAGGCGGCCCCGCTGGCCAGGACGCCGCCGCCGGCGGCGGCTGTGTAATAGGTGACGTCGGACCAGTTGCCCTGACCGGGCACCGGAGAATGGGCGAGGACGTCGAGGTTCCGCGGCCCCGGGAGCGGCGGCACGTAGCGGTCGTACTCGCCCTGGACGACCTGGGGCAGGGTGTCGCCGTCGGAGAGCCCGGTCCCGGCGAACAGCCAGTTCGAGCTGTCGACGACCACCAGGTCGGCATCGGCGCCGACCGACTGGTACATGCTGCCGATGAGCATGCTCTCCGGCTGGTTGAGCGGCGCCTGGATCCAGTTCACCGTCGTGAGCTCGGGCTGCTGGCCCGAGATCGGGTCCTCGGCGGCGTCCTTGTAACAGATCTGCTGGCGATCGGGCCCCACCCCCGAGGGCTGCAGCCGGATCTGGCGGTAGCAGGCGTTGGCGCCGAGAAAAGCGAAGTTGACGCCCTTGTTGACTGCGGCCGCCGCGCCGTCGCGCATCGGCGTCGACCAGTACTCGTCGTGGCCGAGGCTGAACAGCGCCCGGTGCTGCAAGAGGAGCTCGGGCTGCTGGTGGAGGTCGACGTCGGTCCAATAGGTGAGGTCGAGCCCCAGGCTCTCCATCTGGTAGAGGAGCGGGAACTCGTTGCCGAAGAAGTCGGCCGAACCCTGTGCCCAGGTCTGGGGGTAGGGGCGGTCGAACGAGACGATGCGCCCGCGGTTGGCGAAGTTGCTGCCCCCCGAAGGCGTCCGGCCGTAGTAGAGGCTGTACTCCCCCCAGAGGTTGTAGGCCTGCCAGGTCGTGACGCTGTTCTGGATCACGTAGGCCGCCCGGCTCTGGTCGTCGCGCACCGTGAGCGGGATGTACTGCTGAGGTTGTCCCCCCACGCCCACCAGCTTCAGCAGGTAGTTGCCGGGAGGCCAGTCCTTGCCCACCGTGAAGGCGAGGGACGGGGCCCACTGGCACTGGACGAGGTTGACCCCCGGGGTGAAGGTCGGGGCGGGCTGCTGGCCGCCGGCCACACTGTCGCTCGTGTAGACGAGACGGCCCCCGAGTCCCTGGTAGTAGCCCATGCGGTAGGCCTCCATGTGGAAGGCAGGGGCCGAGGTGTTCACGAAGAGCACGATCTCGTCACCCTGGACCGCGCTGACCTGACTGGCGTAGCCCTCGATGGCGCCTGGGGTCTGGACGCCCGTCACCACCCAGCCGATCGTGCCCGGCCGGGCGTTCTCGGCGATGAGCCAGCGGGCCGTCGGAACCTTGAGCCCGTTCGGGAGGATCGCCTCGACGACGGGCGGGAGGTCGGCCACCGGCTTCTTTGCCGTGGCGGGGACCTTCGAGCTGGCACCGGCGGTGCCGGCCGGACCGGCCGTGGCGAGGAGGCCGGCGAAGGCGCCCGCTCCGAGAAGGAAGCGCCGACGATCGATGGTGCGGGGTTCGGGGCCATCGCGCCCCGGGATGCCGCCCGCGTCACGCTGGGGCATGGGACCAGGTTACCGGGATCGCTGGAACCGCCAGGGATAGGTTCGGGCAGTGACCTGGGGTCGATCGCTCCCGCCGCCGGTGCGTGGTGTCGTCTCGCGGGCCGTCCACTGGGCCTGGGACTGGGTGTGCGAGGTCGGCGCCATCGGGCCGGACGACCCCCGGGCCGCCCGCTTCGGCCGCTTCGGCCGGGGCAGCTGCCTGGCCTTCCCCCAGGGCGCTCTCTTCAACGAGCGGTACATCCACATCGGTGAGGACACCCTCGTCGGCCCGCACTGCTGCATTTCGGCCGGGATGGCCCCGGGGCAGGAGATGCCGACCGACCCGGTCGTTCGGATCGGCGACCGCACGCTCATCGGGCGGGACAGCCACATCGTCGGGCACTGGGACATCCAGATCGGTGACGACATCCAGACCGGCCCCCGCGTCTACATCACCGACCAGAACCACACCTACACCGACCCGGACGTGCCGGTCGGACGGCAGTGGCCGGTCGAGGCAGCCGTCCGCATCGGGTCGGGGAGCTGGCTCGGCGCCAACGTCGTCGTCCTCCCCGGCACCTCGATCGGGGAGCACGTGGTCGTGGCCGCCGGGGCGGTCGTGCGGGGCGAGGTGCCCGACCGCTGCGTCGTCGCCGGCGTGCCGGCGCGGATCGTCCGGCGTTATGTGCCCGGCGAGGGCTGGGTCGGCGTCCACGACGGGGCGCCCACCTGAACGCCGCGAGGAGCCACCCGGCCGGCGGCGGTGGCGGGGTCGGGCTCGGAGGAGGAGGCAGCCGATGGCGGCACGCCGAGAGACGGGCCAGGACCGACTGTTCGTCGCGGTGGTCGGCTCGGGCGAGGCCGACCCCGAGCTCGACGTGCTGGCCGAGGAGGTCGGACGGGGGCTCGCCGAGGGCGGGGCGGTCGTGGTCTGCGGCGGGCTCGGCGGTGTCATGGCCGCGGCCTGCCGGGGGGCCGCGGCCGCGGACGGACTGACGATCGGCCTCCTCCCCGGCGACGACCCCCGGGCGGCGAACCCCTGGGTGCTGGCTCCGGTGGCCACGGGTCTGGGCGAGCTCCGCAACGGCCTCGTCGTCCGGTCGTCCGACGCCGTGGTGGCGGTCGGTGGCGGCTACGGCACGCTCTCAGAGGTGGCCCTGGCCCTCAAGCTCGGGCGGCCGGTCGTCGGATTGCGTACATTCGCGGTGTCACGCCCGGACGGGACCCCCGACGGAGGGGTCACGCCGGTCGACGGCTCCGCCGCCGCCGTCAGCCTCGCCCTCGCGCTGGGAGCCGCCAATCGCGTGACGCGCAAGTAACAAGGCCTTGAAGGCGTAGGATTTCTCGGGGCCGGTGATTCGGCTTTGGGGGTGACCATCAGCGACGTTTCCCTGGGTGGGGGTTGGTGGCAGGCCTCCGACGGGAGGTGGTACCCCCCCGCGAGCGCGAACGGGGGCGACCGGACCCCGGGGCCCCCGTTCAACGGTCGGGTCGATGAGGTCGTCGCCCCGGTCGAGGTGATCGCCAACGGGGGGACCGTCATCACCCCGCCGGGGGCCCGGGTGGCCGCCAACGGGTGGTGGCTGGCCTCGGACGGCAACTGGTATCCACCCGAGCTGCACCCTTCCCGGGTGCATCAGGCACCGCCCCCGCCGAGGGTCCCCCCGGCCGCGGCACCGTCGCCCGGGCCCGGGGCATGGACCCATGGCGCCACGCCGGTCCGGACCGGCCCGCCGCAAGACGTGCCGGCCACCGGGCCGCCGAATGTCGGCCAACCGCCGGAGGCGGCCGGCGTCGCCCCATTCTGGGGACCCGAGACGATTCCGACGACGCCGCTCCCCCCCGCGGCGGCGGGCGTGCCGATGGCCCCGGCGCCACCCCCGATCCCACCCGCGACCCCCGTCCCGCCGCCGGTGCAGCCGGCGTGGCCCACCGGCCCAGCGCCGGGTGCGCCCGTCGCTTCCTGGCCGACGGGCCCACCACCCGTTGGCCCGCAGCCCGATCCCGCGCTCTGGCCCCAATTGCCCGGCCAGCCACCAGGGGTGCCGCCGCCGCCCGCTCCCCCGATGGCCGGCGGGTTGCTACCGCCCTTCCAGCGCGACATCCCGCTCCCCATGCGTGCCCCGAGGAGCGCGGTGCCGTCGCCGGTCGTCCCCTACCCGACGTCCGGGCCGCCACCGCCCTACGGCACGGTGGCGGTGCCGGGGGTGCCCACCTACGGCACCTACCCGGACTGGGGACCGAGCGTGGCCTGGCCCGACGAGGAGTTCGTGGGCCGAGGCCGTCGGCGGTTCCGCGGCGGACCACCGACGAGGGGTCACTTCGACGCGCGGGCGCCCTTCGTGGCCGGGCTCAGCCTCCTCGTCCTCGTCTGCGCCGTGCTCCCCTGGTACGAGGTCCGCATCATCGGCCCGGCGGCCGCCACCGACTTCATCAACAAGATCTTCACCTACACCCTGACTTCGTCCACCTACGTCGGGTGGCGACTCCTCGTGCCGATCATCGCCGGCCTCACGACGCTGGTGGCCATCGCCAACATGTTCTTCCGTTCGGGCGAGCGCGGGGCGGTGACGCTCTTCCAGGTCGTGCGGGGACTGGCCATCGCCCAGTTGGCCATCGTCGTGATCGCCATGATCCTCCGGCAGCCGCCGCACTCCTTCCACCTGCCGGTCCCGAATGCCGTGGTGGTCATCGAGCTGAACTGGTGGGCCTGGGTGGCGCTCTTCGCCTCTCTCGGCGCGGTGGCCGGCGCTATCGCCTCGTCCGGCAAGGTCATCGGCACGACCGGTCGCTGAGCGACCCATCGGCTGACGGGGGTCGCGTGGCTCCGACGTGGCTCCTCACGGTCACCGGCCTCGACGCCCCGGGCATCGCCGCCGCGCTCTTCGACGCCCTCGTCCCGCTCGACGTCGAAGTCGAAGACGTCGAGCAGATCCAGGTGCAGGGCCGCCTCCTGCTCTGCGTCGAGGTGGCCGGCCATTCCGCACGGGACCCCGACGAGCTGCGCCGGTCGCTGGAGTCGACGGTGGCCCGGTTGCCCGGCCAGGTCGAGGTGGCCGCCTCGGTCCTCGAGCCGGCCGACCATTCGTCGGCGGGAAGGACCGAGGCGCGGGCGACCCAACACCTCGTCACGGTCCTCGGGCCCCGGCTCGATGCCGGCGCCCTGGCGGGGGTGTTCGGGGCCGTGGCCCGGGCCGGCGGGAACGCCGACCGGGTCGTGCGTCTCTCCCGGTACCCGGTCACGAGCTACGAGCTCGTCGTGTCGGGCGGGGAGAGCGACCGGCTCCGGCGGGAGCTGGCGGCGGCGGCGGCCGAGCTGGCGGTGGACGTGGCCGTCCAGCGGGCCGGCCTCCACCGGCGGGCCAAGCACCTCATCGTCCTCGACGCCGACTCGACCCTCCTGCAGGGGGAGGTGATCGACCTCCTGGCCGAACGGGCGGGGCATGCCGAGGCGGTCGCCGAACTGACCACCCGGGCGATGGCGGGGGAGCTGCCCTTCACCGAGGCGCTCCGCCAGCGGGTCTCCCTCCTCGCCGGTCTGGACGCCTCGGCCCTGGAGGAGGTGTCGGCGGCCCTCGTGCTCGCGCCCGGCGCCCGCACCCTCCTCCGCACGCTCCGCCGCCTGGGCTACGTCACGGCCGTGGTCAGCGGGGGCTTCACCGAGGTGGTCCAGCGGATCGGCGCCGAGCTCGGCATCGACTACGTGGCGGCCAACGAGCTCGAGGTGGTCGACGGCCGGCTGACCGGTGAGCTCGTGGGGCCGGTCGTCGACCGGGCGGGGAAGGCCGCCGCCCTGCGTCACTTCGCCGAGGCGGCCGGCGTACCGCTTGCCCGGACGGTGGCGGTCGGTGACGGCGCCAACGACATCGACATGCTCGCCGCCGCCGGGCTGGGCATCGCCTACAACGCCAAGCCGGCCGTGCGCGAGGCCGCCGACACCGCGCTCAACGTCCCCTACCTCGACGCGGTGCTCTTCCTGCTCGGGATCCCCCGGGAGGAGATCGAGGAGGCCGACGCACTGGACGCGTGAAGCTCGTCGCCGGCTGCCTCGATGTGCGGGGCTCGGTACGCTCCTGGAACATGAGCGACACGCCGGCTGCCACCGTGTCGGGTCACGTGCCCGGCCACCTCCTCACCCTCATGGAGATGCGCCGGGTCGACGACCCCGAGTACGGGCCCAGCCTCGAGATGGACCTGCGCCCGGAGGTGTCGAACCCGCACGGGAGCCTGCACGGCGGGATCATGACCGCGCTGATCGAGTGCGCGGCTTCCGGCGTCGTGGTGCGGGCCGTCGGCTCGCAGAACATCGTCGCCGGCGACCTCCTCGTGCGCTTCCTCACGGTGGTGAAGGTGGGGCCGGCCCGTGTGGTGGCCAAGGTGCTCCGGGAGGGCCGCCGCAACGTCATCGTCCAAGCCGACGTCATCGACGTCGGCGACAGCCGCCGGCTGGTGGCCACCGCCACGCTCTCCTACGCCCGGCTCGACGTCCGCTGAAGGCCGCCCGCCGCGGCGCTCGCTAACCTGCTCCCATCGCCGACGACACCACACCCGTCGCCCTCGTTCACGGCTTCGCCTCGTCGTTCGACCACAACTGGCGCAAGACGGGGTGGGTCGACATCTTGGGCGACGCCGGGTGCGAGGTGGTCGAGATCGACCTTCTCGGCCACGGCACGGCACCCCGGCCCACCGATCCGGCGGCCTACGCCCACGTCGACGAGGCCGTGGCGGCGGTGCTGCCCGAGGGTCGCCTCGACGCGGTCGGGTTCTCGGCGGGGGCCGAGGTCCTGCTGCGTCTCGCCGTCGACCACCCGGGGCGCTTCCGGCGCCTCGCCCTGCTCGGCGTGGGCAACAACGTGTTCGGCGGCGGCGACTCCCAGGTCCTCGTCGAGGCCCTGGAAGGCCGCACGAACACCGAGGACGTCCAGGGCGAGCTCTTCCGCCGCCTGGCCGAGTCGTCCGGGAACGACCCGGCCGCCCTCGTGGCCTTCTTGCGGCGCGAGCGGCGGACGCTCTCGGAGAGCGAGCTCGGCACGGTGGCCTGCCCGGTGCTCGTCGTCCTCGGTGAGCGGGACTTCGTCGGGCCGGCCGACCGGCTGATGGCGGCCTTGCCTGATGGCCGCCTCGTCACCCTGCCCAAGGTTGACCACTTCGCCACGCCGTCGGACTTTGGGGCCATCGATGCGGTGATGCGCTTCCTCGAACTGGCTTGAGGCGGCCCCGTTCGGCCCCCTTCGAGCTGCGTGAGCACGCCACATTTGCTCGCCGTAGGCGACCGCCCGGACGACTGCGCCAGCGGTGGCTCGAAAGGGGAGTGCTCGTGTCGTTCTCAGAGAAGTCATCACAAGGCTTGAGACAAAAGCGACCTGGAACCGGCAACGAGCCTGCGGAGCAGGGACTTCGCGAGGTGCAATCTGGTTAGCAGCGCGGTCGGCGAGGTTCGTCACGAGCGATCCCAACAATCGCTTGACCCGATGCGCTGTGCCTCTTAGCGTGCTTCGGACGGGATGCTGGGGGGTAGGTCATCGGTCGGGATGGACCGGGGCCGCACCCTCGACTTGTCCCGTGAAGGGAAGTAGCTGGAACCAAGCTGGAAACCGACTGTCCGCTGCTCAGCGCAAGCGGCAAAGGGGGATAACAGAATGATCCGTAAGATCTGTGTGATCGCGGCGGCCGTCGCGATCCCGCTCGGGATCGTGGTGGCCACCAGTGGCGTGGCGTCGGCGGGCGGATCCCCGCCGGTCAACGTCACCGGCAGCACGGTGAGCTGCTCGACGGTGACGGGCACGCTCAAGTTCAGCCCGCCGCTCACCGGCACGGGGACCTCTCCGGAGACGGTCAGCATCGCCATCAAGTACTCGGGCTGCACGACCAACGCTCCCGGGGTGAGCCTTGCGGGAGGGTCCGAGAAGGGGACGTTCAGCACCCCGGCGAACAGCTGCACCGGCCTCGAAACCCCGACGATCATCACGACGGCCGAGGTCAGCAAGTGGAAGATCGTCAAGGGCACGCCGAAGATCACCCCGACCCAGACCGCCCTCACCCCTGGTGAGGTCGAGCCGGGCACGGTTACGGTCGGAGGCAACCTCTACGGCGACTTCGTCATCGGCGCAGTAGGTGCCTCGCCCGGTCCGAGTATCCCGGGGAGCGGCACGCAGTCCGCGTTCAGCGGCGGTGACCTCGGTGCCAGCAGCATGGCCACCCTGATCACCACCACGAAGGCGGCTGACCTGGGCACGGAGTGCACCAGCCCCAAGGGCATCGCCAAGGTGGGCATCGGGAACGGCAGCACCATCTCGAACGGCTGAGAGCCGATCGACGGCCCCTCGAGGCCGTTCTGGTGTTGTGCGACCGGGGGCGGGGCCGAGGCCCCGCCCCCGGTCCGTACGCCGGGCCGGCTGGAGCCGTCGTCGCCCCCCTGCCGCTGTCGAAAGATGCAGTCGCAGGTCAGGCGTTTGACAAACGCAGTAATCCGACCGACACTGACCTCCCGGCGAGCGGAGCCCGTGGCGGGGTCTTGAGAAGTGCCGGACACCAAAAAGGGGGGCAGACGCGTGGGACGTACGCGGCGATCCACCATCCAGGTCGGCGGGGCCGGCCTCTTGCTGTGCGGGATCTTGAGCGCCGGGGGGTCGCTCGTGACGGGCGGACCGGCCTCGGCCGACACGCCCCCGTACAGTTCGAACTGCACGGCCAACGTGGGCGGGGGATCCGTGCCGGTGCAGCTGACCAATGTCGTGACGACGGGCAGCCTGCCGGCGCAGGTGAACTCGGGGCTCCCCTTCAGCCTCACGAACTTCGGGATCAACGTCCCCGTCAGCGCCTCGCTGCCCGTCCCCGCCGGGCAGACGATCACGGGCAGTGTCACCGAGAAGCTCGTCGTGAACGGCCCGTCCGGCGGCTCGGTCACCGCGACCATCAACCTCAGTCCGCTCGTCACCACCGGCGCGGCCGGACAGGTCATCACCGGGACGGCCAGTCCGGTGTCGCTGCCGGCCCAGTTCAACGCGGGCCCGGGCAGCGTGGGCGTGTCGGTGGAGCTCACCACCGTGAGCGCCCAGCTCAACCTGAGCCCCGGGATCTCCGGCGTGACGCAGGTGCCCCTCGCCTGCCCCGCGGCCAACGTGAACGTGGCCAGCACCACGGTGCTCCCACCCCAGCCCATCATCACCGGCCTGGCACCGGTGGCCGGTTCGGTGAGCGGGGGCTCGGCCGTGAGCATCGGTGGCGTCTACCTCTCCGGCGCCACGGCGGTCATGTTCGGGTCCACGCCGGCGGCGAGCTTCACCGTCAACTCGGCCACCTCGATCACGGCGATCACGCCGCCCGAGCCCCCGGGTTCGGTCGAGGTGAGCGTGACGACACCACTCGGCACGTCGCCGACCGGTGGAGCCAATCCGACCGGTAACGCCGACGTCTTCATCTTCTCGGTCGGCCCCATCGTGACCTCGATGAGTCCCTCGTCAGGGTCACCCCAGGGGGGAGGCGCCGTCACGATCTCGGGAGCGGTCTTCACGGGCGCCACCGCGGTGTACTTCGGCGCGGTCAGCGTCCCGTTCACCGTCACTTCTGACAACCAGATCACCACCACCGCTCCGCCCGGAGCGATCGGCTCGGCCGTCAACGTCACCATCAGCAGCCCGAAGGGCCTCTCCCTCGTGACCCCGGCCAACCATTACTCCTACACGGTCCCGTTTGGTTACTGGGAGGTCGGCTCGGACGGTGGGGTCTTCACCTTCGGCCACGCCGCCTACTACGGCTCGATGGGCGGGAAGCACCTGAAGGCGCCGGTCGTGGGGATCGTGTCGACCCCCGACGGCCAGGGCTACTGGGAGTTCGCCGCCGACGGCGGCATCTTCGACTTCGGTGACGCCGGTTACTACGGCTCGATGGGCAGCCAGGTGCTCAACGCCCCCGTAGTGGCCATGGCCGCGACACCCGACGGCAAGGGTTACTGGGAGGCGGCCTCCGACGGCGGCATCTTCGACTTCGGTGACGCCGGTTACTACGGCTCCATGGGCGGCAAGCACCTGAACGCGCCCATCGTCTCCATCTCCTCGACCGCCGACGGCAAGGGCTACTGGCTGGTGGCCGGGGACGGCGGCGTCTTCCCCTTCGGCGACGCGGGCTACCTCGGCTCCATGGGCGGCCAGCACCTGAACAAGCCGGTGGTGGCCGTCGCCAGCACGCCGGGGCCGCTCCAGGCCGGGCCGCTCGTCACGCCGGCCACCCGTACGCGGGTCGCCGTACCGGCGGCGCCCACCGAGCACCCCTACGGGGGCAGCTGCAACATGAAGGTCCCCACGATCACGATGGTCTCGCCGAACGCCGGTCCGCTCGGTGGCGGCGGGTACGTCACGATCACCGGGACCGACCTCTACTGCATCACCGGCGTGAACTTCGACGAGCCGGCGCTCACCGGGGTCGCCCCGGCGACGAATCCGTCGCCGAACGTGATCACGTTCCTCTCGGACACCAAGGTGGTGGCGGAGGTCCCGCCGGCCCCCGGGGGCGCGGCGGGCACCGTCGACGTCCAGGTGGCCAGCCTCGGTGACTGGTCGGCGGCCACGCCGGCCGACCAGTTCCAGTACACGGTGGGCCCGACCGTGAGTGCGGTCAACGTATGCACGACGCCGGCGATATGCACCAGCCCGCCGGTCGGGAACCTCGGCGGAGGCGACCTGATCCAGGTGACGGGGTCCGGCTTCGAGGGGACCGTCGGGTCCGTCAGCATCTCAGCGCCCTCCGTCCTCGTCGGCGGTGGCGCCAACACGTGCACGGCGGTCACCGTCGTCAGCCCAACCGAACTCACCTGCACCACGCCGAGCGGCACGGGCACCGTCGACACCACGGTGACCACGAACTTCGGGACGTCGCCCACGAGCCCGGCGGACCAGTTCACGTTCGCCTCGCCACCGACGGTGACCAACGTCTCGCCCGACTACGGCCCGATCGGAGGAGGCACGCAGGTCACGATCTCGGGTACCTATCTCGGGATCGTCTCCTCGGTCGACTTCGGTGGCACGCCGGCCGGTTGGAACCTCAACCCTGATGGCACCATCACGGCCGTGGCGCCGTCAGGCACGGCGGGCACGACCGACATCACGGTGACGGGCGACGTGGCGGGTAACTCGCACACCTCGGCCACGACCCCGGCGGACGAGTTCAACTACACACCGACGCCCCAGGTGACAGGCCTCACCGCGGCCTCGGGCCCGACCGCCGGCGGCACGTTCGTGACGATCCAAGGGAACGACCTCGGCAACGTGAGCGGGGTCAGCTTCGGCGGCGTCCCGGCGGTCGCCTTCGGCCCCTTCAACAGCCACTCCGTGATCGCTGTCTCCCCGCCCGGCACGCCGGGCACGGTGGACATCACGGTGACCACGACGATCGGCTCGTCGCCGACCGCTACCGCTGACCAGTTCACCTATGTGCCCCCGCTGCCACTCCTCCCCGGCTACTGGGAGGCGGGTTCCGACGGTGGTGTGTTCACCTTCGGTGGGGCGGTCTTCCACGGCTCGGCGGGGTCGCTGCGCCTTAACGCCCCGATCGTCGACGTGGCCGCCACGCCGGACGGCGCCGGCTACATCGAGGTCGGCAAGGACGGCGGCGTGTTCACCTACGGTTCGGCGCAGTACGAGGGGTCCATGGGCGGCAAGCCGCTCGCGGCCCCGATCGTCGGTATCGCTCTCCCGTCGTGACGTCTGGCTGAGACCCACCCGCCCGGTCCACGGGCGGGTGGGTCTATCGGCCCCGCAACCGCGGAGCGACGCTCCGGAGCCGACGACGGAGCGGCCTCGGTGCCGCTTCGGCAAGGTCCCACGAGCGCCGTCATGTGACCGGCCTGCTGCTGGTGGCGCGGGGGCGCCGAGCGCTCACGAGCCCCGCGCCACAGACCGCCGGGTGATCGGCGCCGGCGTCAGGGCCGGCGACGCCAACAGCCGGCGACAACTGTCCTCCCTGTTCAGAGGGCCCGCGGCGCCTGGGCGCTTTCCTGTCGTCCCAGGTCCGCGGCCCGACGGCAGGGGCGAGGTCCTTTCGGCGATCTCGGGCGTTACGGTGTCCCCCCGACAGGAGGGGGATGGCGCTGAGGGGAGCCATCACAGGGGCATCGGCGCGGCACGCCCGCGCCCGTCTGGCTGGTCGGGTCACCGCTCTGGTGCTGATCAGTGGCAGCTTCGTCGCGCTGCCGGCCGCCCGCGGCGCAGCTGTCAGCGGAGCACTCGTCAAGGTGCCGGCCCTCGGTGTCGCCCGGGGGCCCGTCGGTGCCCACGCGCTTGGGGCGGTGCCGGCCGGACAACGGGTGAGTCTCGACGTCGTGCTGGCGTCGAGCGACCCCTTGGGTCTGCAGACGTTCGAAGCGGAGCTCTACGATCCCTCGTCGCCGAAGTACCACCAGTGGCTCACGCCGGGGCAGTTCTCGGCCCGCTTCGGGCCGGCCCCCGGCACGGTGGTCGCCACCGACGCCTGGCTCCGGTCGCTCGGGCTGCGCCCCGGCCCGCTGGAGGGGTTCGCCGTGCCCGTCGCCGGGACGGCCGGCTCGGTGGCGAGGGCCTTCGGCCTGAGCTTCGAGAACTACCGGGACGGCGCCGACGAGGGCTACGTGGCGGTCGGCAGCCCCCTCGTCCCGAACACGCTCGCCAATGGGGCCATCACCACCATCGAGGGCCTGCAGTCGCTCTTCAAGGCGACGCCCGCCCTCCGGCCGCTGTCGGCACGGCCCGCCGGTGACGCGGGACCGGCGCCGAGGACCGCCGCCCACGCCTGTGCCGCGGCCGCTGCGGTGGCCTCCGACAACGGCTGGTACACCCTCCCCGCCCTGGGCGCTTATTACGGCTTCCCCGATCTCACCGCCGACGGGCTCACCGGGTCGGGCGAGACGGTGGGGGTCTTCGAGCTGGCGCCCCACGACCCGGGTGACGTGGCCACCTACGCCTCCTGCTTCGGCCTCACCAACCCGGTCAGCACGGTCACCGTCGGGCCCGGGCCCGGCGGCGAGAGCGGCAACACCGTCGAGGCCGACCTCGATATCGAGCAGGTGATGAGCCAGGCGCCGGGAGCGTCCGTGGTCTCCTACGAGGGGCCCAACGATGCCGTCGGCCTCTATGACACCTACAACGCCATGATCAACCCGGGTGCGGGGCAGCCACCCATCCCCCAGGTGATCTCGACCAGCTGGGGGATCTGCGAAGACGAGATGGGCGTGGGTGGGCAGAGCGCCGACTCGGCCGCCATCGCCGCCCTCGACACGCTCTTCCAACAGGCGGCCGTGCAGGGGCAGTCGGTGTTCGCCGCGGCGGGCGACTCTGGCTCCGAGGACTGCTGGCACGTCCCCGGGAACGAGTCGAGCGCCGAGCGGAGCACGCCGGAGACGGACTACCCGGCCTCGAGCCCGTACGTGACCGCGGTGGGCGGGACCTACCTCTCGTCTGCGGCCGAGCCCACCGAGACGGTGTGGAACGACTGCCTGGGCACGGGCAGTGACGTCTGTGCCCTCGGCGGCGGCGGGGCCGGCGGCGGCGGGGTTTCACGTTTCGAACCGCTGAGCGAGCTCCCGGGCCAGCCGGAGGTCCAGCCGGGCCACGCCGGTGCCGACCCGCTCTTCGCACCGTCGGTGGTGACCAACCAGTGCTCGACGGCCTGCAGGCAGGTGCCCGACATCTCGAGCAACGCCGGCAACGGGGAGATCATCTACTCCCTCGGCGGCTCCGGATCGGCGTGGGAGGGTGTCGGTGGCACGAGCACCGGGGCGCCCCTCCTGGCCGGACTGGCCGCCGACCGTAACAGCGGCTGCACGGCGACGACCGGTGACTTCGCCCCGGCGCTCTACTCGCTCTACGACGGTCTTGGCGCCAACCATGGCTACGGCACGGCGTTCAACCCGATCACGAGCGGCGACAACGACCTGACGCAGGCACTCTCCGGCCTGTACGCGGCTAGCCACGGCGACAATCTCGCGACGGGGATCGGCTCGCCAATGGCCCAGGGCCTGTCGTGCCCGGAAGTCACATCGGTGGTCCCGGCGCTGGCTCCCGCGGGCTCGACGGTGAGCGTCTTCGGGTTCGGGCTCGAAGACGCCACGATCCGGTTCGGCAGCGCCCCGGCGTCCGTGGTGTCGGCCACAGCTACGCAGGCCGTGGTGAAGGTGCCGTCGGGGGCCGGCAACCTGACCGTGAGCGCCAGCGGCGTGCTCGGGAGCGGTACCCAGACGGCGAGCTTCGACGAGGGCACGACCCCGTCGGCCTCGGAGCTCGTCGTGACCGGGCAGCCTCCCGCGAGTACGCCGGCTGGCCCGGCCTTCCCGGTCAGCGTCTCGGTCGAGGACTCCGTGGGCGACACGGCCACGGGGACCACCGTGCCGGTCACCTTGGCCCTCACACCGGGGACCGGGACGCCGGGGTCGGTGGTCAGCTGCCCGGTGGACCCCGTCGAGTCCACGGCCGGGGTGGCGAGCTTCGTGTGCTCGGTCAGCCGGCCCGGGACCGGCTACACGCTGAGCGCCACGAGTCCGGGCCTCGCGAGCGCCGTTTCGAGCGGCTTCACGGTCACCGGGCAGCCGAGCCAGCTGGCCATGGTGTCGCCGCCGCCCACGAGCGTGACGGCGGGGAGCCCCTTCTCCGTCCAGGTGGCCGTCGAGGACAGCGGCGGCAACGTCGTCGCGGCCTCGACCACCGCCGTCAGCCTGGTCGTCACCCCGGGGACCGGGTCGCCGGGAGCCTCTCTCAGCTGTGCGGCGGACCCGGTCATTGCCGAGGACGGCATGGCCTTCCTCTCCTGCTCGATCAGCCCCGCAGGTAGCGGCTACACGCTCACGGCGAGCAGCCCGGGCCTGCCGCCGGTGGTGACCGGACCGGTCAGCGTCTCGTCTCTCCCTCCGGCCCCGTCCCCCGGCTACGACCTGGTGGCCTCGGACGGCGGGGTCTTCGGCTTCGACGCCCCCTTCTTCGGTTCGATGGGCGACCAGCATCTGAACGCCCCGATCGTGGCCATGGCGTCGACGCCGGACGGCGTGGGCTACTGGTTCGTGGCTTCCGACGGCGGCATCTTCAACTTCGGCGACGCCCCGTTCTTCGGCTCGATGGGCGGCCACCCTCTGAACGCGCCGATCGTCGGCATGGCCCCCGACCCGGCCACCGGTGGCTACTGGCTGGTGGCCTCCGACGGCGGCGTCTTCGGCTTCGGCGCCCCCTTCTTCGGCTCGATGGGCGGCCAGCATCTGGACGCCCGAATCGTGGCCATGGCACCCACCCCCGACGGCGGGGGCTACTGGCTCCTCGCCTCCGACGGCGGGGTCTTCAACTTCGGCGACGCCGCGTACGACGGCTCGATGGGCGGCCACCCGCTCGACGCGCCGATCGTGGGCATGGCCCCCGACCCAGCAACCGGTGGCTACTGGCTGGTGGCCTCCGACGGCGGCGTCTTCGGCTTCGACGCGCCCTTCCTCGGTTCGATGGGCGGGCAGACGCTCAACGCCCGCATCGTCGGCATGGCCGCTACCGCCGACGGCCAGGGGTACTGGTTCGTCGCCTCGGACGGCGGCATCTTCAACTACGGCGACGCCGACTTCGAGGGCTCGATGGGCGGCCAACCCCTCAACGCGCCGGTGGTCAGCATGGCCGCGGTGAGCTGAACAGCCATCTCGCCCGCGGCCCCTGCCGCCGGGCCCGCCTTCGTTTAACGTGTCCCGCAGCCGTCACGGACGCCAGCCGGAGGTGTGAGGTGCTGTATCTGCACGAGGTGCACAAGGTCGTCGGGAAGAAGGAGCACGAGTTCGAGACCGCCTATCGCGAGGGTTGGATGCCCCTGATGGCCGACACCGACTACGCCCGGCTCCTCTGGTACACGAACCAGGCCCACGGCAGCGGCGTGTCCTACTCGGTGGTGACGATCACCGCCATCACCGACGGGGCGGCATGGGAGGACCTGGTCCGCCGGGCGCAGCAGGGCGACCTCCAGGACTGGCTCCGTGAGTTGGACACCTACCGGCACGACGTGGTGGGCAAGATCATGATCCCCGTCCACTGGTCGCCGCTGCAGGAGGTGGATCTGTCGACCGTCCCGACGGACGGGCGCGAGCACGAACTGAGCATCTTCATGGAGGACACCGGCTGGCCCTACTCGTCGCTCGACGAGTACATCCAGTGCTGGCACGACATCTACTACGCCCCGATGCAGCAGGCACCGCCGAACCGTCGGATGCTCGACATCCAGGCCTGCTTCCAGGTGGCACACGGGACGCACCAGCGGCGGGAGGCCATGCTCTGGCAGCGCATTCCGGACCCGAAGACGCTCATGCACCTCCTGACCTCGGACCCGTTGCCAGAACACCAGAAGCCCGGCACGTACATGCACGACGCCCTCGAGTACCGCGACCAGTGGGAGAGCAGATTGCTCCGCACGAGCAAGTGGTCACCCCTCTACTGACCGTGACACTCCCCCCGCAACTCTCGATGGTCGTGCTGAGCACTCGGGACCTTCCGGCCCTCCGGCGCTTCTACGACGCGCTCGGGTGGACGGAGCTCCCCGGCGGGTCCGACGAGCTGGCCCGTTTCCGCATGGGCGAGCTCATCCTCGCCCTCTACCCGGCCACCCCGGGCGAAGGTGCCACCCCGCCGGCCGGCGACCACTCCGCCATGACGCTCGTCATCAGCGTGGCCACCGCCGCCGAGGTGGACTCGGCGTTCGCCGGGGCCGTGCACGTGGGGGCCGAAGCTGTCTCCCAGCCCCAGGACCAGTCCTGGGGTGGCCGCTCGGCCGTCATCGCCGATCCCGAAGGCAACCGCTGGGAGATCCTCTGGGTGCCCCGCCCCTCCGGCGGGTAGCCCCAACCCCGTGACGGTGCGGCGGGCTGGGCTGTTTGTGCTCGCGGTCATGTCGGCGCTGCTCGCCCCCGCCGTCCCGGTGGCCGCCGCCACCCGGTCGGCTGGAGGCCTGGTGGCCGACCCGTCCGCGCTGGTGGATCCGATGGCCGGGACCGGTTCGGGACCGACGAAACCCGGGGCGGTGGGGGAGTTCCCCGGGGCCGTTCTCCCATTCGGCATGGTCCAGTGGAGCCCCGACACCTCCCCGGATCGCACGTCGGGGAGCGGGTACGACGTGGCCGACCACCGGATCTCCGGTTTCAGTCTCACCCACCTGAGCGGGACGGGCTGCGCCGCCTACGGCGACATCCCCGTGCTGCCGACGGTCGGATCCGTCCCGGCGTCACCCGACACGGCGACGGACTCCTTCACCCATGCCGACGAGGCCGCCGCCCCCGGGCGCTACGCCGTGACCCTCGGCCCGGCCGGCATCCGCACCCAGCTCACCGTGACCACTCGTACCGGTCTCGGCGAGTTCATCTTCCCGAAGACGGCCAGCGCCGATCTTCTGTTCAAGGTGGACGGGAGCGCCAACCCCGTCACCGCGGCCGCCGTGACCATCGACGGCCACCTCGGCCTCAGCGGGCAGGTCACGAGCGGCCAGTTCTGCGGGACGGGGACGCCCTACACCCTCTACTTCGCGGCCGTCTTCGACCGGCCCTTCACCGCTGACGGGGTCTGGAGTGCCTCGGGGGAGCAGCCCGGCGCCACCGGGTGCCGCGGTCCGACGTGCGGGGCCTGGGTCTCCTTCGACGCTGAGCACGACCGAGAGGTCCTCATGAAGGTGGGCATCTCCTTCGTGAGCGTGGCCGACGCCCGGGCCAATCTCGTGGCCGAGGACCGGGGTTGGTCCGTCGACCACGTCGAGGCGGTGGCCACCGCCAGCTGGAACAGGCTGCTCGGGCGCATCCGTATCGGCGGCGGAACGGTGAACAAGGAACGGACGTTCTACACCGCCCTCTACCACTCCCTCCTCGACCCCAACGTCGTGAGCGACGCCGACGGCCGCTATGTGGGGCCCGACGGGAAGGTCCACGAAGCCGGCCACCGCGCCTATTACGCCGACTTCTCCGAGTGGGACATCTACCGGTCGGAGATTCCGCTGCTGGCCGTCGTCGCCCCGCACGAGACGGCTGACATGGTCCAGTCCCTCGTCGACGACGCCCTCGAGAACGGCTGGCTCCCCAAATGGGCCATCGCCGGCGGCGACGCCTCACAGATGAACGGCGACTCGGCCGACCCCATCATCGCCTCGGCCTACGCCTTCGGGATCCACGACTTCGACGTCCCGGCCGCCCTCCGGGCGATGGTGAAGGGGGCGACACAGGACGAGACGGGCCACGGCCTCGAGATCGAGCGCCAGTATCTCGACCAGTACCTGACGCAGCACTGGATCAACGCCGGTTCTCTCGACCTGACCTCGATCGACTACTCCATCGGCGGGTCGGCCACCCTCGAGTACGCCATCGACGACTTCGCCATCTCCCGGCTGGCGCTCGCCCAGGGGGACAGCAGCCTGGCCGCCACGATGGCGGACCGGTCCCACTACTGGGAGTACCTCTTCAACCCGGCGACCGGCTACCTCGGGGCCCGGAACCCCGACGGGAGCTTCCCGGCCGGGCCGGCCTTCCAGACGGCCGAGTTCGAGGCGGGTGGCGAGCGCGGGTTCGAGGAAGGCAACGCCGTCCAGTACACGTGGTCGGTGCCGGAGGACCTGGGCGATCTGGCGGCCCTCATGGGCGGCGACGCCCAGGCCGTGGACGACCTGAACACCTTCTTCACCAAGCTCAACGCCGGTCGCTTCGCCCCCTACGACTGGGCCGGGAACGAGCCCAGTCTCTGGACGCCGTGGGAGTACGACTGGTTCGGGGCGCCCTGGCGGACCCAGGCGGTGGTCCACCAGATCGCCACCACCTTCTACCGCGACGCCCCGGACGACGAGCCGGGCAACGACGACCTCGGCGCCATTTCCTCCTGGTACGTGTGGGCGGCGCTCGGGATGTACCCGGTGATCCCGGGCATGGCGGACCTCGCCCTGGCCAGCCCGCTGTTCCCCCGCGCCGTCGTCACCCTTCCCGACGGGCGCCAGCTCGTCATCGACGCCCCCCGCGCCGCCGAGGGCGACGTGTACGTCCAGTCCCTCAGCGTCAAGGGTGCCGTGCCACCCGCGACGACGGGTAGCTGCGGTCAGAAGGTCGCCGGGCACGGCTGGACCGCACCATGGCTGCCGGCCTCCGTGCTGCACTCCGGAGCGACGTTGGAGTTCGCCCTCGGCCGTCGTCCCCAGACGACATGGGGGGCCACGCCGGCCGACGCTCCCCCGTCCGAGGAGAGCGGGCTCATCAGCGCCGTCGGGTACACGCTGCCCGGAGGCTCGGTCAGCATCTCACCAGGTTCCCCGACGGCCGTCACGCTGGGACTGGACAGGGCGACCTCCGGTGGCGAGGTCACGTGGACGGCCACGGCTTCGTCCGGGCTGACGGTGAGCCCGAGCACCGGGACCTTCGCCGCTCCGGCAGTCGGCAGGTGCGTGACGCCGCCGAGAGAGCAACAGGCACTGACCGTCACGGTGAGTGCGACCACGCCTCAGACCGTGAGCTTCGTCCTACATCCTTCGGAGGGACCCGCCCTGCCGCCGGTGCAGCTGGACGTGAACCCGAGCTCCTGACCCTTGAGGGCCGAGAAGCGACCTACCGGGGGGCCGCCGCGCCGGCCCTATGATACTACTTAGTATGATGCCGTGAGGTATGATACGACGATGGCCAGGAACCCCTTCAGTTATGGCTCCCCAGTCGGGGGTCCTTACTTCGCCGGTCGCGTTGCTGAGATCGATGCCCTGGTCAGCCGGATGGAGAATGGCGTCAACGTCGTTGTCACCGCACCCCGCCGTTATGGGAAGACGTCGTTGCTCGAACGCGGAGCGGACCGCGTCGTCTCCGCAGGAGGGTCCATCGTACGGGCCAACCTTCTCCGAACCCCGAGTCTGGATGCTCTTGCCAGCCGTCTGGCCACGGACGCCTACGCCCTCACTGGAGGTCCATGGCTCCGAGCCGTCCAGGCGGTGCCTGAGTTCCTGAAGCGGTTGCGCCTCAACCCTTCTGTCACGTTCGACGACAAGGGCAAACCGGTGTTCACTTTCACAGGAGTTATCGGGGCACGGGACGCCGAGCAGCTCATCGATGACGTCTACAGGATCCTGGCCGAGCTCGCCGAGGAACGTCCAGCGGTCCTGATGCTCGACGAGTTCCAGGCGTTCGCCGATCTTGGTCCGAGACTTCCTGGCCTCCTAAAGGCGCTCGCGGACGAACACCCCAAAGTCTCTCTGGTAATGGCGGGCTCGAGAAAGCATCTCATGGAGAGCCTCGTGCTCTCGTCGGGAGCACCGCTCTACAACATGGCCGAACGCATCGCTCTCGGACCCATTGAAGAGGCCGTGATGAGGAAATTCCTCCGGTCACGGACGAAGGCCGGTGGTAAATCCATGGTGCCCGAGGTCGCTGAGCGGATCTGTGATCTGGCTGGTCCCATCCCGCACGATATTCAGCGCTTGGCCTATGAGGTGTTCGACGAAGCGACTGAGGAGATCGATCTGGGGGCCGTCGATGCCGGGATGCGCCGGGTGGTGGAGCATGAAGCCGAGGGGTATGCGGAGCGGTTCTCGAAACTGGCCGTTGGCCAACGCCGGGTCCTCTTCGTGCTGGCGGACACGTGGGTCGATCAGCCACAATCCTCTGGATTCGCCAGGGCGACCGGCTACGCCAACCCAGCGGGAGCACGGAAGGCTCTTATTGCCCTCGAAGAGAATGAAACCATCCTCAATCGAGGCGGTGCGTTTCAGGTTGCCGATCCCTTCTTCCGCGAATGGCTTCGGCGGGGTACCTAGAACCTGGTGCCGCCCGGGAAGCTACGACGCCATCGGCTGCCTGAGAAGGGTCCCGTCAAAGCCGCGGAAGTCATCGAATTGGCGCGTTCGCCCAGATTCGGTTCGATCCGAGCGCTTGGCTACAAGATTGGCTACCGTCAACGACGGATGGGCAGACTGCCGATCGCCGACTCGGCAGTGTCCATCGATCACTACCGCCACGGGGCAGTGCGACGGTTGGCCGACTCCGGGGAGCTGCACCTGACACGGAAGCACCGCCCGAGATGACTGGTGAAAGCCTTGGCGTGATTCATTGGCGCTCAATCTGACCGAAGACAGCAGCGGCTATCCGGGCCGTTCGGCGGTAGCTTGGATACCGTGCTACGAAGGGGGAATGACCACCGTGGACTGGGACGAGCCGGATGAACGAGAGCAGAGGACCGCGGCCGATGTGATCGAGGCCAACGCGGTCCGCTCCAAGGTGGCTAGGGAGCACTGCCGGCGCACTCAGATTGAACGGGGCCGTCAACGCCAACTCGCTCGGCTAGAGGAGCTTGAAAGGTAGACGCGGCATTCTGAGATCTGTGGTGCCTGAGGGGTCGAGGTACACGACGACGACCTCTCGAGGTTGTGTCCGATACGCTCGGGCGCGCGTCGATCCGGGTCACGGAGGACGTGTACGGGCCCCTGCTGGCGACGTCGAAGATGAAGGCCGCCGAGGCCATGGAAACGCGCCGAAGGTCGACGACAGTCGGCTCTCGAGGGCTTGGCGACAAACAGCCGGGGCTTAGACCTCGGCGAGCCATGGAGTAGGGGTTTTGTGGGCCGCCCGGGTCTCGATCCCGGTACCTTGGGATTCGGCTCGGATGATCCGTAGCCGTGTGCTCGGGTACAGCATCCAGGTCAGCACCTGGTAGTCGTTCGGGGCCGTTTGTCGAGGAGTGGTGCAGTCCGAGCCCTGGGCTGTCGCCCGCCACGCTGATAGGACCACCCTTCCGCCAGTGTGAAGGGACCACCTCTCCGGGGATTCCAGCGTCGGCAGGGTGATGATGACGGTTGTCGTTGTCACAGTCAAGGACGCCGACGGCGTCGTGGTGCCCGGGGTGTCGTCCCGCCGACGTCGAGTCCGGGCTTCTGGCGGTGCCGATAGGAGCTGCCCTCCAGGATGAGCTCGTAAGCGGCCGACTGGAGCCGGTCGATGGCGGACTGGGCGAGCAGCGCGTCGGCCATCTGTCCGATCCATTCAAGGGGTTCGCGGTTGGAGGTGACGAGGGTCGATGCGCTTCGGTGCCGCTCCACCACGAGCTCGTAGATGTCGGCGGTGTCGAGGGCGTCGAAGGGCTGCAGGGCAAAGTCGTCCAAGATGAGCAGATCCACCCGCATGAGCTTTCGCATCTCGGCGTCGTGGCTGTTGTCCAGGCGAGAGGCCCGAAGGCGCTTCAGGAGCACGTCGGTGCGGCAGAACGTCACGGTGGAGCGCCGACGGACGGCCACGTGCCCGAGGGCGGAGGCCATGAAGGTCTTCCCCACCCCGACGGGCCCCATGATCATGACGTTGTGACCGGCGTCGATGAAGCGCAGCGAGCACAGCTCGTCCCAGATCTGGCGGTCGAACTTGGCCTCGGTGGTCTCGTCCCAGTGCTCGAGGCGCATATCAGGGTCGAGCCCGGCGGTCCTGGCCCGCAGAGCGGCCGAAGAGGTCTCACGTCTTGTGACCTCGTCGGAGAGCACGAGCTCCAAGAACTCGGCGTGGCCCATGTTCCTCGACTTGGCCAGCGCCAGGCGCTCGGGGAGGGTGTCGAGGCAGCGGCCCAGCTTGACCTGGCGCAGGACACCTTTGAGCTCGGCGGAGACGCTGGGTGGCGGCGTGGTCATGCCACACCGCCTCGGGTCGCGCCCGCTGTAGTGGCGTCTGGGGCCCGATCGACACCGTCTGGGGTCTCTGGGTCCGGCCGATGTGCTGGGGAAAGGCGAAAGTCCTCGAGCGGTCGGACGAAGCGGCCAGTGAGCAAGGTGCCTTGGACCGGCAGCGGCTCAACGCTCGATTCGGTGGCCCGCTCGAGCATCCGTCCGATGAGCGCCACGCTGAAGGCCTCGGCCGCGGCCGCTTTGGTGCACGCTTCGTCCACCCTGGTGGGCCCCCACTTCTTCACCAGGCCCAACAACGCATAGACCTGGCGCATCTTGGTCCACGGCAGCGGATGATCGAGCAGCACCGCCGCGTAGGCGCCGATGGCCGGCCCGTGGTCAGCGGCAATGGACTCGAGGCGCTTCAGGTCCCGCAGCGCGTAGACGCTCTTGTCCGACGGCAGGTCCTCGGGATGGGTGGAGCGACCTCCGGGGGCCTGGCGGGGATGGGTCTTGACCAGCTGGCCCCCGAAGAAGATCTTCACGAGCTCGTGATCGGCCCGGACGTCGACGTGGCGGCCGATCAGGTTCCCGGGCACCGAATAGAGGGCCTTGGCCACCTCGATGTGGTGGTCCCGGTGCACCTTGGGCGTGGCGTAGTGGGGCAGGTCATAGGGGAAGGCCGGCGCCGGGAGCAGCGCCGGGGCCTCGACCGCCTTGAAGTGCTCGGCCGGCCGACACGCCGTGGTGCCGTGCACCCGCAGCCCGGCGGTCGTGGTGCACCAGCGCTCGGCCCGGCGCTGGGCGTCGGCACGGTCGACGAAGTGCTCGCCGGCGAAGAACGATCGGCGCACATAGGGAACGGTGCGCTCGACTCTGGGCTTGTCCTGGGGGTGGCGCACCCTCGTGGCGTCGATGAGGAACCCCCGGTCCTGGGCGTACTCGACGAAGGCCTGGTTGAGCCGGGGATCGGTGGGGTTGGCCTTGTCGACGATGGTTGACATGTTGTCGGGGATGACGATGCGGAACACCCCGCCGAAGAACGCCCAGGCCCCCTCGAAGCCGCAGATGACATCGGCGATCGTCTGGGAGAAGCACAGACACACGAAGCAGTGGCGGCTCACACACGCCGTGAAGATCAGCGCGTGGCACACCCGGCGGCGATTGCTCTCGGAGTCGAACAGCAGTCCCATGCGGCCGAAGTCGACCTGTAGCTCCTCGCCGGGCTCGCCGTCGGCCACCCGGACCGTCGTGCCCCGGCCACGGCGAGGCCCGCACAGCTGGGCGCAGAAGCGCTCCAAGGTCCGAAGCGGGACCGACACGCCCTGGCGGCCGAGCAGGTCGTGGACCTTCGCCACGGTCAGGTCTTCCTCGTCCAGCCACGTCTTGATCTTCTCTTTGTAGGGCTCGAGGCGGCGCCAGGGTGCCCCGTGGCCGTCGGTGCGATGGGGCCGCACCTTCTCCACCACGAGGGCCAGGAAGACGTCGTTGAGCTGGTCCTCTCCGCCCTCGCGGTCCAGGCCAGCCTCGACGGCCGCGTCCACGTAGCGGCGGACGGTCTTGCGGTCGATCCCTGCCAGGCGCTCCACCGAGCGCAGTCCCTCGCCGGCCAGCCACAGCCGGAGCATTTCTCGAACCTCGAACACCCGCACCTCCCGGAAGGACATCGCCGCTCCTTGGTCCGCTGACCGATGGCGGCGAGTGCACCGGCTGGCGGACCGGCGCTGGTGGACCCCCGGGGGGTGGTCCCATTACTGGCGGAAGGGTGGTCCCATCCTGGTGGCGGAACTCAGCTCAAGGTGGTCCCATGCTCGTGGCGGGCGACAGGGCTACAGAGGTGGCTACATCCTGCTGAGCTGGAGCTTCTGTAGCAGCTATCGGCGACGCCTGAATACGGACCCCTCGTCGACGACTCCGCCCGCAGCATGGGGGTCAAAATTCAGCCGTCGTTGAGAGCAGCCTCGCGTGAGAGGCCCAAGGTCTCGATCGGCGGCTATCACGACCTCTCGCGTTTTAGGCTCTCGACCATGAGGCTGCCTTGGAAAGGAGATGGGAACGCTGGCGGTGAAACCGGGGGCCTGGGCCTTGACAGCATCCGCTTCGACACCTTGGGCCTCATCATGCAACCAGACACGGCGCCCAATGAGCGCGAGTGGAGAGGCACAAATTTGGTGCTCTCCGAACACTGGTTTCCCATCCCACCAGATCTACCAAGTCTCCAGGTGGACGAGCTTCGTACGACATATGAAGAAGCGCTCATGGGGCCACCACAGATCGGTGGTCGAACACCACGACTCTTGCACCTCGCCGTCCATCGTGAGCTACCACTGCCCGCCGTCTGCACGCTGATTCGACTCGTCCCTCCTCGTGGCCACGGGTTCTTCTTTGCCGGCGCGATCACGTTGCCACTCGCCGAGAGCAGCTGGGTAATCAGAGCTCTGAGCAGTGAAGGCCAGCTGACCGGGGTTCGAGAGGCGTTGGCCGGCGCTCGGTTCCTCAGGGAGCACCGCCTGCAGGGGGCGTCGGCCGAAGAACTCTTATCAGGCTTAGACCCTTACGAGGCCAAATGGGACTTGGATGAGAATGACCCGTTGACCCTGGTTCGCCACTCGATCAGCCGAATCCTGTCAAGCCTGGAGATCGATCCGCGAGCTTTGTATGAGCCCTCTTTCGCCTAAGGCCCAGCAGCGGCAGACCGACGGAAGTAGCGGCCAACTCCGAAAGCCTCTCCTCGGCTCCGGCTGAAGGTCGCGACGGAACCGTCCGGCTCCAAAGCTCGCATCTTTACGTCAGTGGGCCCGCCTGGGCCATTGGACCCTGCACAAACTCAGACACTCCTGCGGCTCGCGCCTCCTGGTCATGGGTGTGCCACTCGAGGTCGTGTCGGAGACGCTCGGGCACGCGTCGAACAGGGTGACGAAGGACATCGACGGGCATCTACTCGCGACGTCGAAGATCAAGGCGGCGGAGGCCATGGAACAAGCGCTGTGGGTCGACCACCAGGCGGCTGTCGAGGACTTAGCTACAAACTTGGCTGCAATTGCCCGCAGTCGGGAAGTCGGCAAGCCTTCGAGCAGAGGTTCTGTGGGCCGCCCGGGTCTCGATCCCGGCACCTTGGGATTAAAAGTCCCCTGCTCTTCCCGATGAGCTAGCGGCCCTGCGAGTGCAAGATAACTTGCCTGGGCCGGAGGGCGAAACAGCTCGTGCGAGCCTGTCGGCTGAGATCCCGAGCCCAATCCCGCCGGGATGTCCGAATGGGCGGGATGGGCCGTCTGGCGATCGCAGTCGACGTCCCAGGGGGCGGCCAGTGCTCTCCGGTGAGGGATATCGATGATCAGCAAGGAGGACATCACAGCTGAGCTGGCCGCCAAACTCGTCGCGTCGCAGTTTCCCGAATGGGCCGATCTTCCCGTGACACCAGTTGAACTGAACGGCTGGGACAACACGACCTTTCGGTTGGGTGACGACAAGTCGGTGCGCCTCCCCATCGGCGAGGCCTATGCGCTGGCGGTTGAGAAGGAGCATCGGTGGCTACCCGTGCTAGCCCCGCGGCTGCCACTGCCGATCCCCCGACCGCTCGCCCTGGGGTCGCCCGACGACCGCTACCCATGGCCCTGGTCGGTCTACGAGTGGCTCCAAGGCGAGCCTGCCACCGTCGAGCGGGTGGCGGACCTCGGTGCCTTGGCGAAGGATCTGGCCGGCTTCTTGACTGCTCTTTACTCGGTGGACACGACGGATGGGCCGGCGAGTGACCTGCACTGCTTCTTCCGGGGTGGTCCGCTCTCAGTCTGGGACGAAATGACCCGCCGGGCCATCTCGGAGCTCGGGGACGAGATCGACGCTTTGGGAGCGCTTGCCACATGGGAGGCGGCAGTGGCGGCAGCGTTCGACGGGTCCGCAGTGTGGTTCCACGGTGACGTATCAGCGTCCAACCTGCTCGTCGCCGACGGTCGCCTGAGAGCGGTCATCGACTTTGGAACCACGGGCGTAGGTGATCCGGCCTGCGACCTCCCGATCGCCTGGACGCTCTTTGCCGACGACAGCCGGTCGGCCTTTCGGAACGAGCTCTCCCTGGATGCAGCGACGTGGACCCGAGGACGGGGATGGGCGTTGTGGAAGGCCCTGATCACGATGCAGCAGGCCCGGCATCAGGAGGGTGGTGCCGAGGAGCGGTTCGGGTGGCGTTGGAGCTCAGCCCGGGTCATCGATGAGGTCGTGGCCGAGCACCAGCAGACCACCTGAGGTCAGGCCGGCCGACGCTCGAGCGTTCAGGCGTCTCCGCTGAGACGGCGAGCCTGCTCGAAGACGAATTCGTCGACGTGACGTGCACGGGCTATGAGGATGTCGGTGACCTCGGGATGCGTGGGCACGAAGAAGCGGTCCTCCAAGATGGCGTCGACCGCCAGCTGGCCGACGGTGTCGGGATCCAGGGGCGCGAGCTCCGGTGTTCGGGGGCCGGCGATGGGACCGAACACCTCGATGTGCTCGGCGATGTTGGTCATCACCGGACCAGGGCACAGGCAGGTCACGCCGACACCCCGGGGTTTGGTGTACAGGGCCAGACACTCGGACAGGAGCACGATGGCGCTCTTGGTGGCCACGTAGGGGAGCCGGTCATAGCTGTACCCGTAGAGGCCGGCCGTCGAGGCTGTGTGCACCAGGTGGCCGGATCCCTGCTCCAGGAGCCCGGGCAAGAAGGTGCGGACCGCCCGCACGACGGAGAGCAGGTTCACGTCGATGATGCGCTCCCACGCCTCGACGGGGATGTTCTCCGGCAGCCCGAGGGCGAGCACGCCCACGTTGCTCATGACCACATCCACCCGGCCGAACTCCTCGATTGCCCGGTTGCGCAGCATCGCCACGTCGTCGTCCTCGCTGACGTCGCACCTGAGGCCCAGTGCTTGCCCTCCGGCTTCAGTGATCTCACCGGCCACTGCCTGGGCCCGGTCCTCGTCGATGTCGGCAACGACGACGGCCGAGCCGGTCCGGGCGAGGGCGTGGGCAGTCGCCCGCCCGATGCCGCTGCCACCCCCGGTGACCACGGCGACCCGTCCGACGAGTTCGGTCATGTTCGGTCGTTGTCCGCCGGGGTGACCGGACCACCTTCGTCCTGGACTCGGGCCCAGGATTCGTGGACCACCTCGTCGAGGAACGCCGCCTTGCTCCATCCGGCATAGACGGCAAAGTGGAGGACGAGCTCTTCCATCTCGGTCCGGCTCAGCTGCCCGCTCTTCAGGGCCGAGTAGACGTGGGAGCGGATCGGGATGATCGTGTCGTCCACCCCGACGGCGGCCACGGTGATGCAGCGGCGGTCGCGCTCGGAGAGGCCGGGCCGCTGCCAGACCTCGCCGAACACGAAGTTGAGGATCCCAGCGAGGGTGTAGGGGCTCGTCCGAGGCGGCGCGGGTACGAAGTTGATCTCCCGGAAGCAGGCCTCGCCGCGGGCGAGTCGCTGTTCGCTGTCCTCTCCCGCGTTCCACGGTTCGAGCGGCGCCGGTGGGGACGGCGCATCCCCGCGCTCCCCGCTGATCCGGGCGTTCTGGACCGAAACCGTCTGGTCGAGGAGCGACGCCTTGGGCCACCCGCAGTAGACGGCGAAGTGGAGGACGAACTCCTGCAGCTCGGCCAGTGTGAGGTCGCCCGACTTCAGGGCAGCGTAGACGTGGGCGTCGATCGGCCCGACCGTGTCCCCGGCCCCGACGCAGGTGAGCGTGACGAGACGGCGCTCCCGGCGACCGAGTCCCGGCCTGGTCCACACCCGGGCGAACTCGAACCCCAGCACGCCGTCCTCGGCGAACGGCGACGCCGCCCCCTCGTAGGGGACGGCCATGACCTCGGCGTAGATGCCCCGAGGGTCGCCCTGCTCGACCGTCATCATCGTGTCCCTTCTGTCGGCGGCCGGTTCATTTCATCGCCAGAGGGGTCACCGGCGAGCCCACCGCCCCGGTGACCCGGAGCCCGGGGGCCACGAGGAGGAACTCGTACACCCGGTCGTCGGCGCAGTCCGCCGCTAGCTCCTCGAGGTACCAGTACTCGCCGAGCGGCATGCCCATGTCCCTGAGGGCGAGCATGTGGAACGGGATGGCGTAGTGCTGCAGCACCCCGTAGGACTCGACGGCCGTGTTGTCACAGGCCAGGGCGGCGACACCGTGTTCGGCGAACCAGGTGGCCGTCGTGTAGTGCACGCCGGGCGCCGCACCTTCGAAGGCCGCCCATCCCCCTGTCCGGTCGCGGACGGCCATGAGACCGGTCCGGAGGAGCACGATGTCCCCGGCCTCGACCGTCACCCGCTGGGTCGTACAGGCCTCATCGAGCTCCTCGGCGGTGACCCGGTGGCCGGCCGGCAGGGTCTCCACTTCGTGGAGCCGGGCGATGTCCAGGAGGACGCCGCGGGAGACCAGCTCGTCGTAGTACTTCTCCATGCCCAAGCGGGTCGCCCCTCTGGTGGTGGCCGTCGCGGCGGGAAAGCCGTTGTACAGGCGGTCGTCGTAGAAGACGTGGGCCAGCGCGTCCCACTGGGTCGCCGCCTGGAGGTGCATGACCACCATGTCGTCGGTGTAGCGCGACGTCCCACCGGTGCCGTTCACCTGGGGCGGGTCGGTGCCGGTCCTCGTGAGCACGTGCAGAGGGTTTCGGCGCGGGTTGCGGGGGTCGCTTCCCTGCGGACCGTCGGCGTCGAGGGGGATCGTGAGCGAGAACACCGCTCCTCGGCGCACGAGGGACGCCGCGGCGGCCCGCTTCTCGGCAGTGATGAGGTTGAGGGTCCCGCGTTCGTCGTCGGCGCCCCAGCGGCCCCAGTTCCTCACCTGGGCACCGAGGTCCTCCAGCAGCTTGGTTTCGTCGTCCTGGGTCATCCTCTCCCCCGTCGGACCCGTGCTCCGGCGACTACCGTGGCCGTCGACCAGCGAGGCGGAGTCCATGCCTGTACTGCGAGCGAGCGATCTGTACCACACCGGCGTCGTGGTGGCCGATCTCGATGCGTCGCTGGCCTCGATGGCAGCGCTCGGCGGCTACCGCTGGATGGACCCCTTCGCCGTCGACGCCCCGGTGTGGACGCCCGACGGGGCAACGGTCCTCCCGTTGCGCTTCGCCTACTCGCTCGACCCTCCCTACCTCGAGCTCGTGCAGTCGGTGCCCGGCACGGTCTGGGAGGGCGCCCCGGGTAACGCCGTCCACCACGTCGGCTGCTGGGTGGACGACCTGGCGGCCGCCTCGACCGGGCTGACCGCCGAGGGTCGTCCCATGGAGGTCTGCGGCGGCGCGGACCCGTCGGCCCCCCTGGCGTTCGCCTACCACCGCGGCACCGACGGCATCCGGATCGAGCTGGTCGACCGGCGGCTCCTGCCGGACTTCCCCGCCTTCCTGCGCGAGCACACGAGCAGCCCGTAGGTGGGTCGGCGCCAGGGTGCTCAACCGCCGAGGCTGAGCGCTGCGGCCGCCTGGGCCATGTCGAAGTAGTCGCGCCAGGCGGCGATGCGGCCGTCCTCCACCTCGAAGGCCCCCATGACCGGGATGCGCCCCTCGGCGCCGGCGGCCGTGTTGAAGAAGTCGATCCGCTCGGTGAGGACCGTGCTCCCGGTGCTCGCCATGGCGAGGATGCGGAACTCGATCGACGTGAACATGTCGAATTGCATGGCGAGGGAAGCCACCGTGGCTTCGAGGCCCTCGACCGGGTCCATCGGGATGTTGTGGTAGACGGCCTTCTCCGTCAGGAGTGACCGGCACCGCTCGAGGTCCTTCTGCCCGATGGCGTCGCAGAAGTCCTGCACCACCCGCTCGGCGTCGCTCATGGGCCGCTCCCTTCGCTCTCCGTCCGTCGGCCGCTCGAGGCCGCGCTCGTTCGGCGCCCGATCCTCGCGCCCGGCCAGGGCCGGCGCTCGCCCGGGCTCATGCGCGGCCGGGCGACGCCTCCTCGGCCAGCCGGGCGAGCACCGAGCGCTGGATCTGGCCGGTGGCCGGGGTCCGGGGCAGTTGCTCGGTGACGACGACGCGCCGAGGGTGCTTGAACGGGGCCAGCCGGTCCCCGATGTGCGAGCGGAGCTCGTCGACGGTGGGTGCCGCCCGACCCGGCTCGGTGACCACGAAGGCGCACACCACCTCGCCCCAACGCTCGTCGGCCACGCCCGCCACCGCGACGTCGCGGAGCCCGGCGTAGCCCCGCAGCACCCCCTCGACCTCCACGGGCGCCACGGACTCGCCGCCCGTGCGGATGATCTCCCGCTTGCGCCCGACGATCCAGTAGTAGCCCTCGTCGTCCCGCTCGGCGAGGTCACCCGTGTGGTACCAGCCCTCCCGGAGGGCCGCCGCCGTCTCGTCGGGCAGCTCGTAGTAGCGGCTCATGAGCCAGTCGCTCGACAGCAGCAGTTCGTCGTCGTCGGCCAGCCGGGCCTTCGTGCCGGGCACCGGGAGGCCGACCGAGTGGATCTTGGTGAACAGGTCGGCGTCGGGCAGCGAGACCGACGGGCCCGCCTCGGTCGAGCCGTAGTTGACGGTGGTCCTCGTGCCGGAGAAGCGCTCCTTCAATGTGGCGAGGAGCTCGGCGCTGACGAGCGACGTGCCGGTGAAGACCCACTCGAGGCTCGAGGTGTCGAAGGTCCGGTGGCACTCGAAGATGCGGTTCCACACGGCGGGGATGCAGTAGATGCTGCTGGCCCGCCAGGTCTCGACCGTCTCCAGCAGGAGTTCGGCGTCGGCCCGGGGAACGAGGTGGATGGCCCGCCCGGCGGCCCAGGCCCGCTCGAGAAAGTGCCAGCCGGCCATGTGGAAGAGCGGGAACATGCAGACCTCGCCGGTGTCACCGAGGTTGGGGCTCGTGTTGCGGGAGATCGCCCGCAGGAGGGTGGCCCGGTGCGAGAGGACCACGCCCTTGGGCCGGCCCGTGCTGCCGCTCGTGAGGAAGATGACGTCGTCGTCGTCCGCCCCCGGCCGTGGTCCCTCCGGCGGCGCAGCCGACGCCGCGGCGACCGCCGCGTCGAAGTCGGTGCCCGGGGCCGTTCGGCCGTCGGACCCCGAGACGGCGAGCGGGAGGCCGTGGGCCGCCGCGGCGGCCGCCTCGGCGTGGACAACGTCGGCCACCACGAGGCGGGGGGTGAGGTACTCGAGGGTGGCTGTCGCTTCGGCCTCGGTGTAGGCCGGGTTGAGAGGGGCGAAGACCGCGCCGAGGCGGGCCGTGGCGAAGCGGAGCGGCACCGACCCGAGTCCGATGTCGGTCCACGAGGCCACCCGGTCCCCGGGGCGGACGCCCAGCCCGACCAGCGCGTTGGCCGTCCGGTCGGTGGCCACCGCCACCTCGCCGAAGGTGAGCGAGCGGTCGAGGAGGGACACCGCCGGGCGCCGGGGGAGTGCCCCAGCGGCCACGTCGAGGAGGTCACCGATGAGCACGAGGTCACCTCCCAGGTGTTCGTCCGGCCCTTGCCACCGGTTCGAATTATCAATTGATAGTGGGGTCGGAGCACGATACCATCGGCCTCCCGGGCACAGGAGGGTCGTGCAGGCCGAACTCATTCTCACCGGCGTGGGCGGTCAGGGCATCCAGCTCTGCGCCAAGTGCGTCGCCCTCGCCGCGGTGGCCGAAGGCCGCCAGGCGATGCTCTCGGCCGACTACGGCGGCGAGATGCGGGGCGGCAAGACCGAGGCGTCGGTCGTGGTGAGCGACGGCGAGCTCCGGACCGTGCCCATCCTCCCGGCCACATGGTCGTCGTGGGTCATGTCCGACGAGCACTGGGGATCGGTGCGCGACCGGATGCGGCCCGGCGGCGTCGTGGTCGTGAACTCGACGCTCGTCACCGGCGACCTCGAGGTGCCCGAGTGCCGGGTGGTCGAGGTGCCGGCCACCGAGACGGCCACCGCCATGGGCGCCCCGATGGGCGCCGGCTTCGTCCTCCTCGGCGCCTACCTGGCACTGACCGGCATGGCCGGCCTGGAGTCGGCGAAGCAGGCCATGACCGAGCTCATCCCCCCCTACCGCACCCAGCACCTCGAAGCGAACGCCGCCGCCCTCGACGCCGGCGCAGCATTGGTGCCCTCGCTCGACTTCCCGGTCCCCTGGCTGGCCGGTGTGACCCGGTGACGGGATCGTTGTGAGCTCGACCCGGGGCACCGTCGTCATCGACGTCGACCGCTGCAAGGGCTGCGAGCTGTGCATCCCGGCGTGCCCGCCCGCCGTCCTCGTGATGTCCGAGCAAGTCAACCACCAGGGCTTCGCCTATCCGCTCCTGAAGCCGGGCTGCACCGGCTGCCGGGCCTGCCACGACGTGTGCCCCGACTACGTGTTCTCCGTGTACCGCTTCGAGCGTGAGCCGGTGACGGGGGGAGCCGCCTGATGGCGAGCGCGCTCATGAAGGGCGGCTCGGCCATGGCCGCCTCGGCCATCACCGCGGGCTGCCGGTTCTTCGCCGGCTACCCGATGGAGCCGTTCACCGCCCTGCTCGAGGGCTTCTCCCAGCAGATGCCGGCGGCCGGCGGCGTGTGCATCAACGCCGAGAGCGAGATCGAGGGCGTGAACATGGCCCTCGGAGCGTCGGCCGCCGGGGCCCGGGCGGCCACCGGCTCGTGCGGCCAGGGCATCGCCCTCATGCAGGAGGCCATCGCCGAGGCCGCCCTGAACGAGCTCCCGCTCGTCGTCTTCAACCTGGCCCGGGGCCAGCAGGACTACTTCCAGGCCACCCGGGGCGGCGGCTGGGGGGACTACCGGACGATCGCCCTCGCCCCGAAGGACGCCGCCGAGGCCGTCGAGCACACCCAGCTCCTGTTCCACCTGGCCGACCTCTACCGGACCCCGGTCCTCCTCTACGGCGACTACCTCGTGTCCGGCACCTATATGAGCGTGGACACCAGCCGCCGCGACTACGGGCCCCTCCCGGCCAAGGACTGGGCCCTCGACGGCAGCCTGGGTGGGACCCGCCGGTCCCGGGTCATCTGGACGTGGCGGCGCGGGAAGACCTTCGACCCCGGCCCCGGTCCCGACCTCCACTGGCGGGCGGTGGCCGACAAGTACGCCGAGCTCGAGCTGCTCGAGATGCGCCACGAGGCCCTCCACACCGACGACGCCGAGTGCGTCGTGGTCTCGTTCGGCACGACCGCGCCCTTCGTCGACTACGTGGTCGAAGAGCTGCGGGCCGACGGGGTCCGTATCGGCTCGTTCCGGCCGGTCTCCCTGTGGCCGTTCCCCGGGCCGGCGCTGGCCCGGGCCACCGCCTCGGCCAAGCAGGTCCTCGTGCTCGAGCTCAACGCCGGGCAGATGATCGACGACGTGCGGCTGAGCGTCGACGACCGCTCGAAGGTCGTGCCGATCGGACGGGTCAGCCAGGACCACAGCGGGCTGAAGCAGGGGGACCTGCTCAGCGTGGAGGCCGTACGCGAGCGGGTGCTCGCCCACCTCGACCGGGCGTCGGCGCCCGCCTGACGACGGGAGACGACATGACCGAGGCCAACGTGCAGTTCGTCGACACGAGCCGGCCGCCCGACGAGCCGAGCCGCCGCATCGCCGACTTCAAGCCCGACCTGCTCGACACCGAGGACCACCACCTCTGCCCGGGGTGCGGTCACCCCGTGGCCTGGCGGCTGCTCCTCGAGGTCATCGAGGAGCTCTCGCTCGAGCAGCGGGCCATCGGGGTGGTGGGCCACGGCTGCTACACCCACATCATCCAGACGGCCGACCTCGACTTCCTCCAGTGCCTGCACGGGCGAGCACCTTCGGCGGCCACCGGTGTGAAGCGGGTCCACGGCGACGCCGCGGTGTTCACGCTCCAGGGGGACGGGGACCTCGTGAACGAGGGCCTCCAGGAGACGCTGCACACCGCGGCCCGCGGGGAGCGGATCACCTCGATCATGCTGAACAACGGGGTCTTCGGGGACACGGGTGGGCACATGACCTCGACCACCGTCGTCGGCCAGCGGACGAAGACCAGCATCGACGGACGGGACCCCGCCATGCACGGCTACCCCATCCCGGTGGCCGACCTCCTGTGCCACCTCGACGGGGCGGCCTACGTGGCCCGGGGCGCGGTGAACAACGCCGCCTCGGTGGCCCGCACGAAGAAGATGCTGAAGCGGGCCTTCGAGTTCCAGATGGCGGGGGCCGGCTTCACCTTCCTCGAGATCCTCACCATGTGCCCGACGGGCTGGTTCGTGCCGGCCAAGGACGGCGGCGACTATCTCGCCTCCTCCATGGAGGAGGTCTACCCGTTGGGCGAGCTCAAAGCGCCGTGAGCTCGGCCGCCCGGACGGGAGCGCCGGCCCGGCTGCACCGGGCCCTCACGAGCGACGGCGTGGCCGAGCACATCGAGTCGCTGATCTTCGACGGGGTCCTCCGGTCGGGCGACCGCATCGACCGCGACGAGATCGCCGCCCGGCTCGGGGTGAGCCGGGCGCCCGTCCAGGAGGCGCTCATCCGTCTCGAACGCGACGGCCTCGTCGTCCTCCGCTACCACCGGGGCGCCTTCGTGGCGCCGTTCGACGCCGAGACGCTGCGCGAGCACTTCGAGCTCTACGCCCTCCTCACCGGCATGGCCTCGGCCAAGGTGGCCGACGGTCCGGACCCCGAGGTGGTGGAGCGTCTGCGGGCGGTGATGGCCGAGCTCGCTGCGGCGGGCGAGGATGCCGAGCGTCAGCGTTCGCTCCGCTTCGAGTTCCGCTCCCTCGTCAACCACGCCGGCGCCGGCCCCCGCCTGCTCGGCCTCCTCCGATCGACGGCCACCTTCCTCCCCCTCGCCACCGAGCTCGCCGAGCCGCTGCCGCCGGTCCCGGCCTGGCGGGCCCTCCGCGACGAGCTCGCCGCCATCGAACGGGGCGACCCCGAGGGGGCCCGGGCCGCGGCGGCGGCCCAGATGGAGCTCGTAGGCTCGCGGGCCGTGGCCGAGCTCGTCCGCCGCGGGGTGGTGGCCGACGAGCGCTTCCCGACCAGCGCTTGAGCGGGCAGGTGGCTCAGGTGCCGAGGAGGGGGCGGACCGCCGCCGCCAGGGCCACCGCGTGGCCGACCGGGTCCTCGAGCGGCCAGCCGTAGCTCGGCAGGTCGAAGTACTCCACGCTGAGCCGGCCGCGGTAGCCGACACGGCGCAGGCGTGCGATCACCGCGGCGAAGTCGACGTCGCCGCCCTCGTCGGGGTAGAGCTGCGGCCGGCCCTTGGCCGCCTGCCGCAGCTGGACGTGGTCCGCGAGGTCGAGGACCTCGACCGGGTCCTCGCCCCAGGTGGCGACGTGGCCGGTGTCGATGGTGAAGCGAAGGCCCGGGACGGCGACCGAGAGGGCCCGGATGCCGGCGATGCTGCCGGCCACGGTGCGGGGGCCGGCCTCGAGGCGGGTGCCGGGGTGGGCCTTCAGCATCGCCACCACGTCCTCGAAGCTCTCGTCGCGGCGCTGCACGGGGGCGATCGCCGTCTTGTCCGGCGGGAAGCCGCGGGCGGCGATCACGTCCCCGACGGGGAGCGGGAGGGGCGGGCCGCCGTCGGCCTCCACGTCGGCCAGGGCCTGCTCGCCGAGGTCCACGTGGTCGAAGCCGAGCGCTGCCGCCCGCTCGAAGCACTCCCGTGCCGGTAGCGACCCGAACGTGACGGCTGCCACACCGAGGGGGAAGGACACGCCCGGACAGTAGCTGTCCTCCGCCGGCCGGCCGCCGACGTGATAGCCAGGACCGCCGGCCGGTGCGCCGGCGGGGAGGCCGGTGCATGGCGACCTACGTCGTGTTGCTGCGGGGGGTGAACGTCGGCGGCCACAAGGTGCCGACGGCCGACCTGCAGCAGACGCTCGCCGCCATGGGGCTCTCCGACGTCAGGACCTACATCCAGACGGGCAACCTCGTCCTGCGGAGCCCGATGAAGCCCTCCGAGCTGAGCCAGCGCCTCGAGGCGCGGCTCGGGGCCACCTTCGGCTTCGAGATCGCCGCCTTGATCCGCACGAAGAGCGAGCTCGACCGGGTCGTGGCGGCCAACCCGCTCCGCCGCGGCCGGGACCCGGCCAAGCTGCACGTCACGTTCCTCGCGGCCAAGCCGAAGGCGACCCGCCTGGACGGTGCGTTCGGCCCGGACGAGTACGCCGTGGTGGGCCGGGAGGTCTACCTCCACTGCCCCGGCGGTTACGGCCGGACCAAGCTCAACAACGCCTTCCTCGAGCGCCGCCTCGAGGTGGCGGCGACCACCCGGAACTGGCGGACGGTGACCACGCTGGCCGAGATGGCCGGGTGACCAGGTCGCCGGCCCGGTCGGGCCCGGGCTCTTTCGTCGGGTCCTCCGAGGGGCTAGGTTGGCTGCGAGAAGTTGCTTCTCAGATGCGTACGTCGCGGTTTCCGGGGCGGCGGCTGGAGGCGGCCCGAGCACAGGGGATGTCCGAATGAACGTCGACGACATGATCATGGTGAGCGTGGACGACCACGTGGTCGAGCCACCCAACGTCTTCGAGGGCCGCCTGCCGGCCAAGTACGCCGACCTTGCCCCGAAGCTGATCACGCGGCCCGACGGCACGAGCGCCTGGCGCTACGAGGACCAGGAGATGGGCAACGTCGCCCTGAACGCGGTGGCCGGGCGGCCGCCCGAGGAGTACGGCCTCGAGCCGACCTCTTTCGACCAGATCCGCCCCGGCACCTGGAACATCCACGAACGGATCAAGGACATGAACGCCAACGGAGTGCTCGGCTCGCTGTGCTTCCCCTCCTTCACCGGCTTCTGTGGCCAGCTCTTCGCCCGCACGGAGGACAAGGACGTGGCCCTCGCCATGGTCCGGGCCTACAACGACTGGCACATCGACGAGTGGTGCGGCACCTACCCCGGCCGTTTCATCCCCTGCACGATCCCGGCCATCTGGGACGTCGAGGTCATGGCGGACGAGATCCGGCGCTGCGCGGCCAAGGGGGCCCACGCCGTCACCTTCTCGGAGAACCCCTCCAAGCTCGGGTGGCCGAGCATCCACGACGTCAACGGCTACTGGGACCCGTTCTGGACGGCCTGCAGCGAGGAGAACGTCGTCGTGTGCATGCACATCGGGTCCTCGTCGCAGATGGTGATCACGTCGGCGGACGCCCCGATGGACGTGCTGATCACGCTCACCCCGATCAACATCGTCCAGGCGGCGGCGGACCTCGTGTGGTCACCGGTGCTCCGCAAGTTCCCGGACCTGAAGATCGCCCTCTCCGAGGGTGGGATCGGCTGGATTCCCTACTTCTTGGAGCGGGTCGACTACAACTACCAGAAGCACCACTACTGGACCGGCCAGGACTTCGGGGACAAGCTGCCGAGCCAGGTCTTCAACGAGCACGTCGTCACCTGCTTCATCGACGACGCGTTCGGCGTGGCCAGCCACGAGTTCCTCAACATGGACAACGTCACGTGGGAGTGCGACTACCCGCACTCCGACACGACGTGGCCCCAGTCCCCCGAGGCGCTGCTGAAGTACGTCAGCGGGCTGACCGACCACGACATCGACCGGATCTCGCACGTGAACGCCATGCGGCACTTCAGCTTCGACCCGTACTCGGTGCGCCCCCGCGAGCAGTGCACGGTCGGTGCGCTCCGCGAGGAGGCGGCCGGGCACGACGTGTCGATCCGGTCGACCGGGAAGACCACCCGCACCCACGGGACCCTGGCCGCGGACCTGGCCAAGCCCCGGTAGTCCCGGCTCCCGCCCCCGCTGTCGGCTCCAACCGGGTCGACGTGGCGCGGGCGGCGGCCCATCCGACGAGGCACGACTCAAGCAGGAGGACGGCGATGGCACAGGTCGAGGAGAAGAGCGGGTTCGACCCCGACGGGTTCATGGACGCCGACGTGGCGGCCAACCCCCAGCCCTACTACCGCAAGGCCCGGGCCCGGGGGGCCGTGATCCGCGGCACCTGGGGCCCCAACATCGTGACCCGGGGGGCCTGCGAGTACGCCTTCCAGCACCCCGACGAGTTTTCGTCAGGGCAAATGGAGACGATCGACCTCGGGCAGTCGGTGCCGATGATCCCCCTCCAGGTCGACCCGCCGGACCACCTGAAGTACCGCAAGCTCCTCGACCCCATCTTCGCCCCGCGCCAGATGGCCAAGATCGAGCCGGACATCGCCCGCTACGTGAACGAGCTGATCGACGGCTTCATCGACCGGGGGGAGTGCGACTTCTCGACGGAGCTGGCCATCCCGCTGCCCTCGACGGTGTTCCTCCGGCTCGTGGGTCTGCCGCTCGAGGAGCTCGACCTGTTCCTCGGGATGAAAGACGGGATCCTGCGGCCGTCCGGGGCGGACCTCGACGAGATGAAGGTCAGCCAGAACAAGGCGGCAGGGGAGATCGAGAGCTACTTCGCCGCCGCCGTGGAGGACCGCCGGCGGTCGCGCCGGGACGACCTCCTCTCCATGTTCCTCGACGCCGAGGTGGACGGGGAGCACCTCACGGTCGACGAGATCCTCGGGATCTGCTTCCTCTTCATCCTGGCCGGCCTGGACACGGTGACCGACAGCCTCGAGTGCTTCTACGCCTTCCTGGCCCAGCACCCCGACCACCGGCGACGCATCGTGGACGACCCGGCGGTCATCCCCTCGGCCGTCGAGGAGCTGCTGCGCTGGGAGACCCCGGTCACGGGGGTCCCCCGGGTCGTGACGAAGGACCTGGAGCTCGACGGGTGCCCGCTCCACCAGGGGGACCACGTCGGGGTGAGCATCGGCTCGGCCAACACCGACGAGGTGGCGCTGCCCGACGCCTACACCGTGGACTTCGACCGGAACCCCAACAAGCACCTCGCCTTCGGCGGGGGCATCCACCGGTGCCTCGGGTCGCACCTCGCCCGCCTCGAGCTGCGCACGGCGTTGCGCGAGTGGCACCAGCGGATCCCCGACTACCGGCTGGCCGAGGGGGCGACGCTCGTCTACCAGATGGGGCTGCGCCAGATCGACTCGCTGCCGCTCGTCTTCAGCTCGTGACGGCGAGCAACATCGCCGAGTCGGCCGCCGCGGGCGGCGACGACGCCTCCTGGCGCGAGCGGGCCGTCGAGCGCTCGCTCCGCTCGGCCCGGGCCCGGGCCGTCTCGCGAAGCGACCGCTTCCTCCAGGCGGCGGCCGAGCTCCTCAACGAGACCGGGCGCACCGACTTCACCGTCCAGGAGCTGGTCGAGCGGGCCCACCTCTCGCTCCGCTCCTTCTACCAGCACTTCGCCAGCAAGGACGAGCTGCTGCTCGCCCTCTTCGAGGAGGCCATCGGCACCTACGTGGCCCGGGTGCGCGAGAAGGTGGCCCGCCACGACGACCCGGTGGAGCAGCTGCGGACCTACGTCTTCGACCTCTACGCCACGGCCGAGACCACGGGAAGCGACGGGCAGCTGCTCTCCCGGGCCCTCACCGTCTTCCACCTGCGGCTGGCCGGGACCAACCCGCCGGACGTGGCCCGGGCCCTGGAGCCCCAGGTCGAGCTGGCCTGCGAGATCATCGAGGCCGGGAAGGCCGCCGGGCGCTTCCGGGACGACCTCGAACCTCGGCAGCTGGCCGCCCTCCTGTCGCAGATGCTCATCGGTGTGGGCCACATGAACGTGCTCGGTACCCACGTCACCGGGTTCCAGATCGGGCCCGACGAGCTGTTCGCCTTCTGCTTGGCCGGCGTGAGCCCGCCCCCGGCCGGTTGAGCACTGGCCGCCCGGTGGCCCGTCGCATCGCCTCCTTGCCTGAGAGGACCGTGTGGAACTGCAACTGACCGAGGACCAACAGCTCTTCCTCGAGACCACGCGGCGCTTCCTCGAGAGCTCCTGCCCGCTGCCCGCGGTGCGCGAGCTGGCGGAGAAGGAGCCCGCCGGCTTCGAGCGCAGCTGGTGGCGGCGGGGGGCCGAGCTCGGCTGGACCTCGATGCTCGTGCCAGAGGAGCACGGCGGCGGCAACGTGTCGGGCCACGGCCTCCTGGACCTCGTCCTCGTGGCCGAAGAGTTCGGACGGCTGGTCTCGCCCGGGCCCCTCTTGCCGAGCAACGTCGTGGCCGCGGCGGTGGCCGAGGCGGGCAGCCCCGGGCAGCGCACCGAGCTCCTGCCCGACATCGTGAGCGGCGAAGTCGTGGCCGCCTGGTGCCACGAGGAACCCGGCGGGACCTGGGCACCCGAGGGCCTCGCCGTCGAGGCCCGGTCGGACGGCGACGGCGTGGTGCTCCAGGGGGAGAAGGGACCCGTCGAGGCGGCGGCCGAGGCCGACGTCCTCCTCGTGACGGCCAGGGGTGACGGCGGCCTGACCCAGGTGTTGGTGCCCGCCCGCACCCCGGGGGTCACGGTCACCCCGGCCAACAGCCTCGACCTCGTCCGCCGCTTCGCTACCGTCCGTTTCGACGGGGTCGAGCTCCCGGAGACCGCCGTCCTCGGCCGGGCAGGCGGGGCCGGACCGGCGGTGGAGCGACAGCTCCAGCTGATGGTGGCGCTGCAGTGCGCCGAGATGGTGGGGGCGGTCAACCGGGCCTTCGAGTTCACGGTCGAGTACTCGTTCGACCGCTACACGTTCGGCCGGCCACTCGCCTCCTACCAGGCGCTCAAGCACCGTTTCGCCGACATGAAGCTCTGGCTCGAGGCCTCGCACGCCACGGCGGCCGGTGCGGCGCGGGCGGTCGACGCCGGGTCCGACGCCGCGGGCGAGCTGACGAGTGTGGCCAAGTCCTACATCGGCGACCACGGCCCGTTCATCCTGCAGGAGTGCGTCCAGCTGCACGGCGGCATCGGCGTCACCTGGGACCACGATCTGCACCTCTACCTGCGGCGGGTCGTCCAGGACCGGGCGCTCTTCGGCACCCCGGTCGAGCACCGTGAACGCCTCGCCACGCTGGTCGGGATCTAGGGAGGCGAGCGTGCACAGCGCTGTGGACGACGTGGCGGAGACCGCGAGCGAGGACGTCGAGACCTTCCGCGAGCGGGCCCGGGCCTGGTTGGCCGACCACATGCCCCGACTGCCCGAGGGCCGGACCAACTGGCAGTTCTCCATGGCCGACGAGAGCGGGGAGCGGGCCCGCGAGCTCCAGCGCCTGCTCTTCGACGGGGGCTTCGCCGGCCTGTGCTTCCCGAGTCAGTACGGCGGCCAGGGCCTGACCCGGGCCCACCAGCGGGTCTTCACCCAGGAGTCGCTGAACTACGAGATGCCCGTGCTGTTCAACATCCCGACGCTCTCGATCCTCGCCCCGACGATCCTCGATTTCGGCACCGAGGAGCAGAAGCAGCGCCACCTGCCGGCCATCATCCGGGGCGACGAGATGTGGGTGCAGTTCCTGTCCGAGCCGAGTGGCGGCTCGGACCTGGCCGGTCTCGTCACCCGAGCCACGCCCGATGGCGACGTGTTCATCCTCAACGGCTCGAAGATCTGGAGCTCGGGGGCCTTCCGGGCGGACTACGCCCTCTGTCTCGCCCGTACCGACTGGCACGTCCCCAAGCACCGGGGTCTCACGATGTTCATCGTGAAGATCCACCAACCCGGCATCGAGGTCCAACAGATCAAGATGGTGAACGGCTCGTCGGAGTTCTGCCAGGAGTTCTTCGACGACGTGGCCATCCCGAAGGAGGACGTGGTCGGCGAGGTCAACGACGGCTGGACGGTGGCCACGCGGCTCCTCTACCACGAGCGCGACGCGGTGGGTGGCGGGTCGCCGTACATGAGCGGACTCGCCGTTGGGAGCGCGGGGGCGCGGGGCGGCGTGCGTTCCGACCTGGCCGACCTGGCCCGTGCGGTCGGACGGGCCGAGGACCCCGTCGTCCGCCAGCTGGTGGGCGAGGCCCGGGCCAGCGACCGGGTCCAGATGCAGCTCGTCGACCGAGTCACCGAGGGGATCCGGACCGGCTACTTCCCGACGCCGGCCGGTGCCTTGCTCCGTCTCTACGGCTCGAAGGCCAGCGAGCGCCGGTGGGACATGGGCCTCGAGATCGCCGGCGCCCGGGCCGCTGCTTGGGTCGGCGACGACCCGGCCGGGATGACCGGGGTCAACTTCCTCCACCGCCAGGGTGGGAGCCTCGGCGGGGGCAGCGTCGAGATGCAGCGCAACATCATCAGCGAGCGCCTGATCGGGATGCCGAGGGAATACGCGGCCGACCGGGACAAGCCGTTCGACGAGGTGCGGCACAACCAAGCGCCGACGCGCACGTCCTGAGGGGAGGCCCGTCCGCCGGGGCGGTGCAAGGTTGCACGACGGTCGCACTTCTGCAACCCTGCTGGAGACCCCCCCAAAACTGGTTGCTCGTCTCCCGAGAGGCGGGCAGGATGTCGGGCCAGAAGGGGTCCGTGAGCGCCTCCGCCGGCACGATCGCACTGTTGTTGCGTGTCCATCGGGGTGGGCTCGCACGAGGTTGCGAGGCGGTGATCGATGACCGACGGACGACGTCACCACGACCGTCAGTTCCGGTTGCGACGCGGGTGGTGGTCGGCCGGCGCCGTGCTGTGCGGCGCGGTGCTCATGCTCGGGCCGGCCCCGGCCGCCTTCGGCGACGGGTCGCCCATGGCCATCGCCGTTGTGTCGGGCGGCGGCCAGTCGGCCGCGGTGGGGAGCGCCTTCGCGGAGCCTCTCGTGGCCCAGGTGACCGACGGGTCCGGTGACCCGGTGCCCGGCGTGACGGTCACCTTCAGCGCCCCCGGCGCCGACCCGACCGGGAACTTCTCGGGCAGCTCGGAGGCCAGTGTCACGACCGACGGCGACGGGCTGGCCACCGCCCCCACCTTCAGCGCCGGCGACGTCGCCGGCAACTACCAGGTTCTCGCCACCGCCGACGGCGCACCCACCCCGGCCGCCTTCGACGCCACCGACACCGCCGGCGCGCCGGTCGGGATCGCCGTGGTCTCGGGCGACGGTCAGTCGGCCAGCGTCGGGGGCGCCTTCGCCGCACCGTTCGTGGCCCAGGTGACCGACGGGTTCGGCAACCCGGTTCCCGGCGTGACGGTCACCTTCAGCGCCCCGGGCGCCGACCCGACCGGGAACTTCTCGGGCAGCTCGGAGGTCAGTGTCACGACCGACGGCGACGGCCTGGCCACCGCCCCCGCCTTCAGCGCCGGCGACGTCGCCGGTAGCTACCAGGTCCTCGCCTCGGCCGACGGCGTGCCCACCCCGGCCGCCTTCGACGCCACCGACACCGCCGGGGCGCCGGTCGGGATCGCCGTCATCTCCGGCGACGGCCAGTCGGCCAGCGTCGGGGGCGCCTTCGCCGCACCGTTCGTGGCCCAGGTGACCGACGGGTTCGGCAACCCGGTCCCCGGCGTCACGGTCACCTTCAGCGCCCCGGGCGCCGGCCCGACCGGGAACTTCTCGGGCAGCCCGCAGGCCACCGTCACG
>Ga0116216_10000174_pt1 | contig 58488 bp, 58 predicted proteins | sample Sb_taG_11_FD_89696 | JGI IMG/M metagenome (GOLD analysis project Ga0116216, IMG submission 89696) | Peat soil microbial communities from Weissenstadt, Germany - Sb_50d_3_AS metaG | ecosystem: Environmental > Terrestrial > Soil > Wetlands > Peat | place: Germany: Weissenstadt | collected 2010-09-21 | reverse complement strand
ACGCCCCAAAGCACGCCGAGGCCCCACCACGTGAGGCATCGTCTGACACTTAGGTGCTCGTATATCATTTCTATGTCTCCTATCGCACTGCTCCGCGCGGAAGCGCTCTCTGGCCGGTACGCTACGTCCAACACTATCACGCTTCAAAACTGGCTGGCGGGGCACTCCAGCGTTGCAACTGCACTCGGCCATTGCGCCCACGTTCGAGATGCGGCGCTCACCACACGCACGGAATCAGCTGGTACCGAACCTTCCCGCAGTACTCCTTGTACCCAGGCGGTTTCCTCGACAGATACCTCCCCTCGTCCAGAAGCCGCGCCCGCGCCGCCGCTCACAGAAGAACCCCTCCTACCTTCCTCTTCAGCGCCGGCACGCGTCGCAAACGGCGTCGCGACGCCATGATTCCCTGCTCCGCCGACTCGCCGCGGACCGCGCGTGTGTGGCATCTCGACCCTTCGCCGTGCCCAGCCGCCACAGCTCGCGACGCTCCGGGCCCCGCGTCAGCGCCGGCGTTCCGTACCGTCCCCGGCACGGCGTATGCACGAGTTCGTTTCCGGTTGCGAAACGGGTTTGTTCGCGGCTCGGGCGCCGCGCGAAGGGCTCAACTCTGCATCCATCGGGAGAGCTAGCCATGACGCAACTGAAAGGTTTCCACTCTCTTCCTGGCTCTTGCTGGCTTCCTTCTTGGGCTGCGCATCCACCTCCAAGCATGAAGGGACCGGAGAGTATGTCGACGACAGCGTCATTACCACGAAGGTCAAAGCGGCCGTGATGAATGAACCGTCACTGAAGTCCGCGGAAATCAACGTCGAAACCTTCAAGGGTGTGGTGCAACTGAGCGGTTTCGTCAGGTCGCAGGCGGACATCAACAAGGCGGTCGAGGTCGCGCGCAGCGTCTCCGGTGTGAAGTCTGTCAAGAATGCCATGACGCTCAAGTGACGGCCCGGGCGACCGCCGACCGTGCCTTCAAGGTCTGCAGAAATGAGGAGGATCGAGTATGGCGAGCGGAAAGTCCGATGAGCTAAAGGGACGCGTGAAGGAAGCTGCGGGAATTCTAACCGGAGATAAGAAGCTGAAGCGGGAGGGAAAGGCCGACCAGGCTGTCGGAAAGGTAAAGCAGAAGGTGAAGAAGGTTGTCGATAAGGTGAAAGATGCGCTCAGCTGAGTCTCAGTCGGAGTTGATCTTGGGATAAGTGACCTGTCCGTCCGTGTTGGGATCGACGGCTCCATGGATCTTCTCCGCGGCACCGACGAATACAATACGTTCCTGAGCCGGCGGCGTGTCGCCAATGTTCGTGACGCGCTGATCCGGAGCGGAGTTTCGGTTGACCGGATCGAGACAGGGCGTTTCGGTGCGGACAATGATTCCACCGAGGTGTGCTCGCAGCGCGAGGGTCGAGTCGAGGTATTGGCCTGTCGCACCAACTAGCGGGTATGCTGGATTTCTGAAGAGAGCTTCAAGGGACATAAGGAGCGGGGGATCGTGACATCTCGGTTCATTTCTCTGATGGAGGGATCTATGACGAGGGCCCAGGTGGTGCGAGGCGATTCCTATCAGCGGCAGTTTCTTATAACCATGGCTGCAGTCCTACTTCTGTGGCTGTCTGCATCGATTGTGGGCGCGGCGGAGGTTTCTTCGCCGACAGACATCGACCGGGTCCTCAGAATCGAGTCGGTGCAAAGTGAGGCGGGACACGTCTCGGGCGTGATCCGCAACCACTCGTCGCAATCGGTATCGGATGTGAGGTTACTGATCCAGCAGACCTACCTGTGGCCGAACGAAAGAAAGCCAAGGGGCGAAAGTCCGAGCCAAGCGGTGGTGCGGGTGATCGCGGGGCCGATCGCGCCTGGCGATTCCGTGCGGTTCAATGAAGCCGTGCCCACACCTCAGGTTGCGCGCGGCAGCTTCGAGGCGCATGCGCAGATTCTCGGTTTTCGGTACCAAGAGACTGGCTCCCGCGTGAGTCCGTGACGTGCCATTCCGCTTCGCCTTGAGGGGTGCCCCCCTTATGACAGACTTTACACTCCGAACTGCATGAGCGAGGCAGCAAAGAACGGGATACAGCAGCGGTGGCCGCTGGCCGGGTGCCGGACATCGTGCGCCGTCGCATGATGTCGCTCTTGCCTTTCGGTGTCGCGGCGACCGACCACTCGCCTCCGCCATCGCCGGCCACACCTTGCTGAGTAGGTTGTTCTTTGCTGTTTTCTCTCTCGGATCGAACCAAGCGGGAGGTGCGCCAGCGGAGACGGGGCGTCTTCGACCGAGGAGAGTCACACTGATGTGCGCGGTTACAGCTTTGACCACGTTTCGTGATCAAAGCGTGATGGGAAGTACTCGTTACATAATACAAATTGCTAGGTAACCAGCAATGCTCATTCATGACATGACAGATCAGGAGTGTCTCAATACGCTGGCGCGGTTGAGACTCGGCAGACTGGGATGTGCGCGCGATAACCAGCCTTATGTTGTGCCAATCCATTTCGCTTACGATAAGAGGCAGCTTTACGCTTTCTCTACGCTCGGTCAGAAAATTGAGTGGATGCGCGCGAACCCTCGCGTTTGTGTCGAAGTGGATGACCTCACCAGTCACTTTCAATGGATGAGCGTCGTTGTCTTCGGTCGCTATGAAGAGTTTCCGGACACTCCCGAATACAAGCCGGAGCGGAATCGGGCTCATGAGCTGCTTGCGCAGTACGCGATGTGGTGGCAGCCAGGATATGTCGCGTCCGCTGCTCACGACGATGCAGATCTCTTAATTCCCATTTTCTACCGCATCCACATTGACCGAGTGACCGGTCATCGCGCGGTACCGAATTCGGTTGAGGCCGCGACTCTCCCTGCGCCCCCAATGTGACGATAATTCGCCCCGAGCTCCAACTGCCAGCGCCTCGGTTCGATTCGCACCGCGCCGCGCAGCACCGGACCCCGCAGGAACGCGGCCACGGGCGGCGGGCGATGGCGAGGCCCTCCTCGGCGCTGCACTCGCATTCCGCATGCCGTCGGCGCGATGCCGACCCGCGCGACCGTCCTGCAGCGTGCCGACACAGCGGCCGCCAAGAAGCGTGGCCGCTCGCGCGTCCCGGAAGGCCAGCCTGCGTTCGCTCGCCCGTGGCAGCAAGCTTGGCACGGGGCATGCTCTCCTTCCGGGCAACCGAGAGAGGAAGGGAGACCCCATGCGAGAGTGATCCAAGACGCATCGAGGGCACACGCGTCGGGTCGAAGGCCTGCGCCGGGCTCAAGGCGTCGCGGCGCACGCGCGCTCGATTGCTGGGCGCGGCACCGGTGACGGGCTACTGCAGCGTTCGCCGCACGCGATCGCGCAGCTCTTCGAACTCGAGCGTCTCCGTCGCGCGCCCCCCCCCAACTGCTTCAGTCGGTCACCGAGCTCCGACAGCCGTGTCTCGATGTCGTCCAGCAGAAGGGGTAGGCTCGCCGCGAGACGCGCCCGTGCCGACACATCACGTCGATCACGCGCGCAAGAGGATCCGAGGCCTTAAGCTCCGTTCCCAAACTCGTTTCTCGGCCGGTTATTCTCTTCGCTGCCGGGGCGGCCCGCTCTCCGCAGTGGAGCGCGGTCCGCTCCCGCCCCTTAAGGCGGGGTCCGCGGCAGCGGCTCGAGAACTCGGAGGACCAAAGCGAAATGGCGGCTCGCACCAAGACGACCACGAAGAAGAAAGTCTCCCGCACCACCAGGGGGAAGGCGTCCAAGGCGACCGCGAAGAAGAAAGTCTCCCGCACCATGAGGGGGAAGGCGTCGGTCTCCAGACTAGACCGATTGACCAAGGACCTTCCGCCGACGCTGCGCGAGTTCTCAAAGCAGGTTCGGACTCGGCTCAACCGCCTCGAGAAGCGGATCGAACGGGTGCAGGCCAGCTACCGCAAGCAGGTCGCCCACCTGATCCGTGTGGCGAGCCACCGCCTCGACCAGGCCGAGCCCGCGCGCAAGCAGGTCATCCGGCTCCTCTCGCGGCTCGAGAAGGCGATCAGCCCTCAGACCAAGAAGATCCGCTGAATCGGAGCCCAGCACACAACTGGGTGGTCCTGACACAGCGGGCCGACCGGACGCGGCGCCCGTCCCGGGGTCAGAAATAAGGTATCCCCCGGTCGCGGATCTCCGCGCGCCGCGCCTGTGCACGCGCTCGCCCAGGGCCGCTCCCCGCTTTGTGCTGCGTGGAATCCTGCGCCGACGCCTCTCCTCGAGGCGCCCGAGCTACTCGAGATCGCGCATCACGTCGAACACGTGCTTGCCTGCGCTCTTGACGTAGCGGTCGGTCGTGCTCGTGTGCACGTGTCCGAGTGCGTCGCGCGTCGTGAGGAGGTCTCGGAAACGGGCGCCCGACTCACCTCCCCCACGGCGCTTGGCTTGGCGGCCCATCGGCGCGCCTCAAATTGAGAGCACCCCGAGGGTTGCCGATGCCGAGCGTCGGCGGGTTGTCGGGGAGGTCCCAGGCTTGCCGAGCACCTTCGTGCATCCGTCGGGCGTTTCACCGCCCATAGCGCTCCGCTGAAAGAGAACCCCGACCGAGGCGTCCTCGCCCGCTAGCTCTTGTGGCAAACACGCAAGCGGCCCTACAGCCGACCCTGGAGAGCCATCACGACCGGGCTGGCGAAGTGTTATCGAGTCCAAGCGCCGTGTGGAATCCACCCCGCCAGGGATCGAAGCCGATGCCCGACCCGCCTTCCACTCGGTGCTAGATGCTCGGCGGACATCCGCGAGCCCCAAAAGAGAATCCTGCGGCGAGACCTAGTGCTTGCCGCCACATTTGCGCACTCACGACCACTTACTTTCGGTTGTGCGTGGGAGTGATCGAGCCGGAGACCAGCGGTGCGAGATCGCATGGTCCACGCACGATGACTCCGGAGACGCCGACAGGTGAAAAATGAAGTGCAACCACCTGGCTCTATTGGCAGTTCTGGCATTTTCCAGTTTATCGACGCAAGCCAGAGCGATCTCACTCGGTTCCGCGGAGAGTTTTGGGCTGCTGGGCGGTAGCGGCGTGAGCAATACCGGCAGCTCGGTGATCAACAACGGCAACGTGGGCAGTTCTCCGACATCTACGGTGACCGGATTCCCGCCCGGGGTGGTCAACAACGGCACCCTGTTCACCGCCGCCGACCCCGTGACGAGCCAAGCCCACGCGGACCTGGGCACGGCAGCCACTGCAGCGCAGACCGCTCCGGGCGGCACGCCCGGACCCGCAGATCTGGGCGGAGCGACCCTCATTCCGGGGGTTTACACATATGCTTCGACCGCGCCTTGGACGGCCGGAAATCTAACGCTGAACGGTCAAGGAAATCCCAATGCGCAATGGATCTTCCAGATCGGCAGCGGCCTGACGACGCCTGCCGGTGCCATGGTGGTTTTGTCAAATGGCGCGTCGGCGGATCATGTGTTCTGGCAGATCGGGTCCTCCGCGACTCTTGGTGCGAGCAACACCTTCGCCGGAAACATTCTCGCGCTAACGAGCATCACCCTCGGTGGCGGCACCCTGAACGGCCGGGCGCTGTCCATAGATGGACTTGTCTCGATTTCCACTGCGGAGACCGTAAACGTCCCCGGGGCTGCTGTCCCGGAACCTGGCACATTTCTTCTTCTCGGCTCCGGACTGGTGAGTCTGCTTGCCCTTAGGAAAAGACGGAACGGATAAGCGTTTCAAGCGGGCATCTTTCGTGCAGTTCGACGAGGCGCCGACGCCCACCCGAGTTCAACGAGCACGGCGACGAGGTCCTCGCGGAGCTGGGGCTCGACATGGAGCGGATCCTCGAGCTCCGTCAACGGCGACCGCAGGTCCCATTCCGAGCTTCTTCTTAACGATTTCTACTCTATATAGTGTATATCTGCACTCGCACACAGGGAGCCGGACGGACGCGGACCCCAGTAGGCCGCTAGATTTAGGGTATCCCCCCGTGACTCCGCCTTCTGCGGCGGCAGCGAGCACCCCCGATCGACCGCAGTTCACTCAACGTCCACCGCGGATCCGCCACGGCTGTCGACGCAGGGCTTGCGAGCAGAACGGCGGACACAAGGCCCGCCTGGCCGAGACGATCGCTGTAACGGCCCAGCGGGGCGAAGATCCGAGCCCACCGACCCGAGAAGGCGTGATACCGCGGGCGCCGCACGTGGAACGACACTCACAGGTCATCTCAACTGTACATTACCCGTGCGCCGCTCCCTCCAAACGGTCTTGATCGGCGGATTGAGTTGGAGGCGTCGGAATGCCGCTGATCGGTTGGCGCTCGGGTCTCATATATGGGCATGATGTTTGCTAACAGTCCTAGAAGAGCGCGACGTTGCGCTCGGAGAACGAGGTAGAAACATGAGTGGGAAGATGGATCAGGTGAAGGGACGGACGAAGGAAGCTGTAGGCGTGCTGGTGGGCGACAAGCGCCTCGAGCGCGAGGGCAAGGTCGAGCGCGCCGCCGGCGACATCAAGGAGAAGGCGGGAAAGCTCGCCGACGACGTCAAGAAGAAGACGGAGAAGGTCGTGGACAAAGTGAAGTCTGCGATCAAGCGCTGATAGCGCGATCGCCTCGCACGGCACCGATACTTCGAGGTTCTCCCTCCGCTCGCGCATAGGAGGGATTCTGAAGCGAAGGCGTACTGGCGTCGCCTGGGCAACGGGTGTGCTCCTGCTCGTGGCGTTCGGTGTGGTCGCCGCGCACCATGCCGAGGGGCGTCGCCTCGCCGATCTTCTGCTCAGTGCGCGGCCAGCCTGGCTGGGCGCTGCGGCGGCCCTCCAGGGTGCCACCTACATGTGCGCCGCCGCGGTGTGGCAGCGCGCGCTGCGCCGCAACGGCGGCGTGCGCCGGAGCGTGCGCAGCCTCGTCCCGCTCGGGCTCGCCAAGCTGTTCGCCGACCAGGCGCTCCCCTCGGCGGGAGTGAGCGGGACACTCCTCGTCGTGCGCGGGCTCCTCCGACGGGGCGTTCCGCGCGGGCTGGCCATCGCCGCCATGCTCGCCGACCTCGTCAGCTGGTACGCCGCTTACGTGCTCGTAGGAGCCGCCGCGCTCGCGATCCTCTGGTACCGCGGCGAATTGAACGGCGCCCTCGTCGCGATCGGCTTGGCGTTCTTGCTGCTGGCGACCGGCGTCCCGCTCGCGATCCTTGCGCTGCACGGCCGCGAACGAAGTCTGCCGCGATGGGTCCAGCGCCTTCCGTGGGCGAACGAGCTGCTAGCGGCGATCGCCGACGCCCAGCCCGGTGCAATCTTCGGCGGAACGTTGGCCCCGGAGACCGTGACGCTCCAGCTCGCGATCTTCGCTCTCGACGCAACCACGCTCGGCATCATGCTGCGCGCGATCGCAACACCGGCCGACGCGGCGGTGGTCTTTGCGAGCTTCGTCGTCGCATCGATGGTGGCCACGCTCGCCTGGGTGCCTGGCGGGCTCGGGACCTTCGAGGGGACCTGTGTGGCCATGCTGCACGTGCACGGCGTAGCGATCGAGGCGGCGCTGGCCGCCACGCTCCTCGCGCGCGGCTTCACCTTCTGGCTTCCCATGGCGCCGGGACTAACAATTGCGCGGCGCGAGATGATGCGCGGGACGGCGAGGACTGGGCCGACCCCCGCGGCGGAGACGCCGTAACAAAACCAGACACATCTCTGCACGGCTTTTGGGACAGGCCGCTGCGGGATCTGCTGGAACTGCTGCAGGCAACGCCGGCCGGTCTGACTTCCAATGAGGCGATGCGAAGACTTTGTATATCCGCACTCGTACACAGGGAGCGGGACGGACCCCAGCCCTACTCCGGCGTCGAGATTAGAGGGTCTCCCGCCACGGTAATCGCGACCGGCGTACTCGGAGATTGCGCCATAGACCTTGTGGTGTGCTGCGCGTCCTTCCTTATCTCTGCTTCCCGGGACGGGCATCCTCTCTGCGCGTCGGCGATCCAGGCCGATGTCATCGATTGCGGCGAGCTCCTCTTTCGCGAAGGTCGGTACAGCGGCAACTGTCGGTCGCACGCAAGCTTGCGGCCGCATTCGGGGTGGTCTTGCGCTGCCGATCCTTGGCCGGGCGGGCTATGCTCCCAGTGCCCCGCACACGCCGGAGGGACTCGTTACGCTACGGGCTCTGTGCGCGCTCGTGCCTTCCCTGCGTAGCCTCCTCGGCTCTGGCCGGATGTTCGGAGCCACCTCATGAACACACCTCGCACGCCCGTCGAGGAGAGAGCACGCAACTGGGTTCGGCGGGCCGCGACGATTTCGGCCGTGTCTGGCGGATTCGTGCTGGTCGTGGCGCTCCTCCCGCTGGCACTTCCGATCGCGCTCGTACACGACGCGGTGCGCGGAACGCGCCTCATTGCCGTGCGCTGCCTTCTTCTCCTGGCGTGGTTCTTGTTCTGCGAGGTCTGGGGACTGGCTGCGGCTGGGCTTCTCTTCCTGGGCGAGGCCACGATCGCGAGGGGCGATCGTACGCGAGGGGATCGCTGGTTTTATGCTCTTGAGCCCCTCTGGGCAGGAGCACTCTTCCACGGGGCCGAGCGCATCTTCGGTTTCCACGTCGTCGTTGAGCCGGGGAGCGATAGCGGGATGGGCCCGCTCATCGTGTTCGCGAGGCACGCGAGCATGGGGGACACGCTCCTTCCCCTGCTTCTCCTCAGTCCCCGCGGCCTGCGCATGCGCTACGTGATGAAGCAGGAGCTGCTCGTTGATCCCTGCCTTGACATTGTCGGACACCGCGTTCCCAACACCTTCGTGCGGCGAAACTCGGGCGACTCGGCGCCGGAGATCGCGGCGGTGACTCGCCTGCTGAGGGGACTCACGGCGCGAGACTGCGTCGTGATCTTTCCTGAGGGAACACGTTTTACCCCGGAAAAGCGCGAGCATGTGCTCGCTCGGATCGCGGCCTCGGGGAACGACGACGCCCAGCGCTGCGCCCGCGCCCTCCAGCACCTCCTCCCGCCACGACCTGGCGGAACGCTGGGACTCCTCGAGGCAAGTCCGGGTGCGGACGTTCTCTTCTTCGCACACACCGGTTTTGACGGCATCGCGACCCTCTGGGACCTGTGGGCGGGACGGCTCGTGGGAGCGACGATCCGAGTGTTCACTTGGCGCGTTCCCTTTGCGGAGATTCCCAAGGACCGGGAGGGTCGCCTTGCGTGGCTCGCCGAAAACTGGCAGCGGGTCGATGATTGGGTGGGGGAACAGCGCGCGCGCCAGGAGACTTGATGCAGGCGTTCTTTTCCGTCTTGCCGGTGACGCTCGGATCCGTAGCCCTCCTCTTCCTTGCGGTCTGGGTCGTTTCCGTGGTGCGGCGAGACGCGAGTGTCGTCGACGTGCTCTGGGGCCTGGGGTTCGCATTCGTGGCGCTGGTGGCCTATGGGGCCTGCGCCGCTCCGACTTCGCGCTCTCGCGTCGTCGTCGCGCTCACTTTCCTTTGGGGCGTGCGCCTCGCGCTTTACCTCACCTGGCGGAACTCCGGTCAGGGGGAGGACTTCCGCTATGGCGCCATGCGCAGGCGCCACGGAGACCGCTTCGCGTGGGTGAGCCTCTACACGGTGTTCGGGCTGCAGGCTGCTTTGTGCTGGGTGATCTCGCTCCCCGTCCAGGCGGCGATTGTCTCTCCCACCCCCGCCGGCCTCGGTCTTCTCGGCGCGCTCGGTGTCGTCCTCTTCGCCGTGGGCTTCTTCTTCGAGAGCGTGGGCGACCTTCAGCTTGCGCGTTTCAAAGCCGACCCCCTAAATCGCGGCAAGGTGATGGACCGCGGACTTTGGGCGTGGACGCGTCACCCCAACTACTTCGGCGACGCCATGGTGTGGTGGGGACTCTTTGCGCTCGCGCTCCCGACGCCAGCCGGCATCTTCACGCTCCCCGCTCCGCTCCTCATGACCTTCCTGCTGCTCCGCGTCTCGGGCGTTGCCCTGCTCGAGCGATCGCTCGTGAAAAGGCGTCCTGAGTACAGGGAATACATGGAGCGGACGAGCGCGTTTTTTCCCCGCCCGCCTCGCCCACGGGCCGCACACCGAAGCGGCTAGCCTCTTAGGACTGCGCGAGGAGCTTTTCGAGGTCCGGCCAGTCGATCGCCGTTTGGGCCGCGAACGCTTGCAGCAGGAGTTCCCGGTCGGCCGCGTCCTCCGGTTTGCGGTAGGTGTGGACCGCCTTGCCGAGGACATCGGCTGCGGGGGAGGGCGGCGCCTCGCTCTTTAGCGCACCTTCCTCGTGCTCGAGGCCTACGAGATCCAGCCATTCGAGGAGAAGGGGCTTTCGACACTGCAGGAAGTACACCGCGAGAAGCTCTTCCGCGAGTTCGCTTGCGGCGACCCGTGCGAGCGTGCGCCGTACGGCGTCGGCGCGCTTTTCGAAGGGCTGCCGCATCAAAAAGATGGGACGCGCGCGCATAGCCGCGCTGGCGACAGCGACGGCCTGGGCGAAGGCCGCGGGGGCGACCTCTGAGATTGCCTTGAGCACCTCGCGGGCGCGCTCGGGCAGCATCGTCGCGAAGACTTGGTAGGACCGCATGGCGGCGTGTTTAGCACCGCGCCGCCGAGGCGTCGCCCTTCTCGGCGCGTTCCGCGGGGAGGTCCGGGAGCGCGCCGCCGCCGACCACTGCGCGCAAGCCGCGGTCGTAGGTAAAGAAGTTCCAGGCCCAGTTGAGGAGAACCGATGCCCGGTTGCGAAATCCCACGAGGAATACGATGTGGACCAAGAGCCAGGCCCACCAGGCGATCCGGCCCGAGAGTTCCCAGCCGAAGACGAGGGCCACGGCGCGGTTGCGACCGATCGTCGCCATCGAGCCCTTGTCGCGGTAGCGAAACGCGAAGGGCGGGTGTCCCCGCAGCGTACGCAAGAGATTCAGTGCGACCGCCTCGCCCTGCTGGATCGCGACCGGCGCGACCTGCGGGAGCAACTCGGCGCCCTTCACGAGCGCAAGGTCCCCGATCGCATACACGCCTGGATGTCCCGGGACCGCGAGCGTCTCGTCGACCGCGATGCGCCCGCTTCGCCCGCTGGCCAGAGCGAGTCGCAAGCCGATGTTTTCACCCCGCACGCCGGCTGCCCAGACCACGGTCCGAGCGGGAATGCGATCTCCCGAGCGCAGCCACACGCCCTGGGGGTCCACGCGCTCGACCAGGGCCTGAAGTCGCACCTCGACACCGAGACCCGTCACCTGAAGGAGCGCCTTCGCCTGAAGCCGAGGCGGGAAGGAGGGCAAGAGCGCACTCCGACCCTCGAGCAGCCACACTCGCATCGCGCCTTCAAGGCCGGGGAAGTCGTGGGGTACGACATGGCGCTTGAGCTCGGCGAGTGCGCCGGCGAGCTCGACGCCCGTCGGTCCGCCGCCTACCACGACAAACCCGAGGAGCTCCTCGCGTAGCGCAGGATCGGCGGTCGCATCTGCACGCTCGAGGCACGAGAGCGCACGGTTGCGCACCGCAAGGGCGTGCTCGAGATCGTGAAGCGGCAGCGCATGGGCCGCGACGCTTTCGTTGCCCCAGGTCTCCGTCGTGCTTCCAGCCGCGAGAACGAGAAAATCAAAGGGAATGCGCTCGCCGTCCTGCAGCGCGATCCAGTGCGCCTGGAGGTCCGCGCCACACACCTCGCCGAGGCGGAATCGCGCGTTCGGCCAGCGCCGGAGGATGGATCGCACGGGGTGTGCGATGTCCTGTGAGGTGAGTCCCGAGGTCGCGACTTGGTAGAGCAAGGGAAGGAAGGCGTGGTAGTTGTGCCGGTCCACGACCGTCACGTCGACCGGTGCGTGCCGCAGCGCGCGAGCGACGGCGAGGCCGCCAAAACCTGCACCCACGATTACGATGTGCGGCTTCGCCACCAATGGGCCTAGCCCCTTGCCTCCAAGAGGAGCGCGGCATTCCGCTGCGGGCGGGTGTCGCGCGCTCCCGGCGCGAAAGCGCGGACTGCCGCCGCCGTCCAGAGGAGGATCAGTCCCGCCGCTCCCGCGGAGTGGAGGGCCGTCACCTCGACCGGCAGGCGCAAGAGCACATTGGCGATGCCGAGACCCACCTGGAGCAAGCCCACAAGAGCGGCGAGAGCGGTGAGGCGCGCAAGGCGCGGCTCGCGCCGCGCGAGAAAAGCGCACAAGGCAAGCGTCGTGAGAAGCAGGTAGCCGTTGGTGCGGTGCAGCAAATGAAGGCCCTGTGTACCCTCGAAGGACGGAAAGAAAACGCCACCGATACAGGTGGGCCACTCGAGGCAGGCAAGGCCCGCATAGCGGGACGAAACCACGCCGCCAAGCAGAACCTGAAGTGCCAGCAGTCCCCCTGCTGCCGCAATCGCGGGGCGAAGCCCCCGGCGGAGCGGCGCCTTGCCCGGTTCCGCAGCGCTCCCCATTCCCCGCGCTCTTGCTGCAGCGTCCGAAAGCCGCTGCTGGATCACCAGGAGCGTCGCGGCGAAGAGATTCCCGGTCACGAGATGCGCGGTCACCGTCCACGACTCGAGGAGGTGAAGCACCGTGAGTCCGCCGAGTACGACCTGAAGCGTGAGAAGGAGTCCAGCGGCGGCGGTCCATCTCGCGGTCCACCTGCGCGTTTTCGGGGAGGCGAGGCCGATGGCCGAAAGACCCACGAACAGCAGCGACACGATGCCGCCGGTCACTCGGTGTCCGAACTCGAAGGCCACCCGGAAATCCAGCTGCGGAATCAGTGTGCCAAAGCACAAGGGCCAGTCCGGACAGGCAAGGCCCGCACCGTGCGCACGCACCAAGGCGCCGAGCACGAGCTGCCCAGCGGTTAGAGCGACGAGTGCGACGTAGGCATGGGAGAGGTGGGTGAGAAAACGCGCATCGCGCGCCGCCTCTCCCTCCTCTAGAGTGCTCCGCGCGCGCACGCGCTTAGGGTAGGAGATGCACTCCGCGGCAACAATCGCAGCCGCCTCCGTACCCGACGACGCCATTGTCGCGCGGGACCTCGTAAAGCGCTTCGGCGAGGTCGCGGCGCTCAACGGCCTTAGCTTGCGCGTCGCCCGCGGAAGCTGCTTTGGCCTTCTGGGGCCCAACGGCGCGGGCAAGACCACGACGGTCTCCGTACTCACCACGCTTGTGCTGGCAGACGCGGGCAGCGCCACGGTCCTCGGGCGCGATGTCGTCGCGGAGCGCGCTCTTGTGCGGCGCGAGCTCGGTCTCGTGTTCCAGGAGACGACGCTCGATCCCGAGCTCACAGCGCGCGAGCAGCTCGACATCCATGCGCGGCTCTATCACCTCACCGGCCGCCGCGAGCGAGTGGCCGAGGCCCTTGCCCTCGCGGGTCTCGAAGCCCACGCCGACCGCCCGGTGCGCGGATTCTCCGGCGGGATGAAACGGCGGCTCGAACTCGTCCGTGGCCTCTTGCATCGCCCGCGCATCCTCTTCCTCGATGAGCCGACGCTCGGGCTCGACGTCGCGGCACGCGCGGGAATCTGGGAAGAGCTGTCGCGACTGCGGCGAACCAGCGACGTTACGCTCTTCCTCACTACCCACTCGATGGAGGAGGCGGACGCGCTCTGCGACTGCGTGGCCATCGTCGACCGCGGTCGCGTGGTTGCGGAGGGTCGTCCCGAGCTGCTGAAGGCCGCGCTCGGAGGCGACGTGGTGGTACTCACCCTCGAGCGCGCGGCGCCGCGGGACGAGGTCCTGGCGACCCTCGGCGCTCTTCCGGGAGTCGCACGGGTGACATATGATGGTGTCGATAGCTCCGAAGGGGTGTTCCGCATCGTCGTCGCGAACGGCCCGCAGCGATTGCCGGAGCTGCTCTACGCCGCGCGGCCTTTCGGTGTGCGCGAGGTCCTGCTTCACCGCCCGACCCTTGAGCACGTCTTTTTGCACCACACCGGCCACCCCTTCGAGCTCGGCCGCCAGGAACTCGAGGGCCGGGGATGAGGCGGCTTGTGGAAGACGCGGCAACGATCTTCTTGCGCGAGTGGCTGCGCTACCGGAGAGATCGCGCCTATTGGGTGGGGCAGCTCGCCTTTCCGCTCGTGGTGGTGGCCTTTATCGGGTTTGGGTTAAACGGCGTCGTGCGGTTGCCCACCGGGGTCGACTACCTTGCGCACCTCGCCTCGGGGGTCTTGGCGCTGGTGGTGGGATCCGGGGGGGTCGGGGGAGGCATGACCCTTATCCAGGACCGAGAGAGCGGCTTTTTGCGGGCTCTTCTCGTTGCACCCGTCTCGCGCGCGAGCATTGTTCTCGGCAAGATCGCCTCACGGGTCGTCGCCTCGCTCGCGCTCATGCTTGTCCTCGTCGCGATTCTCGCGACCTTCACCGCGATCGGCCTGCCGCACCCTGCGGCGATGCTGCTTTCGGTGATTTCTGTCACAACGGCGTTCGTGGCCCTCGGTGTTGCGCTCGCAAGTGCGCTGCGCAGCCTTGAGTCGTTCCGCCTCCTGGCAGGCCTTGTGACCGTTCCGATCTATTTTTTGTCGGGAATCTTCTATCCCGTCTCGACCCTTCCTGCGCCCACGCGCTGGCTCGCCTACGCCAATCCACTTACCTACGGCGTCGACCTGTTCCGGTTCGGGCTCGTGGGCGTCCACGAGTTGCCGCTCGGATGGAGCGCGGCAGTGCTCGTCCTGCTCACGCTGGCCACGACTGCGGGCTCCGTTCTCATCTTTGATCGGCGGTCGCTGCGGTGAGGGGCGCGCGCTCGCATGCTCGTTTGAGGGATGCCATTTGCGTTTGCGCGCGCTACAGCACGGCGCACGACCCGACGATAGGTGGGGCATGACGCTGCTGCGACGAACCCCCCTTGCGAGCGATGACCCGCGCCGGCTGCGTGAGCTGCTCGAGCGTTGCTGCGACCTCGCGAACCAGCACACCCTCCCTTCGGTCGTCGTGGGCGTCGCGGGCGCCGAGGGCGAGCTTCTGTTTCCCGAGCTCATCGATTACATCGAAAGCGCGCTCCGGGTTGAGGACGCGGTCTTCCGCATGACACGGGAGCGCGCCGTCCTCTTTCTGGCGGACGTGGATCGCACCCGTGCCCTCGAAATTTTGGAGCGTCTGCTGAGCGACTTCCGCGAGCGCTTCCCGACCGCGCGCGCGCCGTCCGTTTCGCTCGGCTTCTTCGAGGTGGCGCCCGGAACCGAGCGCCCCGCCTTGAAGGAAGTTTTGCCTGCGGTCTTCGACCCGATGACCGCGCTTCCGAGAAACTAGGCCTCGCGCTCAAAGCTCGGCGGCGAGTGCACTCGAAAGCTTCTCGTGAGCAAAGCGAAATCCGGCACTCTGGGCGCGCTCCGGGACGACCCGGCGGCTTCCGAGCAGCTCGCTCGCAACCTCGCCGAGAAGTGCGCGTACCGCAAAGCCAGGGACCCGCAGGAATGCGGGCCGGTGGAGCTGGCGCGCGATCTCGGCGGTGAGCTCGGCGTTGCGAACCGGGAACGGCGCGACGGCGTTCACCGGACCCACGATCGAGGCATCGGCGAGCACCTTCTGAATGAGCGCCACGAGGTCGTCGAGGTGGATCCACGGGACCCACTGGCGCCCGTCGCCGAGGGGGCCGCCCAGACCCAAGCGAAAGGGCAGCAGCATCTTCGGAAGGGCACCGCCTTCGCGCGCCAGCACGATGCCGATGCGGAGCTGAACGACGCGAACTCCATGCAGGGCAGCCTTCGCGGCCGCCGCCTCCCATGCCACGCACACCCGCGCGAGAAAGCTCTCGCCCGGAGCTGCCGATTCGTCCAGCAGCTCCTCGCCCCGGGATCCGTAGTAACCGACGGCCGATGCGCAGACCAGCACGTGAGGCCGCTCCTCGTGCGCAAGCTGGCCAAGCGACGCGGCGAGATCCTCCGTCGAGTCAACCCGGCTGTCGCAGATGCGCGCGCGCCGGGCGGGGGTTGGGAGGCCGGCAAAGATCGGTTCGCCCGCGAGGTGCACGACCGCGGCCGCGCCGCAGAGCGCGGCCCGGGGAGCATGCGTGCCATCCCAGGCGACCGCTTCCGCCGTCGCCTCGTCTTGCTCCGCGCCTCCCACCGGGAGCCCTGCGCGCGCGGGATTGCGCGTCAGCACCTGGACGCGATTTCCCGCGCGTAGGAGCGCAGGGAGAAGGCGCCGGCCGACAAGCCCTGTCGCCCCCGTAACGACAATGGGCGAGCGGGGCCCCGAAGGTTTCACGTCGCGCTCGGTCCCGGGTGGCCGTGTCCCAGTCTTTTGGGCGCGAAGGCCTCGAAGACCGCCGCAATGCCGCGCCGATCTGCGGCAAGGGGGGAGAGCACAGGCGTCGTGACGCCCGCCGCCACGAACTCCGCGATCTGTGCGCGGCAGCGCTCGGCGGAGCCCAGGATGAAAACCCGATCGATCAGGTCGTCGCTCATGGCCGCGCCCGTTGCTGCACGATCGCGTCGCGCGAAAGCCTCGGCCACGGCCTGCGCCTCACGCTCGAAGCCGCACCAAGCAAAGAACCTGTTGTAAACCGGCGCTGCGATGTATGCGGAAAAGGCAAGGCGTGCGAGATTGCGCGCAGCGGGGAGATCCTCGGTCACGGCCACCTGGAACCGGCACACGACTTCGTCTCGCGCGCCGTCCCGTCCCGCGCGTCGCGCGCCCGCCCGGTACGCGGCCAGCATCTTCGGCAAGGCCGAGACAGGGAATAGATTCACGCACAGCCCGTCCGCCACCTCGCCGGCCAGCGCCAGCATCTTCTCGCGCAGCGCGCCGAGGTAGATCGCGACCGGACGCGCGGGCACGCTGCCAAGGCGCAGGCCGCGCGATCGCAAGGTTTGGCCGACGAAGTCGGTGCGCTCTCCCGCGAGCGCCTGCCGGAGGATGGCCACCGTCTCTCGCACACGGGTCAGGGGCCGATCGAAAGCGACGCCGTTCCACTCCTCGACAATCGTGTGACTCGACGATCCGATTCCCAAGATGAAGCGGCCCTCCGAGAGCTGCGCGAGGGTCGAAGCTGCCATGGCGAGCACGGCGGGCGTGCGGCTGTAGACCGGAACCACCGCCGTGCCGATCGTCGAGCGGCGCGTCGCCTGGGCCAGGGCGCCCGCTAAGGCGAAGGCATCGGGGCCCGCGGTCTCAGCCAGCCAGATCGCGTCATAGCCCCACTCGTCCTCCGCCTTCTGCGCGAGCGCGACACAGTCGCGCGACGAGAGGAAGGGCAGGGGAAGGCTGATCGCGACGCGCCCAAGCTCCATCGCGCTATTTCGGAGCCATCCGAAGCGCGCCGTCGAGGCGGATGGTCTCGCCATTTAGCATCGGGTTCTCGACGATATGGCAGGCGAGGGCCGCGTATTCCGCGGGATCGCCGAGTCGCGGCGGGAAGGGAACGGTCGAACCGAGCGCTTCGAGAGCCGGCTCGGGAAGCATCATCAGCATGGGGGTGCGAAACAAGCCCGGAGCGATCGTCACCACGCGGATTCCGCTCTTGGACAGATCGCGCGCGATCGGGAGGGTCATCCCCACCACCCCGCCCTTCGAGGCCGAATAGGCGGCTTGTCCGATCTGCCCATCGAATGCGGCGACGGAGGCGGTATTGACGATGACTCCGCGCTCGCCGCCCGGGTTCGGAGTGTTTGTGATCATGCGGGATGCGGCGAGCCGGATCACGTTAAAGGTTCCGATGAGGTTCACCTGGATGCAGCGGGTAAACCATCCGAGGTCGAAGGGCTTGCCATCCTTGTCGACGGTCCGGCCCGCCGCACCGATGCCCGCGCAGTTCACGGCCACGTGGAGCGCGCCGAGGGATCCGAGCGCACGATCGAGGGCGGCCTCCACCTGCTCCGGACTCGAGACGTCGGCGGGAGTAAAGATCGATTTTCCGCCGAGCGAGGCGGCGACGTCCTTCCCCTTCGATTTTTCAAGATCGAGGATCGCAACATGGGCTCCGCGCGCGGCAAGGCTGCGCGCGGTGGCTTCCCCAAGGCCCGAGCCGCCGCCCGTCACAAGGGCCCCGAGACCCTGGATGTTCATGCGCTTCCTCCCAATCGCGTCGGGTCAACTTAGCAGCAGCCAAGAAGCGGGCGCCAAGCCCTACGGCTCAGCGTCGAGCAGCGCGCGAAAACGTGCCGCCGCCGGTCCCGGCGCACCAGAGCCAATCCTGCGGCCATCAAGGCTCACGACGGACACCGCGCCCCGCACGGCGTTTGCGAGCACGAGCTCCCGCGCGCGCGCAAGATCGGCCAGGGTCACGTCCCGCTCCACGAGCTCTGGCACGCGCTCGCAAAGGACCGCGCGCGCGATCCCCGCCACCGCCCCGCGTGAGAGCGGGGGCGTCGCAGGGGTGCCGTTGCCGAGCACCACGAACACATTCGTGCGCGCGCCCTCGACGAGGCGTCCCGCCGTATCGAACAGCAGCGCATCATCGGCGCCGGCAGCGCGCGCCGCCTCGCGCGCGAGGGCGACGGTCAAGTGCCCCGTCACCTTCGCACCGCCCCAGGGCATGGGTCCGGGATGGGGAAACGGCGCCGAAACCGCCCGCCAAAAGGGATGCGGCTCATCGAAGTGGCGCGTCGTGGCGAGAAGGTGCAGGGCACGGTTTCCATCACGACTCGCCTGCACGCGCACGATTCCCGCCCTTTCGCCGAAGACTGCAGAGCCGAGGGTGCGGATCGCTTCAAGACAGGCCGCCCGCTCGAGGCGGCCCAGGGAGAGCTGCGCGGCATCCTCCGCGAGGCGCCGTGCGTGGCGCTCCGCAAAACGCGCACGTCCTGCGGACCAGAGCACGCTCGTGTAGCAACCGCGGCCGCTCACCAAAGCCGAATCGTCGGCCCGCGCTACCGACGCGTCGCGAGGCAGGAGCTGTCCGTCGAACCAGATCACGAGCTGCGGAGCGGACTAGCGCTGGGAGAACGGAACCCAGCTGCGCTGCTTCTCGCCCGTGTACACCTGACGCGGACGGCCGATCTTGGTGTCGGGATCTGCGTGCATCTCGGACCAATGGGCAATCCAGCCGGGCAGGCGGCCAATGGCAAACATGACCGTGAACATGTTGGCAGGGGTACCGATCGCGTTGTAGATCACACCGGAGTAGAAATCGACGTTCGGGTAGAGCTTGCGCTCGATGAAGTATTCGTCCTTGAGCGCGATTTCTTCCAGTTCCTTTGCGATCTCGAGCAGCTTGTTGTTCACGCCGAGCTTGGTCAGCACCTCGTCGCAGGCTTTCTTGATGATCTTCATGCGCGGATCAAAGTTCTTGTAGATCCGGTGGCCAAAGCCCATGAGGCGCGCCGTGTCGTTCTTGTCCTTGGCGCGATCCACGAACTGACGGGCGTTAAGGCCCTCGTCGCGGATGCGCTCGAGCATCTCGATCACGGCCTGGTTGGCGCCGCCGTGCAAAGGCCCCCAGAGCGCGTTGATGCCGGCGGAGATCGCCGCGAAAAGGTTCCCATTCGACGAGCCCACAAGCCGCACCGTGCTGGTGGAGCAGTTCTGCTCGTGGTCAGCGTGGAGGATGAACAGCAAATCGATCGCCTTCTCCACGACGGGATCGACCTGGTACTCCTCGCACGGGTTGGCGAACAGCATGTGCAGGAAGTTGCCAATGTACTCGAGCCGATTGTTCGGGTACATGAAGGGCTGGCCGATCGAGTGCTTGTAGGCGTAGCCCGCGATCGTGGGGAGCTTTGCGATCAGACGGTGCACGGAGATCTCCACCTGTCGTGGATCGCGGTAGTCGAGGGAGTCGGGGTAGAACGTCGCGAGCGCGCCGACGGCTGCGGAGCAGGCCGCCATCGGATGCGCATCCTTGGGAAGTGCGCCGTAAAACCGCTTCATGTCCTCATGGAGCATGGAGTGGCGCCGGATCGACTCGACGAAGTGGTGAAGCTCGGACTGCGTCGGGAGCGAGCCGGAAAGGAGGAGGTAGGCGACCTCGAGGAACGTGCTGCGGGTCGCGAGCTCCTCGATCGGAATGCCGCGATAGCGCAAGATGCCCTGGTCGCCATCGATGAAAGTGATTGCGCTGCGGCACGAACCGGTGTTCGCGTAGCCCGGGTCAAATGTGATGACGCCCGTCGAATCGCGGAGCTTGCGAATGTCGAACGCGCGCTCGCCCTCGCTACCCACCAGGATCTCGAGATCGAGCGTCTTATCGCCGAGGCGGAGCTGCGCCTTCTCGGCCATGGGGGGGGCTCCTTCTGCTGCAGGCTGGCAAAATAAGGACGGAGCGAGCCTAGCCGACGCGCGCAGCCGAGACGAGCCCACGCGTTCTCGTCTAGGGCGGGAGCGGGGGTGGAGCCGGCGCGAGAGGCCCTTGCGCGAGGTCTCCTTGCGGGGTCACCACAAGGAGTGTGCGGTCCTCCGAGCGAGCGCGGGTCCTCACCTCGACCGGCACGACGGCACTTAGCCGCTCGAGCTTCTTGGCCTCGAGGACGATCGCGCGCCCGCCGCGTGCAAGGAAGGTGCGGGCCTCCTGCGGCGAGTCGAGCTCGAGAACGGCGCGCCCGCCGTAGTAGACGAGGCCGCCGACCAGAGGGCTACTTCCCAAGAGGCCGATGGGCTCGCCGGGCGGGACGAGCGCGGCGGCGGCGAGCGCGACAGGTCGCGGCGATTTCTCGTCGTCAAGACTTGGGTAGAGCAGATAAAAGGCCGAGGCGAGGAGGGCGAAGGTAGCCGCAACGGCGACGCCGATCCGGCCCAGGGTTTCGCGCTGCGATCCAACATCAGCGGGTGTCGGAGGGCCCCGGCCGAGCCATCCCCACGCCGCGGCTCCTGCGGCCGCGACCGTCGCCACCGCGGCCCCGAAGGTCCACGGGAGCAAGACGCCGGAAACCTGCGGGAAGAGGGCGAGGCGCAGGCCCACGGCGAAGAGCGAAGCGGCGAGGAGAGAGGCGAGGAACGAAAAGGCCCACGGCAAGGTGGCGTGCTCGAAGAGAAAAAGCAGGAGCGCGTCGGCGCTCATGAGGGCGGCGGCCGGCGCCGCCGGGGCCAGATAGAGGCCTCGCTTTCCCGCGAAGAGCGAGAAGACGAGGAAGGTCGTACCGACCCAGGAAAGGAGAAAACGCCAGGTGCGGCGCCGCGCTCCATCCGCGGCGCCCCCGAAAACCTGGCGCCGCGCGAGAGCGATGAGGGGCCAGAGCAGGGACCAGGGCAGGCAGTCAAGCGGGAACTGGTACGCGTAGTAATAGAAGGGGCGCGGATGCGCCGTTCCCTCGGCCGCACGGCCCCAGAGGTTTTGCACGACGGCGGCGTCGAAAAAACCTGCTGGAGCGAGCGTGGCCGCGGCCGCGAGCCACGCGAGAGGGGGCGCGAGCGAGAGAAGGGGCGACCAAGCGGGGAAAAGGCCACGCAGCGCCCCAAGTCGCCCCTCGAGGCCGAGCGCTACCGCCATCACGAGGAGGGGCAAGAGACCAACGGGGCCTTTCGTGAGCACGGCGAGGCCCAGGGCCCCATGTAGCCAGATGAGGTTGGCGGTCCGCGACCCTTCCTTCCGTTCCAGACGCACGAACGCGTAGAGCGCCATCAACTCAAAGAGCGTCAGCACGACGTCGAGCTGTACACGGCGCGCGAGGTGCGCGAACTCGAACGTGGTCAAAAGGAAAAGCGCCCCCAGGACCGAAGCGCGCGCGGAAAGGAGGAGGGCTCCAAGGCGCATCGTGAGCGCTACGCACGCGATGCCCGCGAGCGCGGACGGCAGGCGCGCGGCCCGCTCCGTCACGCGTCCGCCGGGCGCACTGGCGAGCGCGGCAGCCCAGAAGTAGAGGGGGGGCTTCTGGTCGTAGACCTCACCGTTTAGGTGGAGGACCACAAGTCCGCTCGGGCCGTGATCGAAGGAGCGCAGTTCCTCGGCAACCTGCGCGTAGCGGGGCTCATCCGGTGCCCAGAGCCCGAGCCCGCCGAGTCCGGGAAGCAGGAGCAGCGCCGACGCGATCAGCACGAGCAGCCGCTCTCGCTTCCGCGCCCGGCGCTCGTCCACGGATCGGCCCTCTCTTCAACTCCTCGTCGCGGGACGGTACTCTCTTGTGGAAGGAGACGCCCCATGAGCACACCTCGAACGGGAACCCCGGAGCACGAGCTTTTGACGCGGGTGCGCGCCAGCGCGATTAAACCGCTCGAGGTTGCGAATTTCCTCGACGGTCTTTCCCATGGAGACCGCGTCCGCGCGGTCCGCGCGCTCGGTCGGCCCGAGCAGCGCCGCCTGTACGAGGCCGCGAAGGGATTCGGGAGCGTCCGTCTCGTCGACCTCGTCCCGCCGGGGGCTCCGGACCTCGTTGCAATCCGCCACTACGGCCGCAACACGCTTCCGCTCTTCACCCTCTTCGAGAAGCGCTTTTGCCGCCCGCGCGGCGCCGATCCGCACAAGCCTCGGCTGCTCTACGGCTTTAACTTCCAGGCGATGTCCTTCTTTACCGGGCCCGGCTACTTCGTGGCACGGGAAGACGCATCGCTCCCCGAGGTGCTGATCGACTATCGCGAGCTGCCGCCGGAACGCCCCGAGGGTTGGCCTCCGATCCGCGCCAACGACCAAGGTCCCGGCAGACTCGTCTACGGCAACATGGTGGACACGCTGCGGCGCGTGTCCGAGCACGTCACGATTGGCTCCGCCGCAAGGGGTGGCAAGGACCTCGGGAGCTGGTTCGTTTTGTGCCGCGAGGCCTAGGGCGCGCCGCGCTGTGCGCCGGCGTGCTGATCTGCGGGCCTGCGGCAGGCGCACAGCTGCACGAGCGCGGGGACGCCGAGCCCGTCGAGTTCATGGCAGGCGATGACCTGCAACACGTCCTTGCGTTCCTGCGGCATCCCGAGTCCGGCATCGCCGCCACGCACCTTCGTGTGCAGGTGCTTTCCGCGACGGGAGCGACCCCGCTGCCGTCCGAGAGGTTCGCCCCGGGCAAGGGCGACTTCCCGCCCGCCACGTATCTTCTGGATGTGACGCAAAAATGCGACCACGCAGGGACATCCGAGGAGGGCGCCTTCACCTCCTGGTTCTATCTTCCCGACGACCGACTCGCGGCCTGGGACGTCCAGACCTACGGCCCCGCCTGTCGAGCCGAGCCGCGCCTTTTCGAGACCTCGGATCACGAGGCCATGCGCAGCGTCGGTCGCGCGCTCTTCCGCCCCGCCCGGGTGGGACGCTTCCGTTACGGCGCGCTCCTCTACAGCTCTTGGGACGATGCATTCGCCGCGCCGACGCGCGAGGCCATGCTTTCCCTGCTGCGCAAGCAGGTGCAGAAACAGCCCACCAGCGGGCGGGCACAGAATGACCTTGCCGTGGGCCTGTACGCGGACGGGCAGCGAGACGCCGCCATCGAGGCCCTCGGGCACGCAGCGCAGCTGGCCCCGGACTGGTACCTGCCCCACGAGAATCTCGCCCTTGCGCTGCGCGAGCGGGGTGAACTCGCAGCCGCCGAGCGCGAGTCGCAGCTCGCCGAGACGCTGCGCAAGCCGGCGGTGGGCACGGGCCCGGGAGCTCGCGAGGTACCCCGGATGACGCCCTCGGACCGGTAGCCGCGGACGCCGCGAGGAGGAGAAGGTCGCGCATGGTCGCGAACCCCTGGCTGTCCATCGTGATCCCGGTCCATGACGAGGTCGAGAACCTCGATGAGCTCTACTCCGAACTCGCGGAGAGCCTGAAATCCCTTGAGGACGGTGCAGAGATCATTCTCGTGGACGATGGCAGCCGGGATGGGAGCCTTGCCAAGATCCGCGAGCTTGCCGCTCGCGACGCTCGGGTGCGTTGCGTAGCGCTCGCCGGGAACCACGGTCAAACGGCAGCGCTCGAGGCGGGCTTCGCCAAGGTCCGCGGCGAGATTACCGTCACCCTCGATGCGGACCTGCAGAACGATCCCGCCGACATTCCGCGGCTCTTGGCTTTGCTCGACCGCGCGGACGTGGTGAACGGCGTCCGCACCGAGCGTCACGATTCCTGGGTGAGGAAGCTCTCCTCGCGAGTCGGAAACGGCTTTCGCAACTGGATGACAGGCGAATCGGTGACGGACGTCGGCTGCTCGCTGCGCGCGATGCGTACCTCGTACCTGCGCCGGATCAAGCTCTTTCGCGGGATGCACCGCTTCTTGCCGACGCTGCTGCGGATCGAGGGTGCGCGTCTTGTCGAGATTCCGGTCGCGCACCGCCCGCGCCGCCACGGGCGCTCGAAGTACGGCATTGGCAATCGACTCTTTGTCGGCGTGGTGGATGTCTTCGCCGTACGCTGGATGCAGCGGCGCGCACTCCGATACCAGATCCGAGACTAACCCGGCCGCGAAGGACCTCTTCGGGAACGCTGCCTGAGCCGCATCGGGAGGTTTCGCCACGCTTTTGATCAAGCCGCGCCGGATTGCTCCACGCGCCAGCCCAGGATGGCGTCGCCAGCCGCCGCGTTCACGCTCCCCACAGCGATCTGGGAATCTTTGGGATCCCTTCGGGATTTTTTGAGACGGGCTCAGCCTCCCGCGAGTTTCACCACGAAGCCGCGCGCGGTGAGCTCGGCGACCAGGACCTCACGGTGGTCTCCCTGGATCTCGATCACCCCTTCCTTGGCGGAGCCTCCCGTGCCGCAGCGCCGCTTCAGTTCCGATGCGAGTTCGCGCAAAGCGTCGTGGGGAAGGGGGATCCCCGAAATCGTCGTCACGGTCTTGCCGTGTCGCCCCTGCACTTCGCGGCGCACCCGAACCACACCGTCGCCGCGCGGGGCCCGGGGTGAGGAGCGGCAGACGCAGCTGCTGGCGGGTCGCCCGCAGCTCGGGCAGATGCGGCCTCGAGAGGAGGAGTAGACGGTGCGGCTCGAGTCGTCGCGTGCCACGCCCACCCAGGGTAGGGGCTCGGGTCGGTCACCGCTGGCGCCGCAGACTCGAAGTCTTTTTCTAGAAATTTACGAAAGCGACCGCATCCGTGCCCTGCCGGCGGCGTAGTCTTGCTTAGCCGCCTCGACTCGTTCTTGTGGGAACGAGGCGGCGGTGGTCGACCATGATGCAGCGGTCTTGCACGACCCGAAGGCCTGCTGCCTCGAGCCGAGCGGCGGAGGCGTCGTTTCGGATCCCGAGCTGGAACCACACGACCCATGGCCGCGGCCGCATCGCAAGGATCTCGTCGACGTGTCCCGGCAGGTGGTCCGATGCGCGGAAGACGTCGACCAGATCGACGGGTACCTTGACCTCTGCGAGGGTCGCGCACGCCTGCTCGTGGAGCACCTCCCGCAGCTTCGGGTTGACCGGAACGATTCGGTAGCCGTGCTGCTGGAGATAGAGCGGGACCCGAAAGGCGTCTTCCTCCGCCTGGGCCTTCATCCCAAGGACAGCGATCGTGCGCACCCGCTCGAGGATCTCCCGCAGCTCCTCATCCGTTTCGACCGGCACTGATCCTCCTCGACACGACGGAGTCCGCCACCTACCGTAGGCCGCGATGCTGGAGTCCGCACGGCGGCACGGGGGGCTGCCGACCTGCCTCATGACCATCGCCGCGCTTTTCTTCGTTCTCGCAGCGGGTCTCGCTCGCGCCGCGAGCTTCCAAGATCCGGCGCAGGCGCTCCACACCACGACGCTTCGCAACGGCCTCACGATCCTCACCCTCGTCGATCACAGCACGCCGGTCGCCTCGCTGCAGATGTGGGTGAAGGTCGGCTCTCGCGACGAGACCCGGTATACGGGGATCGCCCATCTGTTCGAGCACATGATGTTCAAGGGCTCCTTGCATATCCCGCCCGAAGAGCATGCGCGCCTGCTCGAGGCGCGGGGCGGACGCGTGAACGCCTACACGACCAACGACGTCACCGTCTTCCACGAGGACGTGACGCCCGACACCCTCCCGCTCGCGATCGATCTTGAAGCGGAACGGGTCGCGAACCTCGACATCAGCGAGAAGACTCTCACGAGCGAGCGCCAGGTCGTGCTCGAGGAGCGCCGGCTTCGCACCGAGGACAATCCCGAAGGACGGCTGTTCGAGGCGCTCTTCGCGCTCACCTTCATCGCGCATCCCTACCGCTGGCCCGTGATCGGCTGGCGCAGCGATGTCGAGGCAGTGACCGTGGAGCAGTGCCAACGCTTTTTCCGAACCTTCTATTCGCCGAACAACATTGTGCTCGTGCTGGTTGGGAATTTCGACGCGGACGAAGCCGTGCGTCACATCGAACGCGTGTTCGGTCCCCTCGAGCCCGCCGCCGAGATTCCGCGCAACCCGACGAAGGAACCTGAGCAGCACGGCGAGCGCCGCTCGACGGTGCGATTCGACGTCCGCAGCCCGACGGTCGCCGCCGCCTGGCATGCGCCGGCCGCCGGTCACCCCGACGGGCCTGCGCTCGATGTCGCCGGTCAGATTCTCTCGAGCGGGCGCTCGAGCCGCCTGTATCGCCGGCTCGTGTATCAAGAGCAGCAGGCGCTTGCCGCGCAGGGCGGCTACTGGGAGATGAAGGACGCCGGCCTCTTCTTCGCCTACGCGAGCGTGCGTCCCGATGGCTCGACCGATCGTGCTGAGGCCTTGCTCGCCGAGGAGGTGAACAAGCTGCGCGCCGAGCCCGTGAGCGACGAGGAGCTCGAGAAGGCGAAGCGTGAGCTTGAAGTCGACCTCGTGAACGATCTCGCCACAACCGAAGCCCTGGCGGGTCGCATCGGCGGCGATTTCGTGACCTTTGGACGGGTCCGGAGCCTCGAGGAGCGGCTCTCCGCCCTGGAAGCCGTGACCAAGGGCGACGTTCAGCGCGTGGCCACGACCTACCTCGGCGATGACCAGCGCAGCGTCGTCCGCCTCGTCCCGGCGTCGCCGGGAGCTCCGGGTGCACAAAAGGGCGTGCACCGGCGGGTGCACGGCACGCCCCCCTCGCGGGGCAAGTCTTGAAGCTCACGAAGCGGGCGCTTCTCGGGCTTTTCCTCGCGGCCACCCTTGTCGGCGGCTGCGCCCTTTTTGCCCCGAAACCAGCTTGGCTGTTGCCGCCGCCGCCGATTCAGGATGCGCCCGTCGTCGAAGCCAGCAAACTCCACCGCACGACCCTCGAGAACGGGCTCCACGTGATCGTGCTCGAGGACTTTCGCCTTCCGCGGGTCGCCCTTGGAGTTGCGGTTCGGCGCGGGGCCGCAAGCGATCCGATCGAACGGGCGGGGCTGGCTACCTACACCGCAGAGATCATGGAGCGCGGCGCGGGCGATCGCGACGCGTTTGCCTTCGCTCAGGCCGTGGATGACATGGGTGCCAGCTTCGACGTCAGCGCGGACTGGGACTCGATGAGCGTGACGCTCTCCGGGCTCTCGCGCGACTTCGAGAAGCTCTTCTCCTTGCTCCGGGATGTCACGCTCAAGCCGCGCTTTGACAAGGCGGAGGCCGAGCGCGCGCGCCAAGAACAGCTCGCCGGCCTCGAGTCCCAGAAGGACGATCCGGCGACGCTGGCCCGCCTCCGCTTTTCAAAGCTCCTCTACCCCGAGCACCGCTTCGGCCGGCCGCTTGCGGGAACCCCCCACGCCGTCTCGGGCTTTGACGCGGCGGCGGCCCGCGACTTCTATCGCCGCGACTTCGTGGCAAGCAATGCCATTCTCTTCGTCGCGGGCGACGTGCACGCCGCGGATTTTTTCTCCCGGGCGCGAGAGGCTTTCGGCGACTGGCCCGCGGGTGAGGCGCCGCCAGTTCCGCCGCTGCCCCCCGCCACCACGCCCGGCGAGCGCGAGATCGTCATCATCGATCGGCCGGACCTCGGTCAGGCGCAGATCGTGCTCGGTCACGAGGGCATCGCCCGCTCGACGCCGACGCGGTTCTCCGACACGCTCATGAACAACGTTCTCGGAGGCGGCGGCTTTTCATCGCGGCTCATGGAGAGCGTTCGCGCCGAGGCTGGACTCACCTACTCGGTGGGCTCCGGATTCTCCCTTCGCCGGGCGCCGGGTCCGTTTGCGGTATCGACCTTTACCCGCGTCCCGGAGTCGCGCCGGGTGATCGATCTCGTTTTGAAGCAGCTCGAGCGCATGAAGCAAGAGCCGCCGTCGGAAACCGAGCTGCGCGACGCCAAGAGCGAGACTGCGGGAGGATTTGCGCTTGGCTTTGAGACCTCCGAGGCGATCGTGGCTGCGCTCGTGAGTCTCGATGTGCAGGGCTTGCCGGAGGATGCCCTCGACACCTACCGCGCGAGAATCCGCGCCGTCACAACCGCGGACACGGCAACCTCGGCGCGGGACCGGTTGCATCCCGAGCGGGCAGGGATCGTGATCGTGGGTCCCGGAGCGACACTCGCCCCCGCGCTCGAGTCGCTGGGCAAGGTGAGCGTCGAGAAGCCCTAAGACTTAGGGGGGGTCCATCGCCTCAGCCGCCTCGCCGCGCGGATCGCGAGGCCGCTCCTCCACGGGCGTGAGGGCCACGAGTTCCTTGCGCCCCTGCGCGCCCGCCTCCCGCAGACGCCTGGCGTGGGGGAGAACCCGCGCGTCGAAGGATCCGAGCGCGGCATTGTAAAGCTCGACGGTCTTCGCGACTGCGGTCCCCAGCCGGCCGAGGTGCTCGGTGAATCCTGCAAGTCGATCCGAAAGCTCCTGCCCGAGGGCCGCGATACGCTGCGCCCCCTCCGAAAGTCGCTCTTGGCTCCAGCTTTGCGCGACACCTGCCAAGAGTGCAAAGAATGTGGCCGGCGTTGCGAGCACGATGCGCCTGTGAAGGGCACTTTCCACGAGACTGCGGTCGCCTTCGGCGGCCGCGGCGAGGAGCGCGTCGCTCGGGAGGAAGAGAACCACGAAGGCCGGCGCCCCGGGCACGAGATTCGCGTAGCTGCGGCCCGCCAGCGCTTCCACATGCCGGCGCACGAGCCGGGCATGCTGGCTTAGGGCGGCGCTGCGCCGGGAGCCGGCTTCCATCTCGAGCGCCTCGAGTCCGTCGCCAAGGGGCGCCTTGGCATCGACCACAATCGTTCGGCCACCGGGGAGCCGGACCACCATGTCGGGGCGCCCTCTTCCCTCATCGGTCTCGAAACTCGTCTGCTCGGCGAAGTCGCAGTGCGCGGACATGCCGGCCAGCTCCGCCACGCGGCGCAACGTGAGCTCGCCCCAGCGGCCGCGTCCATGGGGAGGTCGGAGCGCACCCACAAGGCGCGCGGTCTCGGCAGAGAGCCGCGCCAGGGCGTCGCCCGTGCGCGTTCCCTCGACGAGCCGCCGTTCTTCCAGGGCACGGAGCTCACGCTGGTGATCGCGCAGCGCTGAAGCCAGGGGAGAAATGACACTCTCGAGGGACGGCTCGCCTAGGCTCCTGGAGAGGGCGTGCTCGGCAGCGTCGAGGCGCGCCAGCGCGGCGGCGCGGCTGCCCGAGAAGTACGCGGCGGCTGCGAGGGCACCGAGGGCAAGCCCGAGTGCGAAAGAAAGTGCGAGTGCCGCGAGCTCAAGAGACGGCATCGGGGTCTCCCGCGGGAGGAGCGCAGCCTTGGAGCCCGAGGATGTGCCGGCAGGGGGACGCCGAGCCTAGGCGACTTTACGTCAGAGAAGAGTTCGGCGCTCGCAGGAGGCCGAGGCCGCGGGGGGAGAAGCCGGGGAAGACCGATGAAAGGTCCCGCGCTCCGAGGTGGCGTGCCGCTTCGGCGAGGACCTCGCGCACGTCGTTCACCACCCGCAGGTCACGGCCGTCCTCGCGCTCGTTCGGGCTCGTTCCCGGCCACGCCCCCGCCACGCGGCCGCCGCGGACCGGAGCGCCGAGAAGGAGCGCCGCGCCGCCGCGGCCGTGATCGGTCCCGCCACTCCCGTTGATGGCGACGGTGCGACCGAACTCGGAGACCGCCACGACGAGGAGGTCCGCAGCGCGGGATTCGAGGTTCCGAAACAACGCCGCAAGGCTCGCCCCGAGGTCTTGGGCGGCATGTGCGAAGCGCCCGTCTTCTGCGCCCTGACCCACGTGTGTGTCCCAGCCCTCCGCATCGGCCGATGCCGCGACAAGGCCAAGATCGGCGCGCGCGAGTCGTGCGATGGTTGCGAGCCTTTGGCCAAGGGGAGTGCGCGGAAAGGAGTCCGCGTCGGGCAGCGCGGCCGAGCTGTGGGCCTCAAGTGTACGCACCGCCTCGAGGGCCTCGCGCCCGGCCGCGGCAAAAAGCGCGCCGGGATCGGTCGCGGGGCGGTCGGCATGGAGCTCCGCCAACGCACGCTGGGCTGCGGGAGAGTGGGCGGGGATCACGAGATCTTCGACGTGTTCGAAGGCCAGGGCGCGCGGATCGCCGGCGAGGCTGCGCGGGCGCTGGGTCCCCGCTGCGACCGCACGAAACGCTGCCGGCTCGCCGGGCGCCGCGGCAATCGCGCGCGCAAGCCACCCCTCGGTGCGCGCACCTTCCCGCGCGCCCGCGCGCTCGCACGCGTCCTGCGCCTCGAAGTGCGAGCGGATCGCCTCGGGAAGGCCGACGGCATGAACGGCTGCGAGGCGTCCGTCCTTCAAGAGCGGCGCCAAGGGGCCAAGGGCGGGATGAAGGCCGAAGCCGCCGCCGTGGCCCTCGAGTTCGAGCGTCGGCTTCGCAAGGAGGGGGCCGCGGGCGCGCTCGAGCGCGCCGTCGCCGAGGGGAGGAAGGAGGGCAAGGCCGTCGGCACCCCCCCGCAAGAAGACCATGACGAGGAGCGGATTGGCACCGGGGCCGGACGCGGCGCCGGCGCGGGCCGGCCGCACGACTAGGGGGATCTGCCACGCCGCAGCGGTGGCGACCATGCCACGGAGCAGCGCGCGCCTGGTTAGACCCCTCATCGGAGCTGGAACTCCGGCGAGGCGAGGGCCAGCCCCAGGCGCTCGGCGGGGAGGAGGCCCGCGGTATCGAGGGCGCGCCGGGTGCTTTCGGAAAGCGTTGCGAGCAGTGCCTCGGGTGCGGCGAGGGCGGCATCGGAGGGCGCGGAAAGTGCGGGGTTTCGTCCCGAAGCCAGCGCAAACATGAAGCGCGTGCGTTCGAGCGCGGCGCCGGGGTCGATCCAACGCTCCGCAGTGTCAGGATAGCCGGCGGGCGTGGGCGCGAGGTACGGCACATCCCCGAGCTTCATCAGCGCCGCGAGTGCGGCGCGGGGGAGCTTTGGGCGGACACCGGTCGCGCGAAGTGCCGAGACGACGAGCTCGAAGGGGCTTTTCACCTTTCCGGGCGGACCCTCGAAGAGCTCGTCCCCGTCGAGGAGCAGCGCATGCAGCGTCGCGCGGACGTCGCCCCGGCTCGAGAGAAATCGCCGCGCTGTGCGTTCCACGGCGGCGCGCGGCGGATCATCGGCGAGAAAGCGTCGTGCGAGCTTGCGTGCCAAATGCGCGGCGGTCGAAGGGTGCGCAGCCAGGCGCGAGAGCAGCGCCTCGCCCTCCTCGACCCCTTGGCCGCCCGCGATGGCCTGGCCGAGCACGAACTTTGGACCTGTGTCGTGCCATGCCGGAGCGAAGCGGAAGGCCGGAGCACGCCGCGGCCGATCGATCGTCCAGCCTGTGAAGACGCGCGCCACCTGCTCGACGTCATGCTGGGTGTAGCCGCCATCGACGCCGAGCGTATGCAGCTCGAGAAGCTCCCGCGCGTAGTTCTCGTTGAGCCCCTCGGGTCGTTGGCGCTTGGCCTGCCCCTGAAAGGATGGGAAGAACGCGGATTCCGCGGGCTGCGGCGCCGCCGAGCGCCAGTTGTCGAGATAGAAGAGCATGGCGGGATGGCGCGCCGTCGCGCGCAAGAGGTCTGCGAAGCGTCCGAGAGCGAAGGGACGCAGCACGTCGCGCTCGTATGAGGGAAGGAAGATGGGTTCCATCCCCTTGCGAACAAACACGGAGAAGTGATTCGCCCAGAAATCGACCATGGTCTCGTAGAGCGGGTGGTCGGAGTCGACGGCACTCGCGACCCGGCCCGCGGCGAGAGCCACGGCGATCTCGCGGGCCTGCTCACGGAAGGCGTCGGGGTCTTCCTGCATGGTGACCCCGAGCTCCGAAGAGGGGAGGTCAAGATCGAGAGAGAGGGCTTGGAGTGGCAGGGGCCGCGCTAGCTGCTCGGCGATCCAGGCGCGAGCGCCCTGCTCGGCCACCTTGTCCACTTGGCCCGGCGCGGGCCCAAAGGCGAGCCGGTCGAGGGCACGCCGGGCGTCGGCATGGGCTTGCGGGCTCGGCGGCTCGCGCATCTGCGCCTCCTTGAGCTGTCTAAACCCGCCCCAGCGGAGTGGGTTCCGCGACGAAAGCCTGCTCCCCCGACTTATCGGTCTTGGAGGGACCCATCGATCCCCACGGGTAAATCCTCAGAGTCCCCGAAATAGCTTGACGTCCGACCGGTCGGTCGACTACAAGAAGGAGGTCCATCCGACCGATCGGTCTGCCGACCAAGAAGAGGGGGCCGATTGCGCAGGCGCAGGGAATTGGCCAAGGAGAAAATGGGCAAGGCAGTGGGCCAGGAGACCGGGCTGAGCCACACCAGGAGCCAGGGAGCGGGCGGCGCAGCGGGCGCACAGGAGGCGCTCGAAGCGCCGGGTTCGCGTGAGAAGATCCTCGACGTCGCGGAGGCCCTTTTTGCGCGGCGCGGCTTTGCGGGCGTTGGCCTGCGCGAGGTCGCCCTCGCCGTCGGGCTTGGCAAGTCCTCCCTCTTCCATCACTTCCGGAGCAAGGTCCAGCTCTATCTCGAGGTGCTCGGCCGCGTCCTCGGCCGCATCGACGAGCAGCTGCGACCCGCGCTCGCCGCAGGCGGCGGTCCGGCCGAGCGGCTCATGCTCGCGCTCGATGCCCTGGTGGATGCGCTGGCCGAGCACCCGACGACGGCGCGCCTCCTGCTGCGGGGCCTTTTCGAGGACGACGCCTTCCCTGCGGATCTGGGCCCGGAAAACGACACCGTCGAGCGACGCCTCGCGAGTCTCATTGGCGGGATCGAAGCGCTCTTGCACGAGGGCATCGAACAGGGCGCGTTCCGGCGGGTCTCCATCCCTCACATGATGCAGACGCTGATCGGCGCCACCGTCTACCACTTCGCATCGGGGGAGTTCGGCGAAGGTTTGATTGGCGGCTCACTCTTCTCGGCCGAGGCAGTGCGCCGACGCAAGGAAGAGCTAAGGGCGATTCTTTACCACGGGCTCACGGCCTAGCGCCGCGCCCGCGAGGAGGTTCCGTATGGAAAAGCTGATGCAGGAGCATCGCAAGCGGTTCGGCGAGTTCGAGGTGATCGAGTTCGTGGACGAGACGGAGATCAAGCGTTTGCGCGATCAGATCAACGTCGCAGTCCCTCTCACCTTGAACTGGCAGTGGAACTACGGGAGCGAGGTCGCTGAGCTGCGCCAGCTCTACGACAAGGGGAAAGTCAATCAGTGGAACGCCGAGACGGACCTCGACTGGTCGATCCCCGTCACCAACGACGCGTGGGTGATGAGTCCCGAAGCGTCGATGATGGCGCAGATCTGCAAGCTCATGGGGAAGGACGAGGCGACGCAGAAGGCCGCGGCCTTCGATGAGCTCGCCCACACGCTCTCGCAGCTCCTGCATGGCGAGCAAGCCGCGCTTCAGCTGTGTGGCCAGCTGACCAACGCGTGCCCGAAGATGGACGAGAAATGGTACGCCGCGAGCCAAGTCGCGGACGAGGCGCGGCACATCGAGGTGATCTCCAAGTTCCTGCAGCGCAAGGTGGGAATGATCTACCCGATCAATCCCACGCTGAAGATCCTGCTCGATCGTCTGCTCGAAGCCGAGACCCCGGACAAGAAGACCCTCGGCATGCAGACGCTGTTTGAGGGCATGGCGGTCGGGATCATGAATCTCATGCGCACCGACTCGCGCAATGCGCTGCTGACCGAGATGCTCCGCCGTGTGGAACAGGACGAGTCGCGCCACGCCGCGTTCGGCGTGCTCTCCATGCGTCGCGTCGTGCGCCAGGCGGAGAAAGAGCAGCTCGCCGAGATGGAAGACTGGGCGTTTGGCATCCTCGAGGCCCTGAACGCGAACCAGCAGCTGGACATGCTGCAGATTCTGGGCCCCAAGTACGGCATCGATCCCGAGAGCGTGGTGCAGATGGCGATCGCGATGCCGAACTTCGCGGAGTTCAACAGCCTGGCCTACATGCACACGGTGATCCCGAACCTCGTGCGCCTTGGCCTTCTCACCGAGCGCACGGAGAGCCAGTACCGCAAGCTCGGGATGATGGTGAGCGGCCGGGGGGAGGCCGCAAAGGGCCTCGAGCTGGTCGCGAACTAGGTTCCTCCGCCGCGCCGCAAAGGGCGCGCGGCCGGGGCGGCGGTGCGGTAACGCGCGAGGGAGGCCGCGAGCTCGCGTTCGACCTCTGTCCGCAGCTCGGCCGGCTCGAGCACTTCGGCCCCCGAGCCGAACGACAGCACCCAGCTGCGCAGCTCCGCGGTGCCGCCCGCCTCCATCTGCAAGAGAAGTCCGCCGTGGGGCAGGGGAGCCAGCTTCTGGCTCGGGTGCCAGGTGCGCTCTTCCACGTACGTTGCCCAGCGCGCGTCGAAGCGGATCCGGACCTTGAGCGGCGGCTCTGCGATGACGCCGAACGAAGACCCGATGTAGGCATCAAAGTCGAAGTTCGCGGGGACTGCAAACACGCGGCTCGTCGCGCGCAGGCTCTGGATGCGGTCGACGGCGAAGGTGCGGATCTCGCCCGAGCGGTGGTCGTGCCCGACCACGTAGAGGGCACCCCCGCGATACCAGACCCGGTAGGGATCGAGCTCGCGGGTGGCGACGTTGCCGGTGCGGCCGGTGCGGTAGCGCATCGCCAGCGTGCAGCGCGAGAGCACCGCGTCATTCAGCACCCGGATTGTGTCGCGGTACCGCGCATAGCTCTTGTGCGGGCCCGGAAGCACGCGGAAGGACTGGCCGAGCTTCGCAAGGTAGGCGGCGAGGTCCGGCGAGAGGACCGCGCGGATCTTTGCCAGAGCCGAATGGATCGAATCGTGGAAGACCGTCCCTTCGAGCGTGCGCAGGAGATCTTCGCCAAAGGCGAGGGCGAGGATCTCGTCGGAGGTGAACGGCACGTCACCCAGACGGAACGAATCGAGGAAGCGGTAGTAGACCCGACCCTCGCGCTTTTCGCTGAGGACGGGGAAGCCCGCGTACTGGAGCGCGTCGAGGTCGCGATACACAGTGCGGCGGACGCAGTCGAGCTCTTGCGCGAGCTCGTCGAGCCCGACTCCCGCGCGGCTGCGCGCGAGGCGCTGGATCAGGAGCCACTGCCGGGAGAGCTGATCGCCTCGCACCTCAGCTCGGCTCCATGGGAGCATCGGAGAAGAACCGAAGCAGCTGCTCCTCGCGGGCACGCGCGTCGGCAAAACCGAGTTCGGCGGCGGGCGCGGCGTAGGCCCGGTCAAACAGCAGATACGAGAGCAGGTCCGCCTCGGAGGCCGGGCCTCCCGAGCCGAGCAGGCGCAGCGAAAGCCGCAAAAGAGGCGCCACCGACTTCTCGCCGCGCTTGTTCTCGAGGACTTGACCCGCGAGCGCGCCGAGCCCCACGGAGGGGCGAATCACGAGGTCCTCGATCCGCCGGAAGCGTTGCCCGCGCTGCACCTCCGACGCGGCATTGAGACGCTCCAAGAACTCCGGTCCAAAGGCGGTCTGGCCGCTGCGCAGAATATCATTCACGAGGCGCATGCGGGCGAGGTCGGTATCGACATGGTCGAGCAGGAGCGCGTTCAGCACCTTGCCGAACATGAAGATCGGGTTGCCGTAGGCTTCGATGCGGCGCTCCGCGCGAGCCGCGTCGTCTGCCTCATTGCCCTTGCGCGAAAGCCCGATCACGAGGACACGGTCCGCGCCGAGGTAGACCACGGGCATGAGCGGCGTGTTGAGGCGCAGTCCCCCGTCGGCGTAGTAGGTGCTTCCGATCCGGACCGCAGGGAAGAGGATCGGGATCGCAGCGGAGGCAAGCGCGTGAGGGGCCGCGAGGCGCGCGGGGCGGGGCAGGACCCCGGGCTCCCGCGTCCAGCGCGTGATGGTCCGGGCGCGGCTCTCAACGAACACCATCGTATGGCCGGTCACCACCTGCGTCGCCGCGACGCAGACCGCGCGGATCCTGCCCTCGTCGACGTTTCGGTGGATCGAGCGCCAGGCGATCGAGCGCTGCACGATCTCGCCGAGGCGCGTGGTGTCGAGGAGGCCGTAGAGACGGTCGGGAAGAGGACCCGTCTTGAGATCGCTCGAGCGAAGTCGCAAGCCGAGGAGCCGGCCCGGGAGCCGCAAGAGGTCGGTACTCGAGAGGGGGAGAACCTCCTCGAGTTTGAAGCTCGTCCAGATTTCGGCGAGGCGCTCGCCACGACCCTCCGTCTGGTGGGCGGAGGCCGCGAGATAGCAGGCGTGGATCGCCCCTACGGACGTTCCGGAGACGAGGTCGAAACGAACAGGGTGGCCGAGGCGCTTGGGCAGCTCATCGAGGATGAAGCGCAGCACCCCGGCTTCGTAGGCGCCTCGTGCTCCGCCGCCGGACAAGACCACCGCGCGAACCGGACTGGTGGGTTCCGTCAGTTGACTCGCTCGAAGTACTCGCCGCTCCGCGTATCCACGCGGATGCGCTCGCCCTCTTTGACGAAGAGCGGCACTTGGACGACTGCACCGGTTTCCAGCGTTGCGGGCTTGGTGGCGCCCTGTGCCGTGTCACCTTTCAGGCCCGGGTCGCAGCGGGTGATCGTGTATTCGACGAAGGAAGGGATCTCGATGTTGATAGGCTGGCCGCGCCAGAACAGAACCTCGATGTCGAGGTTCTCCTTCAACCATTTGCGGGCGTCTCCCACCTGCGCCGCGGAGAACGGGATCTGCTCGAATGTCTCGGTGTCCATGAAAACCAGATCTTCTCCGTCCTGGTAGAGGTACTGCATCTTGCGTTCGACGACGTCGGCCTCTTCCAGCTTCTCGCCCGAGCGGAACGTGCGGTCGAGCACCCGACCGGTCTTTAGGTTCTTGACCTTCGTCCGGACGAAGGCGCCCCCTTTGCCGGGCTTCACGTGCTGGAAATAGATCATCGTGAACGGCTCGCCGTCGAGCTCGATCTTGAGGCCGTTGCGGAACTGGGAAGTGTCGACCGCCATGGAGCTCCCTGCGCTGAGTGGCCGGCGAGAATAGCGGAGGGAGCGCGAGCTAGCATCGCGAAGGGCCCCGGCTGCGTGGCTAGACGGGCGCGGTCTCGAGCTGGACGCGGCCGTCCCCGGCCCGTCCAAGGCCCACGCGGTAGCCCGGCCGGAACCCGAGATCGCGCTCGGCGCGCCGCGTGTCGAGTGAGAAGCCGTAGCGCAGATGGGCGCCTTCCACCGAGGCCCGAAGCTGGGGCTCGCGCAGCATCCGGGCCGCGAAGGATGCGGCCCGGAGCACGGGATCCGGTACCGGCACGGTGGGCCGCCGTGTCCAGCGGCCAAGGACCGAGAGGGGGAGGTGCTCGGTCCCCGCGACGTTGTACACGCCGCTTGTTCCACCGTGCACCGCCGCCAGGACGGCTCGAGCCACGTCCTGCTCTGCGACCACGGCGCACATGGGGTCGAAACCGATCGGGCGCAGGCGCAGTCCACTCGGGCCTGAGAGCGCGGGATTCAAGTACACAAATCCCCCCGACGCGACGACCGTGGGAACGCGCAAGAGAACGACGCGAGCCCGGTGGTTCCCCACCTCGGCGTGGAAGACCATGTCGCAGTCGATCCAGGAGCGGATCTCCGCCGGCACGTTCGGGTCGAGGTCGAGCTCGTTCGTCTCGGACAGCCGGTTCGCGTTGCCCGGGGCGAGTGGATAGACGAACGCGCTTCCGATCACGATGAGCGAAGTCACCGAACGCGCGTCGAGGCTGTGCTGAAGCACAAGACGCGCCTCGGCTGTGCGCGAAGGCACGCCGGAGACAAGCGGCCCCGCGTGCGTCTTCGAAGCCAGCGCTCCACTCGGGCCGTGGGAGGGGACGTGGACGACGGTATCGATGGCGGCCTCGCGAAAGCGAGCGGAATGAAACAGGTCGGCCATGGGTCGGTGCTTGGCGAGGTCCACGCGTGCATAGGCGACCCGGGGCGGTGAGCCAGCCAGAAAGCGATCGAAGCTGCGGGGCGCCGCACCCGCGCCGAGGGCGAGGACCCGCTCGACCCGCTCGTCGTGAAACAGCGTTTTGACGATCCGGCGGCCGAGGGGCTCGTCCGCATGGGTGACGAGCACGGCCGGCACTAGCGGTGCCGATCCACCAGGGACTGCACAGAGCGGCGCACCTGGTTGGCTAGGTAACGAACGAGCCGCGGATCCTCCGCCCCCTCCGGGCCGAAGCGTTCGTAGTATCGCAGCGGCTCCCCGTAGACGATCCGGTAGCGCACGGGATAGGGCAGGAGGCCAAGGGGTCCAAACCACGGGAAGGTCGGCGTAATCGGAGCGACCGGGAGCCCGAGGCGCCGGGCGAGGGGTTTCAAATCAAAAAGGATGGGAGCCTGGTCGTCACTTCCCAGGACCGCCATGGGAATGATGGGCGCCCCCGCGCGCAGCGCCTGTTCGATGAACCCGACGTGGAAGCGCTGCAGTCGGTAGCGCTGGGTCACGAGTTTGCGGATGCCTTCGACGCCTTCGGGAAACACGAACACGAGCTGTCCGTCTTCAAGCAGGTCCGAGAAGTTCTCGCGTGTCCCCACGACCTGGCCGACGCGCGCGTAGAAGACGTTCACCCACGGGAGTCGGCCCGCCCAGCGGTCGACGATCGCGCGGGCAAGGCGTGGCGGGTCGGTGTGGAGCAGCACGTCCACAATCCCCATCGCGCCGTCGAAGGGCAGCAGGCCCCCGTGGTTCGCGGCCAGGATGGCCGGCCCCTCGGCCGGGATGTTTTCATGCCCCTCGCTTTTCACACGGAAGTAGAAGCGGTAGAGCGCGAGGAAGAACGGAAACGCTGCGCGCAGGGCGCCGGGCGAAAAGCCGAAGCGATCGTAAGGCGCTTCGCCGTCGACGAGGTGCCCAAGGGCCGCGAGGCGCCGGCGGTCGCTCTCGGGGACGAGGCGGTCGAGAAGGCCAGACTGCTCCGCGAACTCCACCTCGGCCAGGCGGGGCGTCGTGGCCCACACGCGCTGCCTCGGCATCGATTCGGGCGAAGGAGCGCGCGGGCGGGTCCGGGGTGGCGGGAGGGTGGCCGAAGGGACACCGCGCAAGAGACCCGGACGCGGCGCGGGCGCCGGGCGAAGTCTCTCGAGGCGCTCCGAGAAAGGCTCTTCGGCGAGATCCGCGGCTTCGAAAGGATCGCTCCCGAGGGCAGTTAGCGGACCCATCGCGGGCTCCACCACCTCGCCTTGCACGCCATCAAGAAAGAGGCGCTCGGTCGGCGTCACGCCGGAACCTCACCCTCGGTTGCGCCGCGCAGCTCGAGCTCCTCGGCGAGGGCGGCCATGGCGCGCGCGCCGCGGTCGCCCGGCGCATACTCGAAAATGGAAAGACCCCGGGACTGTGCCTCGTCGATCTTCACGTGAAACCCGACGACGGTGTGAGCGATTTCCTTGGGGAATCGCGCCTTCAGGCGCTCGAGCACCTCGTGGGCGAGGCGTGTGCGGCGGTAGAAAGTAGGCACGACCATGGTGATGCGAAGCGAAGCGTGGCCGTAGCGCATGCGAAGCGTCTGGACGCTCCGCGTGAGCTCCGCACAGCCGTCGAGTGCCAGGTAGGTGAGCGGAACTGGCACCACCAGCTCTTCGGCCGCGCGCAGCACGTTCAGGGTAAGCGGGCCGAAGGACGGCGGGGCGTCGAAGAAGACGAAGTCGTAGCCCTCGATCTCGGGAGAACGCCGCAGAGCGGAGTCGAGCCTGGCCGTAGGATCCGCTTCCCCTCCCTCCCATGCCGGAAAGAGGGCGAGGGACTTGTTGGCGACGACGAGGTGCAATCCGGGGATCCGGGTCTTCACGACGGGAAGCTCGCCCACGGACTCGCTCGGCACCGGATCGAAGGGTTGGCCGTGCCCGGGCCCCGGGCGATCGAGCGGGTCTCCAAGCGCAGAGTCGACGAGGAGCTCGATGGCGGAGCGGCGCGAGCGCCTGGTCTCGATGCCGAAGACCCTTCCGAGCTGACCCTGGGGGTCCATGTCGATGGCCAGCACCCTTCGCCCGCGCTCGAGCGCAAGGTACGCGGCAAGGTTCGCCACGAGCGTCGTCTTGGCGCTGCCACCCTTCTCGTTGATGAATGCGATGCGACGCAGAATAGACAACCCCTCGCGGGCACCTTGGCCGCAAAATCGATCGGTCTCGGGGGGGCGACGAGAACCCGCGGCTTGTGATGATCCTGAGGCAGCGTGCGATCTGGCTCGAACAAGGCGCGTTAGGCGCCTTAGTACCCCCGCGCTCGTGGGGTGTCAACCAGCTTGCACGTTTCGCGGCTTTACGCCTTGCCTTTCGCTTGCTTTATCGCCTTCGTGAGCGCGGGCACGATCTCGAACAAATCACCGACGACGCCAAGATTGGCGACCTCGAAGATGGGAGCATCGGCGTCCTTGTTGATCGCGATGATGTAGTTGGAGTTCTTCATCCCCACAAGGTGCTGGATCGCGCCCGAAATGCCGGCGGCGATGTAGAGCTTCGGAGTCACGGTCTGCCCCGACGAGCCGACCTGGTAGGCGTGCGGAAGCCAGCCGGCGTCGACGACGGGACGCGAGGCACCCATGGCACCCCCGAGAGCATCGGCGAGGGGCTGAATCACCTCCGGGAATTTTTCGGGAACGCCGAGGCCGCGGCCGCCCGAAACGATGATATCGGCCTTGGAGAGGTCAACGCCCTGCTTCTGCACCGTGCGCGCTTCCACGAACTTCGCGCGCAGCTCCTGCGGCGAGAGTGCGACCTGAAGCGGCGTCACCTTGCCGTCGGCGGTGCCTTCGAAGGGTGAGGTCGCGCCGGGCTGGAACGTTGCGACGACGGGCGAGGCGGCCGGGACGAAGCGCGCATCGAGCTTGCCATTGAAGATGCGCCGCAGGAACACGAGCTTGCCGGATTCCTCGACGTTGAAGCAGTCGCTGACGAACGCTGCATCCAGCCCCGCGGCGACGCGGGGCGCAAGGTCCCACCCGATCGGCGTGTGAGAGAAGAGGATGACGCTCGGGGAGGCTGCGGCGACCGCTGCGCGGACGACCCTGTTGAAGGCATCGACGCTGTAGTGCGCAAGGAGCTCATGGTCGGCGAGGTAGACCTCGCCTCCCCCTTTTTTCGCCAGCTCCTCGGCTGCGGCGTTTGCACCCTTGCCCACGACGAGGCTGCGAACCTCGGAGCCCTGGGCCTTGGCGATCCGGCGAGCAAAGCTCACAAGCTCGTAGCTCGACTCGCGAACCTTCCCGTTTTGGACCTCGGCGACGACGAGAATGCTGGCCATGTGTCCTACCCCACGGGCTAGAGCAGCCCGAGCTCCTTGATCTTGCCCACAAGCTTGCTCACGATCTCGTCCGTCGAGCCGGTCACGATCTCGGCCCCCTTGCCCTTCGGCGGCGGATAGACCTTCTCGATCTTGATCTTGGCCGCTGCCGCACCCACTTTCCCGGAGAGCCCAAGATCCGCCACCGACTTCGTGTCGATGGGCTTTTTCTTTGCCGCCATGATGCCCTTCAGCGAGGCGTAGCGGACCTGGTTGATGCCGGTCTGGACGGAAAGGACGCTCGGGCCGGTGAGGTCCACGACCTCGAGGGCGCCCCCTTCGAGCTCGCGCTCCGCCCGCACGGTGCCGTTGCTACGCGTCACCTTCATGACGCTCGTCGTGCTGGCGAAGCCCGCGAGCTCGGCGAGCATCGGGGGCACGGCGGCGGAGTTGCCGTCCTCCGCCATGAGCCCCATGAGGATCAAATCGGGATTTTCCGCCTTGGCGATGGCGGCGAGAATCTTTGCCACACCGAGAGGGTCGGAGGCGTCTGCCTCGGGGTCCTTCACATGGATCGCCCGGTCCGCGCCCATGCCGAGGGCCGTCCGCAGGGATTGCGTCACGCGGTCCGGGCCGATCGAAACGACCACCACCTCTGCCTGTCCAGCGTCCTTGATGCGCAGCGCCTCTTCGAGAGCGTAGGTGTCGTAGCTGTTGATCTCGAACTTGATGTTTTCTTCTTGGATCCAAGTGCCATCAGCGCGCACGTCAAGACGCGCGTCCTGGTGGGGGACCTGCTTTAAGCAGACCATGATTTTCATTGGGTCGGGGCCTCCGGGAGGCGGCGCGCCTGGGCCGCGTGCCGCGGGGGGTGCCTCGAGGGCGGGCGAACCCTAACGGACGGCTTTGGGCGTTTCAACCGCTGGCGGCAGGAAGCGGACTTGGCGTCCGGATGGGCTCTTTGCGGCCCGCCTTTCGCGGAGCTCCTGGGTCCGGTGCCCGAGATCTGCGAGGGGTTCGGGGCGATTGCTGAGAGCCCCTCCGCGCCAAGAGGCCCGCGCGCGCAGTTCCGGGGCCAGGCATTCTGGAAGCGCCTTCGGGGTTCCGACTATGATGGGCGTTGCGCTGCGGCAAAGACGGAGAGAACCCCGTGAATGGCATTCATGACATGGGCGGGATGCATGGCTTTGGTCGGGTCGAGATCGAGAAGGGCGAACCGGTCTTCCACGGGCACTGGGAGGCGCGAGTCTTCGGGATGTCGCTCCTCGCAGGGCTGCGCCTAGGCGGCAACATCGACGAGCGCCGCCACGGCCTTGAACGACTCGACCCCGTAACGTACCTGCGCCACGGCTACTACGGGCGCTGGCTTGCGCGGCTCGAGCAGGATCTGCTCGAGCGCGGCGTGCTTCGACCCGGGGAGCTCGCGGCGCGTCTGGCCGGACAAAAGGGCCCGCCGGCGCCCCTGCCCGCGCTCCCCGCTCCTTCGCGACCCGCCGAGCACCCGTTCCTGCGCACGGTGGATCGCGCCCCCGCCTTCCGCGTGGGCGACCGTGTGCAAACACGCAACCACCAGCCCGCCGGCCACACGCGGCTTACGGGCTACGCCCGAACGCGTCGCGGAGTCGTGGCGCGCGTCTACCCCGCGTGCGTCTTCCCCGACACGAACGCCCACGGCGAGGGCGAGCAGCCGCAGCCCGTCTACGCTGTGCGCTTCGAAGGGCGCGAGCTCTTTGGCGGGAGCGCCGAGCCGCGCAGCTGCGTGTTCCTCGACTGCTTTGAGAGCTACCTCGAGCCGGACCTCCGCGCGTGAGCGGCTCCGACCCCGGCTCCGCCGACCGTCCCGACCTCGCGCTCCGCGTCGAGGCGCTGGAGGCGCTCCTCCGCGAGAAGGGCTTCCTCGACTCTGGTCAGGTCGACGCGATCGTGCGCCACTACGAGGAGGACGTCGGGCCCTTAAACGGCGCCAAGGTGGTGGCCCGCGCCTGGACGGACCCTGCCTACCGCAGGCGGCTCCTCGCGGATGGCACCGCCGCCATCGCCGAGCTCGGCTTCGGCGGGCCCCAGGGCGAGTATTTGGTGGTGCTCGAGAATACGCCGACCGTGCACAACGTGGTCGTGTGTACTCTGTGCTCCTGTTATCCCTGGCCGGTCCTCGGCCTTCCCCCCGCCTGGTACAAGTCGCCCGCCTATCGCTCGCGCATCGTGCGCGAGCCGCGCGCGGTGCTTCGCGAGCTGGGACTTGAGCTCCCCGCGGAGGTCGAGGTGCGGGTCTTCGACTCGAGCTCCGAGGTCCGCTACCTCGTGCTTCCGGAGCGGCCGGCGGGAACGGAGCAGCTCTCTGAGGACGAGCTCCGTCGCCTCGTGACCCGCGATGCAATGATCGGTGTCGCAAAGGTGCGTGCGGGAAGCGAAGCCTCCCATGGCTAACCCGACCCTGGCGCTCGCCGGCGCCGAGGCACCGCCGCGCCGCAACGGGGAGCTCGTGTTTGAAGCGCCGTGGGAGAGCCGCCTCTTTGGCGTAACGCTCGCACTCTTCGAGGCGGGGCTCTTCGGATGGGAGGAGTTCCGCCAGCTCCTGTGCGACGAGATCCGCGCGTGGGAGGCGGAGGGTCATCCGAAGGAGAGCTGGAGCTACTACGCCCGCTGGCAGGCGGCCTTCGAGCGGCTTTTGGCCGAGAAAGGGATCTGCGCGGCTTCCGAGCTCGAGTCCTGCGCGCGCGCCCTCGCCGCGCGCCCGGCCGGGCACGATCACGCCCACCTCCACGCTGCCGAACACGAGAGGACCCGATAATGAAGCTTGTCTTCCCTTTGCGACGCCTGCCGCGGCTCTCCCGCGCGGAGTTCCAGAAGTATTGGTTCGAGGTGCACGGTCCCCTCGTGCGCGCGCAGGCCGATGCGCTCGGGATCCAGCGGTATGTTCAGCTCCATACCCTGGAGGATTCCCTCAATGACGCGCTGCGCGCCTCGCGCGGCGGTCCCGAGCCCTACGACGGAATCGCCGAGCTCTGGTGGAGGAGCCGCGAGGAGCTGGAGGCTGCCATCCGCTCGCCGGCGGGCCAGAAGGCCGCGCTCCTCTTGCTGGAGGACGAGAGGAACTTCATCGATCTTCCTCAGTCTCCGCTCTGGATCGGGCAGGAGCGGCTCATCCTCGGCCGCTAACGGGGTCGAGTCGCGACTGCGCAGCCGCGACCCTATGGTGCGTAGGACACGACTCCCGAGGTTCGAGGGGAGGATTCTCGGTCTCGAAAAGCCAAACGCCCGGGCCCTTAAAGGCGCCGGGCGTTGGCCACTCTCGCAGCGAGCGATCGGCAAAGGGCGCGCTGCCGCGCCCGTCCTCTACTCCTCTTGATCCTTGCCGCGATCCCCGTCCTTCGCCTGCTCTCCGGTGTCGGGCTTCAGAATCAAAGTGCCGTCGAACCGGATGTACTCGAAGTTGAACATCTGGTTGATCGGGCTTGCGATGGCATCAAAGGATCCTTGGCCGATGCGCTGGCTCTCAAGCCAGTTGTCCTCGATGAATCGCAGGACCGACGTCATGTCCGTCGCCGTGTGGTCGACGAAGTTCTCCCTCGCCCAGGGCGAAACCACGAGCAGGGGCTGGCGCGGCCCGTAGCCGCATCGACCCAGCGCATGGGCATTGCCGGGATCGATGCCCGCAAGGGCATTGCTGGCGCTGCCACAGGCGCCCGGGGCGCTCAGGGCGTCCGCCGGACCCGTCGACTGATTCACGATCGGACCCATCTGATGGTCGTACCAGCCGTCGGAGTCGTCGTACATGATGATGACCGCCGTGCTTTCCCAGTCCGGCTGTTTCTGCAGGAAATTGATCAGGTTCACCAGGAACGTCTGCTCATCCAGCGGGCTCGAGTAGCCGGCATGGCCATCCTGGAAGGCTTGCGCCTTGATGAAGCTCACCGCCGGAAAGTGGCCGGCCGTAACCGCGCTGACGAAGTCGGCGAGATCGTACTCGTGGTTGGCCGGACCATCGTGTCCGATCTCCGCGATCGAGGCCGGCCGCGTGTGATTCGGATTTGCCGTGGACTTGTAGTACTGGAACCAGGCGTGATGGGGAATGTAGTCGCCGGTCGTCCCGGCGAGGCTGGCCGAGCTTCTCTTGCAGCCCGTCGTGCCGTTTGGATTCTTGGCGGTGAGATCAAATCCGCCCATGAATGATCCCCAGCTGATTCCGGCTGCGCTCAGGAGCTCGCCAATATTCTTTCCGCCCATCTGCACCTGGTTTCGCGTCGGGTTCGAGCAAACGTCTCCGAGCGGATCCGGATCGCCCACCACCGACAGCGATCCGGCACCGCCGTCGACTTCGTCCCCCGTTCCGTTGAGGGTCGCGATGACTCCATTGGTCTGACCCGAAATAAGGTTGAGAGCGCCCGGAGTCGAAGGCCCGAAGGTCGTACTGTAGGAGTTGTCGCTCATCGCGAAGTGCTGGGCATAGTTCCAGAGCGCCGTCACGGTATTGCCATCGTAATAACCAAGGTTAAGACCCTGCGTGCTGGTCACTGGGGCGCCTGCCGGCGGCGGTCCCGCGGTGCCGACAAACTTCGGGAATAGGTCCATGAGCCCCATGTCAAACGCCTGCTGCTCGGCCAGGTAGTCGTGATCCTGGTCGGCAGTCACCGCTTGGCTGCGATCCAAGCGGAAGGGGTTGGTGGCGCCAGCGCCATTGGCGGGGTTTAGGTTGGGATTGCTGGAAAGAAGAACAGGGGTCAAGCCGTTCACCGTCGGTGTTCCTGGCACAGCCCAGAACTGCGGCTCGCCCGGCGGATTCTGCGCCTTTGGATAGGTTCCGAAATAGTGATCGAACGAGACATTTTCCTGGAAGATCACGACGAGATGCCGAATCGGGGTTCCAGTCCCGCCGGGTTTTTGCCAGGCATGCCCCGGGGCACCACTTAGCGTGAGGGATACGATCGATACGGCCAGGAAGACGAGCAGCTTCCTGTGGGTTGCAATTACGCTCCGTCTCTTCAACATCCGTTCCTCCCTCCTTCGGCGCTCGTGAGCCATATACGATGGCCCCCGTCGCCGAGGAAACAGCGATCGGGCATCAAGGTAGAGGGGCGCGCGCTTCACGAGTTTGACGTGACGGTGAAGCCTTCATGGAACAAGACGAATCGAAGGGTCGGCGCGAGCCTGCGCCCGCGAAGTGACGGGAAACGTCACGCAAACGTCTCGTCCCTGCGCTGGGCGGTGACTGCGGAAGAGGGCGAAGCTCCTCCCCTTAAGACGTGGGCGCCCGGAGCTTCTGAACGTTCCGAGTCTCTTTTTGCCAAATCCCGCCGATTCGGAGCCAGCCCCCGCGCGGTGAAGGGGGCTTCTTCGCTCCCCCTTCGTGGACGGCGGTCTCCATAAGAGTACGGATTTCCCACCCGCGCAAAGGTGCCGATATCTGCCCTGCGGAGGCGACGGGCGATGGCGACGATCCTCTTGATCGAAGGCTCCGAGAGGGCCCTGAGCCCGATTCCCACCGGTGATTCTCAGAAAGATCTACGTCGATGCGTGGGGAAGCCCCGTGTCTTGTGGACGGGTCCGTGCTTACACGGAGTTGCGCTCATTTTTCGGTGGAGTGTCGCCCAGCCCACGCGAAAGGTCCGACGGATCTGCGAGCCGTGCTGCCTGTTCGGCAACACGACGTGCTTGAACGCGCATTCCGCAGGATTCGAAGCCACGCTCGGCTCGCTTTGCGAAGTAGATGGCACGGTCGCGGTCGCCGCGCAGCGCACACACCTCGAAGAGCGCAAGATGCGCTTCGGCCAGTTGGGGCCGAAGGCCGAGGGCGTCGCAGAGGGAGACGGCCTCGCCGAGCGCGGCTTCGGCCTGGTCCGCCGCACCCGGCTGCGAGGCCGCGATGGCTCGCCCGAGGCTGCAAAGAGCGCGAGCGCGTATGAGCCGCGGCGGATGCAGTGCGAGACAAGCGCGAGCCAACTCTACGGCTTCCGCGGCGCGGCCGAGCTCAAGGCGACCGCGCGCCCGCTGATCGAACGTACTGGGCCAGCTCGGGTTGAGGACGGCGAGCCGATCGAACTCCGCCGCAGCCTTTGCGGGCTCATCGCGGAGGAGGTAGGCGTGCCCGCGCCATGCCGCGGCGATGTATTGCCCGCCGACCTGCCCCGCGCGCTCGCTCGACTGGCAGGCGAGGTCTGCAGCCGCGAGCGCTCGCTCTGCGTCGCCTCGAAACACCCAGACTTTTGCTTGGAGGCCGAGGCACATTCCGATGGTGAGTTCGTTCTCGCTCTCCTGCGCGAGGGCGAGGGCGTCCTCCATGGTTTGAGCGGCCAGCTCGATCTCTCCGCGGTCGCAGTAGGTTGCTGCGAGATTGGCGAGGGCGTAGGCGCGTCCGCAGCGGTCTCCCGCTGCGGTCGCGATCTCGAGCAGCCTGCGTGCGGCGGACAGCGAGCGCGACACCTCACCGTCCAGCTGGTAGAGCCGCAAAAGGTAGACGTGTCCCCGGCCCTCGATTGCCCGGCCTTCGGAGATGTTCTCCACAAGAGCTACGCCATGCTCGACCAGCGTGACGGCTCGCTCGAACTGATTGCGGCTCGTGTAGCTGATCCAGCCGCCCTCGATGTACGCACTCCCCAGACGGAGCCGGTCCGATTCCTCTAGCCCTTGACCCTGCAAGCTCTCGAGGACGGCTGCGGCCTCGCCGGAGCGATCGACGAGATTGAAGGCAGAAACGAGGGAGAGGCCGACCGTCGCCCGAGTGGCTGCGTCTTCGACGCAGCCGTCTTGAACGAGCTCCCAGGCCCGCTGCAAGTGGGCGGTCGCTTCGATCCCTGCGTGGAGCCGCAGGTACGCCTCTCCCGCGCGCAAGAGATAGGGAAGCGCGCGGGCCGCCTCTCCTGCGAGATCGTAGTGAGTCCCGACCCGTGAGGAGAGCGCCGGGCTCTTGGAGTCCGGAAGGCTGGCGAGGGCCTCGGCGCAGCTGCGGTGAAGCCCCCGGCGTCGCGATCGCAGGATTTGGCCGTACGCGACTTCGCGCACAAGCCCGTGACGGAAATCGTAGGCTTCGGTGCGGTCGACGCAAAGCAGCCCCCGCGCGCACAGGTCCTCGAGCATGCGCGCGGCGTGGCCTTGCGCCGCGGGCTCGATCTCACGCAAGAGATCCAGCCCGACAGGAAGCCCCAGCACGGACATGGCCTCGAGGAGCCGCTTTTCCTGGTCCTGCAGCGCGTCGACCCGCGCCGCGATCACACCTTGTAGTGTTTCAGGGACCCGGACGGCCGCACCCCGCAGCGCCATCTCGAGACGCGCAGAGCGGCGAAGCTCCTCCGAGCCATCGCGAAGAGACCGAGACACCTCTTCCACGAAGAGCGGGTTCCCGCCCCCGCGCTGCACCGCGAGTGCGACGAAGGTGTTCTCATCCGGGAGTCCCGTCACGATGTGATGCGCGAGCGCCTGGGCCTCTGAGGTCTCGAGGGGCGCAAGCTCGATCGACTCCATCTGCGCACCCTCTGGCCAGCGCGACTCATGTTCGGGTCGGGAAGTCGCCAGCACGAGGAGCGGCGCGGACGGCGTGCGCGTCAGCAGCGCATCGAGCCACAGTCGTGTCGATGGATCCATCCACTGCAGGTCCTCCACCGCGAGGAGGAGGCGAGTGGATCTCGCGGCGCGCACGAAGAGGGCGTGAAGCGCATCGATGACCTCTGCTCGCTGCACCATCGGATGGGCGGAGGGGTTGGCGAGGATGCCCCCCAGTCGCGCAGCCTCGCCGGGATCGGGAAGACCCTCCGGCCAGCGCTCCAGGCAGTCGAGCACAGGTGCGAAGGCGCGCTTCGCGTTGGTCTCGCGACAGCCGAGCTCGAGGCACTGGAGCCCAGCGCTCTCGCCGGCTCTGTGCTCGAGGACGAGCCGCGACTTTCCAAGCCCAGCCTCCCCACGGATCTCCACCAAGACGGTCCGGCCCGCCGCAGCGCGCACCTCTGCGTCGACTAGCCGGATGAGCTCATTGCGGCGACCCACGAACGGCGTGAGCCCTCGCGATCTCTCCGCGTCCATTCGTGTCTCGAATCGTCCTGGACCCGCAAGCCTGTACACCCGCACGGGATCGCGCAGGCCACGCAGCGCACGAGGGCCGAGATCGATGAGATCGAAGTACTGGCCCGCGCGGCGCGCGGTCTCCTCACTGATCAAGATTTCGTCCGGCGCCGCTGCCTGCTCCAGGCGAGCTGCCAATCCCACGGTGGGTCCCTCCGCCGTGTAGTCCATGCGCAGATCGGTTCCGATGGAGCCCACCCAGACGGTGCCCGTGTGCACGCCCATGCGCAGGGCAAGGGGGAGCCGGAAGCGTTCCTGGATCCGCTCGCTGTAGGTCTTCGTGCGCGCACGGACCTCGAGAGCGGCACGCAGGGCTCGGACCGCATCCTCTCCCTGGGCGCGCGGTGCACCGAAGAGAGCCATGAATCCATCGCCTCGGAACTGGTTGAGCGTGCCGCACTGGGCGTGAACGGCTTCGACTGCCAGCTCGAAGAATCCATCCATGACGCTGTGCACGTCCTCGGGATCGAGAGCCTCGGCCATCTCCAGCGAGCGGACGACATCCGCTATGAGGACCGTCACCTCCTTGCGTTCACCCTCGAGGGCCCCTTGCGATTTGAGGACCTCGCGCGTCAGGTGGGCGGGTGTGTAGGGGCCTTGGCCGGCGCCTTGGTCGTGGGGCTCTTGCGGGAGATCGCACGGCGCCCCGCACGAGAGGCAGAACCGGCTTCTCTGCGGTAGGTCCGGTTCGCCGCATTTCGGACAGACCTGGCTCATGGGTCAGCCCCGCCTTCCATCCCCTACGGCGCGCTCGGGTCCTTGACCGCCAGGCGCACCGTGTACGGGGGGATGTTCGGGTTGAGCGTGGGGATCCACGTGATGAGATACGCTTTCATGCGCGCGTCCGATGCGACCGGCGGACGCACCGTCGTGTCGGTTGCATAGTGAAAGCTTGCCCACCCCTGGATCGTAGGTCCGTAGTCGGGATCATACTGAACAATCGTGTCCCAGAGTGTGTAGCCATAGCCTGTCCCCTCAAGGCTCGGGAGTTGGCCTTGGCTGGGGTCGCCCACGAGCCCTGGCAAGAGGGATTTCTCGAGCCCGACATTGCGCTTGAGCACAATCGGCTCGCCGCCGTAAAGGAGCGGCACCGAAGCGGCTTGGGTGCCCACCTGAGGAACGATGGCCGAGTCCAGGGGAGTGAAGGCCGCAGCCCCCGAGGGTGCTGTCGGAAGAGGCAGCACAAAGACCATGTCGTAGACCGCGTTCACGCGCTCATGGTTTCGTTGGAACCCTTGGACAAGGGCATCCCACTCGACCGATCCGTCGGGCTGCGCCGTGTGCAGGTACTCGACCGTCGCGGAACAATTGGCGATCGCAAGAGCCGTAGGGACGCCGGGGGAGACGGACTCGAGCGCCGCCAGCGGTTGGCTTCCGACCATTTGCTGGTAGTACGTGGGACTGCTCGCGCCGACTCCGACCATGGCGTTTCCGTCGCCGGCTTCGGCAGGACCGGTCCAACCGAGCGCGCCCCCCACAAGGCAAACGGCGGTCGCTGCCCTTGAGACGAAGCCCCGAAGCGCAAAACCGCAGGGAGATCTCATACACAATTCTCCTCAATGAGGTTGAGAGGACTCCGGCCGCGTCCACGGAGCGCGCGCCGCTTTTGCCTCGCAAGGCCGAGCGCAGCGAGGAAGGCAGGAGTTGCGATCGCGAGGGTCGAGACAGGCGCCCCGCCGAAACGGACGTAGGGAGGTGCGTCCTCGCCGAGATCGAGATTTGCAGTCCCTGCTCCCGAAGCCCCGGGCTCCATCGAAGCGACAACGCGCCCGCGCGCATCGATCCATTCACTTGGGCCCGTGTTTGCGACGCGAACGAGAGGCACGCGGCTCTCGACCGCCCGGACCCGGGCGATTCGCGCCTGGAGTGCGCTGGTGAGCGGCCCCAAGTCGGCCTCGTTTGCGACCGTGACGAGAATCTCAGCGCCGCGCCGGCGCAGATCCCGGGCGAGCTCGGGATAGGTCGTGTCCACGCACACAAGAACGCCAAGCCGGATCGGACCGGCCGGTCGCGGTACGAGGAGGACGTCGGGGATGGGCCCTGCGCCAAAGCGCCCCGGCCAGATTCCGGCCGCCGCGAGTCGCCGGCCGAGGGGCGAGCGGGGAGCGCTCTCGTATACCCAGATCGGATTCACCTTGTCTGCAGCGACGATGACTGCCCCGTCCGGGGTGGCGAGAACAGAAGAGTTGCGCAGCGAGGCCGGCTCGCCTTGGGCAAGACGCCAGACGCCGCTCAGAAGCGGGACACCAAGGTGGTGGGCAATTGCACCGAGAAACGGAGCGCCGGCTGCGGGGCTGAGCCGCTCGAAGGCCGACTCTGGCCAGACGATGAGATCGGGTCGATCGCCGAGCGTTCGCTCCGAGAGCCCGAGGAGCTCGCGCAGGTGGTCGTCAAAGCGCTCGGGCACATGACGCTCGTGTGCGCGAACCTCCGGCTGAACCCCAGCCACCGTGATGCGCCGCTCGGGAGCAGCCTGCGGGGCGGCGCGCGATGCCGCAGCGCCGAATGCACACGGGAGAACCACAAGCCCAAGGAGAGCGGGAAAGACGCGCCGAGGGGCAAGCGCGGCTCCTACGAGCGTGGCGTTCACGGCCGCGATCCAGAGCGATACCAGGTGGACGCCGCCCAGGGCGGCGAGCTGGATCAACGCGGGATGGTCGGCGAGCGAATACCCGAGATGGAACTGGCTGCCGAGCTCGCTCGAGTAGCGCGCAAGCTCAGTCGTAACCCAAAGGGCCGGCGTTGCGACGAGGAACGTCGTTTGTCCGAAGCGGCGGAGCCACGCCGCCGCGAGCGCGAACCCTGCCACGGGAAGCGCGAGCACCGGCGCAAAGAGAAGGTAGGTGAGGAGAAGTCCTAGCCTCTGTGTCCCCGCGAACGGTACCCACGCGCCGCCGAGGAGGAAAAGCACAAGCCCGCAGGCAAAGCCGGCACGCAGGGCCAAACCCGGAGGCGGAGCCGACTCGAGCGCGGCAAGCAGGGGAACGAGCGCCACGAAGGAGAGGGGGCCCGTGCCCCGGGGCACGAGAGCGAGCGCAAGGAGCAGGCCCGAGAGGGCCCCCGCCCAAAGGGTCCAATCGGACGCTCGGCCAAGAAGCGGACCCAGGGGATGGGGCGAGGGCACGCAAGAACCAAGAGCAACATCTGTTCCTGAGGGACAACCCGTGGTGTGGGCCTTGAGACGCGCTCCCGTGTCGTTTCGCGGTCCCGAAAGACCTGATCCTCCCTCCCAGGAGCATCCAATTGACGCTGAGAGCGTCTCAAACTGATACACTTCGAGCGATGGACCACCTTGTCCTCCTCGATCGCATGCGCCTTGCTCCCGCGCTGCAGCGCCTCCCGCTGGGAGAACTCGACCGACTGGCAAGCCGCGGCCGGGTGCGGCGCTTCGCCCCAGGCTCGCGCCTCATCGAGGAGGGGAAGCCGGCGGACGGGGTCTTCCTCCTGCTCTCCGGGCAGGTGGCGGTGCGCAAGCAGTTTGCGGGAGGGGAAGAGAGAGTCATCGCTGCTCGGCAAGATGGGGATTGGATCGGCGAGATGGCGCTCTTCGATGATGGTCCGCGCTCAGCGAGTGCCTCTGCGGAGACGGCGGTCACGGCCCTGTGGCTCCCGCGCGATGCTTTCATGGAAGCCGTGACCCGCAGTTCAGAGGCCGTCATGGATCTGCTGCGGATGGTGATTGCGCGCTTGCGCGAGTCCGATTTGCACCTGATCGAGGTGCTGCAAGAAAAGAACAAAGTGCTTGCGGCCAGCAACCGCAAGCTTTCGCGCGAGAACCACCGTCTCCAGGGGGAGCTCGACGAGCGCTACGGATTTGAGGCCTTCGTCGGATCAAGCGCGGCCGCGCGGCGGCTGCGCGCGGCCGCGCGGCGCGCGTCGGAGAGCGACGTACCGGTGCTGATCCGCGGGGAGACGGGCACCGGGAAGGAACTCGTGGCCCGAGCCATCCACACCGCAAGCGGCCGCGCGCCGGGCCCGTTCGTGCCGGTCAATTGCGCGATCTTCACGGAGACTCTGCTCGAAAGCGTCCTGTTTGGGCACGCCCGCGGCGCATTTACCGGCGCCTCGTGCGCGAAGTCTGGGCTCGTCGAAGCCGCGGACGGTGGAACGCTGTTCCTCGATGAGATCGCGGACATGCCGACCGCGCTGCAAGGAGCGCTCCTGCGCTTCCTTGAGCTCGGTGAGTTTCGTCGCTTGGGGGAGACCGAGGTCCGCCACTCCCGCGCGCGTGTCATCGCCGCGACTCATCACGATCTGGACGCCGCGGTCCGGAGCGGAGCCTTCCGCAGGGATCTCTTCTATCGCCTCGATGTGCTCTCGATCGTGATTCCGCCCTTGCGCGAGCGCGAGGGCGACCTCCCGGAGCTCGTGCGCCATATCGCGACGCGCGTGGCAGAGCGCCTTCGTGTGGCGCCTTTGCAGTTCGATCCCAGCGCTGTGGTCCGGATCTGCGCCTACGACTTTCCCGGCAACGTGCGCGAGCTCGAGAACGAAGTCGAGCGACTCTATGCGCTGCTCGCTCCGGGAGCGCTGGTCACCCCGGATGCCCTCTCCTCCAAGATGCTCCAGGGGACGATCGTCCACGGCGGCCACTATGCCGACGCCGTTCGTCACTTTAAGTCGCAGCTCGTCGCGAGGGCCCTCGAAGAGGCCGGAGGCAACCGCGCCCATGCGGCGGAGCGCCTCGGCGTACACCGCTCAAACCTTGTGCGCATGATCCGCGAACTCGGACTTGGATCTCGCGCCTTCCTCGCGGGCGGCCGCTAGCCTCCTGCGATCCCCGCTCGCCAAGACTGCTTGAGTGACCCGCCCGAAGAGGACGCGGAACGCACGTGGAACGCCGAAAGGCGTATCAATTTGATCTAGATGTACCAATCTGATAAGAAGGTGTCTTAGATTCAGCAAGGGCGCCTTTGCCCCGTCTGCAAGGGGAGCGATGTCTCCAGCGATGGTGACCAGAGTCCTCCTGGCCTACGACCACCCGATCTTTCGCCAGGGGCTGCGGGCGCTGATCGAGGAAGACAAGACCCTCCACGTCGTCGCCGAGGCCTCCGACGCGCACGAAGCGCTCGCCGAAGCGCGTCGCTCACAGCCTGACCTTGCCGTCGTCGACGGTTGGCTTCGTGGGCTCTGCGGCCTCGAGGTCACCCGGCGAATGCTTCGAGCCGGGGCACCCGCAAAAGTGCTGATCTTCTGCACGCACATGCGGCCGATCCCGATCGCCGAAATCGTGCGGGCCGGCGCATTCGGCTTCCTCTCGCGCGAGTCGTCACAGGAGGAGTTCTTCGCCGCGCTTCGGGCCCTCCAGCGAGGTCAGCGCTACGTCTCATCGTCGGCGGCCGCCAGCCTGTTTGAGGCGCTCGCCGAGCCGCCCGTGAACGGTCATCACTCTTTCTCTCGGCTGACCTCTCGTGAGCGAGAGGTCCTTCAGCTCATTGCGGAGGGCTTCTCGAGCAAAGAGATTGCGGGAAGGCTGTGCCTTGCGGTCCGGACGGTGGACTCGCACCGTGCCCACCTCATGACCAAGCTCGACGTCAAAAAAGTCACGGGTTTGGTTCGCATCGCGATCCGGGAAGGTCTCATCGCACCCTGAAGCGATCCGCGGGAGCGCCGCGCAGTCGCACTGCCCGCGGGCCGACGCCTTGGGTCCCGCCGCTTCCACGGCCCGAGCGCCCGCCAAGAAAAACGGAGCGCCCGTGTCAACCCGCGCAAAGGGCCGGTGCGTGCGGTGCGCGTCTTCGATCTTCGCCGCGCGTGGGGGTTGCGATACGGCTTTCGCGATCCCCTACGGCCGGGCCGACGACCCCGCGAACGCTCGGATGCAGGGGCTTTGGGGGGAGGAGGAGACACCTCGACGGCGTGCCGCGCAAGGCGCACAATTGGCTCTCAAGGGGTTGATCGGTCTGGTATAAGGTGCAGCTACTGACACACTTAATCGGAGTGTCACTCGAGTGCCACCCCGACAGGAGGCCCGGTTCCGCAATGCAGCACGTAATTGCTCCGTCGGGATTGCGTTCGCGCTCGTGGCTCCTCCTTGCGCCGGCGGTCGCCGCACTGGCGCTCTTCGCGGCTGCGCCCGATGTGGCACGTGCTGCGGACGATCATCCCCAGGAAATCCCGTACACCTCACCGAGCGGAATCCCGCAGCTCGACCCGGCCGCCATGGCGGCTCCGCGAAAGGTGGTACTGATCGCCGATGAAGCCCTCAATCCTCGCCTTGTCCAGCTGACCGAGGGCGAGCACGTGGCGTGGCTCAGCTACTCGAAGATCCCGTCCCAGATCGTTTTCGACCGCGATACGGCGAAGTCGATGATTTGCCACAGCCTCGTGAACTTCACGATCAAGGACTCCGAGATCGTCTCAGGCGACATCCATGCCGGCGAGTTCGCAAGCTTCTGCGAGCTCAAGCCGGGGCGCTACAAGTACATGGTGCGCCGTCCCGACCCGGGTAGCAACGCGGCTTCGGCGCGGGGCAGGCTCGAGGGCGAGATCATCGTGACGGCCAAGGACGAGGGGAAGAAGTAGGGCCCCCGCACGCTCTTCTAGAACCCGACGAAGCTGAGAAACTGCTCCAAGCTTGCGACCCGTAGAAAGGGGTTGCTTCGCTTTTGCTCGCCCATCGTCGAGGAGGGCTCCGAGGCGTACATGTGCCCGGGATAGAGCAGCGTCTCATCGGGGAGCTGCTTCAGGGTGAGATTGAGGCTCCGGTACATCGCCTCTGGGTCGCTCCCGGGCAAGTCGACTCGGCCGCAGCTTCCAAGAAAGAGCGTGTCCCCGGAGACGAGGCGGCTGGGGCTTCTCGCTTCTTCGACCAGGAAGCACTGAGAGCCGGGCGTGTGCCCCGGCGTATGCAGCAGGCGGATCCGAATCTCGCCGAGCTCGATCACGTCCCCGGCGCTGTGGCGCACGATGTCTCCCGTGGACGCGCCGGTCACCCGCCGTACCCCTTCGGCTTCGTGTTCGTTTGCATGGATCGGGACAGACTTGCGCGTCAGCAGGTGGGCCACCCCCTCGATTTCGTGACCGAAGAGGGACCCACCGACGTGATCTTGGTGGTAGTGCGTGACAAGCGCCCCCACCACCTCCATGTCGTCCGCAGCTGCCCGCTCGAGGAGGGCATCCACGCTCCAGGCCGGATCGACGAGCAGCGCCTGCCGCGCACTTCGGCTTCCGACGAGATAGGCAAAGTTCGCCATCTGGCCGACCGCCTCCTGGCGGAAATAGAGATCCGAGGGCGCGCGCTTCATTCCCGCATCGTAGCAGCGGGGTCGTGGGGCTCGTTAAAAGAGATGGAGAGCGAGCGCGGCCAGGGCGAGGCCCACCGCGCAAAGCAGCGCGGCTGAGGAGTTCTCGAGCTCAAGGGCCTGGCGTGCGCCCGTCGTGAAGGCGAAAAATCCAAGCCCCCACTTCGCGAGCCAGATGAGCGCACCAAGGAGCGGGATCCACTCGAAGGCCGCGAGCGCGAAAGGGACGCTCGCGTAGCCAAGGGAGCGGAAGAGGCGGCCGAGGTCACTCGGGTGTCCGAGCACAAGCGCGCCGAAATGCACGGTCAAAAGCCATACCACCCACGCGAATAGCCAGCGCGCGCTGCCCCCGAGGAGGCCAGAGAGGCCTCCCGCAGGGAGGTGGCCGATTCCCGCGGCGAGGGCCACGCCAAAGACGACGTACAGGGCGGCGCGGGTCGCTCCGGCATCCGCCGCGACCTGCGCGAAGAGGGCGGGTTCACAGGTGGCTGCGCGGAAAAGGCGACTGCTCTCAGTCTCCTCTTCCCGCACGGCTACTCTCCGAGAACGCGGTGGATCCACGCGTCCACGAGACCCAGAATCTCGCCTCGCACGTCGGCATCGCTCCGTCCGCTCTTGCGCGGAACCTTGAAATGCTGGTCGGCGTCGGGGACGACGTGAAGCGACGTCGGGGCGCCCACTCGCGTCAGCGTGCGGCGAAGGACATCCACATCGCAGCCCCGGTCGCGGGTGCCTTGCAAGAAGAACATCGGCGAAACGATCCGGTAGAGGTGTTCGACGCGCACCTGCTTGGGATCTCCCGGCGCGCTGAGCGGGTAGCCGAGGAAGATGAGGCCGTCGACGCGCAGCCCAGCTCTCGCGACATCGGCCGCCACCCGCCCGCCAAGGCCCTTGCCCGCGACAAAGAGGTGAGCCGGCGCGGCGGTCGGATCTCGTGCGAACACCGCGACCGCGCTGCGCAGCGCCCGTTCGAGAGCCGCGGGCGGATCCGGCCGTCGCCGGCGTGCCTCCGCAAACGGGAAGTTGAAGCGCAGGGTCAGATACTTGCGCGCGGTCAAGGCCTGATGAAGGTCGACCAAAAGGGGATCGTTGAAGTCGCCGCCGGCACCGTGGGCCAGGACGATCCCCACGCGAGAGCCCGTCGGCCACCACTCCGGCATCCCGATCATGGCGGAAACTGCGGAGACGCCCCCCACCTCCTCGCCAAGCGGGATCTTCACCTCCTCGAAACGCGCCGAAGGCTCCAACTCCGTCTCCCTCCGGGGTCCGGGTTATACCACGACGGAGTAGATGCGCGCCTCCGAAGCCACTACCCTCGTGTCCAACCCCTCGGAGCAGCAATGGAAAAAGTCCTGATCACGGGGATCTCGGGCGGCCAGGGCAGGCTCCTCGCCCGGCGCCTGCAGGAGACCTACGAGGTCTGCGGAGCCGACCGCGTGCCCTGGGACGGGAAGCCCCGGGGCGTGAACGTGCACGTCGTCGATCTGCGGAAGAAGAAGTTCGAAGACGTGATTCGGACGGAGCTCCCCACGGCCATTGTGCACATGGCGTTCATCCGCCACTTCCGGGGGGATGAGCGCACGCGCCATGACGTGAATGTGCGCGGGACCAAGCAGCTGCTCGATCATTGCACGCACTACGGGGTCCAGAAGCTGGTCGTCCTCTCGAGCGGGTACGTCTACGGAGCCTTCGCTGAGAATCCCTTCTACATGGACGAGGACCAGCCCCTCTCCGCCAGTCGTTCCTATCCGGAGATCCGCGATCTGGTGGAGCTCGACACGCTGGCCTCCGCCTTCATTTGGAAGTACCCGCACATCCGGACCAGCGTGCTCCGGCCCGTGAACGTCCTCGGGTATTTCGTCCACTCGATGATCGGGGAGTACCTCCGCCAGAATCGCGTGCCGACGATCATGGGCTTTGATCCGATGATGCAGTTCATCCACGAAGAAGATGTGTGTGAGGCGATTGCCCTCGCCCTCGAGCACGGTCTCCAGGGTGTCTTCAACGTGGCAGGACCCGGAGCGGTCCCGCTCCACACCGCGATTCGGGAAACGGGCGACACGGCGATCCCCCTTCCCGAACCCCTGGTTCGTCCGATCTTCGAGCGCCTTTTCCGCTGGGGGCTTTGGCCCTATCCCCCGGGCGCGATCGACTATCTGAAGTACCCGGTCACGCTCTCGGGCAAACGCTTCGTCGACGCGACGAACTTCCGCTGCCTTT
>Ga0116216_10000170_pt1 | contig 59731 bp, 54 predicted proteins | sample Sb_taG_11_FD_89696 | JGI IMG/M metagenome (GOLD analysis project Ga0116216, IMG submission 89696) | Peat soil microbial communities from Weissenstadt, Germany - Sb_50d_3_AS metaG | ecosystem: Environmental > Terrestrial > Soil > Wetlands > Peat | place: Germany: Weissenstadt | collected 2010-09-21 | reverse complement strand
CTAGCGACTTAGCGGCCAGCCGGTCGCGATGCCAGCCGATAAATCGGGACCGTCACGACCGTTGCGGGCCATCTCTGGCCCGCCCGCTCGGTAGGCGAGGATCGGCGGGCAAGACAGCCAGGTGCCTACGAGACTTGCGCACTCGCCCAATTCCAGCAGTCGCCCGCCGGATTTGTGCGTCGTGTCGGGATCGCTTCAGAGCGGCCGCCCGTGGCGGCATCGTGCGTACTAATTGCCTTGCTCACCGAAGGGGGAGTCAGCCGGGCTGTCGGATAGGCGCCTCGAGCTTGAGACGAGTTCGCGGACACCGCGGCTAGCCAAGGTAACCTCGGGCTAGCCGGGCGCCGACGGACGTTGACCGCCTACGCGCCAGCTTCGAGCCGTACGCAGGCTCCGTTGCACATCCCACGCTTTCACCGTTTGTGCGAGTGCGGCGAAAGCCGCCTTTTCCGGTCCCGTAGTGGGTCGGCTCTCACGCCGGGGGAAGGTAGCGGCGTGCGGTGACGTACTCATCATCCCGGGCGGCCAACGGGATGATGCGCACAGCGCCGGCAGAGTTCGGAGACTCGATGATGCGTCCGCCGCCGACGTACATGGCGACGTGCGTGATGGCCCGCGATGGCGGGTCGGTAGCGAAGAAGACCAAGTCACCGGGCTGGAGCGCTCTCCGGGCTACCGGCCTGCCGGCCCGGGCTTGCAGGGCGGCGGTACGGGGCAAGAGCATGCCGAAGGCGTCATAGACGGTGTAGGTTAGACCGGAGCAATCGAAGCCGAAGGCCGACGTGCCCGCCCACAGGTAGCGCACGCCCAGGAACCTCTCGGCGACCCTCACGAGCTCCGGGCCGGTGGGAGACGGCGGCGGCGTGCTTACCGCCCGGACAGCAACGGCCGAGCGAGCGATCACCGCGGGGGCCCCGGTAGCGGTCTGCACTACCGTCCAGGCCCCGGTCTGACCCAGCTCCGGCAGCCTGGTGTTGAAGCTCAGACGCAGGAGGCGGCGACCGGCGTTCCCTGTCGCCGTGAGCTGACGCAACCAGGTCGTCCGCCGGGTGACGAGGGCCACCGACGTCGGGGCCGAGATGGACGAGCCTGGAGTCGATTCCGACGGACCCGAGATGGGGTCAGGCGTCGTCGGGGCAGGAGCGCTCGGAGCCGTGACGAGCTGACGCGCGGGCAACCAGCCGGGGTAGCTCAAGTGGTTCGGGGTTCGCTGGCCGGTGAGGGAGACCTCGACCCACGCGCCGCGCCGACCCCGCACCACGACTTGCTGCCCATAGAGGGCCTGCGTAACCAGCCGGCCCACCAGCCAGCGCCGCTGCGCGATGCCCAAGGCGTTCAGCCAGGCGCTCAGCCGAACCGGGTTAGCGAGCGAGGGTCTATCTAGCTGCCGAGTTCGGGCCGGTTGCATCCACAGAGTGGCCACGGAAACATCCACCAGCGCCAGCGGCCGCCCCGCAGCCCGCGCCGGGGCCGCAGCGCCCGACGCGCGCAGAGCCCCCACTGATCCCAGGGCGCCGCCCGGCAGCGACCCGACGCCCACCACCACGGCGACACCCAGCACTAGGCTCGCCATCGCCCGCGTGACCGGCAAGTGGATGACGCAATACCACCTAGGCATGCCCGAAGCCGTCAATCATCCCGCACGCTGCCCATCGCAAACGTCTCACACGAGAAAGCAACCAGCCGCCTAATGATCGCGCCCACGTCAACACCCGCGCGACCTCTGTTCGGCCTGAACTGCGGGCTAACACGGAGCGGTTCCGGGAAGGCGGCTGAGGCGCTGGGCGGGTGTGGGCTCTACGGTCGATCAGATCGGGTCAAACACCACATACGGCGGGAAGCGCCGCACGAGATTGGCGGTTTGCGGTGGCCATAGGCGAGATCATCATCGACCACGAGCGACTGTCCGGGAACCTCGGGCGTGATCGGTCGCTGTTGTCGGTGCTGCGCGAGGATCTGCGTCTGACCGGCGCGAAGCCGGCGTGTGGCGAGGGTGCCTGTGGTGCGTGCACGGTGCTTCTCGACGGGGTGCCGGTGCGCGCTTGCGTGACCCCGGCGGACGTGGCGGCCGGTAGGGAGGTCACGACGATCGAGGGGCTTGGCAAGTCTCGGGTGCTCAATCCGGTGCAGCGGGCGCTCCTGGAGGAGGGCGCGGTCCAGTGCGGTTACTGCATTCCGGGGATGGTGCTCGCTGCGGTGGCGCTGCTGGCGTCGAACTCGGATCCCGATCCGTTTGAGATCCGGGCGGCGCTGGCCGGGAACGTCTGCCGCTGCGGCGGCTATACGCGGATCGAACGCGCGGTTGCCCGGGCGGCCGCCTCGATCCGCGATCCCGACTCCTTCCGGGCGCCGGCGGCCGGGCAGCTGCCGCGGCCGGCGTGGTTCTGGGAGTTCCGGCCGGCCGCGCCGTGGGATCTGACCCCGTTCGATCGCCGTGAGTATTTCGACCTGCTGGACGATGGCCTGGTGGTCGTGTTCGAGCCGGAGCCACGCCCGGCGCCAGCCGATCCGGGGCGCCCCCGTGCCGGTTCGTTCGCCCCGCGCAGCGGCGGCACCTGGTTGCACGTCGGCGTGGACGGCATGGTGACGGCGTTCACTGGGAAGGTGGATCTCGGCCAGGACAACCGCACCGCGCTGTCACTGCTCGTCGCCGAGGAGCTGGGGGTTGAGCCCGGCGCGGTGCGCTTGGCGATGGGCGACACGGACCTCTGCCCGTTCGATATCGGGACGTTCGGGAGCCGGTCGCTCCCAGGCGCCGGCGAGCACCTGCGCATGTGTGCCGCCGGGGCGCGCGCGCTGATCGCCACGGACGGACCACCACGTGCGGGGTCACGGCGCATCGAGCTCGTGCCCGCGGGCACACAGCCGAGCGCGCCAGCGCGCTGGCGCTCGGCGGGCCGGCCGACCGCGCGCGTGACCGCCACCGAGCTGGTGACCGGAGCGCATCGCTTCCCCTCGGACCTCGCGCGTCCCGGGATGCTGCATGGACGGGTGCTGCGAGCGCCGGCCTACGGCGCCGAGCTGGTGGGCGTCGACCTCGGTCCGGCGCAGGCCATTGACGGCGTGACGGTCGTGCACGAAGCGGGGATCGTGGCGGTCGCGGCCCCGGACGCGCCGACGGCAGCGCGAGCTCTGGCCGCGGTCGAGGCCGAGTGGACCGCCCCACCGCAACCCTCCGAGCCGGATCTCGCCGCGCATCTGCGCGCGCATACGATCGACGGTGTGGGGTGGGAGGCGGCGCAATGCGACGAGCAGGGCAACGTTGCGCAGGGGCTGGCGGAGGCGGATGTCCGGCTCGAGGCGACCTACACGACCGCGTACATCGCCCACGCGTCACTGGAGCCGAGGGTTGCGCTCGCCGAATGGGATGACGGCCGGCTGACGGTGTGGACGGGAACTCAGCAGCCGTACACGGTGCGAGCCGAGCTGGCCGTGGCTCTCGCGATCCCCGAGCCAACGGTGCGCGTGCTCGTGCCCGACTTTGGCGGCGGTTTCGGCTCCAAGCACACCGAGGAGATCGCGATCGCCGCCGCGGCGCTCGCCCGGGCGGCCGACCGTCCGGTCAGGGTGGCGCTCACCCGCGAGGAGGAGTTCCGCTTCAGCTACCTGCGCCCGGCCGCGGTGATCGACGTGCGCAGCGGCGCCCGGCGCGACGGCACGATCACCGCCTGGGAGTTCTCGAACCTCAACTCCGGCGCCGCCGGTCTCCCCAGCCCATACGTGGCCGAGAATCGGCGCGTCTCGTTCCAGCCCGCCGACGCGCCGCTGCCCCAAGGCCCGTACCGCGCGCTCGCTGCGACCGCCAACCACTTCGCGCGGGAGTCGCACATCGACGAGCTCGCGCTCGCGCTGGGGCTCGATCCCCTCGAGCTGCGGCTGCGCAACCTCACCGACGAGCGACTCGCCGCCGTGCTGCGCGCCACAGCCGAGCACGCCGACTGGGACCAGCTCTGCCGGGACACCGATGACGGTGCTGGCATCGGAATCGCGTGCGGAACGGAGAAAGGCGGACACGTCGCGACGTGTGCGCAGGTGTGCGTCAGCGGCCGCGCACTGCGGGTGGAGCGGATCGTGACCGCGTACGAGTGCGGCGCGATCGTCAACCCCGACAACGTGGCGCGCCAAATCGAGGGAGCGACCGTCACGGGGCTCGGCGGGGCCCTGTTCGAGGCGATCCACTTCGACGGCGGACGCATCCTCAACGCATCGCTGCGCTCGTACCGGGTCCCGCGGTTCACCGACGTCCCGGAGACCGAGACGGTCGTGCTCGACCGGCCCGATCTGCCCTCCGCCGGCGCCGGCGAGACCCCGATCGTTGCGCTCGCACCGGCAATCGCCAACGCGATCGTCGCCGCCGGCGGACCACGGCTGCGATCTCTTCCCCTCGCCCCGGACGGCGATGTGTCGCCGCTGCACAGCTGAGCCGGCCGCTGCGGGCCGACGCGCGGCGCCGGACGCGAAGCCATGCTGATCGCGCTGCTGCGCGCCTACCTGCGGCCGTACCGCCGCCAGGTCGTGCTCATCGTCGGGCTGCTGGTGGTGCAGAGCGTCGGGAACCTGTACCTGCCGAACCTCAACGCGGACATCATCAACAACGGGGTGGTGAAAGGGAACATCGGCTACATCCTGCGGACCGGCGTCGTGATGCTGGCCATCGCCCTGCTGGTGGGGGTCGTCGCGATCGTGGCGGTGTACTGGGCCTCGCGCGTGGCGATGGGGACCGGCGCGGACATTCGGGAAGCGGTGTTCGCCCGGGTGCAGGGGTTCTCGGCCGCTGAGATGAATCGCTTCGGGACGCCGTCGCTCATCACCCGCAACACGAACGACATCCAGCAGATCCAGCTCTTCCTCCAGGTGGCGCTGACGCTGATGGTGATCGCCCCGATCATGTGCGTCGGGGGCATCATTCTCGCGGTGCATGAGGGCGCGGCGCTGTCGCCGCTGCTCGCGGTGGCCGTGCCGGTGATGGCCGCGTTCATCATCGTCGTGCTGATCCTCGTGGTGCCGCAGTTCCGCTCGATGCAGGTGAAGATCGACCGTATCAACCAGGTGCTGCGCGAGCAGATCACGGGAGTCCGGGTGATCCGCGCGTTCGTGCGCGGCCAATCCGAAGAGCAGCGCTTCGGCGAAGCGAACGCCAGCCTCACAGCGACGACGCTGCGGGTGAACAGGATCTTCGCTCTGACACTTCCGGCGATGATGGTGATCCTGAACCTCTCGAGCGTCGCCGTCTTGTGGTTCGGCGGGCGCCTGGTGAGCGAAGGGTCGATACCGATCGGCAACCTCACCGCCTTCCTCGCCTACATCCTGCAGATCCTGATCTCGGTGATGATGGCGGTGATGATGGTGATCCTGCTCCCGCGCGCGGTGGCTAGTGCGGAGCGCGTCGAGCAGGTGCTCCAGACCGTGCCGGATATCGCCGACCCGGCGCGCCTGGTCAAGCCGGCGCAGGTGACGGGCCTGGTGGAGTTCGATCACGTCAGCTTCGGCTACCTGGGCAGCAAGCGTCCCGTGCTGGAGGATCTCTCCTTCGCGCTTCTACCGGGTGAGACCAGCGCGATCATCGGGGGGACGGGAAGCGGCAAGACGACGCTGCTCGAGCTCATCCCGCGGTTCTTCGACGCGAGCAGCGGCACCGTGCTCGTCAACGGCGTCGACGTGCGGGAGCAGGCGCTCGAGGAGCTGTGGACCTCGATCGGGCTCGTACCGCAGGCGGCCTTCCTGTTCAGCGGCACCGTCGCGAGCAACCTGAGGCTCGGGAAGCCGGAGGCCGGCGACGCCGAATTGTGGCGCGCTCTCGAGATCGCTCAGGCGCGCGACTTCGTGGCGGCGATGCCCGGAGGTCTCGATGCCCCGGTCGACCAGGGTGGCACCAACGTCTCCGGGGGCCAGCGCCAGCGGCTGTCGATCGCCCGGGCGCTGGTGAAGCAGCCCCGCCTTTACCTGTTCGACGACTGCTTCTCGGCAGTCGATGCCGCGACCGACGCTCGACTGCGCACCGCGCTCAGGCTGGCGACGCGCGACGCCGCGGTGGTGATCGTGGCGCAGCGGGTGAGCACGATCATGCACGCCGACCGGATCATCGTGCTCGACCGCGGGCGGATCGCGGGGATGGGCACGCATTCGGAGCTGCTCGTGAGCTGCGATCCCTACCGTGAGATCGTCGTCTCCCAGCTCGGTGAGGAGGCCGCCGCATGAGCTTCGGCGGCCCACGGGGCGTGATGCGCTCGGCCGGTGGGGCACCCGCGGAGCGGGCCAAGGACTTCCGGGGGACGCTGCGGCGGCTGCTCGCCAGGCTTCGCCCCGAGCGTGTCAAGCTGGCGATCGCAGTGACGTTCGGCGTGATCTCGGTCGCCCTCTACGTGAGTGGCCCGAAGATCCTCGGCGACGCGACGAACGTCCTGTTCGACGGCGTCGTCGGCAAGCAGCTGCCGCCTGGGACGACGAAGGAGCAGGCGATCGCTCTGCTGCGGGCCCACGGCCACGGGCAGATCGCGACCATGCTATCCACGATGAACATCACCCCGGGGCGCGGGGTCGATCTCGCGGAGCTCGGCCGTGTGCTCGGTCTCGCGGCGCTCGTGTACCTGCTCGGCGCGGCCTTCAACTACGGCCAGGGCTACACGATGGCGGGGATCACCCAGCGCACGATGTTCGGGCTACGGCGCGATGTCGAGGAGAAGCTCGGCCGGCTGCCGCTGCGCTACTTCGACAGCCATCCCCACGGCGACATCCTCAGCCGGGTCAGCAACGACATCGACAATCTCTCCACGACCCTGCAGCAGGGACTCAGCCAGCTTCTGACCTCCGTGCTGACGATCGTAGGGGTGCTGGGCGTGATGTTCTGGATCTCGCCGCTCCTGGCGGCGGTGTCCGCGGTCACGATCCCGCTCGCGATCCTGATCACCTTCCTGATTGCGAGACGCTCGCAGGTCGAGTTCGCGGCCCAGTGGGACCAGACCGGCTCGCCGAACGGGCTGGTCGAGGAGACCCACACCGGACACGCGCTGGTCCAGCTGTTCGGCTGCCGCACGGCCACGATCGACGAGTTCGGCCGCCAGAACCGAAGCCTGTACGAGGCGAGCTTCCGGGCCCAGTTCCTCTCAGGTGTTATCCAGCCTTCGATGCAGTTCCTGTCCAACTTCAACTACGTCGTGGTTGCGGTGCTGGGTGGCTACATGGTGGCGTCAGGCTCGCTCTCGCTCGGGGACGTGCAGGCCTTCATCCAGTACTCGCGCCAGTTCACGATGCCGCTGACCCAGATCGCCAGCCAGATGAACCTGCTGCAGTCCGGCATGGCGTCGGCCGAGCGGGTGTTCGAGTTCCTCGATGCCGATGAGGAGGCGCCCGATCATTTGCCTGCCGGGCGGACGGTCCCGGCGCCGCAGGCAGCCGGAGATGTGAACCTCGAGCACGTCTGCTTCCGCTACGAGCCCGACAAACCGCTGATCGAGGACTTCAACCTGCACGTGTCACCGGGCCAGACGGTGGCGATCGTCGGCCCTACCGGAGCGGGCAAGACAACGATGGTGAACCTGCTCGTGCGCTTCTACGAGATCGACTCCGGGAGCATCATCCTCGACGGCATCAGTTACCGCGACCTGACCCGCGATGAGGTGCGGCAGTCCTTCGCCATGGTGCTGCAGGACACGTGGCTGTTCGCGGGGACGATCCGGAGCAACATTGCGTACGGGCAACCGGGAGCGACCAACGAGGAGATCGCGGCGGCGGCCGAGGCGGCGTACGTCGATGACTTCGTCCGAACCCTGCCCGACGGTTATGACACCCTGCTCGACGAGGACGCCTCCAACCTCTCCTCCGGACAAAAGCAGCTGCTCACGATCGCCCGCGCCTTCCTCGCCAATCCGAGCATCCTAATCCTCGATGAGGCAACGAGCAACGTCGACACCCGCACCGAGGTCCTGATCCAGGGGGCGATGGCACGGCTGCGGCAGGGACGAACCAGCTTCGTGATCGCGCACCGGCTCTCGACGATTCGAGACGCGGACACGATCGTGGTCATGGACCACGGGCTGATCGTGGAACAGGGCAGCCACCCCGAACTGCTCGCGCACCAAGGCCTGTACTACGACCTCTACCACAGCCAGTTCACTGAGATTCATGTGGCGGCGAACTGACCCGGCGGCGAGCCTCAGGTGCTCCAGATCGGCCACCTCGCCCGCCATAGGGTCGAGTCGGGCTCAGACCCTATGAGCGGTTTGTGTGGCGGTCGCTGCGATCAGGTCGACCGCTAGCCGGCGATCAGATCGGACTCGGATGGCGCCGGGCCACGGAGGCGATATCCGGACGTGCTGCGCCCGCCCGTGTCTGTGGACGTGACGCGGTCGATCGCGTATCCGGCGATCTGGAGGTCATACACCGCCTGGGCTGGCGCTCTGACCCCGCGCTCGCGCAAGGCGGCGATAGTGACCGAGCCGGTGTGGTCGCTTTCCAGCAGGGCGAGCGCTAGCGCGAGCTCCCGCTCCGCCTCGGTTTGTGGTTGGGGATCGTCGCCGCCGATTGTGCTTCTGCCCGTCAGGCGCATCAGACGGCCGGTGAGGCGGGAAGCAGAAGGCGCTCGGGCCCATTCCAGGTTGCGCGCGAGCGGTGGTGGCGGCGATCGGCGGTGATCGCCCGGTGGTAGACAGGCTCATAACGCGCTGCGGTGATAGAAACGTCGTAGCGCTTGGCGACTCTCGCGCGGCACTTCGCGGGGTCGATCGAGCCCAAGCACTTCACCGCCTCCGCCATGGCAGCCTCATCTGCCACCAGGAACCCTTCTCGGTATCGATCACGATCTCGGCTGCTGCGCCCTCGCCTGCGCCCGTCAGTTGCCATCGTGGTTTTCGTGCTCGCCGAGACGATCGAGAGCCTCGCGTTCAATGGCGACGACATCGTCACCCGGTCGATAGGACATGGAGATCTCCCCTCGGGAGGGTCTCGAGCCTGCCAACGAGTGACGGTCGGCGGGCGCGAAACCGCTACACCAGCTGGACGTTTCCGGCCTTGGGTCCCTTGTCGCCGGTCTCGGCGTCGTAGGACACCTTTGCGCCCTCGGCGAGCGAGCGACAGCCGCTTGCGGCGATCGCTGAGTGATGGACGAACAAGTCCTTGGACCCATCATCAGGCGTGATGAATCCGAAGCCCTTGTCGTCACTGAACCATTTGACGGTTCCAGTAGCCATTGTGTTCCTCCGGCGTTGATGCGTGCTGCGAACGCGGAGATTGCTGAGCAAAGGCTTCGAACGCTGGCACTGCTGTGTCGAGCAAACACCCGACCTGAGACATAACGGTAGCAGCATCGGTGCCCTACATCGGGAGCACCGCAGGCGAATTCCTCCCGCCCGCCATCGCCACCTGGGCATGTTCCCGAACAAGCACTTGGCGTACCGCGCCGTGAACGCGCGGTACTCCTCCGGTAGGTGGCTCGGCGAGGAGCCCCTAGCCGCCGGCGGATCGTCGCCAACTAACCAGCGACATCACCAACTCCTGGCTCGAGCGCGCGTATTACCACGGCATGGGAGTTCTGCTTGGAGTTCAGGACCGCCACGAGCGGATCGCCCGCCGCGAGCTCTATCGCGGCTGCCCTCGGATCGGCGAGATGGTGATCGACGTCGCCGAGCGCGTCGTGTACGCGGTCGCGAAGCAGAGCTGATGCCCACGATCCCCGAAATCAGCAATCATCGGTCCTCGGCCGCGATCCGCGCGTGGGCCGCCAGGATCGCCGGCGATGTGGTCAAGTCCCCGGCGACCGAGCTGGCTGTGGGCGCACGGGGGACGACAAGCACCGGCCAGGTCGCCGTACGCGCGAGCCGTTCGGATCTGCTCGGGTGAAGCAGCCGGCCGATCCGCCCGAAGCCGCGCGCGCCGATTACCAGCAGGTCGACGGACGCGCCGTAGCGCGCGAGCTCCTCGACCTCGCTCCCGCATGCCGCGTGCGCCTCGACGCCTCCCAGCGCCGCAATCCGTTCACGAGCCTCTTCTACGGCGCGGTCGACCGCGTCCTCGACGTCCCACGGGGTGCGTACATAGACGGGAACCTGGACCACCTCAAGGGCCGACAGCCGGGCGCCGCAGCCGGCGGCGAGCCTCCTCGCGACTGTCAGCGCAGCTTGGCTCTCGGGCGAGCCATCGTACGCGACGCCGATCTTTCGCAGCGCCGCGCGATGCGCTGAATACTCGGCGGGTGCAACTGCTACCGGGCAGGGCGAGTGTTCCAGCACGCTGCGGGCGTCATCGCCGATCACCGCGCGACCGATGAGACCCCGCCTGCATCCCCCGATCACGATCAGGTCCGCGCCGTGAGCGAGGGCTAGCTCGTGAAGACCTTCCCCGACCGATCGGTCAGCGATCGTCAGCGGGGAGGAATCCGCATCCAGACCGTCGGCCGCCGCAAGCCGCTGGAGCGTGCGCTGGCGTTGGGTGCTCTGCTCGGCCTGAGGCGCCCACAGCGGTGCGGTCGGGTCTATGAACCACACGTGCGCCGGCGCGAGCTTGCCGTCTTGTGAGACCAGCTGCTTGGCGAGCGCGAGCGCGTCCCGCCCGCCCGCTCGTCCGTCGACGCCAACGATCACCTTCGAGAACATGTCCGTCTCACCGGGCGCCGCTAGCGGCACGGGCACTCAAACCTTCACTGCGCCGCGCCACTCGACATCATCCGAGACGTTTGGCGGACTTGCGCCAGCTCCGTTTGAGTCACTGATGGCCACGGTCACTGGGGGGCGAGCCGAGCGGCCAGTGGTCATGTAGTCGACGACGGTACTGGGCTCGAAGTCCGAAAGCGGGCCGCTGGCGACGAGCCGGCCGAGGTACAGGATCGCGATCCGATCCGCGACCGCGAAGACATCGTTCAAATTATGGGAGATCACGATCACCCCAACGCCCTGGTCTTTGAGGGACCTGATCAGGTCGAGCACGATCTGCGTCTGGGAAACACCCAGCGCGGCCGTTGGTTCGTCCATGATCACCAGCTTGGCCTTCGCCATCACCGCCCGGGTGACCGCAACCGACTGCCGCTGACCACCCGACATCGACGCCACCGGCTGGCGGACCGAGCGGACGCTCGTGACCGATAGGTCCTCGAGCGTCTTCCGGGTGCCCAGCTCCATCTCCGCCTCGTCTAGCAACCCGTGCTTGAGCGGCTCGTGTCCGAGATACATGTTTTGAACGACATCGAGGTTGTCGCACAGCGCCAGGTCCTGATAGATCGTGGTGATACCGAGCGCTTCGGCGTCCTTCGGGCTGTGAAGACGCAAGGGCCTGCCCTCCCACAGGATCTCCCCCTCATCGGGTTCCCACAGACCGGCGATAGTCTTGATCAGCACCGACTTTCCGGCCCCGTTATCGCCGGCAAGTGCGGTCACCATCCCCGCCGGGATATCCAGATCGACACTGCTCACTGCCCGCACGGCCCCAAAGCGCTTGGTGACCCCCCGCAATGAGAGGAGCGGCGCGCCGCCGGGCTTCTGCTCTATGTGTGTGCTTTGCTGTTCTGGTTCCATATCGGAAACGTACGGCGCCGCAAGACATCGGGCATCGACTCATGGCCGCGAAAAGCTCGGTGAAACTACGGACCTCGTCGCGTGTCCGCGCTCGCGGGACCAGGATCTAGCCACCACGAGTGATACTGCCTGGCGAACGTCTTCACAGGTCGTTCGCCTCGGCGACGGCATGCGATAGTGGTTTAGAGTGCGGTGGGGTACGTCTCGGGTGGCTCGGCGAGCTCCCAGGCGGGGGTGCGTTCGAGTGGCTCGACGGCGCGTGTGAGGTCGAGGTGGATTAGCGCGTCGTATTGCTGGGCCAGGCTGGCGGCGAACCAGTGGCTCTGGCGTTCCGTCTCGGGCCGGTAGATCACCCCGATCGCGCGGTGGAGGCGTGGCTCGCGCAGTCCCCGCCCGCTGTCGCCGGTGGCCAGCGGGCAGAGCAGGAACGCGGGGAGGTGGGTGGCGTGAAAGAGGGCCTCGTAGCTGTCGGGCAGCGCCGCGCGGATGCGTTTGCGCTCGGCGGGAGCGCCCCATTCCGAGGCGGCGGTGACGGTGCCGGTGTAGGTGCTGAAGCCGACGTTGACCGCGTCGCGGCCGTGGCGCTCGCGCATCAGCTGGCCGATGTTCAGCTCTCCGCGTCCGGCCATCTCGGTCGCGCGGGCGTCGCCGACGTGCGAGTTGTGCGCCCAGACTACGACCCGTGAGGTGGCGCCGTGGCGATCGAGGTGGGCGATCAGCTGGTCGAGCGTGTCGGCCATGTGGCGGTCGCGCAAGTTCCAGGAGCCTGCTCGGTCCCCGAACATGGTGCGGTAGTACTCCTCGGCGTTCGCGACGACTGCCGCGTTCTGCTCGGCGAAGAAGTACTCGTCCTCGGCGGCCGGCCCGTCGCGCAGCAGATACTCCCCCGCGTGGCGGCGTAGCTCGACCAGCTGCTCGATCACGCGTCGCCGGCACGGCTCGCCAACCCCGAGCAGTACCGCCTGGCCGTAACCGGTGCTCTCGCCGGCATAGGGCTGAAGGCACTCATACCGCTCGCGGGCACGTGCGGCCGCGGCCGGGTCCTGCTGATCGAGGTAGGCGATCACCGATTCCATCGAGGCTCCGAGGCTGTAAAGGTCAAGGCCGTAGAACCCGACCTTGGGCACGGCGTGATGGCGGCGCTCGTTGTAGGCGCGCAACCAGCCGACGAAGTCCAGCATGTCGGCGTTGCGCCACATCCACGTCGGGAAGCGACGAAAGCCGCCCAGTGCCGCCTCGGCATCGGCGTCGCCGGCGGCGCCTTGGACGTAGCGGTTGACGCGGTAGGCGTCGGGCCAGTCGCCCTCGATCGCGACGCCCGTGAAGCCGTGCTCTGTGATCAGGCGCTTGGTGATCCTGGCGCGCTCGCGGTAGAACTCGTGCGTGCCGTGGCTGGCCTCGCCGAGCAGCACGATCCGCGCGTTGGCGACGAGGGCGAGGAGCGCGTCGTAGTCACAATGATCGCCGGTGAGAGGGTGCGCCTCGCGCCGAAGCGCCTCGAGTACTGCGCGCTCGCCGAGCGGCAGCGTGAATGTCGCAGACATGGCCTCAGCCCCCAGCCGCCGCGAGGCGTGACTCGGAGGTGACGAGATAAGTCTTGAACCACTCCGCGGCCAGCCGCGCCACCCGCTCGAGCGTTCCCGGCTCGGAGAACAGGTGCCCGGCACCCTCGATCACCTCGAGACGGTGCGGACAGCGGAGCATCGCTGCCGCCCGGCGGTTTAGTTCCAGCACCTCGCGGTCCCGGCCACCGACCAGCAGCAGCGTCGCCGCGGTGACGTATGGGAGCCGGTCGGCTGCCAGGTCGGGACGTCCGCCACGCGAGACGACAGCCTGGACGACATCGCGTGCGGCAGCGGCCGCGCGCAGCGCCGCCGCAGCCCCGGTGGAAGCACCGAAGTACCCGACAGGCATGCCGCGGGTGTCGGGCTCCGCTATCGCCCAACGTGTAACTCCCTCGAGCCGGCGGGCGAGCAGCGGGATGTCGAATACGAACTCACGGCGACCGCCCTCATCGTCGGTCAGCAGGTCGAACAACAGCGTCGCCAGCCCAAAATAGTTGAGCGTCGCTGCCACTTCTCGGTTGCGTGGGCTCAACCGGCTCGATCCGCTGCCATGCGCGAAGATCACGAGCCCGCACGCCTGGGGCGGAACGGCGAGGTCTCCCTCGAGTACGACGCCGCCGATGTCGAGCAGCAGCTCGCGCTCGTCAAGCTGCGTTGTTCGGGGGTGCCCCGGTTCGGGCGGTGGCATCTGTCCGGGCGTGGGCAACCGATCACGCGCCGCCGCGCCGAGCAGGGCGACCACCTCGGCATCCGAGACAGGCGAGAAGTCCTGATAGAAGCGGCCGACCCCGAGCAGCTCGCGCGGAATCGTGTGACACACCACCTCGTCTGCTTCTTCACCCACCATCGCCACCGACTCGCGAACGCCGACCGGAACCGCGACCACGATCCGCGCGGCACCACGGGCACGCAGCGCCCGCACCGCCACGAGGTCGGTCAGCCCCGTAGCGAGACCGTCGTCGACCACGATCACCGTGCGCCCGCGCACATCGATCTGGCGGCGGCCGTCGCGGTAGCGCTCGACCCGCCGGCGCAGCTCGCGGATCTCCCGCTCGAGCGTCGCATCCAGCAGCTCTTGCGTCATGCCGACGCGTCGAGCGGTGTCGGTATTCAGCACCGCGGTGCCATCCTCGGCGATCGCCCCCACGCCGAACTCGGGATTGCCAGGCGCCCCCAGCTTGCGCACAGCCAGTACGTCAAGCGGAGCCTTGAGCGCATGCGCAACCTCAGACCCCACTGGAACCCCGCCGCGCGGCAAGGCGATGATCACCGGCCGCTCCTGCGCCAGAGGCACCAATAGGGCGGCCAGCTCGCGCCCGGCATCGCGACGATCCAGGAACACCATGCCTGGATCGTCGCACTGGCCGGCAGCTAAGACATCCGCAGGCCCCCACATGCCGCCACACGGGTTTACCCGCAAGAGGCCACCCAGCTCAAACGGCGACGGCTCGCGTCCGTCGCCCCGGGCGAGAGCTGCACTCGGCGCAGCCGCTCGAGCAAGTGGCTCAGGGCAGAGACCTCCGCACAAGCCTCGGGTTAGGCGCCGGCGTGCGCCCGTGCCGCTTGGAGGTACGCGACGGCATCGCTAAGCGTGGAGAGCTTTGGATAGTCCCGCTCCGGGATCTCGATCCCAGTCCGCTCGTGGATCGCCACCACGACGTTGAGAAAGTCCATCGAGTCGATGTCCAGCTGCTCGGCGAGATCGGTATCCGGATCGATCACAGCGGGATCGATCTCGGGTGCCACCTCGGTCAGCGCGCCGATCACGACGTCGCGCATCTGCTCGTCAGCGGTCATGAGTCCTCCGGCTTCTGAAGTTGGCGGTCGATCAAGGTGAGGAAGCGACCCCCGGCGTGCCCGTCGCTCGCCCGGTGGTCGGCGGCAAGGGTCGCAATCACGGTCGGTCGCACGCCGAGCATCCCATCCGCGGCCCATGGCCGATCGCGAATCGCGCCAAAGCCGACCAGCGCCACCTGTGGCGGGTAGATCACGCCGTGCACCAGGTCGACTCCGCGCTCCCCGAGGTTCGTAACCGTGATCGTGGGGTCTGACATCTCCGAGGCGCGAAGCCTGCCCGCCCGCGCGCGCTGCACGAGGTCGCGCACCCCGGCCATGATCTCGTCGAGGCTCTTTTGGTCGGCGTTGTGCAGCGCCGGTGCGATCAGACCTCCGCCCCGCAACGAGACTGCCACTCCCAGGTGGACGCCGCCGCCCGGCTGGAACGCTCCGTCGAGCCAGAAGCCGTTCATCTCCGGCATCTCGCCGATCGCCCGGGCGACGGCGCTGAGCAGCAGCGCCGATGGCAGCAGCCGGTTGTTGACTGCGCGCGCGAGATTCGCCTCATGCAGCCACTCGAGCGCTTGGCCGAGGTCAATCTCCAGCTGCAGGTAATAGTGGGGAATCTCGCGCTTCGACCGCGCCATCAGCGCGCCGATCGCCTCGCGCATCGCCACCTGACGATCCGCCGGCGCGCCGACTGGCGGTGGCTGGCCCGGCTGCGGCTTCGGACCTGGCGGCGGCGCCGTTGCGGCGGATGCGGCCGCCGCACCCTCGACGTCGGCCCTCGTGATCGCCCCTTCGGGTCCGCTTCCGTTCACCGTCGCGAGGTCGACGCCGAGCTGTTCGGCCTCGCGTCGCGCCAGCGGTGACACCCGAAGGCGGTGGTCCTGTTCGATCGGGCGCGCCGGCGGGGGCGGCGCGGCTCGAGACACCAGCGCTCGGAGGGGCTCGGGCGCCACGGGTGGCGTCGACACCGTTGCAGCTAGCGGCGGCGGCGCTCGCCCATGAACAGCGTCCGGGGCAACGGGCACCGGCTCTTGAGCAGCCGAGCGCACGGTCGCAAGCGCCGTGCCGACTGGCACCCGCGTCCCAGCCGGGACCAGCAGCTCATCGATCACGCCGTCCACGAAGATCTCGACCTCGATCTCCGCCTTGCTGGTGTCGACGAGCGCGACGATGTCGCCGCGCTTGACCACGTCGCCCGGCTTGACGTACCACTCGAGCAGGGTGCCTGCCTCCATGTCGGCCCCGAGCGACGGCATAAGGAATTCACTCATCGGCGGCGCCCATCATCTGCCGGACTTCTGCGACCACGGTACCGGGCTGCGGCAGCGCGGCCTGCTCCAGGTGCCGCGGGTAGGGCATCGGCACCTCGGCCGAGCAGACGCGGGCGACCGGCGCGTCCAGCTGGTAGAAGGCCTGCTCCATGATCCTGGCGCTGACCTCCGCGGCGAGGCTCCCCGACCGCCATCCCTCATCGATGACGACCGCGCGATGAGTGCCCGCCACGGAGGCGATGATCGTCTCGTCGTCGAGCGGTCGGAGCACCCGAAGGTCGACCACCGCGGCCTCGACCCCGATCCCGGCGAGTTGCTCGGCGGCGGCGAGCGCCGTCGGCACAGTGCCGCCGTAGGCGATCAGCGTCACATCCGAACCTGTGCGCCTGATCGCCGCGTGCTCGATGTCAACCCGACCGACTTCGGGCGGCGTTCCCTCGAGGTTGTACAGCGAGCCGTGCTCGAAGATCAGCACTGGGTTGGGGTCGGCCAGCGCGGGAGCGAGCATCCCGCGAGCGTCGGCGAGGGTTGAGGGCGCCAGCAGCTTGAGCCCGGGGATGTGCGCCAGCCAGCCCTCCAGGCTGTGCGAGTGCTGGGCGGCGACCTGCCGGCCGGCGCCGGTCGTCATCCGAATCACCAGCGGGATCTGGAACTGCCCGCCGGCCATGTGCGAGATCGTGGCGGCGTTGTTGATGATCTGATCCAGCGCCAGAAGGCAGAAATTCACGGTCATCACCTCGACGATCGGGCGCATCCCGCCCATCGCCGCGCCGATTCCCGCACCAACGAACGCCGACTCCGACAGCGGCGTGTCGCGAATCCGCTCCGGCCCGAACTCCTCCAGCAGGCCCTTGCTGACGCCGAAACAGCCGCCGTAGGCACCCACATCCTCGCCCATCAGGAATACGCGGTCGTCGGCGATGAGCGCCGCGCGGATCGCCTCGCGCAGCGCCTCCCGGTAGGTCATCGTCGTGGTCGGGACGGCGCTCATGCCGGAACCTCCTCCGCATAGACGAACCGCTCGAGGTCCTCGACCGGCTCGAGCGTGCCGGCCTCGGCGAACTCGATCGCAGCCTGGATCTCCTCGTCAATCGAGCGCTCGATCTCCTCCACGTCCCGATCTGCGACCACGTCGGCGGAGCGCAGCCGTTCGATCAGCGCGGGAATCGGATCGTGCTGCTTGTAGCGCTCGATCTCCTCTTTGGTGCGGTAGAGGTCCGGGTCGTACATCGAATGGGCGCGGAAGCGGTACGTGCGCAGCTCCAGGAAGCATGGTCTCGAACCGTCGCGCACCTCAGCCGCGGCTCGGCGGGCCGCCTCCTCGACGGCGAGCACGTCCATCCCGTCCACGGACCAGGCGGTCATCTCGTAGCTCGCCGCCTTGAGCGCCAGGTCGGTCTCCGACTCGTAGCGCTCGAGCGCTGTGCCCATCGCATACAGGTTGTTCTCACACAGGAACAGCACCGGCAGGCGCCACAGCGCCGCCAGGTTCATGCACTCGTGAAACTCACCCTCGGCGACCGCCCCGTCGCCGAAGAAGCACGCCGTCACCTGCCGGCGCCCGCTGAGCTTGTCGGCCAGCGCGAGGCCGACCGCCAGCGGCAGCCCGCCGCCGACGATCGCGTTGCCGCCGTAGAAGCGAGTGGCCGCGTCGAACAGGTGCATCGATCCACCGCGGCCACGAGAGCAGCCCTCTAGCTTGCCGTACATCTCGGCCATGATCGACGCGGCAGACACGCCGCGGACGAGCGCGTGTCCGTGCTCGCGGTAGGTGGCGACGATCGCGTCCTGTGGCTCGAGGGCCTGCATCGCCCCAACCGCGACCGCCTCCTCGCCGATGTACAGGTGCATGAAGCCGCGGATCTTGGTGGCGCTGTACAGCTCGACGCACCTCTCCTCAAACCTCCGCACGAGCAGCATCTGCCGCAACACGTCGAGACCGTGCTCCCGATCGACGGGGATCGGCGTGCTCACGGCCCGGGCTCCAGTGTGGAGATATCCCCCTCGGGGAGGCCCAACTCGCGCGCCTTGAGCAGCCGGCGCATGATCTTGCCGCTGCGGTTGCGCGGCACGGAGTCGACAAACTCGATCTCCCGCGGCGCGACCGCCGCTCCAAGTCGTCGGCGTGCGAACGCCATCAGCTCGCGCCGCGTCTCCTCGTTCGCCTCATGCCCTGACTTTAGTGTCACGAACGCTTTGACGATCATCTTTGCCACTGGGTCAGGCTTGCCGATTACGCCCGCCTCCGCAACAGCGTGGTGTTCGAGCAGCACGCTCTCAACCTCGAACGGGCCGATCAGGTGTCCGGCGGACTTGATCACGTCGTCGCCGCGACCCACGAACCAGAAGTATCCGTCGGCATCTCGCCTGACGAGGTCGCCGGTCAGGTACCACCCGCCGGCGAAGCAGTTGCGGTAGCGCTCTTCCTCGCCCAGGTAGCCGCGGAACATCGACGGCCAGCCCGGACGCAGCACCAGCTCGCCCTGCTCGTCCGGCTCCTCGAGCAGCTCGAGTGAGCCGTCCGGCGCAAACGCCGGTTTGTCGTCATCGTCTCGTCTCGCGATCGCGGCATCGATACCAGGCAGCGGCCGGCCCATCGATCCCGGCCGTACGTCCATTGCGCGGTAGTTGGCGATCATGATCCCGCCGGTCTCGGTCTGCCACCAGTTGTCGTGGGCCGGTATCCCAAACGCTTCGTTGCTCCACAGCACCACCTCGGGATTCAGGGGCTCGCCGACGCTGGCGATGAAGCGCAGCCTGCTCAGGTCGTATTCGTGCGCCACCTCGGCGCCGGCACGCATCAGCATCCGCAGGGCAGTCGGCGCCGTGTACCAGACCGTCACCCCCTCGTCCTGCAGAATCTGATACCAGCGATCCACCTCGAGCTCTGCCTCGTCCACGACGGTTGTGGCGCCCAGTGTCAGCGGCGCGATTATCCCGTAAGAGGTGCCAGTGACCCATCCGGGGTCTGCCGTGCACCAGAACACGTCCCCAGGTCGTAAGTCGAGCACAGTCCGTCCGGTTTCCCGGTGCGCCACGACCGCCTCGTGCACGTGCACCGCTCCCTTCGGCGTCCCGGTCGTCCCGCTCGTGAAGTGCAGCAGCGCCATGTCCTCCGGCGCCGTCGGCGCGGTCTCATACGCTTCCGAGCCGGCGTTCGTGAGCGCGCGGAAGTCACCGACGTAGGGGATCTCGGAGATCTCGTCGGGATCACCTACCAGCAGCACGTGCTCGAGGCCGGGCAGCCGACTCCGCAGTTCCGCCACCTTGCGGCGGTAAAGAGCGGTCGTGGTGACCAGCACGCGCGCGTCCCCGAGGCGCAGTCGCTGCTCAATCGGCTCCGGTCCGAAGGCGGAAAACAGCGGGCAGACGACGCTGCCGTGCTTGAGCGTTCCGAGCGCTGCCACGTACAGCTCCGGGATCCGCCCTGCAAGCACAAACACCCGCTCGCCACGCCCCACGCCCAGCTTGGCGAGCACGCTTGCGAAGCGATCCGTCTCCCGCTTGAGCCCGGCGTAAGTGAGTTCCTTCCCCGGGTGGCGTTTGCTCAGGAACCGCAGCGCGACCGACTCCGCCAGCGGACCGTCCGCATGGCGATCGACCGCCTCGAAGGCGACGTTCAGTCCGCCACCGGGCAGGCCGGCCAGCCTCGCCCGCGCCGCTGCCCAGGAGAAATCCGCCCGGGCTCTTTCGTAGTCGGGCATTTTGGGCGCGACACCTTCCACTGACGCCTTGAGGATGGCGAGCGTCGACACGGCGGTTGTGGCTCCTTTGCCGAGGTTCAGAGCGACGGTATGCTCGACGGCGTCTGGAGGCATCCGCAGCCAGCCGCAGTCAGGTTCCGTGGTAACAGCTGAGGTCGACAGCCCGACCGAAGCCAAGGCACACGCATACGCGCGTGAGCGCGGAGTCTCGCCCCCCGTCTACGCGCTTGTCCGACAGCTGCTTCCCAGGCTCAAGCGATGCAGCTGACGTTCCTGCCGTGCGCCTCGACTCCTTCTTTGTAGTCGAGCCGCGAAAGCTACGCCGGCACCGCGCGCGCCGCTGGCATCACTGACGGACGGAGCGCCCTACGGGCTGGTCCACACCCGCATTCCGACCCGTCCGAACCGCCAAACGGTCTCGGCCTCCTGGCTCGGCACGCGGATGCACCCAGCTCAGAGAACGTCCCGCGCCTGGATCGCGAAGTGGCCCACGGGCGTCGGCCACCCGGGCCTGCCGGTGGAGATGTGGATCGCGCGCACAACCCGCCCGTCCGCGACGAGCAGGAGCACCTGCTGGGGGATGTGAGGCTCGAATCCGGTTGCGGTCGACCAAGGCCTGGGCACGCGCGCGCGCCAGCGCCCTCCGGGTCTCCGGCCCGACCACGCCGTCCCGGCTGATGCCACTCCACTCCTGGAACGCCACCACCGCGTGCCAGGTCTGCATCCCGAACACTCCGTCCACCGCGCTGGGCGGAAGGTAGGTCAGACGCGCCAGGGTGCGCCGGGGCGCACGCACGAGCGTGGCCGCGATCAGGACAGGCAGAAGCCCGCCAACCCGCGCGAGCAGCTGAGCGGGAAGCCCGCAGTCAACTGCGCGCGGCCGTGCCGCGGCGGATGAGCCAGCGCACGCGGGCGGCCTGCTCGCGCTGGCTCTCGTCGAGCGCGAGATCGAGCCGGGCGAGCGCCTCCTGGTGCTGGGGAATCCACCGGTCGCGCAAGGCGCGCAGCCGCCGGGCGGCGCGAGCGAGCTCGGCGGCGAGCTCGGTCTCCGCTCGCTGTGCAACCGCAAAGCGTCCAGCCGCGGCCGTCGCCTCGGCACAGGCGCGGGCGAGCAGGACGGTCGCCGAGCTCGCGCCGAGCGCCGAAAGGGGTGGCGGGTCCGGGACCGTGATCCGCTCGAGGGCGGGGATGCGGGCGCCCATCAGATTCGACCACTGAAGATCGAGCTCCGCCGGCCCGGCAGCATGGTTGGCGAGCAGCTCGAGCCGGCCCATCCCATCCATGATCGCTGCCCGGCGGCTCCACAGGGCGACCTGCGACGCCGCCTGCAGCCATGCGCGACGCGCGGCGGCGGCCTCGGTTCGGACCCGCGCCTGCTCTGCGAGCAGCGCTTGGCGCTTGCGGTCGAGCAGTTCGGCCCCGCGCCCGGCGATCTCCAGACGCCTGACCAGCCAGATGCGACCAGCTCTACCCGGTGGGACTCTCAGCGGCATCGCGGTAGTGGCCGTCGAGGATTTCGGGGCTGATCATCGACAGCTCGCTCCGGGGCAGGAGCGAGGCGACCGACCAGGCACGGTCCAGCGTCTCATCCAACGAGCGGCTCTCATCCAGCGGCTGGGCGAGGAAGTCGCGCTCGAGCGCCGCCCCGACCTTGAGGTATGCGCGGTCGCCGGCCGACAGCGCGTCGTCGCCGACGACCTCGGCGAGGTCGGCGGCGGTTCGCGCGCGGGCAGCGATCCCGTACAGCTGCGCGGAGATCTCCAGGTGGTCATCGCGCGTCAGACCGGGCCCGGCGCCATGGCGCATCAGCCGTGACAGCGATGCCATCAGATCGAACGGTGGCGAGACTCCGCGACCGTAGAGCTCGGAGCTCAGAACCAGCTGGCCCTCGGTGATGTACCCGGTCACGTCAGGGACGGGATGGGTGATGTCGCCGCCCGGCATCGTCAGCACCGGAACCTGGGTGAGCGAGCCGGACAGCCCCTTGATCCGACCAGCCCGCTCGAGGAGCGAGGCGATGTCGCTGTACAGATAGCCGGGATATCCGCGCCGGCTCGGGACCTCGCCACGCGCGGCGGAGACCTGGCGCACCGCCTCGCAGTAATTGGTCAGGTCCGCCAGCACAACGAGGACGTGGCGACCAAGGTCGAACGCCAGATGCTCGGCCACCGTCAACGCCACCCGCGGGGTCACGATCCGCTCGACGACCGGGTCATCGGCGGTGTTGACGAACACCGCCAGGTCACCGCCCTGAGCGCGGCGCTCGAGCACGTTGCGGACCGCCTGCACGTCGGCATGGGGCAGCCCGAGCGCGGCGAACACGATTGCGAACGGCTCCCCCTCCACATGCGCCTGGGCGGCGATCTGCGCGGCCAGTTCCAGGTGCGGGAGACCGCCGGCCGAGAAGATCGGCAGCTTCTGTCCCCGCACCACCGTCGCCAGGCCGTCGATCGCGCTCACCCCGGTTAGGATCGCCTCGCTCGGTGCAGCCCGCGCCGCGGGATTGATCGGAGCACCTGCGACCGGCCGCTGCTCCTCGCCCACCACGGGCGGACCCCCGTCGATCGCCTCCCCGCGTCCGTTGCAGGTGCGCCCAAGCCAGCCCTCGCCGACCGGGATCTGCATCGGAGCGCCCGAGAAGGCGACGCGCGCCGAATCGAGCCGCATGCCGGAAGTACCCTCCAGGATCTCGACCACGGCTAGGTCGCTGTGCACGTCGAGCACGGTCCCGTGCCTTACCTCGCCTGAGTCGAGCCTCACTCGCGCGGTCTCGTCCCAGCCCACCCCGCTCACGTCTCGGACGACGATCAGCGGGCCTCGGATCGAGCCGATCGAGCGGTACTCGACCGGCGCTCTCAGCAGGCTCACCGGGACTCCTCGAGCGCATCGAGGGTGCCGATCACACGCTCGCCGATCCGCTCGACCTGATCCGCGCCGTCCGGCGGCGTCTCGAACCGCGCGCGCAGCACGGCCGACAGATCAAGCGCGTCGAGCGCGGCGTCGGCGACGCCGTGTCCGCGCGCGGCCTCCATCCGGTCGTGAACGTCGAGCACGAGCGTCAGCAGTGCCCGCTGCTTGGCCGGCGAGGTGTACTGGTCGTTGTCGAGCACCGCGCTCTGCTGCAGGACCCCCTCGCGCAGCAGCCGCGCGATGCGCAAGGTCAGCCGCTCCTGGACGGGCAGCGAGTCGGCGCCGACCAGTTGCGCAACCTGATCGATTCGGTCGGCATCGGTGAGCAGCCGCAGGGCCCGGCCGCGCCGCTCACCCCAGTCCGGGTCGCCGTGCTCGGCCTGCCAGAACGCGAGCTGGTCGACATCGCGCGAGGAGGAGTCATGCCAGCTGACGGCCGGGTAGTGCCGGGCGTAGGCGAGGTCACGGTCAAGCGACCAAACCGATCGGACAAAGCGTCGGGTGTGGGACGTGACCGGCTCGGTCAAGTCGCCGCCGGGAGGCGAAACCGCACCCAGGATGCTGACCGACGCGATCTTCCCGCCAAGCGTCCGGGCGCGAGCGGCGCGCTCGTAGAAGTCGGCCAGGGCCGAGGATAGCCCCGCGGGATAGCCCTCCTCCGCGGGAAGCTCGTCGGTGCGCGAGGCCAGCTCGCGCAGCGCCTCGGCCCAACGCGAGGTCGAGTCGGCGATCACGACTGCGTCGTGACCCATGTCGCGGTAGTACTCGGCGACCGTCACCCCGGTGTAGACGCTTGCCTCACGCGCCATCACCGGCATGTTCGACGTGTTCGCGATCAGCACCGTGCGGTCGAGCAGCGGATTCCCTGTGCGAGGGTCCTCGAGCGCCTCGAACTCCTCGAGCACGTCGGCGAGCTCGTTGCCGCGCTCGCCGCAGCCCACGTACACGATCACGTCAGCGTCGCACCACTTGGCGATCTGCTGTAGCGCCACCGTCTTGCCGGTCCCAAAGCCGCCTGGGATCGCCGCCGTCGAGCCACGAGCGATGGGGAAGAGCAGGTCGAGTACGCGCTGCCCGGTCACCAGCGGCTCGGCTGCCTGCAGCCGAGCGCTGACGGGGCGTGGACGGCGTACGGGCCAGCGTTGCGACAGGGACACGTCCTGGCCTCCGACGCGGCCGACGACGTCGCTCACGCGGTACTCCCCCGCCGGTGCGATCCACTCCAGCACGCCCTCGACATGTGAGGGCACCAGCACACGATGCTCGATCGCGGCGGTCTCCTGGACGGTTCCGACCGCGGCGCCGGAGGTCAGCAGCTCCCCGGCCTCGACGCCCGGATGAAAGCTCCAACCGCGCTCGAGGCTGAGAGTCCGAGCTGCGCTGCCCGGCTCGATCCGAGCCCCGGCTGAGCGCAGGGGCCGCAGCACGCCGTCGAACACTCCGCCCAGCAGCCCCGGGCCGAGCTCCACAGCCAGCGGCCCGCCCGTAGCCGCCACGTCCTCGCCGGGCTTCAGCCCGCCGGTGTATTCGTACACCTGCACGGTCGCATGCTCGCCGTCCAGCGCGATCACCTCTCCGGGCAGCCTCTGCGAGCCGACCTGTACGAGGTCAAGCATCGCCAGCCCTGCCTCAGTGCGCACCTCGACCACGGGACCGTTGACGCGCGTGATGACCGCGGCGCTTATCCCCACAGGCGCTCCAGCTCGCCGGTCATCGCCTCCAGACAGCGCTCCAGCAGTGCGTCCAGCGAGTAGTCGAGCTCCCGGCTCCCGGCTCGGGCTACGAAGCCACCCTCCGCAACCGGGACGATCTGCACTGGCTCGCCATCCTCAAGGCGCCGGCGGGCATCCGCTTCCAGCCGCTCGAGCAGCCGGGCGTAGCGCCGGTCTACCGTCAGCCGGCGGGCGGCGGCCCGCACGGCCGCCGTGGCCTCGGACAGCACCATGCGCTGCGCAGACAGGACCGTCGCGCCTGCCTGCGCGCGCGCCTCGGCGAGCCGCTCGTGCTCCTCCAGATCGGCGAGCCGCTCGGCGCGGGCGCGGCGGGCGGCGAGCAGCTCGGCCGCTTCCTCGCCCGCCGCGGCCACGACCTGATCGGCGCGCGCGCTGGCGGCATCGCGCAGCGCCTGCGCCTGTACCGAGGCGTGCCCGAGGGCGGCGTCCTGCACGGCCTCGAGCGTCATCACCCCGCCATCACCACGGCCAGCGGCCCATCCTCGCGCGTAAGCTCCTCCGCCTCCAGGGCCGCGTGCGCCGCGGCCGTCAGTATCACGAGCCCAACCCCGTCGGGCAGCTGGCGCCACGCCGCCCGCACGGCCTCGGCCTCGTCGGCCGCGGCCACCACCACCCCCACCAGAGCAAAGCCCTGGACCTGCTCGCGCTCGCCCAGAGCCACGACCCCGCTCATGCCTTGCCAATCATGATCACGGCGACGATCAGCCCGTAGATCGCGATCCCCTCGGCCAGTCCCACGATCACCAGCGAGCGCCCCAGCATCTCCGGCTTCTCGGCGATCGCCGCGAGCGCAGCCGAGCCGGTGTAGGAGACCGCCACGCCGGCACCGAGGGTCGAGCCCGCCACCGCGATCCCGGCACCGATGAACGCGTCGCCGGCGCCCGGTTTCGTCACTGCGGTGGCGGCCGCGGCGGGATCTACCACCCCGCCGAGCATCAGCGTCAGGGCCAGGACCGCGGCCCCCGAAATCATGAGGTTCGTCCTCACTAGCCACCTCATTCCGAGCCGTGGCCAGCGGCGCAGCGCCGCGTGCACGAGCAGGCCGCCGGCCAATGCCCCGGGCGCGCCCAGCAATACAGACGTGATCATCAAGCCTCCTCTCCAGACAACATCGGCAGGCTCCATGGCCTGAACGGACGACCCTCGCGTGCGAATACGCGCGAGAACAGCTCGTAGTACTCCAGCCGCAGGGCCTGCACGGCGACCACCAGACCCTCGAGCGCGAACGCCACCGCCCAGCCGAGCACGAACACCGCCCCGGCGGCCAGATCGCCGATCGCCCTGCCGGTGAGGCCGCCGGCGGCATGGAGCACGACCTGTCCGATCGCCGCGTGCATCAGCCCGAATGCGGCGAGACGCGCGAACGAGAAGACGTTGGACAACAAGCGCAGCACGGCGTCGAGCAGCCCCATCACGACCACTCCGACCGCCGCCGCGCCGGCGCCGGCCTCGGAGCGCATCCCGACAGCGAGCGCAGCCAGCGCACCAGCTCCGAGCACCAGGCCGGACAGCTCGACCGCCCTCGTGTGGTTGACCGCTCCCAGCGCGACCAGCCCCCCTCCCGCCAGCAGCGCCAACCCCGGGACACCGGACGCGGCGGTGAAAGCCAGCGCCGGTCCGCCTTCGCGCCACCGGTTGATGATTCCCAGGAGGTAGCCGGCCGCAAGCAGGCAGCCCCCGAGGATCACCGCTACCGCGAGCAGGCGGGTGGGGCCATCGAGGGGCGCGAGCCACAGGACCGGCAGCAGCTTGGTGGGCCCAAATACCTCGCCGTACAGCACCCCGAATACGACCGCCGTCGCCCCGGCCGCCGCGATCATCGGCCACGCCTTACGCAGTCCCTGGAGCCTTGGATGTCGGGCCCGGCGCAGCGCCAGTGCGGCCAGCACGATAAGCACCCCGTCGCCGACGTCGCCGAACATCATCCCGAACATCAGACAGTAGGTGATCGCCGCGAACGGCGTCGGGTCCACGTCCTCGTAGGGGACGGCGCCATAGGTGCTAACCAGCGGCCGGAACGGTTCGGCCACGGGCGCGGGGACGAGCAGCGTGGGAGGCTCGACACCGCGGGGAGCGCGAAGCTTCACGAGCGAGGCCCCCAGCGGCTCGAGACGTGTGCCCAGCCGCTCGATCACAGCTGCCGGCGCCCATCCGACGAACACACCAAAGTCGCCGTGCTCGACTGCGCTCGTCTTCCTGCGCTCGATCTCGAGCTCTCCTGCGAGCAACTCCCGGGCGCCGCGGGACTCGAGCTCAGCGATGTCGGGCGCCTCAGGCACGACGGCCGGCGCTACTCTGGCGCCACCTGAGCCTCGCTCTAGGCGCCGGAGGGCCTCGAGGGCCGCCCCCTCTCCGGTTCCGAGCGGCCCGCTGATGTCGACCACGCCGCTCTCCGCCAGGCCAACGAGCACCTCGCGCATGCGACCCTTCAAGGTCACGACCGCGACCCGGCGCATCCGCACGGGGAACGCTCGCTCAGGCAGCTGCACCTACCAGCTCCACGAACTCAGCATCGCCGCCGTACGCAGCGGCCTCGAGCGCGCGCGCCGTGCGTTGCGCGTCGGCAGCGAGCCGCGCGACCGTGGCGAGCACCGCCGTCTCATCGCCCCAGCGTCGCAACAGAGCGGTTGCGTCACCATCGACGCGCGACCACCAGCCGAGCTCCGCCCGCCACAGCTCGTCGGGTGCGTTGACCCCGGCCAGCGCCCACCCCGCGTCGGAAGCCAGTACAGCGCGCAGCTCGCTGATCGAGTTGGCGCTCAGCGACTCCGGCCTGATCCCCGGGAGCCGCCGCAGCTGGGCGGCGCGTTCGCGGCTGCCCGCGACGAACAGCTCACGCGCGACCAGCAGTGCCCCCGCCCCGGCGACCCAGTCGGCCGTCTCAGGCGCGGCCTCGCGCACTCGGCGCGCCCAGACCACGCGCAGCCCAAGCGACAGCTCGGCGGGCGAGCGCCCACCGGGATCGCCCCACGCCGATTCGGTGAGAGCGGTCGCCAGCTCATCGATGCTCCGCGCCCGCTCGATAATCGGCCACGCCGTGGCCAATGACCCGAGCACGAACGGCTGCGGCTCTGAGCCATCGCCCGCAAACGCCGCCAGGCGCGCGTCGATGTTCTGCAGCTCAAACCACGCGGCGAGCGCCCGCATCAGCGCGGCGCCTTGGGCCGGCAGCCACCCTGCCAGGATCCGCAGGTGCCACAGCAGGGTGTCGGCCACGCCGCGCTGGGCCGCGACCACGCCGCCCCCGCGCTGAACGCGCTCGCCGTACGCACTCCCGGCGATCGCCGAGACCGCCTCGTCGAGAGAGCGGCGGGTGGCGATCGCGCGCGCCTGGTCGACTCCCAGGATGCGGCTCAGCAACAGCCGTCCCCGCGTGACCCCGGCGGTCCATCCGGGCTTCACGGCGCACCCTCCAGCAGACGCGATATCACTTGCTCGACCAGCTGGGGCGTGCGCTCGCGCCCCTGGTCCAGCACACGTGCGGCCTCGCGCTCGGCGGCGGCGAGCAGCATCTGGGCGGCGCGCTCGCAACTCTCCCGGCGTTCCGCCAGTAGCTCGGCACTGACCCGTTCGCTGTCGGCATGCGCCTCCTCCAGCAGCCTCTGGCGCTGCTGCACAGCGAGAGCCGCGATCTCGTCCGCCTCGGCGCGCGCCGCCGCGAGGATGTGCGCACCACGGCCCGCGATCTCGTCGAGGTCGGCGAACAGGAAATCCACCTCGCGCGACAGCTCGTCGCCGGCCGAGGGCACAGCCACCATGCCGGCCGCCGCCCCGGGGGGAGGCCGAACCCGCCGCAGCCGATCAAGCAGCTGACTCAGGGCCGACATGTCGTCGGAGCCTAACGCGCGAGTGCGCCGGCGCGTGCGGACGAGGTGGCGATGTGCTGCGGCTTCGGCGACCCGGTACGAGTTGACAGCGATCCCGTGCCACAACCGCGGATCACTACGGATGGGGCGCTGCGCTGCCGCTTGTACGGTCGCGCAGGGTAGACAAGATGAGCAGCGCGAGCGGCAGGAACGTGTAGATGGTCGAGAGATTGACCCGAAGGAGGTTTGCCGACCGCCATGCCGCCGGGCGCGAGCTGGCGGGGCTCCTCACCTCGCTGGCGGACGAGGATCCGGTCGTGCTGGGGCTCGCGCGCGGTGGGGTTCCGGTCGCCTACGAGATCGCGCAGGCGCTCGGCGGGCCGCTCGATGTGTTCGTAGTGCGCAAGATCGGAGCTCCGGGAAATCCCGAGCTGGGCATCGGCGCGATCGCCGAGGGGGGCGTGCGGGTGCTCGACCTCGACGCGGTCCGTCACCTGCTCGTGAGCGTGGATGAGCTCGAGGCCGCGATTTCGCGCGCCACCGCCGAGGTCGAGGCGCGCGTGCAGCGCTACCGGGATGGGCGCCCGCCGCTCGAGGTCAGAGGCCGCACCGCGATCGTCGTCGACGACGGGCTAGCCACCGGCGGCACCGCCCGGGCGGCGCTGCGGGCGGTACGGGCCCACCGGCCTCGCAAGCTCATCCTGGCGGTACCGGTCGGAGCGCCGGAGACTGTGCGCGCGCTGCGTGAGGAGGCCGACGAGGTCTTATGCCTCTTCGAGCCAGAGGCACTGTTCGCTGTGGGGCTCTGGTATGAGCACTTCACGCCGACGACAGATGCCGAGATTGCCGCGCTGCTGGACGGAGATCCGCCGGATCCGCCGACGCCTGCTGAGTTCACGAGCCGCGAGGTGCGGATTCCCGCGATCAAGATCGTGGGCGATCTCGTCGTCCCCACACCCGCGAATGGGCTGGTCGTGTTTGCGCACGGCAGCGGCTCGAGCCGTTTCAGCCCCCGCAACCGGCAGGTGGCAGCGACGCTCAACCGGCGCGGCCTGGCGACGCTGCTACTCGACCTGTTGACGTGGGACGAGGAGCGCGACCGCACGAACGTATTCGACATCGGTCTGCTCTCCGGGCGGCTCGTCGCGGCCACGCAGTGGGCGAGCGCACAGCCTGAGCTGGCCGAACTCGGCATCGGTTATTTCGGCGCGAGCACAGGCGCGGGGGCGGCACTGCGAGCGGCCGCCTCACTCGGCGATCAGATCGGCGCAGTGGTCTCTCGCGGAGGACGGCCGGATCTGGCCGGTCCGGCGCTCAGCGACATACGTGCCCCGGTTCTACTGATCGTCGGGGGCCGGGATGAGCTGGTGCTTGCGCTCAACCGGGAGGCCCGGAGCATGCTGCCAGCCCCGTCGGAGCTGGCGGTCGTTCCCGGCGCCACGCACCTGTTCGAGGAGCCGGGCGCGTTGGATGAGGTCTCGCGGCTGGCGGCCGACTGGTTTGAACGCCACCTGGCATCGCACACGACTGTGCAAGTCGTGGCTAAAGGGGAGAGCGAGTAGCGCTTGCCCGGTCGCAGCCTTCGTATCGCCCGGATCGCCGGCATTCCGGTCGGCATCAGCCCGCTGTGGCTGATCATCGTCGCGCTCATCACCTGGTCGCTTGGCGCCAGCTACTACCCGGGCGAGGTGCATGGGATCAGCCCCCTCGCCTCATATTGCCTCGGATTCGCGAGCGCGCTCCTGCTGTTCGCGAGCATCCTCGCGCATGAGTTCGGCCACGCTCTCGTCGCCCGCCGGCGCGGCGTCGAGATCGAGGAGATCGACCTGTGGCTGCTGGGTGGGATGGCACGGATGAACGGGCAGCCCGAGACCGCCGGGGACGAACTGCGCTTCGCCCTCGCCGGACCCGCGGTGACCGCGGTGGTGGCCGTGCTGTTCGGGGCGCTCGCAATCGTCCTGCCGGCATCGGCGCCGGCCGCACTGCGAGCTGTGGTTGGCTACCAGGTCGAGATCAACCTGCTGATCCTCGGCTTCAATCTCGTGCCCGCGTTCCCGCTCGACGGCGGACGCGTTGCGCGGGCGTTGCTCTGGCGCCGCAGCGGCGACATCGTCGCTGCGACCAACGCCGCCGCCCGCGTTGGCCAGATCTTCGGCTATCTGATGATCGCCTACGGCGTGCTGCTGGCGTTCAGTGGCACGCCGGCAGGGCTGTGGCTCGCGGTGATCGGCTTGTTCCTGGTCACTGCTGCGAGCGCCGAGCGCCTGCAGGAGCAGGTTGTCAGCGCGTTCACGGGGGTCTCGGCAGGCGAGCTCATGTCACACCCGGCGGTCAGCATCCCGGCGGAGCTCACGCTCTCCGAGGCGCAGCAGTACTTCGCCCGCTACCGCTACACGGCATTTCCGGTCACCGACGCGGCCGGCCGGGCCGTCGGAATGCTGAGCATCACTCACCTCGGGCGCACGACTCGGGGGCGGTTGGACTCAGCGTCGGCCGGCGAGCGGGCCGACCGCGACCCGGTCCTCATGATCGGCGAGGGCGCGGATGTCGCCCACCTGCTCGGCCAGCCGGCGTTCGCCCGCGTCGGCCGCGCGGCCGTCGTCGACGAGGATGGCCGTCCGGTCGGTGTCGTCTCCGTAACGGACATCCAGCGGGCGATCCGCGCCTCCCGCCTTGGCGATGGGACAACACGGAGGGCCGGAATGTTCTCGCGCTGAGCTTCTGCGGCCAATTACGGAGCGCAGCTGCCAACGACCACGGTCGTTGGCGGGCGCGGCGCCGTTTAGTTTGGTTCCGATCGATTGACCCTGATAGGAGGATCCGATGCCGGGCCAGTGGGGACGCATATCGACGCTGATCAAAGCCAAGATCTCAACCGCGAGGCAACCATGCTCGACGCGATCGACCCGTACAGCCTGAAGCGCGCGCTCGAGCGGGTCAATGAGCTACGTCGGCTTGCCGCGGTCAGCGCCGACGTCGAGTTCCTGCGCCACGCCCGGCGCGCGACGTTGCCGATCCCTCTGATCGACCGCCCCCACCCAGTCGACACCGACATCTTCCCCCACATGAGGCCACATCGAGTCGAGGCGCTCGACGGCAAGCGCCTCGCAGTCATCACCAGCGGCGGCAGCGGCGGGTGCGTCGCGCTGATTGGGGCCGCACGCGCGTTCGAGGAGGCCGGGATCCGCCCATCGGTGCTCTCCTGCTGCTCGGGCTCGGTGATCTGGGGGGCGATGTGGGCGGCCGGCTTGAGCTCGCAGCAGATGGTCGAGTTCTCGCTCTCCTGGAGGCCGGAGGACTACCTGGACATCCAGTGGGCCCGGCTCCCACGCTTCCTGTTCTCGGCACTGCGCGATTTCAGCGGATTAGCGAAAGGGGAGGCGGTCGAGCGCCTGTTTGACTCGGAGGTCTGGTCGCGCCCCGCCGGGCAGCTCGAGTTCCCGCTATCGACGATCGTCTACAACATGGATCTGGGCGAGGTCGATTACTTCGGCAGCGCCCGGACGCCAGAGGTGACCGTCGGTCAGCTCGTGCGGATCGGAATCGCGCTGCCGTTGTTCATCGAGTCGGTCCCGGTGCGCGGCCACCTCTACGTCGATGGCGGGATCATTGACCTGTTCCCGGCCGAGCCGGTGATCTCCGACTCGAGTATTGACCACGCTTTCGGCATCAACTTCATGCTGCCCCCGGGCTTTCAGGCTGAGGATTTGACGGGATGGCAGACCCACCGCCTGGGCGTGCTGAGGGCAAGCCGGCAGCTCCAGCAGGGCTACCACCTGGAGCTTGCCCGTCGCAGCGCTCGCCAGCTCGGCGACCGGCTCACGCTGATCGACCCGATCGACTACCGGCTGCTCCGAGGCGTGTCCTTCTACGACCTATTTATCGACCACCGGCACTGGCCCGAACTGATTCGCCAGGGCTACCTCGCCACACGGAGAGCACTGCTCGATTTCGGCCCCGACGGTGGCGAACGGGGCAGCAGCCACTCGGCTGCTAACGGCCGGCGGCCGGTGCCGGCTCCCTGACCTGCCCTCGAGCAATGCCGGATTCAGGTACCTGCTGCTCGCCGGGAGGGATGACGAGGACCGGGCACGGCGAGACGTGAAGCAGACGCTGGGTGACGCTCCCGAGCATGAGTCCGACGACGGCCCCGTGGCCCCGGCTCCCGACCAGAATCAGATCGGCCTCCGCCTTGCGGGCGAGATCAGCGATTTGGTGGGCTGGTTGCGGCCCGACGTGAGTGATTATCTTCAGCTCGGTTGTGACGCCCTCGTCTGAGAGCTGCGCAGCCACCTTCTTCAACTTGGCCTCGACCTGTTCTTCGTCGGCGTGGACCGCCAGCGCGCTGTCCTTATGGCTCGCGTACTTCTCGATGACGTGCGCCACGATCAGCGACGCTGCGTTCTGTTGCGCAAGCGCCTTGGCGTAGGGGAGGGCCCGGTCGGCGTTCGGTGTCCCGTCGGTGGCCCACAAGATCGTCTTGAACATGACCCTCACCCAATCGTGTCGTCAGCGGACGTTTGGGGCAACAGTGGGGGACAAGGTAACGGCCTGGAGCCACGACCCCATCCGTAGTTACCACGGCTCCAGCCCTGCAGCACGCGCTGGACGCTAGGACAACTGCGCCGGAAACGGTGCCGCGAGCTCCTCACCGCGAACGATCGCCTCGGGCGCTGTGCGGGCGATCCACTTGAGATGTGACGCCGTTGGCTCGACCCCCTGAAGAGCGTCGAGCGCCGCGCCGAGCGCGACCGGGCGTCCGGCCCGAGAAGAATGCGAATCGCTGCCGAGCACGTGGATCAGGCCTGCCCGCGCCAGCGCAAGCATTCCGGGCCTGACGGGCTCGTCGGTGAAGAACGCGGCGGTCGCCTGCACCAACGCGCCTGACACCACAAGCCGGCCAAGGCGCTCGACGAGATCCGGGCTGAGATGACGTTCGGGGTGCGCCACCACCGCGCGAAAGCCGCGCTCTCGGAGAGAGCCCGCCGCCCGCTCGAAGCCGTCCTCGAGCGGGCCGGGAGCTGGCTCGAGCAGGATCCACCGTCCCGAGCCCCCGAGCGTGACGTTCGCAAGCTCTGCATCGTCGAGGCGGTCGAGCACGGTGACCGCCACCTCGCCGCCGGGGAGGATGCGCGTGCGACAGCCGGCAGCGCGGACTGCCGCCGAGAGCGCCTCGATCCGTGCCGGCAGCTCGGCGATCCGTACGTCGTGATCGTGGCGAATGTGAGGCGTGGCGCAGATCGCGTGAATGCCATCGGCTTGCGCCTGCTGCGCCATCGCCACAGCGTCATCGAGATCACGGGCACCGTCGTCGAGCCCGGGCAGGATGTGGCAATGGAGATCGACGGCAGCGTGAACCGCAGGATTATCTCCGCTCGGATTCCGGCTGCCTAGATCAGTGCTTTCCCACAGCCAGCCCGCGCCTTTCACCCGAGGGCACGCTGGACACGTCGGACTATCTTCGGACTCATGACCGCACGCCTTCATCTAGCGGAGGTCCCCGTGCACGGCTCATCGCGGACCGAGACGGCAATCCGCGTGGTGCTGGCGGACGACCACGCGCTCATGCGCCGCAGCCTCAGGCTCCTACTGGACGGCGAAGACGATGTCGACGTGATCGCCGAAGCCACCGATCTTGCGACCGTCATCAACCACGTCGGTCGGCATCAGCCGCACGTGCTGGTGGCCGATCTGCGACTTCCGAACGGTTCGAGCATCGACGCCATACGTGAGCTGCGGGCGCAGGCTCCCAAGACGGAGATCGTCGTGCTGACGATGGAGGAGAGTCCGCTGTTCGCCCAGCAGGCGATTGAGGCCGGCGCGATCGGCTATGTGCTCAAGGACAGAGCCGACAGCGAGCTGATCACTGCAATCCGATGCGCGGCAAGAGGCGAGGAGTACATCAGTCACCGCGTGGCCGCAGGTTTGGAAGCTCTCAGGAAGGCGATTGATCGCGACGCTCTCACCCCTCGCGAGATTGAGGTCGTCCGCTTGATCGCCCTCGGCTACACGAGCGCGGAGATTGCAGGCAAGCTGCACCTATCCAGGCGCACCGTCGAGACCCACCGCGCGCGGATCTTCAACAGGCTCGGGCTGCGGACGCGTGCCGAGCTCGTCAGGTTCGCGCTACGACGCCGCCTGATCGGGACCTAACCGCGACCTCACATCGGCGGCGCTGCCCACAGGGAGCCTCGCCCGCACGCGGGTGCCTGTGTGATTGGAGTCGAACTCAAGTGAGCCACCCGCGAGATAGACGCGCTCCCTCATGCCGGCCACGCCGAATCCGCTCGTCTGTGCGGATGCATCAAACCCCGTCCCATCGTCTTGCACTTCGATGGCGACGACTCCGTCGACGTAGTCGATCAGCACGTGCAGGGTATCCGCGCGGGCGTGCTTGACCACGTTCGTCAGGGCCTCCTGTACGACCCGGTAGATGGTCGTTTCAAGTTCGGGATCGAGCTCGGCCCCGTCGGGAATCGCCAGTTCGCTCGTGATCCGGAGCCCGGCGTCGCGGCGGCGATCGAGGAGCGCTTCGATTGCTGGAAGCAGCCCCAGGTCGTCGAGCATCGACGGTCTCAGGTCGGTGATGATGCCGCGGAGATTCTCTATCTCCACCTCGACGTCCGCGATCGCCTGACGGATCGCATCGTCCTTGGTTGAGGCATCGCCACGGCCCACAGTCGACGCAAGCGTGACACGGAGTGCTCCGAGGGACTGAAGGGTCTCGTCGTGCAGCTCCCTCGCCCAATGCCGGCGCTCGGCGTCCGCCGCAGCCATCATGCTTCGCAACCGATCCGCCTCGACGCTTCGACTCATCGCCACAGCGTTCGCCGCCGACGCGGCGAACGTGCGGAGGAGCTGCTCGTCCGAGTCGGTGAACTCCTCGCGCTCCTCACCCCGATCGAACGCCGCCAGTATTCCAATGCCATTGCCGTGATTGAGCATCGGCACCAGGAGTGCGCAACGAGCATCCGGGACCCCGAGCTGCTTCGGTTCGATGGCCAGACGAGCGGCGGCATCCGATATGCGTTCCGGGCGGCCGCGCTCGAGCACCTGGCCCGAAGTCGAGGCTGAGACCGGGACGTGCTGTCCCCTGGCGGCGTCAGCATGCCCGGCGCTCGCGACCACCACCAGGTCGTTCCCCTCGCGCAACATGATCAGGATGCTGCGGGCGTCGACCAGCGCTCGGCCTCGCTTCGCGACAAGCTCGAGAACTCGCTGCAGATCTGACGCGTTCGTGACGGCATCTGCGATGTCTCGCGCCGCCTCCAGGGAGCGCACCGCCCGCTCGAGCTCCTCGCGGCGCCGTTCACTCGCCTCGTACAGCCTGGCGTTGTCGATCGCCGTCGCCGCCAGCTGGGCGAGGATCACCACCGCCTCCTCGTCGTCGTCGGTGAACTCCTGGCCCCCCTCCTTCTCAGTGAGGTACAGGTTGCCCCAGGCCAGGCCGCGGATCAGGACGGGAGCCCCGAGAAAGCTCCTCATCGCTGGATGGCCCATCGGGAATCCGTAGCTTTGCGGGTGCTGGCCAACGTCGGCAAGCCTGAGTGGTCGCGGGTCTTCGATGAGGACTCCGAGCACCCCTCGGCCGCGGGGAAGATCGCCGATCGCTATGTAGGTGTCCTCGTCGATGCCGACTGTGATGAACCGGTCGAGGGCCGCTCTGTCACTGTCAAGGACTCCCAGCGCTGCATACCGCGCGCCGGTGATCTCGCGGGCCTCGCTCAGGATGCGGTCGAGAATGGCCTCCGTATCGTGCTCCGCCAGGAGGGCCCTGCCCACCTGGAGCAGGCGTCGGATCCGCTGGTGCTCTTCCGCACTGCTCATCGCTGCTGCCTCGCTTGGATCCCGCACCGGCTGATATTCCATCACGGTCTCCCGGGTCCGCGAGTCCAAATATACGGTGCACCGTTAGCGCAGGCGGGTCGATCGCTTCGGTAGAAAATACGGAAATATCGCGGCCACTTCAGAGCAGCCAGCGATCGATTCGCTGCGAAAATCCGTAGTTCACCCCGAACCTCCGCGGCTCTCACGCGATGGCTCTTGACCCCCTGACGCGTGACCATTCAACATGGAATGGAAGCCTCTGGAAGGGAGTCACTCGACGTGAGAACGCGTTGCAGGGACTGTGGCGACGTGGTCGGCGTCTACGAACCGCTCGTGCATGTGTTCGACGAGATCTCTCGGCGAACCTCGATTGCGGCGGAACCCGACGTCCGCCGCGCTGCCGGCGACTGCTACCACGCCGGTTGCTACGAACGTCGCATCCGAGGCCGCTGAGCGACCCAGCCGTGAGGTGTCCGATGTGAGGTCGGCACGTGCCGACCTCACACGATGCGCCGGGTCCGATCACGATCGTTCTGGCCGACGATCACGCCGTGATGCGGAAGGGACTTCGGATGTCGCTAGAGGCGGAAGACGACTTTCGCGTGCTCGCTGATGTCGGCAGCATCCAGTCTGTCTTCCGCGACGTGCCGCGAAACCCTTCGCATGATCCAAAGCGAGGTCCGCCGCAGGGCGTACCTTGCGGTCGATGAGCGCGATCCGGACCGAGCAACTGTCCAAGCGCTACGGCGACACGCTCGCGCTTGACTCGCTGGACCTCGACGTCAGCGAGGGCGAGGTTTATGGATACCTCGGTCCCAACGGAGCGGGGAAGACGACCACGATCAGGCTGCTGCTGGGCTTGCATCGGCCGACCGCGGGCCGCGGAGAGCTATTCGGAATTGATTGTTGGCGTGACCCGGTCACGGCGCACCGGAGGGTCGCCTACGTCGCCGGCGAACCGTTCCTGTGGCCCGCTATGACGGGAGCGGAGACGCTCGAGTTCCTTGCGCGGTTGCACGGTGGCACCGACACCGCCTACCGCGACACGCTGGTCGAGCGCTTCCAGCTCGACACGGACAAGAAGGTCCGGGCGCTGTCGAAGGGCAACCGGCAGAAGGTGCAGCTGATCGCAGCCCTGGCCACACGCGCCGATCTGCTGTTGCTGGATGAGCCCACGAGCGGCCTTGATCCTCTGATGGAGATGGCCTTCCGCCAGTCCGTGACCGAGGGAAAGGAGCGCGGCCAGAGCGTTTTCCTTTCCTCGCACATCCTCAGCGAGGTGGAAGCGGTGTGCGACCGCGTCGGGATCCTCAGAGCGGGCAAGCTCGTCGACGAGGGAACGCTCGCCGAGCTGCGCCACCTGGGCGCGCAGGTCGTCGAGGTCACGTTTGCAGGTGCAGCGCCGAAACTCCCGCCGCTCGAGGGGGTGCGCGTCGCCCCCGCGGGCGCCTCGGCGTTGCGTTTCGAGGTCTCGGGCAGCATCGCTCCGCTGATCGCCGCGCTGGCCAGCGAGCCGGTGGCGACACTGACCAGCCGCGAGCCTTCGCTCGAGGAGGTCTTCCTTCACCACTACGACCATGGCGACGGCCGCGCTCGGGCATAGCTCGGCGACTGGCCGGGCGCAGTTGTACGGGACCGTGGCGATCGCCCGGCGGGCGCTGCGCGACGCGCGCGCGCGCACGATTGGCTTCGCCTACCTGTTCGCCGCAGTCGCCTACATACAGCCGGTCAGCTACCGGCACACGTACCCGACCGTTGCCGATCGCCTGTCCTTCGCCCATAGCTTCGCCAACAACAAGGCGGTCGTCTTGTTCTATGGCAAGGCATACGACTTGCTGAGCGTCGGTGGCTACAGCGCCTGGCGCGTCGGAGGAATTCTGGTGATTTTCGCGGCCGTGTTCGGGCTGCTCGCTGCTGTTCGTGCGCTACGCGCCGAGGAGGACGCCGGCCGTGCGGAGCTGATTCTGGGCGGGATCGTCGGACGCGGATCGGCGTTCTTCGCATCGATGATGGCCATCGGAGGCGGAGCGCTGCTGCTGTGGGTGGCGGCCTTCATCGGCTCTGTCTTGGGAGGGCTGCCGGCCGGGGGGTCGGCGTACCTGGCGCTGGCGATCGTGTCGGCCGTCCCGGTGTTCGTCGGCGTCGGCGCGCTCGCCAGTCAGCTTGCGCCGACGCGCAGGGTCGCGCTCGAGCTTGGAGGAGCGGCCGTCGCTGTGTGCTTCGTGCTCCGCGTGATCGCCGACACCTCGTCCAGCCTCGGGTGGCTGCGGTGGGTTACGCCGCTGGGCTGGGCAGAGGAGCTGCGGCCGTTCACGGGCGCTCAGCCGCTCGTCCTCCTGCTTCCGGCTGCTGCGAGCGCACTCCTGATCGTCTCTGCCTGGCGGATCGCCGCCAGCCGTGACGTGGGCAGCGGTCTGCTTAGGGCGCGCGACTCGGCAGAGCCGCGGTTCGGCCTGCTGTCCTCGCCGACGGCCGAGGCGCTGCGCAGCGAGCGCACAAGCATGATCGTGTGGCTCGCAGGCGTCGGCGCGTTCTCCTTCGTCGTCGGCGTGATCTCGAAGAGCATCTCCTCGGTGGGTATCTCCAAGCAGCTCGAGCGCGAGCTGCAGAAACTCGGGTCAGGGTCCGTTCTGACGCCGACCGGTTACATCGGTTTTAGCTTCATCTTCTTCGTGCTCGCGATGAGCCTTTTCGCGGTATCTCAAGTCGCGGCCGCCCGGCACGAGGAGGTGGATGAGCGGCTCGAGACCCTGCTCGCCTTGCCAGTCGCTCGCACGGGATGGCTCGGAGGTCGACTCGCGCTGGCGGGAGTCGCCACCGCTGTGATCTCTCTCCTCGGCGGCTTGCTCGCGTGGGCAGGGGCTGTCTCCCAAGGCGTATCGCTCTCACTTCCGAAGATGATCGAGGCGGGAGCCAACTGCTTACCGGTTGCGTTCCTGTTCCTCGGAGTCGCGGCTCTTGCGTACGGGCTCGTCCCGCGCGCAACCGTTGGGATCGCGTACGGTCTCGTCGTCGTCGCCTTCCTCTGGCAGCTCTTCGGCTCCCTCCTGGGCGCCCCGAAGTGGCTCGTCGACGCGACGCCGTTCGCCCACGTGGGGTTCGTGCCCGCGCAGCCGTTCCGGGTTGGTGCGGCGGCAGTGCTGATCGCGATCGGCGTCCTCGCCGGACTCGTCGCGATGGCCTTCTTCAGGCGACGCGATCTGACCGGCGCATGACCTCAGCGGCCGTTGAGTTCGAGCGGCTCACGGTCACGCGTGGCGGGCGCGAGGTGCTCCATCAGGTCGCAGGCTCGTTCGCGGCTGGTCGTGTCACGGGCCTGTTCGGTCCCAGTGGCAGCGGCAAGTCGACCCTCATCCGTGCGATCGCGGGCGTCCAAGCCTCGGTGCAGGGAACGCTCAGGGTACTCGGCGAGCAGCCCGGGAGCATGAAGGTGCGACGGGCACTCGGCTACATGACCCAGGCCCCGTCCGTCTACGAGGACTTGACCGTGGCCGAGAACGTCCGCTACTTCGCGGCGATTCGTGGCGGGGAGCTCGGGGCCGTGCTCGAGCGCGTGCAACTCGTCGACCAGTCCGATCAGCTGGTGCGCAATCTCTCCGGAGGACAGCGAGCGCGGGTGTCGCTGGCCGCGGCGCTCGTCGCGAACCCCCGGCTGCTGCTCCTCGACGAACCGACTGTCGGCCTCGATCCGCTTCTCCGCCGGGAGCTGTGGGGGCTGTTTGGGCGGCTCGCCGCCGAGGGCGGGGCACTGCTCGTCTCCAGCCACGTGCTCGACGAGGCGCGCCACTGCGACGAGGTAATCCTGCTGCGCGAGGGCACGATCGTCGCGCAGCTTAGCCCGGCGGAGCTGGCCGCTCGGACCGGAACCGATGACCTGGACGAAGCCTTCATCCGGCTGATCGAGCAGACATGAGCCTCCGCCGGACGCTCACGACCGCCGAGCGCGTCCTGCTGCAGCTGCGCCATGACCCCCGAACGATTGCGCTGATGCTGCTCGTCCCATGCGTGTTGGAGACGCTGCTTCGCCTTATCTACGCGGATCATTTGGTGGCGTTCAACCTTGCCGGCGCGCCACTGCTGGCGTTCTTTCCACTGACGACGGTGTTTCTCGTGACCTCGATCGCGCTGCTGCGCGAGCGCGTGAGCGGAACGCTCGAGCGGCTGCTGACGAGCCCGCTTGGGCGGCTCGAGTTGCTGGCCGGCTATGCCATCTCGTTTGGATTGCTCGCTGCCGTCCAAGCCGTCCTCGTGAGCGCGCTCACACTCGGCCCGCTCGGCTTGAAGGTGAGGGGCCCCGTCCCACTGGTCGTCCTGCTGGCGGCATGTGTCGGTCTGCTCGGCGTCGGGCTCGGTCTCCTGGCAAGCGCGTTCGCCCGCACCGAGTTTCAGGTCGTGCAGTTCTTCCCGCTCGTCATCATGCCCCAGCTCCTGCTCTGCGGCCTGCTCGTGGCGCGGCAACGTATGCCCGCAGGCCTGCACGCAGTCTCCGATGCCCTGCCGCTGTCCTACGCGGTAGACGGCATGCATCACCTATCGCGTCAAGTGGGCACTGTGGCCGCACTTTGGGCGGACATCGTAATCGTGCTGGCGTTCGCGGCTGGCGCGCTGATGCTTGGTGCGGTCACGCTCCGCAGGCGAACCGAGTAACGGTCAGGCAGCCCGTGTGTTCCGACGCCGGCGCACCGGGAACTGGCAACCAACCGATGTGCCCTGCCCCTCGGCGGATTCGACCGTAAACGTTCCACCGAGGAGCTCGGCACGCTCCTGCATGCCAATCAGCCCGAACCCAGCGGTGCGGGCAGTTGTGTCGAAACCGCGGCCGTCGTCTCGGACCTTTACGCGCACGGCGTCGCCATCTTCCACGATTTCGACGTAGGCATTCTGGGCAGCGCCATGCTTGGTGGCGTTGGTTAGAGCCTCCTGGACGACCCTGTAGATCGCGGTCTCGAGCTCGTCGATGTGTCTGTCGGGCTCGCGTCCCTCCTCGTAGGCCAGATCAACGCTGAGCTCAACTTCGAGCCCACGCCCGCGGGCGCGGTCGGCGAGGCCGACGATCGCCGCACCGACGCCAAGGTCATCGAGCGAGGCAGGACGCAGGTCGGCGATCATCGAACGAAGCGCGCCAATCTCGTCCTGCAGCTGTGCCACCGCCTCCGCTACCGCGTCGGTGATCGGACTCGGGTCCGCGTGGCCCAGCTGCGCTGCGAGTCCCAGCCTCAGCGCTGCCAGACCCTGGAGGGTCTCGTCGTGCAGCTCACGGGCCCAGCGCGACCGCTCCTGTTCGGTCGCAGCGAGTCGCTGTCGGCGGCGCTCGCTCTGGACCGTCTCGGCCGTCGCAACGGCAGTCGCGGCGCTCGCAGCGAAAGCCTCCAGCAGCCGCTCGTCGTCCACGCTGAACGCCGGCCCATCAACAAGGCGGTCGACCACGATCAGGACTCCGTGTCCCCGGCCTCGGAACACCAGCGGGACGACGAGCCCGGCTTCGGCACGGACTCCGAGCCGACCCAGCCCATGCCGCTCAAACCGCGCCCGATTGGGAGCGTCCTCCAGCCGCAGGATCCTCAGCGTCCGAAGCGCCGTGCCGGCGAGGCTGTCTTCCATGTCAACGCGCTGGCCGAGAAGGCCATCGGGCAGATCGCCGGCGCACGCGGCTATTGTCATCTCGCCGTCGTCCTCGTGCTCGATCACCAACGCCCGGGCCGACACCAACGCGCGCCCGCGCTTGGCGACCAGTCTCAGGATCGGCTCTAGCTCGGTCTCACCGCCGAGCGCGCGAGCGATCTGCAAGGTCGCGTCCAGCGCATCTACGGTCCTGCGGAGCTCCGCATGTCGAGCCTCGAGGCCCGAGTAGCGCCGCGCGTGATCGATCGCCACGCCAGCGAAGTCCGCCAGCAGCTCGACCGTCTGCGCGTCCTGCTCGCTGAACTCCGCCCCGTCCAACTTTTCGGCCAGGTACAGGTTCCCAAACGGGAGCCCGCCGACGACCACGGGAACGCCCAGAAACGTCTTCATCGACGGATGCTCAGCGGGAAAGCCGTAGGACTTGGGATGCCCGCCGACGTCGCCCAGACGCAGCGTTGCCGGATGCTCGATCAGCTCTCCCAGCACTCCCTTCCCCCGGGGCAGGGCCCCGATCCTGCGGCGGGTCTCCTCATCCACGCCCAGGGTGATGAACCGTTCAAGCTCGGTGCGGGACTGATCGAGCACCCCAAGCGCCGCATAGCGGGCGCCCGAGACCTTACGAGCGGACTCGACGACCCTCTGCAAGACGACATCGAGATCGAGCTCCGCGAGCACCCCCCGGGCGACCTCCATCACGCCCAGCTCGGCCGGAGTTATCGCTCGGTGAGTGTCACTCATGGCCCTCAAACCCCGGGTTGGACGCCTGTCGCCAGTGGCCGAGCGTACCACGGTTGGAATCCAACGCGGCTGAGTCTTTGTCTACCCGCGAAGCGCCCGCAGCGCGTTGAGTATCACGGCGAGGTCGATCACCTCCTGCAACAGGGCCCCGGCGACGGGTGGCAGATATCCCGCCGCGGCGACCCCCATGGCCGCGATGCTCAGCCCCATCCCCGCGAACACGCTCTCCCGAGCGATACGCAGCGCACGGCGTCCGGCGTGAACTGCGTCGACCACGCGGTCGACCCGGTCTACGGTGATGACGGCGTCAGCGGTCTCGGAGGAGACCGTCGCGCCGGCCGCTCCCATCGCGATCCCGAGATCGGCGATCGCAAGCGCCGGGGCGTCGTTGACGCCGTCGCCAACCATCACGACTGGTCGTAGCCTGGGATCGTCACGGATCTGCCTAACTACGCTCAGCTTTTCCTCGGGCGATAGCTCGGCGTACACGCGATCGGCACCCACCTGACGACCAACCCGCTCGGCGACTGAACGCCGATCGCCGGAAATCATCGCGACGTGCCGGACTCCTTCCGCCCGCAGGCGGTCCACGATCCTGTCCGCATCCGGGCGGAGCTCGTCGGCCATCACGATGACACCGGCAACGTGTCCATCAACCGCGACGAGTACGTGCGCCTCGCCCGATCCTCGGGTTGTCGCCGACGCCGTGAAGGCGATCTCGTCCTCGGCCACCCCGCTCTCGCGCGCGAAGGCACGGCTTCCAACGGCTACGCGGTGCCCGTCGAGCTGGCCCTCGATTCCCTGCCCGGGGTCTTCATGGACCTCGGCAGGAGTGCTCAGCTCGAGCTCCGCCTCCTTGGCAGCTGCGACCAGCGCCTCGCCGAGGACGTGCGCGGAGAGTCGGTCGACCGAAGCGGCGAGGCGCAACACCTCGCCCGCCCCCCAGCCGTCACAGGCAACTATCTCCCTCACCTCGGGAGTTCCGACCGTCAACGTCCCTGTCTTGTCAAACAGGACAGTCCGCGCTTGGCCGAGCGTCTCGATCGCCCCCGCGCCCTTCACGATCACTCCCGACCGAGCGGCTCGCGATACGCCCGAGATGAGGGCGATCGGCGCCGCGAGAATCAGCGGACAGGGGGTCGCGACCACCACGACCGCTAGCGCCCGGACCGGGTCTCCGCTCACCGCCCACGCCACGCCCGCGGCGAGCAGTGTTATCGGCAGGAAGAACCCCGCGTAGCGGTCGGCCATTCGCACCATCGGCGCACGCTGCGTCTGGGCCTGCTCCACCAGCCGCACGAGGGCTGCATACGCGCTGTCGCTGGCGGGCCGGTCGGCTCGCACGTCAAACGGACTCCCGGCGTTGGCGCACCCGCTCAGCACAGTCATCCCTCGCGGCACAGCCTCAGGCAGCGACTCTCCGCTGAGCGTGCTCGTGTCGACGACCGCCTCGGCGCTGACCACGGTCCCGTCCACGGGGATGACCTCGCCGGTGCGCACGAGCACTACGTCGCCCGCTTGTACGTGCTCGACAGCCACCTCCTCGAGGCGCCCACCGATTCGCACTCGCGCGATTTTGGGAGCGCGCTGGATCAGGGTGGTCAACGCGCGCCGCGCACGTCCCGAGGCGATCGCTTCCAAGGCCGCGCCGCCGGAGAACATCAGGCCGATGACAACGCCGGCGAACTCTTGGTCGAGGGCGAGCGCCCCCACCATCGCCACCAGCGCAATCGTGTCGACCCCGAGGCTGTGTTCGACCACCACGGTATGCGCCACTTCGACGGCCAGCTCGGCAGCGAGCACAGCCACCGCGACCCTCCAGACCGCCTGGCTAGCCACGGTCTCGCCGGTGAGGTACAGCACGCCTCCGACCACGATCGCGGCGAGGGCGAAGATGGCCAAGATTTGAGCGCGATGCTCGACCAGCCACGCCAGCCGACGGGGGTGCGCCTGCCGGGCCGGTTTGCCCACGCGCGCGGTGGCAGGCGCGGGGATGCTGTTCATGCCGTGAGCGTCGCAGTGGACGTGCCCGGCCATATCCGTGGTGAGTACGATCAGTGGCGTAGGGACGCCACGGCCGTCGTGCTCGGAAATACCGATGGCAACCCGGCGACGCCGGGATGCAGGGATCGAGCGCAGCGGCTCGAAATCTCCGTAGTTTTGCGCAGCCGGCCCCCGGCTTTCTGCTGCTGATCGGGAGGCTTGGCGGCCGTATCGTTGTGGCGTGCCCATCGATACGAGCAGCCATCGTAGTAGCGAGATGATTGACCTTCCGCGAGAGGAATGCCTTCGCTTGCTCGCCTCGCACAGCTTCGGCAGGCTGGCCGTCAGCACGAGCGAGGGCGCTCCTCTGATCCGCCCGGTCAACTACGTGTTCGACGACCGTTCACAGTCGGTGGTGTTCCGCACGGCGCACGGATCGAAGTTCCACGCACTGCTCCGGTCCACCAAAGCCGCCTTCGAGATCGACGGCACCGACGAGGCATCGCGAACCGGATGGAGCGTGATCATGCGCGGCGTGACGGACGAGGTAGTCGGTCCGACCGAGATCCGCCGCCTCGAGAGCCTGGGGCTCGAGCTTTGGGCACCTGGGGAGAAGGCGCACTGGATGTATATCCGCGCCTGGACCGTATCCGGCCGTCGGGTCGTCCACGCTCCGGCGGGGCCCGGATCTCCGGCCTAGCCGCGCTCCGTGGCACAGCTCGACGAGTCTGCGATCGAAAACAGCGAGAGGGTCCGCGCCGGATTGGCGCGTCCCGAGTCCTATCCACACCAGCCGGCAACGGTCGAGGTGCGCGAGACGCACCTCTCCTGGGTCTTCCTTGCCGGGGATCGCGTCTACAAGCTCAAGAAGCCGCTCGTCCTGGACTTCGTCGACTACGGCTCGGCGGCACGCCGGCGCGAGCTGTGCGGCGAGGAGGTGCGGCTGAACCGCCGCCTGGCGTCTGACATCTATCTCGGAGTTCGGGGGGTGGCCGTAAAAGCCGACGGCGTCGAGCTGGTCGCCGAAGACGATCCGCGGGCGCTCGATTTCATCGTCGAGATGGTTCGTTATGACGAAGGCAACTCAATGGCCGCGAAACTCGAGCGCGGAGAGCTCGCGCACGACGACATAGCCGCGGTCGCGCGGGTCCTCTTCCAGTTTCACGCGCGCGCGAGGCGAGTCGCGGTCGGGCGCTCCCCGGCGCTGGCGGTCGAGCGGCGATTTGAGCGAAACCTGCACGAGCTGCTCTCCTGCGCCGAGCAGCGCGGCGAGATTGACCGGGCGCTGTCCCTGGAGCGCTTTGCGCACGCGTTCACCGTGGGACACGCAGTCAGTCTGCAGTCCCGCGCCAACCGCGGGCTCGTGCGCGAGGGCCACGGCGACCTCCGCGCCGAGCACGTGATCATCGACAACGATGTCCGTATCGTCGACTGCGTCGAGTTCGACCCGGAATTTCGCCAGCTCGACGTCGCGGACGACCTCGCCTTTCTGGTATTCGACCTCGCCGCGCACGGGGGCGCGCACTTCGGAGAAGCGCTCGTTGATGCCTACCGCGACGCTGGGGGCGATCCGGGCGATCGTTCGCTGGTTGCGTTCTACGCCTCCTACCGGGCGCTGGTGCGGGCCAAGGTCGCGCTCGTGCGCGCCGCGCAGTATCCAGCAAGCAGCGCATCGCAAGGCCAAGCGAGCATGCACGCACGAGATCTAATCCTGCTCGCGGAACGTTTCGCCTGGCGGGCTCGATTGCCGCTGGCCCTCATCGTGTGCGGCCTCCCCGCGAGCGGCAAGTCCCTCCTCGCCGGCGCCCTCGCGGAGCGCTCCGGCCTCGCTCACGTGAGCTCGGATATCACGCGCAAGCGGCTCGCCGCAATCGATCCGTCGCAGCGGGGCTCTGCCGACATCTACCGCCCGGAATGGAACGCCCGGACCTACGCCGAGCTCGGGCGTCGCGCCGCCCACGAGGTGGCGACGCGAGGCGGGGCGATCGTCGACGCAACCTTCCGGCACGGTGCAGACCGGCAAGTGTTCGCGGGGGCGTTCGGGACGGCCGCGCCATCGCTCTTCATCGAGTGCCTCGCTCCTGCCGCGGTTCTGGCCGAGCGGGCGGCCGACCGCGAGTCCGAGCCGGGACGGATCTCGGACGCCGACGCCGAGGTCGTGGAACGCGAGCAGCGGAGCTGGGAGCCGCTCGATGACGTGCCAGGCAGTGCGCATCTCGCGGTGCGCAGCGACCGCCCAGTCGAGCAGGTCGTCGGGGATGTGCTGGCGCTCCTCGATCGACGCCTGGTCGAGCTCGCCTGAGGTATCAGTAGTTTGCCGCAACCACGGTTCGGATTGGCTCGGCTGCGAGCTCGGCCGCCCGGTCCGTAAGGTACTCGCCATGTCCCCTGGCAGCCCAGCGCCGTTCAGAGTCGTCATCGCCGGCGGAGGCGTCGCGGCACTCGAGGGGGCACTCGCGCTGCGAGACCTGGCCGGCGGACGGATCAGCACCACGCTGCTGGCCCCGGAGCCCGAATTCGTCTACCGCCCGATGCGGGTGCGTGAGCCGTTCGCCTTCAGCCAGGCGCGCCACTATCCGCTCGACGAGATCGCGCGGGACATCGGCGTCGAGCTCAAGCAGGATGGCTTCAAACGGCTCGAACGAGACCGTCGCATCGTCCACACCGAGGGAGGCGACCAGCTCGAGTACGACGCGTTGCTGCTCGCGCTCGGCGCGATCCGCCGTCCCCGGTTCAAGCACGCGATAACGCTCGACGACGCCCGCATCGACGAACAACTGCACGGGCTGATCCAGGACGTCGAGGGTGGTTACGTCCAGAAGCTGGCGTTCATCTCTCCCAGCCGGATGCCGTGGCCGCTGCCGATGTACGAGCTTGCGCTGATGACCGCACGGCGCGCGCACGAAATGGGCATAGAGCTGTCGATCACGGTGGCGACGCCGGAGGATGCCCCGCTGGCGGTCTTCGGCCAGACGGTCAGTGCCGCCGTGGCGCAACTGCTCACTGACCGCGGCATCTTGGTGATTCCCTCAGCCCGTTGCGAAACGCCCGCGCCGGGTGAGCTCTCGGTCTCCCCGGGCGCGCGACGGCTGTTGCTCGACCGGATCGTTGCTCTCCCTGAGCTGTTCGGGCCCTCGACGCCAGGAGTCCCGAAGTCGGCACCCGAGGGCTTCCTGCCGGTTGACGTCCACTGTCAGGTGCGGGGCGTCGATCGCGTGTTCGCTGCCGGTGACGCGACCGACTTCGCCGTCAAGCACGGTGGGATGGCCGCCCAGCAGGCAGACACCGCCGCCGAGGCAATCGCCGCGCTCGCCGGTGCGCCGGTGGAGCCGAAACCGTTCCATCCGATCATTCACGCGATCCTGCTCGGGGCGGACAAACCGCTGTACCTGAGCGCCCACATCACCGGCGGACACGGGTCGAGCTCGGAGATCAGCGACACGCCGAGCTGGTCACCGCCAAGCAAGATCGTGGCCAAATACCTGTCCCCGTACCTTGAGTCGCGCGACCGCACGGCGGTACGCTGACGCCCGTGCCCGACGACGCGCAGACTCCGGCCTCAGACAGTGGCGACGCTCGCGCCCGCGAGACGATTCGCGTCGTGATCGCCGACGATCACTCCGTGGTTCGGCGAGGGTTGCGTCAGGTGCTCGACGCCGAGGAGGGCTTCGAGGTCGTGGCCGAGGCGTCGGACCTCGATGGCGCGCGCCGTTACGTACGCGGCCACCATCCCGATGTGCTGATCCTGGACCTGAACCTGCCCGAAGGGTTGAGCCTCGGGGCGATTCCCGAGATCCGCGCCGAGAATCCGGAGACGCAGATCGTCGTTCTGACCATGCAAAACGAGCCGGCATATGCGCGCCAGGCGCTTAGCGCGGGCGCGCTCGGGTACGTGCTCAAGGAGGCAGCCGAGTCCGAGCTCGTCGAAGCCGTGCAGCGGGCCGCCGCCGGGGACACCTACCTGAACCCGCGTCTCGGCGCCCGGGTCGCGGCGGAGCCGCCGCCCGGTCCTCCGGACGGGCTCTCCGAGCGTGAAGTCGAGGTCCTGCGGATGATCGCGCTGGGCCACACCAACTCCGAGATCGCCGACGAGCTCTATCTGTCGGTGCGGACCGTCGAGACCCACCGAGCTCACATACAGCAGAAGCTGGGGCTCGGCTCGAGGTCCGAGCTCGTCCGCTATGCGCTCGCCCACAAGCTGATCAGCGCCGACGGCTGACCACGAGATACTGCGGGTTTCTACCGAGTCGGCAACCCTTTGCGTTCCGCTGAAGTACCCGAACCAGCGTTAGTCCCAAGGAGAGAGACAAATGTTCAAGCGAGTTATGTGGGCGACCGATGGCTCAGAGGCCTCCGATAAGACACTTGAGCACTTGAAAGAGTTCGTCGCCCAGCTGGATGGCGAGCTCCTGGTCATCTACAGCGAGGAGTTCACGTTGCCCGGCAAGGGTGGAGGGAGCCTCCCTCGCCATGCCGACGAGGACGTCGTTCAGGACAAGATCAAGCGTCAGGTCGCGGAGTTGTCCCAAAGCGGCATACCGACGCGGCTCGAGATCACGACGAGCAAGGTGGGCAGCGCTGCCCACGAAATCGCCGAGGTTGCCGAGAGGGAGCGGACGGACGTCATTGTTGTCGGGACCCGGGGCCACACGCTCCTACGGGGGCTGCTGCTCGGAAGCGTCACCCAGCGCTTGCTCCAGATCGCTCCCTGCCCGGTGCTGGCGGTACCCACGCGTCTCGACAAGAAGGACTGAACGGGCCGCGTTGGCGCTCGAGCGATGATCCTTATCTGCTACGACGGATCGGCCGATTCCAAAGCCGCCGTCGAGCACGCCGGAGAATTGTTCAGTGGGCAGCCCGCCACCGTGTTGACCGTCTGGCAACCGTTCGTGGAGGCGCTCGCCCACATGCCCTCGGGCTTCGGCATGGCTCCGGGCGAGATCGACTACGAGGCGATCGACACCGCCACGCGCCAGAGCGCCGAGAAACAGGCGGCCGAGGGCGCGAAGCTGGCGCGCGAGGCCGGTCTGGACGCCCAGCCCAAGATCCGCGAGCAGCAGACCACGACGGCGGACGCGATCCTCGCCGAGGCCGATGTGCTCAATGCGAGCGCGATCTTGATGGGTTCACGCGGGCTGACCGGGCTGAAGTCCCTCTTCCTCGGAAGCGTCTCGCACGTGGTGCTCCAGCACGCGGACCGCACCGTTCTCGTGGTTCCCTCGCCGGATATCGCGACCGCCCGAAAGCGCCAGCGCCACAAATGAGAAGAACGGCCGGCCTACGCACCAACGGCCTAGCCGTCCGACGGGACACTTCTCATATCGGCTTCTCGGGAAGCCCGGGTCAGGATGAGCAGCGGGCAGCGAGCCGTCCGCGCCAACCGGTGTGACGTGCTCCCGTGCACGAGGCGCCCGATCGGTCCGTAGCTGCGCGAACCGAGCACGAGGAGATCGGTCGATGCGCTGTACAGGGCCAGCTCCTCGGCTGGATGCCCATAGATGGCGTGTGGCTCGACTTCCTCGAGCATCGAGACGTGCCGGCGAGCGTCTTCGACGAGCTCGTCTACCGAGTACGCGGCCGGCATCGGGCCGGTGGCGATGGCGTACTCGGGAATCGAGACCGCTTCCAGCGCCGAGAGCTTCGCCCCGTGCCGCTCGGCAAGTGCCCTCGCAACCTTGAGGGCATGCTCGCTTTCGGGCGATCCGTCGTATCCGACTCCGATCTCGCGGATCGCGGATGGCTGCCGGGCATAACCCGCGGGCGCGATCGCGACGGCGCATGGGGAGCCGTTCAGCGCCGCGCTCGTGTCGTTCCCGAGTAGGACTCGCCCCATCAGGCTCCGCCGGGAAGATCCGACGACGAGCACATCTGCACCGATCCGTTCGGCGAGCTCATGCAGGCCGCGCCCCACCGTGAACGCACCATGCCACCGAACTTGGGCTGTCACACCGGCCTCCTCGCGAGCTTTCTCCACCAGCTGGCGAGCGCGTTCCTCCTCGGCTGCCTCCAACGGCGGGCTCGACCCGCGCCACCGGTGCGGATCGCCGCGGTAAACGTAGGCGAACGTCAGGCGCCCGTCCTCGGCCGCCAGCGTCTTGGCCAGTGCAACGGCATCGCGCCCCCCCTCGCATCCGTCGACACCGGCGAGCACGTTGTTGAACATTCCAGTTCCTCCTCAGGTCTTATGAGCGCACGGTATGTCCATCTCTTCCACGGACCATCGGGGCACAGCCCCACGCAAGTTGTGGTTTTCTACGCCTCTCGTTATCGCGCGCTACGCCTCTCGTTATCGCGCGCGAACATCCGGGAATCGCACGGATGCCACGGGGCCGGCCAGGGGGGGCCGCGGTCGGGCGATCGATCCCTTACTTACGGCGCCGAACGTGCCCGCTGACGGGCTTCACCGCCGCGGCAGGGCACGTCCTGACCGGCTTCACCGCCGCAGCAGAGCCAAGTTCGCGGAGCCCACGAGCGTCCGTAGTTAACCACAGCGATCGTGTGCCTCGACCCCGATGGTCACGCCTGTCAGCCGCCATAACGTGCCCGCTCGTGGCCGCGATCTTCAACCTCAACCACCACGCGTCGTACGTGCACTGGCACTTCATTCAGCTGTCGGTCTCGAACGTCATCGTGATCGTGCTCATGCTGATCGTGTTCGCGGCGGCGATTTTCCTGCCGTTCCCGCACCACAGAGACAGCGAAGAGCTTTCATGAGCGTGCACGCGAAGCGAACGTGGACCGGAGCCGTTCGCGATCGCGCCGTCAGCGCGCTGCCTCCGGAGAAGCTGCTGGCCGACAAGCAGCCCTCGTACGTCGCCTCGTGGATCTACGTGTTCGGCGTGCTCTCGCTGAGCTCGCTCGCGGTGATCATTCTGTCCGGCTCGATCCTGGCGCTGAAGGGACCCGGCTGGTGGCACTTCACCGGCGTCGGTCACTTCTTTAACAGCATCCATCTGTGGTCGGTCGAGCTGTTCTTCTTCTTCATGGTGATCCATCTGTGGGGGAAGTACTGGATGGCGGCATGGCGCGGAGGACGCGCCCGGGTGTGGATCACCGGGGCGGTCACGTTCCTGGTCGCGATTCCGTGCGCGCTGACGGGCTACGTCTCGCAGCAGAATTTCGATTCGCAGTGGATCTCAACCCAGGCCAAGGACGCGATCAACGCCTCCGGCCTCGGCGCGTTCTTCAACCTCCTGAACTTCGGCCAGATGTACAGCTATCACGTGCTGCTGCTGCCGGCGGCGGTCGTCGCGCTCGTCATCGCCCACGTCCTGCTCGTGCGCAACCACGGGGTGGTGCCGCCGTTCAGGCTGGCCGACAAGCTGCCGGCCGTTGCCGAACCGGCGACCGTCGACGGGGGCGCGGCTGGGCCCGAGGCTTCGTCATGACACGCCGCGAGCGCCGCCGCCGCGAGGACGAGAGCTACCGGACCTGGAACGGCTCCTACCGCCGATACGACCTGGTCAAGGAAGCCTCGATCGCGTTCGGGGTGATTCTGGCGCTCACCGTCGTGCTCACGATCCTGTTCTCGTCGCCCGACGAACACCCGAGCACGGTTCAGTCGTGGTCGCATGGTGATCCGGTCGACTTCGTCACCACGGCCGCCACGGAACTCGACGGCTCGAGCACGTCCGGGAGCTATGGCCCGCCGTACAACCATGCCTCCGGCAGCGTCCAGCACGCATGGTTTCTTCACCCCCAGCGCTGGTTTGGCGTGAGCCACCCGGTCAACAGCGCCCAGGACTTCGTGCTCGCCCCGCTTCGGGCGATCACGGGCCAGCCAGCACTACAGAGCGCAGTCAGCACTTATGAGACCGCATCGGCCAACCAGCAAGCCGCCTGGACGAGCGCGTACGAGAAAGGGCTGAACAAGGCCAGCGCCACGAGCGCCGGCTCGATCTCCGTGCCCACAGGTAACTACGGGCCGCTGACGACGATGATGCCGGCGCTGCTGACCTTCGCGCAGAGCGGCGGACTCGACGGCGCCCTGTTGACGAGCAAGCAGTTCTACCAGACCGACTACACCAAGCCGCTGCTGTTCATGGCCGACGGCGGTGTGCTGTCAAATCGCGCGCAGGCCGAGCATCTGCTCGGTTCGCAGTGGGGAATCATGAACGAGACCGGCAGCTACCCCGGGCAGGTGTGGCTGTGGCTGTACACCTTCTGGTACCAGATTGCTCCGTTCCAAGGCGCGAACGCCGACATCCTCGTGCTGCTCGTGATGGGCGCCCTCAGCCTCGCGTTTATGCTGGTTCCGTTCCTCCCCGGGATCCGCGACATTCCGCGCTGGATCCCGATCTACAAGCTGATCTGGCGGGTCCACTACCGGGCCGCGTCCGCGCGGACGGCTGCCCCCACCTCTAGCTGAAGTAGGGACTTCCGGGCGGTCGACGGATATCGGACGGGGGCGCTTGGGACGGCGCATAGCGCGACAGCACCGGCGCCGACGGCGAGCCCTGTCAAGCGGGGTGAAGAGTGTCGCCACAGCGCACTCAATGCGCCACGCGCCCAACGGGACCTCACCGCAAGGCAGATTCTGTTTGATCGCAAGAGCGCCTACCCACCCCTCCCCAGCGCCGTTTACGGGCCGCTCGCTCACCAAGGTCACGGAGGCCCAGCGCCCGCGGGCCGAGCGTCAACAGCCCCAGCTCGCACACATCGCTCGAGCGCGTTGGGGGGCGCCGGCGGGTCAGAAGCGCCGGCGGGTCAGAAGCGCCGGCGGGTGCGGTCTAGTCGCGAGCAGTTCCCGGCACGACCATCACGGGCCGCGTCGAGTGGTGCACGACAGCACCTGAGACACTCCCGAGCAGGTCGGACTGCACGGCGGCATGGCCCCTGGTGCCGACGACGATGAGATCGGCGTCGATCTCGTCGGCGACGTCGAGGATCGTCCGCCAGGCGCTGGCTACATCACGCTCGACGCGTAGCTCGACGGCCAGTCCCTGCGCGCGCGCAAACTCCTGGCCTTCTTCGGCGATCGTGCGCGCGCGTTCGGTGGCAATGCGGTTCAGCTCTTGAATCGGCGGCCCAGGTGCGATCCCTGAATCACTGAAGGCGTCGGCGAGGACCGCGACCGGAGACTCCCATATGTGCAGCAGGATTACATGGCCCGTGGCCAGCGTCGCCTGTGCGACCGCGATCGCCCGCTTGGCGCTGGGCGAGCCGTCATAGCAGATCAGGACCGGCATCTCAGGCGCTCGTCTCGGCGGTGGCGCCGTGTCCGTCGGTCGGGGTGCTAGCCGTCCCGGCCGGCCGAGCCGCCCGGGTCAGAACGAGCAGCGGACAACGCGCGGTCCGGGCGAGGTGCTGCGACGTGCTTCCGTGTACGAGCCGACCGAGCGGTCCGTAGCTGCGCGAGCCGACGACCAGTAGGTCCACCGAGTCACCGAACAGGCTGAGCTCGTCCGCCGGGTTGCCGTAACTGACGTGCGCCTCGATGCCGTCAAGCGCGCCCACCTCCGCAGCAGCGTCCTTGAGGAGCGAGGCGAGTGCGTCTTCGGGACCGGTATCGCCTTCGGCAAGCACGTACGCTGGTGTCGAGACGACTTCGATGGCCTCCAGCCTGGCGCCCCGCGCCGTGGCCAGCGAACGAGCCACCTTCAGGGCATGCACGCTCTCGGGCGATCCGTCGTAGCCAACCCCGATCGTCTTCATGCCGGCGGACCTTTGAGCGTAGCCAGCCGGCGCGATGGCCACGGCACACGGAGCTCCATTGAGAGCGGCACGGGTGTCGTCTCCCACGAAAACGCGACCGAGCAGACCGCGCCGGGACGAACCAACCACGATCAGGTCAGCGCCTACGGCCTCCACGGCATCGTGCAGGCCGCGGCCAACTGACGGCGCTCCCCGGGGGAGCACGTCGGCGGCGCCGCCGGCATCCCGGGCCGCGTCCTCGAGGAGCTGTCGAGCGCGTTCCCGCTCACCGGCTTCGAACGGCGGACTCGATCCGCGCCACGCGTGCGTGTCGCCCTGGTAGACGTAGGTGAACGTCAGCTTTGCAACTTCGGCGGCAAACACCTTGGCCAGCGCGATCGCGTCACGCCCGCCCTGGTGTTCGTCGATGCCGACGAGCACTTTGTCGAACATTTCGGTCCTCCTGAGAAGTTGTGAGCTCACCGTACGTAGCGCGGGCCAACCTACCATCGGGGCGCCGCCTCACCTCGATTGCGGGTTTCTACGTTGTCGATTCGGCGGCGCGCCACGCGCGGCGCCTGGCCTCGTACTCGGGCGGCAGCGTTCCCTCGAGTGCCTCGGCAGCGTCGAGCGCGTGCAGCGCCGACCGGTAATCGCCCCAGCGCGCATCGCAATCGGCGAGCAGCAGCGCGAGCTCGAGTGCGTCCTGCTGCTCGGCGTCGGACGACGGCGGGCCAGGTACGGCGAGCCGATCGGTCAGCGATTCTGATGACGCCAAGGGGCGCGGCCGAGCTGTGGCGAGGAATGGGCCCAGGTAGCGTCCGGCGATCTTCGCCGGCGGCCACCACAGCGGCTGAGCGGCCGCCGACGACGCGGCTCGTGAGAGACGGGGCCGGGGCGTTGCGTCGATGGCGACACTGGCTTCACGTGGGAGCCGCTGGGGCTCCGCGCGCAGGTACAGAGGAGCGCCGCCGGTGATCAGCAGTCCGCGCAGCACCGGGCTGAAGGGCTTCGCAGAAATCGGTACGCCGAGCTCGGCGGCGATCGACTCGGCCACCGCGTCCGCCTGTTGGGCGGCCACCCCTCCCTGCTTGAGCGGAAACGCGGTCACATCTCCGGCCGCATAGACGTCGTCGACGCCCGTGACCCGCCCGTGCCTGTCTACGGGGATGAACCCGCGCTCGTCGCACGGCAGGCCCTTCAGCCTTGGCCCCTCCGGAAGCGGAAGTGCGATCACTCGGTCGGCGTACAGCTCCCCGGCGCCGGCAAACTCGAGCGCACGGCCGCGAACGCGGGCCGGAAGAACGGAGGTGCGCAATGAGATGCCGCGGGCATCGAGCAGCGGTCTGATGGCTTCCGCGGCCGCCGGGCCGAACAACTCGAGTGGCTCCTGCTCGGGCGTCGCTAAGGAGACTGCGACGGCGTCGGCGCCGTGCTCGCGCAGATGCGCCGCGGTCATCAGAGCCAGCTCGTAGATCGGCATGGTCCACATCCGCGCAGACGGCGCGACGAGCGCAACCGAACGCGCTTCGCCACCCACGAGCTCCTCGAGCATGGTGCGCAGCGCGGGTACCTCGGCACGCCCACGGAAGATGAGCGCGCCTGGCAGCGGGTCCCGGGCGATCGCGCCGGTAGCGATCACCAGCGTGTCAAATCGCAGGCGCTCGGCCGCGTCCGTGACGACAATGCGCTCATCGGTGTCGACCTCGAGGAGCGAACCGTGGACGATCCGGCCGCCGTGATCCTCGACGATCTCGGCGAGGTCATAGGAGCGGGCTTCACCGCGGTCGAACGCCTCGGCCACGGTCACGGGGCGGTACAGCAGCGCTCTCTCGGGAGAGAGCACGGTCAGCTCGACGCGGTGCCCCGCGAGCGCGTGCAGGGCGAGCAGCGTCTCGAGTGCCGCCACACCGCCACCGGCGATCACCACGTGCGGGCGCTCCTCGGGAGACATCTCAGGCCATCGCGGCGATCGATGCCTGCGTCCCCGCCGGCGCCTGTTGGTCCGTCGCTTGTCGGGGCAGCACGAGCAGCGGGCAGGTTACGTGCCGGAGCAGGTACGAGGAGACGCTCCCGTGGAATAGCCGGTCCATCGGGCCATAGCCGCGCGAGCCGACGATCAGCAGATCCACGCTGTCGCTCAACCGGGAGAGCTCCTCCCTCGGGCCACCGTAGACGGAATCGCCCTCGATGCCCTTGACCGCGTGGATCTGATCCCGGCATCGGCTCACCATTGACTCCGCGGTCTCGGGCCAGTCGGCCGGGAGCGGGCGCTCCTCGCGAACGTCCTGCAGCGTGACGACCCACAGGGCCTTGACGACGGCACCCTGACGATTGGCGAGCTCACGCGCGGCGGCGAGCGCCTGCTGGCTTTCCGGCGAGCTGTCATAACCAACTCCGATCGAGCGGAGCTCATGGGGCAGTTGGGTGTATCCACGCGGAGCGATCGCGATCGCGCAGGGGGCGCCGTTGAGCGAGGCCCGCGCATCGTCGCCCATCAGCGCCCGTCCCAGCAGCGCGTGTCCGGAGGAGCCAACGACGAGAAGATCCGCCGCGCGTTGCACCGCGAGCTCGTGCAGGCCGCGGCCGGGCGGAGACCCGGAGGCACAGACCAGCTCAGCCTCGATGCCGCTCGCCTGTCGCTCGGTGGTCAACAGCGAGAGTGACTGATCAAACTCGATCGCCGAGGCAACAGCGTTGTCCCGCCAGACCGGCCAGTCCTGGACGTGACACAACGTCAGATCTGCCCCGGCCGCGGCGAGCTGGTTGGCCAGCGCGACGGCATCGCGACCCCCCTGGCGGCCATCGACCCCGATCAATACGTTGCTGAACATCAGTAGCTCCTCGGAAGTTGCTCTGTCCCGAACCGACCGTACGGCCGGCACTCCTGCGCACCATCCGTGCGCGCCCGAGTGCACGGTGCGCGTTTCTACGTAGACCGTCGAGAGAGGCTCTCAGCGCCAGCGTCCGATCATGTGCATAAATGGGTTCGTGACGAACGTCAGCAAACCGTCCGGGACCCTGTCCCCCGGCGAGCTGGATTCGCTCGAGCTCTGGTGGCGAGCCGCGAACTACCTCTCGGTCGGCCAGATTTACCTGCTTGACAACCCGCTGCTGCGCGAGCCGCTCCGCCCCGAGCACGTGAAGCCGAGGTTGCTCGGGCACTGGGGGACGACTCCCGGGCTGAACTTCATCTACGCCCACATGAATCGCGCGATCAGGGCGCGCGGGCTGAGCACCATCTACGTCACGGGTCCCGGCCATGGTGGCCCGGGTCTGGTGGCCAGCGCATACCTGGACGGCACCTACACCGAGGTCTACCCGCGGATCGGCCGCGACGCCGAGGGGCTGCGCCGGCTGTTCCGGCAGTTCTCGTTCCCGGGCGGGATCCCGAGCCATGTCGCGCCGGAGACCCCGGGGTCGATCAACGAGGGCGGCGAGCTCGGTTACTCACTGCTGCACGCGTACGGGGCCGTATTCGACAACCCCGGGTTGCTCGCGCTCTGCGTCGTCGGAGACGGCGAGGCCGAGACCGGGCCGCTGGCGGCGAGCTGGCACTCGAACAAGTTCCTGAACCCGGCGCGCGACGGGGCGGTGCTGCCGGTGCTGCACCTGAACGGCTACAAGATCGCCAACCCGACCATCCTCGCCCGCATCGAACCTCGGGAGCTCAGATCTCTGCTGGAGGGATACGGGTACGCTCCGCGGTTCGTCGAGGGCTCAGATCCCGAGCGGATGCACCAGCTGATGGCGGCAACCCTGGACGAGGTGCTCGACGAAGTCGCGGCGATCCAGCAGCGAGCGCGCGACGACGGCGACCTGACGCGCCCGCGGTGGCCCATGATCGTGCTCCGCACACCGAAAGGTTGGACCGGGCCCAAGGAGGTCGACGGACTCCCCGCCGAGGGATCGTTTCGCTCCCACCAAGTGCCGCTTGCCGAGGTGCGGACGAATCCCGAGCACCTCATCCAGCTCGACCAGTGGCTGCGCTCCTACCGCCCGGAGGAGCTGTTCGACGACCTCGGCGCGGTCCGGCCCGAGGTCACAGTGCTGGCGCCTGAGGGCGAGCAGCGGATGAGCGCCAACCCGCACGCCAACGGGGGCCTACTGCTGCGCGAGCTCGAACTGCCCGACTTTCGCGACTACGCGGTCGACGTTCCCTCGCCGGCGACGAGCTCGAGCGAGGCGACGCGCGTGCTCGGCGAGTGGCTGCGCGACGTGGTGCGGGACAACCCCGACCGCTTCCGGATCATGGGACCCGACGAGACGGCCTCGAACCGCCTGTCGGCCGTGTTCGAGGCCACCGACAGAGTCTGGGAGGCGAGGCTGCTCGAGACCGACGACCACCTCTCCCCCGACGGCCGGGTGATGGAGGTGTTGTCCGAGCACCTGTGCCAGGGGTGGCTCGAGGGCTACCTGTTGACCGGGCGCCACGGCCTGTTCAACTGCTACGAGGCGTTCATCCACATCGTCGACTCGATGTTCAACCAGCACGCCAAGTGGCTGAAGGTCACGCGCCAGATTCCGTGGCGCCGGCCGCTGGCGTCGCTGAACTACCTGCTTTCCTCCCACGTGTGGCGGCAGGACCACAACGGGTTCTCGCATCAGGACCCGGGGTTCATCGACCACGTCGCCAACAAGAAGGCCGAGGTCATCCGGGTCTATCTGCCGCCCGACGCGAACTGCCTCCTGTCGGTGGCCGATCACTGCCTGCGCAGCCGCAACTACGTCAACGTGATCGTCGCCGGCAAGCAGCCGGCGCTCAACTATCTCAGCGGCGAAGAGGCGATCGAGCACTGCACGCGCGGACTCGGCATATGGGAGTGGGCGTCGAACGACAACGGGGAGGAACCGGATGTGGTGCTCGCCTGCGCGGGGGACACCCCGACGCTCGAGATTGTCTCGGCCGCAGCGATCCTGCGGGAGCGCCTCCCCGATCTGAAGGTGCGGGTGGTCAACGTGGTCGATCTGATGCGCTTAGAGCCGGACTCCGAGCACCCGCATGGGCTGCCGGACCAAGAGTTCGACGCCTTGTTCACGAGCTCGCGCCCGGTGATCTTCGCCTACCACGGCTACCCCTGGCTCATCCACAAGCTGACGTACAGGCGCACCAACCACCACAACCTTCACGTACGCGGATACATTGAGGAGGGCACTACGACCACGCCGTTCGACATGGTCATGCTCAACGACCTCGATCGCTTCCATCTGGTGATGGACGTGATCGACCGCGTGCCGGAACTCGGTGAGCGCGCCGCCCACCTCCGCCAGGAGATGGTCGACGCGCGCCTACGTCATCGCGCCTACACGCGAGACGTCGGGGACGACTCACCCGACGTCCGCGACTGGACCTGGCCGGGCGACCCACGCTGAGGTCGCCGGCCAGGTCCGGCATCGTGCCGCTGTCGTCGAACAACTTCTCCTTCGCCGCGTAGTAGAACACGAAGCCGTATGTCAGATAACTCGCTGCGATGATCAGCCAGCAACTGACGTTGCCGGCAACGTGGGCAACGCTCCAATCGTGAGTGCGAACCCGAACTCTTTCCGGATGAGAAGCAATCGTGGCCATTCCACGCCTCCTTTATGACGAAAACTTGACGGTCGAAACACTGAGAACGGCCTTACGGCTGCCCATCCCAAGATCGCCGAGCAT